>Ga0114931_10010251_pt1 | contig 11169 bp, 9 predicted proteins | sample 2SBtaG_FD_89579 | JGI IMG/M metagenome (GOLD analysis project Ga0114931, IMG submission 89579) | Deep subsurface microbial communities from Kolumbo volcano to uncover new lineages of life (NeLLi) - 2SBTROV14_V59a metaG | ecosystem: Environmental > Aquatic > Marine > Volcanic | place: Kolumbo...
CGCCGCGGCGGCCGCTTCGGCCAAGTCGCCCTTGGCGAACACGATCACCCGCTGCGTTTTGCCAATCCCGTGCGGCAACACGATCGAACCGCGAATGATCTGGTCGGCCTGTTTCGGGTCGATCCCCAACCGCATGTGGACCTCGACCGTCTGATCAAACTTCGTACCCGTGAATTGCTTCAGCACCTCAATCCCCTGATCCAGTGGCACCGCCCCCTCAGGAATGATTTTCCGCGCTGTCTCGTAACGCTTTGATTTTCTTGACTTGGACATTTTCCTACCCTTCCACGATCTCCAAACCCATGCTGCGTGCCGTTCCTTCAATCATGTGACGCGCGTTCTCCAGATCGCTCGCATTCAAGTCGACCATCTTCTTTTGGCAGATGTCATCAACCTGCGAGCGCGTCACGCGACCAACTTTTTCGCGGTTAGGAATGCCTGATCCCTTGGCGATTCCCGCCGCCTGCTTCAGCAACGAGGCGGCCGGTGGGCTCTTGGTCACGAATTCAAAACTGCGATCGTTGTACACGCTGACAATGACCGGAATCGGGGTTCCGTTGTACTCTTTCGTGCGGTCATTGAACTGCTGTACAAATTGTCCCAGGTTGATCCCGAACTTCCCTAGCGACGTGCCAACCGGCGGCGCCGGCGTCGCCTGGCCACCCGGTATCTGAAACTTCGCTTGCCCAACCAACTGTTTTGCCATGGCTCTCTTCGTCTTCCTGTGTCGATCGCAAAATAACGTGCACGTACCGGTGGCCACGAAGACACGCGTGACCGTCATGCATCCACCAACCAACCGTGTTACTTCCCCAGCCGATGCGTTCAATCAGGGCTCAGTCCGTCCCCATACGGCCCAACCAGGACGTTACACCGATTCGATCTGCCAGTGCTCCAGTTCGACCGGCGTTGACCGCCCAAAGATATTGATCATCACCGTCACGCGACCGTTGGCTTCGTCAATCGCGGATACCTCACCTTCAAAGTTCAGGAAATTACCTTCCTTGACACGTACTTGCTCTCCTATCTTAAACGGAATGGCCGTTTTGACTTGCGCCTCCCCAGACTCCGCATCCCGACCGTAATTGATGATCCGTTGAACTTCGCGTGGCTCCATCGGCGTTGGTTTACCAGCCGAGCCCGTAAAATCGCCGATACCAGGCGTTTCACGGACCAGGAACCACGTATCGTCGTTCAAGACCATGTGGACCATGATATAACCGGGATACAATTTACGTTTGACGATGCGTCGCTTGCCGCTCTTGTTGTACTCGGCGACATCCTCGGTCGGGACCACGATCTCACTAAAGAACTCGTCGAGCCCCGCAATCTTAACCCGTCGTGCCAACGCGTCACGGATAGAGTCCTCGCGGTTCACCTGGACTTTGAGGATGTACCATAGCCTCTGTGCCGGCTCCTCTTCCTCCTCGACCTCCGCTACATCAACCAGCTCCTCCTGGTCGTCCTCCACGTCCAGTTCCGGCTCGACTTCCTCTTGCTCTTCATCCTCAACATCTTCCGATTCCGGATGGTCGGCCGCTTCCTGCGACTCCTCGGCCGCCACTTCGGATTCGGCCGCCGGCGTGCCGATTACGCCGCGATCATCACCGGCACGCTCCTCATCTGGCGTGGTGGCGGAAGGAGCGAGCTCTGCCTCCGCTGGATTCACCGTGGACGCCTCCAGCTCGGAACTTTCCGCGCGCTGCTCATCGTCCTCGATACCGCGCGGCTCACGCTCTGACTCCGGTGGTAAATGACGGTCTGAATTATGCTCGTTTGATGGACTGGTCACCTTCGAACCCTCGCAAGACCCCGCGCGGTCTATTACAACCCACGCGGCGTCGATTTCCATTTCCGCGGATGGCGCGCCTCGAGTACCGGAAATCCTGTCCGCCGGCTAATTGGGGCGTACCCCCATCAAGACGAAGACGGTACGCCAAACCAAATCAAATCCGAACAACACCAAGGCTAACGCGAATATGACAAAAATGACCACGATGGAACTGCGCACCAACTGCGGCCGTGACGGTCACGATACCTTGTTCATTTCGGCTTCGACGGCGATCAGAAAATCAGCGAACTGAGGCACATTGACAATGCGATACCCCAGCCACAGACCGGCAATCAGAAGGCCACCCGCCCAAAAATACCGCGCATTCGACCCGGCCCCCATTTCCAACCACAGACGCCAAACGCCAATTGCAAACGTCACCCAGATCGCGGCACACGTCGCCTGCCGCGCAATGCGTCCTTGACTGCGCTTATATACGCCTACCTGAAAGAGGTCCCGGAAGAACGACCCGGCCCCGAAGTTCTTTTTTTTCCCCATCTGGCGTTCCCGCAAACCTTCGGTTCACTGAAGGCTAATGACCTCACCCCGATCCACCAAGCAGCACAACAAGCAACGCCCGCCCCCATGGCTGGCGACAACACCAAACGATCACCGCACGCGCGAACTCAAGGCACACAATACAACAACGAAAATGGCAGGGGCGGCGGGAATCGAACTCGCAACCTCTGGTTTTGGAGACCAGTGCTCTGCCAATTGAGCTACACCCCTGCATGCAATGCGGCAAACCAGGCGATCTCGATACAATTCCCTAGCCGAGAATCTTCGTGACAACGCCTGAACCTACCGTTCGCCCACCCTCACGAATCGCAAAGCGAACACCATCATCCATGGCGATCGGCTTGTGCAACTCAACCGATAACCGCACATTGTCGCCGGGCATGCACATTTCGGCCTCCACCAAATTCGCCGTGCCCGTCACGTCGGTCGTGCGGAAGTAGAACTGCGGCCGATACCCACTAAAAAACGGCGTATGACGCCCACCCTCTTCCTTGGACAGACAGTAGACCTCCGCCTCGAACTTCGTGTGCGGCGTAATCGAACCGGGCTTGGCAAGTACCTGCCCACGCTCGATCTCGTTACGCTTGACGCCACGCAACAGGCATCCGACATTGTCACCAGCAACGCCTTCGTCCAGCAACTTGCGGAACATTTCGACGCCGGTGCACGTCGTCTTGCGACTCTCGGGACTCAAGCCAACAATCTCAACTTCATCGCCCACATGCACGACCCCACGCTCAATACGACCCGTGGCAACCGTGCCACGACCCTCGATCGAGAAGACATCCTCGATCGCCATCAGGAAAGGCAAATCGACCGCCCGCTGCGGCTCGGGAATGTACGAATCGATCGCGTCCATCAATTCGCCAATGCACTTGGTCGCTTCCGGATCCTCTGGATTCTGATAGGCCTTCAAGCTGGCACCGCGAACGATCGGAATATCGTCGCCCGGGAAACCATACTTGTCCAAGAGCTCGCGCACTTCAATCTCGACCAAGTCCAGCAATTCGTCGTCGTCGACCAAGTCGATCTTGTTCAGAAACACCACGATCGCCGGCACATCCACCTGACGCGCCAGAAGCACGTGCTCCTTCGTTTGCGGCATCGGGCCGTCCGCGGCCGAAACGACCAGGATCGCCCCATCCATTTGCGCGGCACCCGTGATCATGTTCTTAATGAAATCAGCATGGCCCGGGCAGTCGATATGCGCGTAGTGACGATTTTCTGTCTCATACTCAACATGCGCGACGGCAATCGTCACCGTCTTGGTCGCATCCCGTACCGTACCGCCCTTGGCGATGTCCGCGTACGACTTGAACTCAGCGAAGCCCTTCTGTGCCTGAACGGCGAGAATGGCACCGGTCAAGGTCGTCTTACCGTGGTCAATGTGACCGATCGTACCAACGTTGACGTGCGGCTTGCCGCGTTTAAATGTCTCCTTGGCCATTGTCTTTTACACCTGCAATCTTTCTTTCCAGTCCCTCGTTTAGTGGTATCCGACGGACAAGTACAACCAACTCCCAAGAAACACGAACCAATCGAGTTCCTCCGTACAAGAGCTGCTGACGGGATTCGGACCCGTGACCTCGTCCTTACCAAGGACGCGCTCTACCAACTGAGCTACAGCAGCAGACCAACAAAGCGGGTGAAGGGAATCGAACCCTCGTCTTCAGCTTGGAAGGCTGTGGCTCTACCATTGAGCTACACCCGCAAACCCAATCGCCCGCCACGCGCGAGAGCACCCCGATCCGCGGGGGATCCTAGCGGCCACTTGAGCAAATATCCATAAAATGGGGGGTGTAGGATTCGAACCTACGAAGGCTGCGCCATCAGATTTACAGTCTGACCCCTTTGACCGCTCGGGAAACCCCCCATAATTTGTAGTCCTGCTGCTTTCCTGGTCCCATGAGCGATGGGCACAAACCCAGTCGCCCGACGACAATTCTTGCATCCGACATCGAAACCAGCGAACGAAGCCAGCGGAGGGACTTGAACCCACAACCTGTTGATTACAAATCAACCGCTCTGCCAATTGAGCTACGCTGGCCGGCCGGGCCAATATTCGAAAACCAGTAAATATAACGAAGTACGGCTACCATGCAATACGGACGCACTAAAAAGCAGCGCGAAAAGTGTAGACAGAAAGAATGGGCCGAGCGTGCCGGTCCCCGCGAGAGAGGGTGGCGACCTCACGGCATCCACAACGATGCGCGCCCACAAATCAACCGCCGACCACGTAACCGGTCGGCAGTCCATCGTGGTTAGCCCGCTGGTGCTGCCTCAGTACACCTCCCGCTGAATCAAGATCCCCTGCCTTGGGGCGCCCATGAACCACTCGTCCGCGGCGGCCGTCGTGCTAACGGCCCCATGCATGCTAATCCGGAAGCTCGATACGCTCCTCTTGAGCCGCGGCACGCAGTTTACTCAACGCACGTGCCTCGATCTGCCGCACGCGCTCCTTAGTGACTCCCATTTGGGATCCCACCTCTTTGAGCGTTTGTGGCTCCTGGCTATGATCAAGCCCAAACCGACTAATGATAATCCTTTGTTCACGGTCATCAAGCCGTGATAGGATTCTGCCGATCTGAGTTCGGCGCAAGTGCTGGGCACTCTCTTGTGCGTATTGATCCGCACGCTCGTCTTGGCGCATGGTGAAGGCCTCATCGTGACTGGTGCGAAAACGGTCACGGTGCCGGTATTCTTCCGGGATCGTCCGCGCAAAATTCTTCATGATGGCCCAACTGGCGTACGTGCTGAACTTGTTTCCGCGCGCATAGTCGAATTTCTCCACGGCACGAATCAGCGACATATTGCCATCACTCACCAAGGAAAAAAAATCATCGGTCGCGTTGGCATGCCGATTGGCGATGGAGACCACCAAACGCAGATTTGCCTGCACGATGCGGTTCTTGGTTTTCACGGCCTGATCGTACAGTTGCTCAATCCGGTCCATCGTACGCGACCGCGCCTGACTGGGATCCAATGTCTCACGCAGACGACTCGCCTTGTATTTCAGAAAGTTCAATTTACGGAACAGATGCTGCTCCTGTTCACGCGTCAACAGCGGTACCTCGTACAATGAAGCCAAGTAGTGTGGCAGCCCGGCCGGAATCCGTGGCTTACGCGTGGCGACATCCGATTCCGGCATGGGCCCCAGGATCCGCCGCTCGACGCCCGAGCGCGCAAACTCCTCGTTGTACATATAGTCCAACGGCAGCTCGAGAATCCGCTGGGCACGCATTTCGTTGGTGACCCGGTAAACCGTGGTTTTCGTCCGTCCGTAGCGTTTGGCCAGCGTTTCCACCGAAATGCCACGCCGAAACTGCTGGTAGATCTTCCGTTTGATTTCGTCGGTCAACGGCCCCGTCTGGTTGGAGAAGATCGCCAACTGCGGGTGTCTTTCGTCAAATTGCTTCAGCGTATAACGAATCGTTTCGATACTGCGATTCATGTGCCGCGCAATGCGCCGCGTCACTTCCGCCGGACCGCCACCGGCCAACGCCAGACGGCGTGCACGCTTAATAATGTCATTCCGCTCGTCCTCCGATAGTTGACTGAACCGCTCGCCACGCGCAATGCGCTCCTGATTGTGCGCGACAAACCGCTCGACACTGCTTTGCAAAAAACCGACGCGTTTGCGGCCGTCGAAGATGAACCGACGGCTGACCAACCCCTGGCGGCGCCAACGAGAAATCGTTTTCGTCGATACGTTGAACATGCGTGCCAGATCGTCCACCGTGTGCACACGCTCGGTCACTTCGTCCACACGTATATTTGCCGAGTCCGACAGGTCTTCGATCAAAAGCCGCAAGTCGTGGCGGGCGTCATCGCCCGTCATGACAATCCGCGGGCCAACCTCCGGGCGGTACTCCGTGATGCGGAAACAGAGATACTCGTACGTGTACGTGCGATTGGGATCGATTTCGTGGATCAAATTCTCTGCCCGCGCCAGTTGCTCAAACTTCTTTTCGCGCGGCGCGAACCGCGCCTGCTGGTCGCAGAGCCCACGCAGCGTTTCGATATGATAGTCAGAATGCATGATCAACCTCTTCTCGTGACGGTTTGGCCACGCAGTGATCCCTGCGACTCCCATCGCTCAGCGTTGCCGTCATCCTTTTCTGGGAATCGCGTCTCATCCCGAGACGCTCCCTTCTTGTCGCCGTCCCTCGTCCCTGCCCGCGTCGCCAAGCGTAAATCGATACGCTGGCGACCCGCAGTCGGTTCTTGTGATCGCCGCAGTTTTCTCGTTGTTCAGGATGCGATATTCGTGTCAGCCCGCGTTGTCATTTCCAATGACGTTTTGCACCCGCGTTACTTACACTTGAACCCGTCTCCGCTCCTTTTATACCCACATTCGGCGCGTTTCGTCCGAAAAAAGTTCGCCCCGAAACCAAAATAATGCCGTCCATATTTTCTTAAGTGACTATGCAATAACACTTTACGTGAATAAGTTCGCGCAAAAAAAAGCAAAATTTCTGTTCGGCTCAAGGACCAAATAATCCGAAAACACGTGGCAGCTCGCGCCATGCGCCGCGGGCCCTGATTTTTGACGAGTTTTTCGACTGAATGCCTGAGCGCCCGACAGACGATTTAGCCAATGTGACAAGATCCGTTGCAAAACGCAGCAGTTTGTCATGAACCGACGCCAAACTAGTCAGGAATCCGGGGCCCATCACAACTCAGACCCATTTACTGCGAATTCCGTGCCAAAACCACCGGTTTACGCCGCCGTTGTTCGTCCTGCCCGCACGCATATTGGACTACAAAATGCCAACTCATGACTGTTTTCGCTTTCAACCGGCCAGTATCCACCGCCCTCGCCTGATGCCAGTCCAGCCCGCGCGCCACGCTGCGTGGGGCTTGCCGTCCACAGAGGTGACGCGGCGCAACACTCGTCCAGCCGGATCACGGTTGTGTGTCCCAACCCCGACCCGGCCACCGGTTTCCAAAACGTGCACCCATGGCGTGCGCCGTTGGCAGCCTAGGAATCTAATGGTCTTGTTGCTCCTCACGACTTTTTCATGCTCAGTTTATGCGGATTCCCCAATCCGCGACGTCGACTTGTCCCTGGGGGTCAAGAAAGACACTTTGCAGCAAGTCAATGTCGTGTTGGAGGTTAACGGCAAATTGAAACTGAACGCGGAAGGCACTCAGATCGTCCAAGTTCCCGTGCAAATCAATGCACGTCTGGCTTATGCCGAGCGATGGCTGCAAATGGGTCCAAGTCTGCGACGGGCGGGGAAAACCGTCCGCGCGTACCAGGACGCGACAGCGACGATCGTGTACCGCGGCAAGACACCGATCAAATCCGCGCTGCGCACTGACCGCCATTTGCTCGTGGCGGCCGCGTCCGAGCCCTCCGATGTCACGATTTTCTCACCGCTTGGACCACTGACGCGTGACGAGTTGGACTTGGTCAACGTGCCGGGCAATACCGCGATTCTGGATGACCTGCTGCCCGGCCGGCAGGTTCGACCAGGGGATAAGTGGAAACTCACCTGCCCGACACTCGCGCCGTTGCTGGGCCTCGATACGTTGGCGGACAACCAGATCGAGTGCGAGCTGAAGCGGGTAGAAAAGAACTTGGCGATTGTCTATCTAACGGGCGCGGTGAGCGGCGCCGTCGGCGGCGTGGCAAGCGACATCAAGATCGCGGCCAAGTACGCCTATGATTTGGAGCGTCGCCAGATCACTTGGTTGGCCGTGGCATTCCACGAAAACCGCTCGATCAGTCATGCCCAACCGGGACTCGACGTCGCCGTCCGCGTCCGTGTCGCCATCACACCCTCGCAGCCAGCGCCGATGTTGCAAGATTCCGTCCTCGCGGACCTCAAACTCGATGCAACCCCCGCCACGCGGTTGCTGGAACTCGACGCTCCAGGGGCCGGATTCCACATGCTCGCGGATCGACGTTGGCACGCGATGATCGATCAGGACGATGTCGTCGTGCTCCGCTTGGTCGACGCCGGCGAATTGGTCGCCCAGTGCAATATCTCGCCGTTGCCGCCGCTTGGACAAGGCCAGAAATTCGGTATGGTCGAATTTCAAGCCGATATTCGGCGCGTGCTTGGTGAGTCGTTCGGCTAAGTGAACGGGGCCTCGGAATCGGAAAATGAAGATGGCATTCGCGCCCTGCGCGTCGTCGTGACCGGGACGGTAGCCGAGCTGCCAATCCAGTGGATTTACTACCACCTGAGCGACCAGCAAGGGAGACGCGCTTCATGTGTGTTCACACTCGAATCGGGACTCGCCAAGCGTTTCAACGCAGCCGACCAGGCACTGATCAGTTCGTTCCAGTTCGTCAAGTCAACCGGCGCTACCCGGCAACCCGCCGCGCCCGAAACCGCAGCTCGGCCGGCCGGCCAAGGTAAGGGAGATGTCCGTTAGCCCGCCCCCTCTTGGGGTGCGGACGCGGCCCGTCTTATGAATGGGCTTGCGCCCGTCCACGGCGCGACTCGTATTCCCGCGCTAGCGTGATGCCGTATCCACACAACGTGCCGAAGACCCCGAGAATAAGCTGTCCTCGAGCGGTTTCAACGCCGCCCAAGTGATCGTAGCCGCCGCGCGTCGCTGGATCGCCAAACACCCATCCGATCAAGAAGCAGCCGAAGATGATTAGCGAGTTGACCGCGACGCGCGAGCGGTTCGCGTGGGTAGTCAGGACAATAGTCATCGATGCGGTGACTCCGGAGATCAATAAACAAGCCGTATAGAAACCGATGTACGGCCGTATCGCGTGGTTGCGGCATCCCCATGCGAAGAAGCGGGGCAGCCAATGCCACATCAACCACACAATACCGCCGATCACTGCCGCTTTGACTGCAACCCCACACGCTCCACGCATCGATGTCATTTCCATGTTTCTTAAAACTGCACGTGCGCACGTCAACTCGGTTGGCGACATCGTAACCGTTCACGCACCCAAAGTCCCAAAACCGCCGATCTACGCGGATGAACGTCCAGATAACACAGTTCGAATTGCAATGCGCGACGTTGCAACAACGATCGCTGTGATGCCGGCTGCGGAAGACGAAAACAATGGTTTTCCATAAATATCAGCTTTCATCCGCGGTTAAGTGTCTTACGACCCATGAACGGCTACACGATATCAAACCACACGAGATCAAACCACACGGCGCCCCGGCCAAGGGGGGGACGCAGCCGCGTGCCGCATGGATCACGCGCGGTACGGGTGGACGTACGGTTGACGGTAGCGACGCCGCAATAAACGCGCGGCCACCGGGTTGTCCAGGATCTCCTTTTTCTTCTCGTCCCACTGAACTGTCGTGCCCGTTTCGTACGAGATCATCGCCAGCTGAACCGTGCCGGTCGATTGAAACGCGCTCGGCATCAGACAAGACGGTGGACGCCGCTGACGCACCGCATGCAGAAAGTCCGCCATGTGCAGCTTGCCGAGATCGGCGGGCGCCGAATGCTCCTCGCGCGCCCCTTTCTTGCCCGGTCGAATGACAACCCAGTTCCGATCGCCGGCGAACACGGTGCCCTCGGTGCCAAAAAAGAAAATGCCGTTGTTCACCTCCGGTGTGTACTCCGTGGCGCCCCATATTCGATGCCGCCAATGGACCGGGACCTGGTCAAACTCAAAATGGACCGACAAGGTGTCCGGAGTCGTGATGCGGCCTTTGTACTGGTACAATCCGCCGGAGGCCGTGACCGACTTCGGCATGTCCAGGCCCAGGAATACGCGAATTGAGTCGAGCAGGTGAATTCCCCAATCGACCAGGTGTCCGTGACCACTCGTTTTTTCCAACCGCCAGCTCTTGTGACCCACTTGAGGACTGTACGGAATCAAAGGTCCCGGGCCACACCAGAGGTCCCAGTCCAAGGTCGCGGGCGGGTCCTGCGGCGTTGGGTCTTTGAGGCCGGCGCGATAGTGAATTTGCGCATCAACCTGGACCAACTTGCCAATACCGCCCGATTTGATAAAGTCGGTGGCCGCGCGAAACGCCTTGCTCTGCCGCCGCTGGAACCCGACCTGCACAATCCGGTCACTACGCCCAACGGCGTTCACCATCGCCTGCCCCTCGCGAATGTCGTACGCAATCGGCTTTTCACAATAGACGTCCTTACCACGCTCCAAAGCGGCGATCAGCTGCAACGCGTGCCAATGTGGTGGTGTCGCGATGATGACGAAGTCGAGCGATTTCTGATCCAACAGCGCCAAGTATTTCTTGAATGTTCGAGGGCGCTTGCCTTGCAATTTCTTCAAATCGTCTGCCGCTGTTTGCAAGTGTGCGGCGTCCGCGTCGCACACCGCATCAATCTCCACGCCACCCACCGCCAATGCCGCGCGCGCGTCGACCATCCCGTACCAGCCCACGCCAATGACGCCTGCCTTCAGGAGTCGGTTTTCTTTCGCGCTGACGAGAGATTCGGGCAATAGCAGCGCACCGGCCGCCGCGCCGGATGATTCGAGAAACGTACGCCGATTGGTTCCTGGCATGATATTTACCTCAGCTAAAGAAGCGGCTTGCTCCGCCCGTATAGTTGCACCAGATCCGAAAGAAATAGTCTATCAGATTTTTGTCTCGATAACCTCTGTTTCATGGTATCCCCGGTACCAGGGACCGACGGCATCACGTGGCGGTGATCGTGTGACATACGCACATCGGCGCTGCGGCGCGTCCGGCAGCGTCCCCGCTCAAGTTGGGCCGTGGCGCGCATGGGCCCGGTCCGAGAATAGGCTCCGGCCGCAAACAGGACGTTGCGTCGTCCGCCCATGCCGAACGCGCCCGATACGTGCGCATGCCGGCGTCTGAAATGAGCAATTGAGTGGGTTACGAGCGAGGGGACCGTAG
>Ga0114931_10010252_pt1 | contig 11169 bp, 5 predicted proteins | sample 2SBtaG_FD_89579 | JGI IMG/M metagenome (GOLD analysis project Ga0114931, IMG submission 89579) | Deep subsurface microbial communities from Kolumbo volcano to uncover new lineages of life (NeLLi) - 2SBTROV14_V59a metaG | ecosystem: Environmental > Aquatic > Marine > Volcanic | place: Kolumbo...
CTGCTTTTTCTTCTATTGTCAAGTCTAATTCCCATGTAAATTTTTAGAGGACTATAATAATGTTACAAAATTGTTAATTATATTTGAGAAATAAAAATTGTTTCTTTCACAACAAATTACAAGTGCATGATTATTATCTTAATAAGTTTTTTATTCGGTTTGTTTTTTTTACCTCAAAATACTTTTGGTAAATCAAAAGTTGTAGCTACCGTAGGTACACATAAAATATATTTAAATGATTGGGCAAGACGATACGAAGAATATTTATTTTCAACGGGAATGTCGGATAAGTTTTATGTTCGAGAACGATATTTGAAAACTATGACGGATGAAGCGCTGCTCAAATATTATGATGATAATTCTGAGATCTTTCAAAATCCCGAGTATAAGCGTGAAGTAAAATGGTTAAAAAAACAAGCAATACTTGCGTATTTAAAAGATCAAGAAGTTTACGCTAAACTTAAAGTAACTGATGCCGAAGCGAGAAAAGCCTTTCTGCGAATGAATCAGGAAATAGCAGTTCGTCATTTATTTGCCCGAACTAAAAGTGAAGCTGAAAATCTTTATCAACGTTTGAAACTTGGTTTTACTTTTAAGGAATTGGCAAAGCAGGTTTTTACAGATTCAATTTTAGCAAATAACGGTGGTTATCTCGGATATCATACATGGGGTGATTTTGATCCTGCATTTGAGGAAGCAGCGTTTAACTTAAAAGTTGGCGAAATATCAAAACCGGTTAAAACAGAATTCGGATACAGTATAATAAAAGTTGAGGATAAGAAAACTAAACCAATTTTAACTGAGCATGAATTTGAGTTGAAAAAAAAGCAAATAATCCGATCGGTAAAGATAAATATGAAAAAACCGGCAACGGAAAAATATGTTAATAGTCTGATCGATTTTTCAAAAATAAAGTTTAATGAAAAATGTTTGAAGCTGATTTTTGAGAAATATCAGACAGACTCCTTGAAAAAAATTGAAATTAATGAAAAAAAAATAAACACACCAAATTGTGTTTTTTATAAAAATAAAAAATATTCAAACTATTGGATTCTAAAAAAATTAGATGAACTGCCCGGCTATGAAAGTAGAAAAATTTCTGACCCAAAGAAAATGAAGGATGTAATAAAAGGTATCATTTTACAGACTAAATTGTTAAAAATTGCACACAAAAAGGGTTATGATACAAATAGAGCTGCACTTAACACATTCAAAAAACTGAAAACACAATTGTTTATGAATTTCAAAAAGTTGTTAGTCCTAAAAGAAATGAAATTGCCGGACTCCACTGTTTATAGGTATTATCTCAATCATAAGAATTTTTTCTCTACGCATAATAAATTAAATGTTCAGGAAATTATTATTAAAAAAATAACATTGGCAGATTCATTAATTAAAATTTTAACTAACGGTGGAGATTTCGGAAAGCTCGCAAAACGATTCTCATTACGGAAAACCACTGCAAAAAAAAATGGAGTTGTTGGCTTTGTTTCATTGGAAGAATTTGGTAAGTTAAAGAAAAAATTTTGGTCTTTGAATGTTGGTGAGTTAGTTGGCCCGATAAAAATGAACGGTTATTTCGGCATTTTTAAAATTTTAGGTAAAAAGGCGAGTAAACCTTTAAAATTTAGGGACATAAAAAGTGATGTGGAAATAGCAGCAAAGTACACATTTCAAAAACTTTATTTTCAAAAATATATTGACTCAATTAGAAACAGGGTAAAGATTAGAATAAACAAACGACTTTTAGGAAGTAAAAGGATTCAGACTTATGGAGTTCATTAACTCAGATTTGAAAGAAATTATCAGGAGATTTTTATGAAAAGAATTTTACTGCTGTCACTACTTTTCATATTACCAATTACATATCTATTTGCCGGAACTACGGGTAAACTAGCCGGCAAAATAACCGATGCAAAAACCGGAGAAGGTTTGCCTTTTGTGAACATTACTTTGGTTGGTACAACAATCGGCGGTGCTACTGATATTAATGGTAATTATGTTATATTAAATATTTCCCCCGGGAAGTACGATGTTAAAGTTCAGTATGTAGGATATCAAACAAAAGTAATTAAAGATGTTTCCATTTCAATTGATTTAACAACAAAATTAAATGTTGAACTATCTGATCAGTCAGTTAAACTAGGCGAGGTTGTAGTTGAGGCTAAAAGCAGAGGTGTACAGAAAGATGTTACTTCAAGCCAGGCATCAGTATCGAATGAGCAAATAGAAAATTTACCGGTTGCCGAATTGAATGATGTAATTCAACTGCAGGCAGGCGTAACAAAAGGTGCCGGAGGCGAATTTCACATTCGCGGTGGTCGTGCTTCGGAAATTGCATATCAAGTGAATGGTATTTCCGTTACCGATTCCTACGATAAATCAAATGGAATTGATATTGATAACAGTGCAGTTCAGGAATTGCAGGTAATAAGCGGAACTTTTAATGCCGAATACGGTGATGCAATGTCCGGCATTATTAACACGGTTACTAAAGAAGGCGGGAGCCAATTCAAAGGAAATATTAAGGTTTATTCCGGTGATTACGTTAGCAATCATTCAGGAATATTTCTTGGGGTCAATGATTTTAATCCTGTTGCTAATTATAATATACAAGGCAGTTTGAGCGGACCGATAATTAAAAGTAACATTGCTAATTTTTTCGTTAATGCACGTTATGTTTACGATGACGGATATTTGAATGGGAAACGTGAGTTTACTACAACCGGTGCTAAAGGTGATGGTGCAATTGTTCCGATGAATTGGAGTAAAAGATTTATAGGATTGGCAAACTTGAGCATATATCCGGCAAAAGGATTAAAATTTAATTTTGAAGGACTTTACTCAAATAATAATTTTCAAGATTATGATCACAGTTTTAAGATAGAGCCGGACGGTAATGTTTTCAAGTTTTCCCGAAGTTATACAACTACTTTTACACTTACACATACGCCGTCGCAATATACTTTTTACACTATTAAAGGTTCTTATTTTAACCATACTTTTAATGAGCACCTTTATGATAGTCCGTTTGACCCAAGATATTTACATCCCGATTCTTTAAATACAGTTGGATTTGCGTTTCATGATAAGGGAACAAATAATCACAGATTTTTTAGGGAAACAAAAACATTTTTATTAAAATTTGATTTTACAAGTCAAGTCGCTTCTAAACATTTAATAAAATTCGGAGGTGTATTTAAATCACACCAATTAAGTTTTGATGATTATAATTTGGAGCCAAAAACTTTGAATGGTTCCCCTATTATTCCATTTAAACCGGCTATCCCCGGTATTGCGTCATTGAATAGGGACAAATATCAGGATAAACCGATAGAAGGTGCATTTTATTTTCAAGATAAAATTGAGTATAACCAAGTTATTATTAATATAGGACTTAGATTTGACTATTTTAATTCGAGAGGAAGGGTTTTAGTAGATCCGCAGGATCCGAATATTTATGCTCCATTACGACCTGGTTTGGATTCTCTCAGCATTGCCCAAAGGGAACCCTTGTTTTACAAAGATGCAACTGCAAAATATCAATTAAGTCCTAGATTTGGTATTGCATATCCTATTACAGCTAATGGAGTTATTCATTTTTCTTACGGACATTTTTTACAAGTACCCCCGTTTTCTTTTTTATTTAATAAAGGGAATTATAAAGTAGCAACAACCGGCGGACCTTATGGTCCTTATGGAAATCCTGATATTAATCCGCAGAGAACTGTAATGTATGAATTGGGGTTACGTCAGGAATTTGGAGAATTTTTTGTAGATGTTACAATGTTTTATCGTGATATTCGTGATTGGGTAACTTCCGGTCCTTTTATTCAAACAAGAAATGGTGTTGCCTATTCAATTTATACGAATAAGGATTATGCAAATGTAAAAGGAATAACCCTTAACTTTAACAAAAGATTTTCGGATCATTGGGCGTTAGATTTTAATTATACTTATCAAGTGGCTGAAGGAAGTAACTCAACACCGGAAGAAGAATTTTTTGCAGAAACCGGTAATAATCCGCCTACATTGTATTTACTTCCTTTGAATTGGGATCAAAGGCATTTGATAAATGCTTCATTATATTTTGGCGGGGGCAATTTTGGTGCAAGTTTTATTGCCCGTTTTGGTACGGGTTTACCATACACACCATCAGTTACGCAGTTTACAGCCGATAGAGGAATTACTTCAGGTTTTACCAGAAATTCTTTAAGAAAACCAAATCAATTTAATCTTGATGCAAAATTTGATTATTCCTTTAATATTGGCCCATTAAAATTAATATCATTTTTAAGAATTTTTAATCTTTTAGATACCAAAACTGTCGTAAATGTATTTTCGGATACCGGTAAGCCTGATTTTACTACAGAGGGACAAAATGTTGGCAATGATCCCAACAGACCGAATACAGTAGCAGAATATTTAACAAGACCTTGGAATTATGCGGCTCCGCGAAAATTCCAATTTGGTTTTGAATTTAATTTTTAATGTTTATGTTTTTTAGGAGACTCTTAATATAATGAAGAAAATTTTCAAATTATTAGTTATCAGTGTTATTGGTTTAAGTTTTTTAGTTACAAACCTAAATGCTCAATATAAACCGGGTAAAGAACGGGGTGATTCTTCCTTACGGGCAAAAGCTCAATTGGAAGGGAATAGAATTAGAACTACCATCCATAATTTTGGCTTTACGGGAAGAACCGGCGGACAGTTTCCAATAAATGTTCAAACACCTTATGAATGGCCCAAAAATACGGGAAAAGTTTATCTTGCTTTAACTGCTATATTTATTGGTGGAGAGGTTACAGCTACAGACGGTAGCGATTTAAAAATTGTTGATGTTCCTGATTATAGAAACTCACCGGACGGAACAAGTTGGAATTTTGAACCTACACCCGGTTATTTTAATGATAACAGACCGGAACGTTCTATTGCCACAAGTGTTGATGAAACTACTTGGCCTAAATCTTGGCCTGATAGAGAGGAAGATGCTACTGACCCGGGTTGGAAAGGAAGCTGGGACGGTCTAGGTGGGAAAAATGATTTCCGTGCCGATCAGGAAATATTTTACAGAATGTCCGATGATAAATATACTCGCTATCAAGAACAAGGACTTTATTATCCTGATTCAACAGATTTAACACGTGGCGGACTGGGAATGATTGTTGACGTAAGAGCACTTGCCTGGTCGCAAGTTTTGGTTCAGGATGCAGTTTATATTTTACATAAAATTAAAAATGACGGAACTAAAAGAATTCCAAAACTTGCCGTAACTGCTTGGCATGCTGATTTTGTAGGTGGTAATGGCGATTCACAAGATGATATTTCCGAATTTGATTTAATTCAGGATATAGGGTTTAGCCACGATAGGGATAATAGAGCCCCTTCATTTGGAAACGATCCGGTTGGTATTGTTGGACAAGTATTCTTGGAAACTCCGGGAAATTCCACAGACAGAATTGATAATGATGGAGACGGAGAAACAAACGGGCCTAAAGTTACAAACGAAATGCTTGCCGGAGAAATATCAGGTAATTTAATTGATGATAACCATAATGGTTTGGTTGATGAAGATACAACATACATTGCGTTCCGCGACCAGGTTGGTGTTACTTATGCAGACGGCATGGACCAAAACGGAAATGCTGAAGCGGGTAGTCCTGTTGTTACACAGAGTATGATAGATTTAGTAAAAAATGATAGATGGAAAAGATGGCCGGCTAATCCTTTTACAGACCCAATTCAGAAAGGTAAAGTTCACTTAATTGAAGTAACGCAAGATCAATTGGGTAATGCTTTTGCAGACGGGATTGATAATGATGATAACGGTGAAGATGGAAGTCCGACGGTTACACAATCTATGATTGATTCTGCGGCAAATGATGCGCCTTATTTCCGTTATGTGGTTCCGGGTACAGGAGTAATACTTTACGATGTTAAACAAGATGACCTCGGTAAAAAGTACGCAGATGGAATTGATAATGATGATAATGGTGCTGTTGATGAAAATATAGATAACGGCATTGATGAAATGATAGATGAGTCGAGGAGCAATGGAATTGATGATGACGGTGATTGGAATCCACTCAAAGACGATGTAGGTGTCGATGGTGTTGCAGGTACTGGCGATTATGGTGAAAATGATGGAAAACCAACTTCCGGTGCAAGATTTGGATTACCGGGCGAACCGAACGTAGATGTTACGGATGTTTCCGAAACAGATCAGATTGGTATTACCAATGCACAATATATACCTGCAGGGTCAATTAATTTCAATTCAATATCAGATGTTGAATTATGGTTTAAGTTTATGCGTCCGGGGCATTTCTTTAATCCACTTTTAGTTGTTCCGGGTGAATATGATTTATTTATTTCTTCAAGCCCTTTTCCAATTGACCCTGGGCAAATCGAACCTTTTTCTGTTGCAGTTGTACTTGCAAACGGACCTATTTCAGATCCGGGAGCTGCAATTAGAAAAAAAGAATTATTGCGTAAAGTAGTGCGTGTTCGCGAAACTTATGAAAATGATTATCAGTTTGCTAATGCACCTTTGACTCCGACACTTACTGCAGTTGCGGGTGATAATAGAGTTACTCTTTCATGGGACGATGTAGCCGAATCTTCTTTTGATAATTATATTGATGCAATCGGTGGAAATGGTCGAGATTTTGAAGGCTATAAAATATACCGTTCACGAGATCCTGCTTTTCAGGATATTGAAAATATTACTAATGGTTTTGGTGTTCCTATATTCAAAAATGCACTTAAAATTTTTGATTTGGATGATGCTTATTCCGGTTTTGATTCCGTGGGAGTTGATGGTGTTCACTATAATCTTGGTACAAATAGCGGATTACAGCATGTGTTTGTTGATTCAACTGCGAAAAACGGATTTACATATTATTATGCAGTCGTTTCCTATGATTTTGGTTTTCCCGCCGGAAATATTATTCCTTCGGAGTCGCCTATAAGATTATCTTTACAGCCTGATGGAAGTGTAAGACTTGGCAAAAATGTTGCTCGCATAACACCTGAAGCACCTGCGGCAGGATATGTTCCGGCAACGCTTGGCAAAATTTCGCTTGTTCAAGGATCTACAACAGGTAAAGTTGGTTATGATATTGTAGATATGAATTCTGTGAAAGATGGTCATATATACAAAATAACTTTTGAAGATACTTTAAAAGTTGCTTCCTCAAGCAGTAAGTCAGATACATTAACGACTAAAAATTTTACGCTTACTGATTCAACTGATGGTGTTGTGTTAATTTATAAAAGTACAAAATTTTCTTCAAAAGATGAGCAGCCTATTGTTGATGGATTCCAGTTACATTTTAATAATGAAAACCGGGTTGAAATAAATACGGCAAAATCCGGTTGGAATCATTCTGGTATTGAAGATTTTATTTTTGAAAAATTTAAGTTTCCGGGCGGATTAATTGGTGAAGAAAGACCGAATGACTACACTATTGAGTTTGGAGATGTTGGTATCGGGAAATCAAATGACATAAAACTTGCAAATAGAGATTTTCCGGCAAAAGATGTTAATTTTAGAGTTTTTAACAATAGTACGGGTAATTTTGTTAAGTTCGGATTCCTTGAATTGGATAACACCGGCGGCGAGGGCAAATTAACGGCAAAAGGTGTTTTTAAAGACAGAGTGATTTTTCTTGAACCTAACAGTAAGGATTCTCTTGTCTATACTTGGTGGTATTATCTTACCGGTAATGATAGTTCAGGAGCTTTAAGATTCCCTGCTCCAGGTGATTCAACAATAATTAAATTAAAAAAACCATTTTTATCAAACGATGTATTTCGTTTTACGGCTTCGTCAGCAAAAATTAATAAACAGACTGCTGCAGGACAGTTGAATAATATTAAAGTTGTACCAAATCCTTATGTAGCTTCTGCCCGATGGGAAATTAAAAATCCATTTAACAGTGGAAGAGGTCCGAGATCATTGCATTTTACTCATCTCCCTGCACAATGTACTATTCGTATATTTACCGTAAGCGGAGAGTTGGTAAAAACAATTCATCATGATTCGGCTGTAAACGATGGCGCAGAAAATTGGGATTTATTAACAAAGGATAATCTAGGGGTAGCTTATGGTGTATATGTTTATCATATAGAAGCACCGGGGATTGGTGAAAAGATAGGAAAATTTGCAGTTATAAAATAAAGAATTGATTAAGCTCAGGAAATTATTTAGGGAGTTAAAAGTGTTAAGTAAAAAGTTAGTTTTTAAAACAACGATACTTATTTTTATATTTCAAGCATTTGTTTTTGGACAAAGCATTTCCAAAACAGGAACAACGGCAGCCAAATTTTTAAGTGTTGGCGTTGGACCTCGTGCAAATGCTATGGGTGGAGCATTTAGTGCCATTAGCGATGATGCCTCTTCAATGTATTGGAACCCTGCAGGGATTGGTAATGTTAAAAGCTATCAAGGGATTTTTACATATACAAAATTATTTGCAGATATAAACCTTAATTATTTTGGTGTTGTAATGCCTGTTGACGGGCTTGGTAATTTTGGAGTAAGCGTTACAGCATTAAATTATGGTAATATGGAAATTACTACAGAATTGGACCCTGAAGGGATTGGTACAACATTTTCAGCAGGTAGTTATGCTTTTGGTGCAACATACGCAAAATATATTACAAGTGATTTTGTAATAGGGGCAACAATAAAGTATATTAGAGAAAATATATATAACTCTTCGGCAGATGGTTTTGCAGTTGATATTGGTACTTTATTTAATACACCGTTTTGGGGAATTAAATTTGCGAGCAGTATCACAAACTTCGGCACAAAAATGCAGATGGGAGGTAATGATTTGCTTGTGCGATACGATCAGAATCCGGCTACTGCAGGAAATAACGGGTCTGTTGATGCTAATTTAGCTACTGATAAATTTGAACTTCCATTAAGATTACAGATTGGGATGTCAAAAAATTTTCAAATTTCGGAAGGTTATAATTTTTTAATTGATGTTGATGCAGTTTATCCCAATGATAACAAACAATGGGTCAATGTTGGCGGTGAGTTATCACTGTTTGATAATTTGATTGCTCTACGTGCTGGATATAAAACATTATTTTTAAAAGATAGTCAAGAAGGTTTGTCGATGGGGTTTGGTATAAATTATAAAGTGAATGGAACTCTTGGTATTCAAATTGATTATGCTTATCAAAAATTTGGTTATCTTGATAACAATCACAGTTTTGGTTTAATGATTAGTTTTTAATAAAAATATTATTAACTTAATAATATAATTAGTTCATTTATTAACAATATAAGGAGTACGATATGAAAAAACTTTTTTCTACAATAAGCTTGATGTTGTTTGCCGCATTCATGATGAATGCGCAGACAGTCAATGTTACATTTCAGGTTGATATGCGAGTGCAGATACTGAAAGGTAATTTTACACCAGGTACTGATTCGCTAACATTGCCTGGTGATTTCAATAACTGGCTTAACACACCGCCGGATAATACAACTAAAGTGATGCATGATGCTAATGCCGATTCCATTTATACTCTTATTATCAATATGCCTGCAGATAGCACTTATGGTTATAAGTACAATATTGGTATGGGTTGGGATGGTAAAGATGAATCTAGCAATAGATCTTTAACTGTTGGTAGTAACGATACCACCCTTGCTCCTGTATTTTATAACAACGAGGCAATGCCTTCAGGTAATCCGACTCCGGTAACTTTTAATGTTGATATGCGTTTACCCGCAAAAACAGGTAAATTTGATCCTACAAATCAAACTGTATTTGTTGCCGGTAGTTTTACCGATTGGCAAAATAGTCCTATAGCATTGAAAGATGACAATGGTGATTCAACCTACACGCTTAAAACTGACATTAATTCAGCACAAATTATTAATTACAAATTTATTTATGCTAACACAACGGATACTTCTGGTATCCAATGGGAAGATGATCCTAACAGAACAGCTTAGATTTCCGATGATAGTACTCAAACTTTCAGCAGTTTTTGGAATAGGGTTAATCCAGATGCAAATTTAGCTAATGGCAACATTGAATTTACGGTTGATATGTCTGTTATGACAGATGTTGGAATTTTTGATGCTGCAAACGATTCTCTTCAAGTACGTGGTGGATTTAACGGATGGGGTGACTCACAAAGAGACAAATCAATTATGGGACAAGATCCGATTACACCAAATGATTGGTTTTTACAAGTTCCGTTTACTCTAGTTCAGGTTGGTACAACACAAAACTGGAAATACTATGTTAAAAAAGCCGATGCAAATACGCTTTGGACGGACGGATGGGAAAGGCCGTTTTCTACCGGAGGCGGCAATAGAGCAGTTAATTTTGAAGGTACCAGTAATCAAAGCGTTCCTAAAGCCTATTACGATGACGTTCTGCCTAATTATATGATTCCTTCAGGTACTAATGTTTCAATTACTTTTTCAGTTGACATGACCAATGCGGCAGATCCAAATGTACAGGCTTTGCCTTTTAACGCTGCAACAGATACTGTTTATTGGATTGCAGAGCAGCCTTCGTTTACATTCAGCCAAGGTTGGAGTGATTCTGATACAATGAGAGTTCTTAAAATGACAGATCCTGACGGTGATATGGTTTACACTGGAACATTGGATGTTAAATCCCCATCATGGAATGGTTTTGAATATCGTTATGCATATTCAAGTCCTGTAAATGGTTTCATACAGGAACCGGCTGGATTTAGTGACTATGCCTATCGTGTACGTTATATAGAACAAGATGGTTACCAGAGCTTTGTTCAACCTTATTCAGCTCCAAAAGATACTTGGATTGGACAGGAAGACAAATCTTCTGAATGGGAAGCTGGTCCTTCCGGTGTAACAGCGGTTGGTGACAATGAAGTTACTCCGTTGAAATTTCAACTGAGCCAAAATTATCCTAACCCGTTTAATCCTTCTACTGCAATTAAATTTACAATTGCTAAAGCGGGTCAAGTTACACTTAAAGTATATAATGTGTTAGGTCAACAAGTTACTACATTAATTAACAAAGAAATGACTGCCGGAAGTTATGATTTTAATTTCGATGCAAGTGCATTGAGTAGTGGAATTTATTTCTATACACTACGTACCGGAAATAATGTAGCGACTAAGAAAATGGTTCTTCTAAAATA
>Ga0114931_10010253_pt1 | contig 11168 bp, 8 predicted proteins | sample 2SBtaG_FD_89579 | JGI IMG/M metagenome (GOLD analysis project Ga0114931, IMG submission 89579) | Deep subsurface microbial communities from Kolumbo volcano to uncover new lineages of life (NeLLi) - 2SBTROV14_V59a metaG | ecosystem: Environmental > Aquatic > Marine > Volcanic | place: Kolumbo...
AAGATCTCGGTGCCCATGCCCATGTTCGTCGAGATCTTGGTGCCCGAGTCGAGCAGGGCGTTGCGGCTGTTCTTGAAGTTGATCATCCCGGTGTTGGCGTCGTAGTCGACCTGGTTCACCGTGGTCGTCTTGCCGTCCTTGGTGGTGAGCTTGCCGGTGATCGTCGGGCTCTTGTCGACCTCTTCCTTGACCCCACCCTCGACCTTGCCGGCCTTGGTATGCATCATCCCGGTGGCGCCGTAGGCCTTGAACCCGTCCTGGGTGGCCTCGACGTTGGCCTTGATGCTGTAGCTGTCCTTCTTCGCGACGCCGATCTCGCCGTGGTAGGTCTCGCCGCCGCCGTCCTTGTGCTCGACCTTCACCGCGGCCAGCAGCGGCCCCGAGGTGTAGGAGAGCGTGGCCTTGATGTCCTGCAGCGCGATGTTCTGCAGGCTGCCGAGCTGCGCCTCGACCTTGGCGTCGAGGCCCTTGGCGATCCCGATCTTCTGCTTGAGGGTCGGGATCTTCATGTCGGTGAGCACGGCACCCGCCGCGGCGAGCAGCGCCACGGTGACGATGGTGCGCGGGTGCACGTCGACCCAGTCCGCGAGGCTCGCGGCCAGCTTCTTGCCGGCGTCGGTCTCGAGCCACTTGCCCGCGAGGTTGCCGTACTCGCCGGCGAGCGCCTTGCCGAAGTTCCCGATGGCGGCCTTGTCGACGTCGCCCTTCAGGCCGCCGAGGCTGCCGGCCAGGCCCTTCAGGGCCGAGGAGAGGCCGTTGTTCGCGTCCTTCTGGAGCGCGCCGAGGGTCAGCTGCGGGGCGACCGCCTTGTACAGCTCTCCGCCGAGCCACTGGCCGAGGGCGTTCTCGTAGCTGGCGAGCCCGGTGTCGGTGCCTTTCTTGCCGCGCAGCTTCTCCTGCTGCTCGGAGTTGGACGCGGGGGTGCCGTCCTGACCCGCGCCGCCACCCCCGGTGCTGGTCGTCGTGCTCGTGCTGGGCCCCGAGGTGGGACTGGTCTGCGCAGGGGCCTGCGCCTCGGGGGCGGGGGTGCGCACGGACTGGGAAGACATGCCGTCTCCAAGCGAGAAGAACATGGAGCACAGTGACTCTAGCACCCCGGGGAGGCTGTCGCAGCACGGATCGCGGGTGTCCCCGCCGGCCCGTAAGGAGCGGTAATCTCATTCCGCCGGACCGAGGGGCATCCTCTGCCGCGACGCAACGCCTGAACGCCTGGAGGAGAACATGCGGACCGCAGCGACCGTGGGCGCGCTCGCCCTCGCCGCCCTATGCACCGGCTGCACCCACAGCCTGGTGTTCGGCGACGACGTGGACATCACCTTGGACTTCGTGCCCTGGGTCCCCCTGCTCACCCACGGCACCCTGCTGAACGCACCCTACGTGCAAGGGGCGGACGTGAGCGTGTTCGTGGCGCCCTGGAACACCGACCGCAGCATGGAGGGGGCCACCCTGCAGAGCACCGACCCCAGCGTGTTCCAGATCCTCGACCAGCACATCGACTCGGATGGGGACATCGAGGCGGACTGCGTCGCGACCGGCGCCGGCGACGCGGACCTCGTGGTGCTGCGCGACGACGGCTCCACCTGGGACACCGCGCCCGTCCACGTGGGCTTCCCCGACCGGGTGGAGCTGCACGCGGCCGGGCCGATGTTCGTCGACATGCCCGACCTCGTGGACGCCCCCAAGATGCTCGCCGGCGGGACGGCGACCTTGCAGGTGCAGTACTTCGAGAACGGCCGGCGCCTGCACGGCAACGGGCCGCTGGCGGCCACGGGCGACGGCAGCGTCTCCGACGTCCACGTCGAGCGCACCTACCTGTTCGAGAACCGCGAGTGGGTGCAGATGACTGCCGCCGACCCGGGCACCGCGCAGCTCCACCTCTCGGTCGACGACGTCCCGCTGGACACGGTGGACGTCGATGTCGTCTCCGCGGACGCGCTGACCGACATGCAGATCCTCGGCCGGAACGAGTCCCGCGCGGACGACGGGGACTGGCTCGTGTTGCTGGCGCAGGCCTACGACGACGCGGCCGACCCGATCTTCGGCGTCGACTACGACTGGGACGTCGACGGCGACGTGCAGCCGGGCGAGGGCGACCTGTACCGCTACGAGTACCAGCGGGGCAACGATCGGACCGTGACCGCCCACTTCGTCGACCTCGACGCGACGGTCACCGCCAACATGGGCGCGGGCTTCGTCGACTCGTCCAACAACGTGGGGTGCGACTCGACCGGCGGCGGAGCGGTGGGGCTCTTCGGCTGGCTCGGCGTGCTCGGGCTGGTGCGGCGGCGCCGCGCTACTGCTGAGCGGCGAAGCCGGCTTCCCGTCCAGCGGTTTGTCTCGACCGAAGGTGATCATCGGGTCCTGCATCTTGTCGAGGTCGTCCTTCATGTTCATCTTCGACAGGTGCACGGCGATGAGGTTCTTGCGCTTGCGCATGATGTAGCGGACCGTCTCGGACAGGTAGCCGGGCGCGGTGATCTCGAAGGTCACCTCCATCCCCGGCCCGAAGGCGACCTGCTGCCCGCCGTTCAGGTACAGGGTGGAGGCCGTCCACGCGCCGGTGACCGAGTTGACCTCGTGGCGCTCGGCCTCCTCGGGGTTGCGCACCGTCGCCGTGCTCACCGGGTTGTCGTGCTCGTCGAAGACCTGGATGGTCAGGGACGTGCCGCCTCCGGCGGCGTGCTTCGGGGCGCAGGCCGGAGCGAACAACAGGGCACCCGCGAGGAGCGCGGAGCGGAAGATCGGGGACATTTCGGTCCTCCAGAGAACAGAGCCGTCTCAACCTAACCCATGAACCCGATGGGCCTTGCCAACAGTACGTCGACAGGCCGATTGGGTCGGGACGGGCGCTACTGGCCGAAGCTGTCCTGGTAGATGACGCCCCACCCGGTCGGGTCGGGCAGCGCGTTGTCGGTGCCGTTCCACGGCTCGGGCCCGACGTTGTAGTCCCAGGAACTGCCCGAGGTCTTCGTGTTCGGGCCGGTCACCATCCACCCGCCCCAGAACCCCACTGGACGTGGCCCCGTCGGCGTACACCATGCCGCCGACCCACGAGCCGAAGCCGAAGCCGCCGTTGCTGCTGGAGATGGCCGGGTTGTTCCGGTCGTCGGCGCTGACGATCCCTCCGTGCGCGGCGACGAAGCCCGGGCCACCGAAGTTCTCGACGTTCACGCCCGTTGTGGTGCTTGAAGTGCAGCGTCTGGTCGAGGGGGTAGGTGCCCGCCCCGAGCTGGAGCGTGACGGTCGCGTTGTCCGCGATCGCGTAGCCCTTCAGGGTCGCGAGCGCGTCGGCGATGGAGTCCCCGGGACTCGGGTCGAGGGTGCGGTCGGCGTCGATCAGCTGCACGAAGGGCTCCCCGGTGCCCTGGATGTCGGTCACGTCGGTCTGCAGCGTCGTGACGTCGCTCGACACCGTGGCCAAGCTGCTCTGCAGGTCGTCGACCTGCGACGTCAGCGCGGACACCTCGCTCTGCAGCGCGTCGACGCGTGCCACGAGGGCCGCGACGTCCGAACTGTCCGCCTTGGTCGCGAGCTCGGTCGCGTCCTTCTTCTCATTCGCCTTGCACGCGACGAGCAGACCGCCGACGGCGCCCGCGAGGATCCACCGAGTCATGTCTCACACCCCTTCGTGTTCCCAGCACACGACAATTGACGGAGAAATGGGTCGCGTCGCGGTTATGGTGTCGGTTGGCCTCGGGCTCGACATTCCGCCCGGGGACCAGGAGGAGGTGCAGGAATGAGACAATTATGGTGGTTTACCCTGATTAGTTTTGCCATCGGGTGTCAGGGGCCGGCGGGTGAGACCGGTCCGCTGGGCCCCGAGGGCCCCGAGGGCCCCCAGGGTCCCGCGGGTCAGGACCTGACCCCGACCGATCCGCCCCACCTCGGGGACGTGTCGCCCGCCTGGGGGAGCAGCTTGACCGAGGTGACCCTGCACGGGGATCACTTCGGGAGCGACCCACGGGTCTGGGTCGACGGCGAGCCGGCCGACGTGATCTCGTCGACCGACACCGAGATCGTGCTGAACCCAGCGCTCGCCGTGGACAGCCCCTCGCAGGTCGTCCTGACCGTGCAGTCGGGCTCGAAGATGTCCAACGGCATCGGCTTCGACCTGGTCCCGTCGGGCACGCCCGGGGACGTGGGCTACCGGCTCCCCGGACTGCCCACCGGCGTGGCCTTTGCGGACGGGCACCTGTACATCGCCTCCGCGTCGCTCGGCACGCCCTCCGCCGGGCTGTATGAAGTGGACTCGGACGGGTCCACGCACCAGGTGTGGGCCGCACCCCCGATGCCGGCCGCGTACCTCCAGGCCGCGGGGATGCCTTCGGGCTCGAGCGCCTGGAACGCGCCCGTGAACCTCGCCGCCGAGAGTGGCAGCGTGTACATGTACACCGTCCTCGGCGCGGTCTATCGCTACGACACCGCCACCGGGGCCGTCTCCCAGGTCCTCCACTTGTGGTTAAACACCCCGAATGACGCGATGGGGCAGAGGTCGGGCCTGGCCCTGGACAGCGACGGAAACCTCTACGTGCTGGAGCCGCAAGCCGGCGCCCTGTGGCGCCTCGGCGCGGACGGCTCCTACGCGAGCCTGCCCTACGACAGCGCCTGGGCGGCGATCGCCTGCGACGGGACCACCCTGTACCTGGCCCGCGACAGCGAACATGTGGTCGACGTGATCGAGGACCCGACCGGGTCGCCGACCACCCTCTCGAGTTGGGGCACGGTCCCGGGGACGGCGACCCTGCATTCGATCGCCGCGATCGACGGAGCGATCGTCGTGGGAGACGGCGACGGCCTCCTGTACCAGCTGGCCGACCACACCGTGGGGAACGACGACGGGGGCGTCCTGACCGCCTTCGGCTCCTCCGACGGCTACGGCTACCCCGCCTTCGGCATCGCCAGCGACGGGAACAAGGCCGTGTACCTCGCCCAGCCCCAGTCGGGGGCCGTGCGGAGCATGAACACGGACGACCCCTCCTTCGCGCCCGTCGTCGCCGTGGGGATCCGGTTCCCCTTCGGCGCGGCCTTCGACGGCGACACCCTGTACCTGGCTTCGGACGGGCTGGGGGTGCTCGGAGGGAGTGTATCGGCCTCGACCATCGCCGACGGCACGGTGGTCGCGCTCGCGGCGGACGGGTCGAGCCGGGTGCTCGAGCAGGAGGCGGTGACCTCGGGGATCGCGGTGATGCCCAACCACTCCCTCGTCGTCTCGGACTGCAGGGAAGGGACCTTGACCGGCCTCGACCCCGCGACCGGGGACACGACCTCGCTGCTGAGCGGCGTGGACTGCCCCGGCGGCTTGTACGTCGCGTCCTCCGGGGACATCTACTACACGGCCACGACGATCCCGGGCGGGGAGACGCCGGAGCCGTCGACCATCGGCCGCCTTCAGCCCGATGGCACCAACGACGCTTCCTTCGTCACCGGGCTGTCTCCCCTGACGCTGCACGTCACGGGCGACGGGGACACTCTGTTGGCCGCGAACATCGGCTCGGATCGCCCGAGCGCCCTGCCCGCCCAGGTCTACAGCGCGGATCCGACCACCGGCGGGGAGGCCACCCTGATCAGCCCCTTCCCCGGGATCATCGTGAACCTCGGGTTCTCGCCGCTGGGTGGCGCCTACGCGACGGGCGCCCTGCTGGGTGACGTGGTCTGCATCGACCCGAGCGACGGGACGGTGACGCCCTTCGGAAGCACCACGATCGGCTGGAACGCGGTCCTCGGGAGCGGCGGGCCGGGGGCGCTCGCGCTGTCCCTGGGCATGACCTTCCGCGAGGACGGGACAATCCTCGTGGCCGACGCGTTCCAGGGCGGGATCATCGCGGTCGCTCCGTGATGCCCGCCGCCGGGCCGTCGGGTAGGTGGGACCCATGATCGACGCATGGATCCAGCACCCGACGGCTCGGTGGGCGGCCGACCCGATGTTCGACTCGCTCAAGCGGTGGCTCGGGATCGACGCGATCCCCGAGATCCCGCTCGAGGCGACGCTCGCCGCGATGGACGCGGGAGGCGTCGACAAGGCCCTGATCACCGCGTGGTGGGGGCCATCAGGGCCGCTCATCGACAACGGCGAGGTGGCCGCCCTCGTTGCGCGCGCGCCCGACAAGCTGGTCGGCGTGGCCTCGGTCGACCTGCGCCACCCGATGGCTGCGGTGCGGGAGCTGCGCCGGTGTGTCGAGGATCTCGGCTTCGTCGCGCTGCGGATGCTCCCGTGGTGGTGGGAGCTACCCCCGGACGACCGGCGCTACTACCCGCTGTACGCGGCGTGCGTGGACCTCGGCGTGCCCTTCTGTCTGCAGGTGGGGCACACCGGCCCGCTCTACCCGTCGGAGTACGGGCGGCCGATCCCGCACCTCGACCGGGTGGCGCTCGAGTTCCCGGAGCTCGTGATCGTTGGCGGGCACATCGGCTACCCGTGGACCGAGGAGATGATCGCGCTCGCCACGAAGTACCCGAACGTGCACATCGACACCTCCGCCTACAAGCCGTCGCGGTATCCGGAGGCCCTGGTGCGGTTCCTGAAGGGGCACGGGCGCGACAAGGTGCTCTTCGGAACGAACTACCCGATGATCCTGCCGGCGCAGTGCACCGCCGGTCTCGAGGCGCTGGACCTCTCCGGGGCCACCCGGCAGGCGTTCCTCCACGGCAACGCGGCGCGGGTCTTCGGGCTGTAGGCGCGGTCCCCAGGCGGTTTGACGTCGCCCGAACGAGCCGATCACCGACGAGGCCCTCGAGGCCGACGTCAACGAGGCGATCGTGCGGGACCCGTACCTGCGACACATGCCGATCGCCGCGGTCACCCACGACGGGCACGTGCGCCTGACCGGCGAGGTCGACACGCCGCTACGAGCGGCTGCGGGGTCTTGACGCGCTCCGAACGGTGATTGATCTTCGACCGCAACCGGAAGAGACGGGTCGCGGCCCGCTCGAACCCACGAGGACCCGACCCGGGCTCTTCTTTCCTGCCAACGGAGGAATCGAGATGCTCAACTGGATGGATGTCAATCGGACGTTCCAGGAGCTGGACCTGTTCCGGCGGGAGATGGACCGTCTGTTCAACGATGCCCTGCGGGACGAGGTCGTCGGAGGCTCCGCCTTCAGCGCCCTCGATCAGCGGGCCGGCGCCCGCATGATCACCACCGACGAGGCCTTCGTGCTCACCGTCGACGTCCCCGGCGTTCGCTCCGAGGACATCGGCCTGCAGGTCACCCGCGACGGGCTGACTCTGCACGCCGCGCGCACCATCGGCGTCCCCGAGGGCTACAGCACCCACCGCCACGAGCGGGGGAGCTGGGAGATCTCGCGGAGCTGGAACATGCCCGTCGCCATCGACCCGGACGAGGTCGTGGCCGAGGTGAAGAACGGCGTGCTCACGGTCACGCTGCCCAAGGCCGCCGAGGTCCAGCCCCGGCGCATCACGGTCCAGGCCTGACGAGGAGGAACCCACGATGACGAAGAAGGAGCTTCAGCACACCGAAGAGGCCCAGATGCGGCCCACGAACGGCAATCCCACCCGCTACGTCGTCACCCCCAAGGTGGACGTGTTCGAGAACGCCGACGAGTACCTGCTGCTCGCCGACCTGCCCGGGGTGGACAAGGACGCCCTCGACCTGTCCTGGGCCCGCGGGGAGCTGACCATCGAGGGGCACGTCGGCGACCGTTACTACCGCCGCGCCTTCACGATGCCCGACGGCATCGACGCGGCGAACATCGCCGCCGACCTCGCGGCGGGGGTGCTCACCCTGCACCTGCCCAAGTCGCCCGAGGTCAAGCCGCGCAAGATCCAGGTGCATGCCGCCTGATCCGGGGGTCTGAGGATGAGGACGTATCGCGGATCCGCGCCCAGCGCGGATCCGCGATATCGATCATGAGCGTTGGACGTCGGCTCAGCCGAGGTTCACGCGGTTCAGGCGCAGGGCGTTGGTGATGACGCTCACGCTGCTGAAGCTCATCGCGGCCGCGGCGATCATCGGGCTCAGGAGGATCGCGAAGAAGGGGTAGAGGATGCCGGCGGCAACCGGCACGCCGAGGGCGTTGTAGCCGAAGGCCCACCACAGGTTCTGGCGGATGTTCCGCATGGTCGCCTCGGACAGCCGGCGGGCGCGGACGATGGCCTGCAGGTCGCCCTTCACCAGGGTCACCCCGGCGCTCTCCATGGCCACGTCGGTGCCGGTGCCCATGGCGATGCCCACCTCGGCGCGGGCCAGCGCCGGCGCGTCGTTCACCCCGTCGCCGGCCATCGCGACCACGAGCCCTTCGCGCTGGAGCTCCGCGACCTTGTCCGCCTTCTGATCGGGGAGGACCTCGGCGAAGACCTCGTCAATCCCCACCTGCTTCGCGACCGCCTTCGCCGTCGCCTCGTCGTCGCCGGTGAGCATCACCACCCGCAGCCCGAGGGCGTGCAGGGCGGCGATGGCGGCGGGGGTGGACGCCTTGATCGGGTCGGCGACCGCGAGCAGCCCCGCCACCTTGCCGTCGAGGCCCACGAACATCACCGTCTGGCCCTCGCCGCGACGGCGCTTCGCCTCCTCGGCGAGGGCGGCGGGCGGATCCATGCCCAGGCCGTCCATCAGCGCCTCGTTGCCGACCGCCACGTCGCGGCCCTCGAGGCGCCCGGTGACGCCCTTGCCGGTGATCGCCTCGAAGCCCTCGTCCGAGGCGAGCGCCAGGCCGCGCTCCTCGGCGGCGGCGACGATCGCGGCGGCGAGCGGGTGCTCGCTGGCGCGCTCGAGGCTGGCGGCGAGGCGCAGGACCTCGCGTTCGTCCTGCCCTTCCGCCGCGGTCGCGGCGAGCAGCTTCGGCCTGCCCTCGGTAAGGGTGCCGGTCTTGTCGACCACGATCGCCTGGACGTCCTGGAGGATCTCGAGGGCGGTGGCGTTCTTGAACAGCACGCCGTTGTGTGCGCCCTTGCCCGAGGCGACCATGATGCTCATCGGGGTGGCGAGGCCGAGCGCGCACGGGCAGGCGATGAGCAGGACCGCGACCGCGTTGACGAGCGCGTAGGCCAGCCGCGGCTCGGGGCCGAACAAGGCCCAGATGGCGAAGGTGACGATGGAGGCTAGGACCACGGCGGGCACGAACCACGACGCCACGCGGTCGGCCAGGCGCTGCACCGGGGCGCGGCTTCGCTGGGCCTCGGCGACCATCTGGACGATCCGCGCCAGCAGCGTGTCGGCACCGACCGCGTCCGCGCGCATCACGAGGGCGCCGTTGCCGTTGACCGTGCCGCCCACGACATCGTCGTCGGGCCCCTTCCGGACCGGAACCGGCTCTCCGGTGACCATGGACTCGTCGATGTTGCTGCTCCCCTCGAGGACCACGCCGTCGACGGGAACGCGCTCGCCCGGGCGGACACGGAGCCGGTCGCCCACCTGCACCTGCGCCAGCGGGACGTCCTTGTCGGAGCCGTCGTCGGCCAGGCGGCGGGCGGTGTCCGGCGCGAGGTTCAGCAGCTCGCGCAGGGCCTGGCCGGTCTGGGCGCGGGCGCGGAGCTCCAGCACCTGCCCCATGAGCACCAGGGTCACGATGGTCGCGGCCGCCTCGAAGTAGACGCCGACCTCGCCGTGCTCGCCGCGGAAGGCGGCGGGGAAGATCCCGGGCGCCGCGGCGGCGATCAAGCTGTAGACGTAGGCGATGCCCGTGCCGAGACCGATCAGCGTGAACATGTTCAGGCTGCGGTTCACCACCGAGACCCAGGCGCGCTGGAAGAAGGGCCAGCCGCCCCACAGCACGACCGGACTGGCCAGCACGGCCTCGATCCACGCCAGCGTCCGGTAGGGCAGGGCGCCCTTCAGCGGGCTCCCCGGGATCATCTCGCCCATCGCGAGGAGCAGCAGCGGCACGGTGAACACCAGCGAGACGAAGAACCGCCGCTTCATGTCGGTGAGCTCGGGGTTCTCCTGCTCCTCGACCCGGACGGTGCGCGGCTCCAGCGCCATCCCGCACTTCGGGCAGTCCCCGGGCTCGTCCTGGACGACCTCGGGGTGCATCGGGCAGGTCCACTCGGTCTTCGTCCCGGTCACGGGCGCCGCGGGCTCGAGCGCCATCCCGCAGGAGGGGCAGGCCCCGGGTTGGTCCTCGTGGACCTCGGGGCACATCGGGCAGATCCACTCGCCCGGCTTCCCGCCGTGCTCCATCCCGTGCCCGTGCCCGTGCCCATGCCCGGCGGGGGGCGTCTCCCCGAGGAACTTCGAGCGGCACCCGTCGCAGCAGAAGTAGTAGGTCTCACCGTCCTTCTCGGCCGAGACGGCGGTCTCCTTGGAGACGACCATCCCGCAGATCGGGTCGCGCGCCATGCCTTCGGGAACGGGTGCGTTGGGGTCGAGCGGGTCGAGCATGAGGGAACCCCTTGTGCCGGGGCCCAACGTATGCACCTGTCGTGCCGATACCAAACCGGCACCCCGGCGGAACGGCGCGAGGGCGGTCCCGCGGGGGAGGCGGGGGGGGGCCGCTTTCGGTTACGGTGCGGGTCCAGGGTCGCTTTCGGCAATCCGCTCAGGGAATATTCTCCATGCCTTCACGAACCGCCTTCTACGGAGGGCTGCTCACCCTGCTCTTCACCTTCGGGTGTCACCACAAGGACACCGGGGACACCGGCGTGGACACGGGCGACACCGCGGACACCGCCGATACGGCGGACACCGCGGACACCGCCGACACCGCCGACACCGGCCATCAGGAGACGGTCTGCGACAACACCCTCCCGGTGCCCGCGGCGGGCTCGGTGTGCGCGGTGAGCGGCGATCCGGCCACCGCGACCCACCTGCTCCTGCAGGGCATCGTGCTCGGTCCGGACCAGCCGATCGTCAACGGCGGCGTCCTCGTGGAGCGCGGCACCAACGGCACGATCACCTGCACCGGCTGCGACTGCGCCGCGCAGGCCCCGGCGGACACCCTGGTCGTGAGCTGCCCCGACGGGGTGATCTCTCCCGGGCTCGTCAACGCCCACGACCACACGCCCTACGACGTGTCCTGGCCCGTGGCGCCTCCGGGGGACACCCGCTACGACCACCGCAACGACTGGCGGCTCGGCTACCAGGGGTACGACCCGCTGCCCTCCGCTCACTCGGATCGTACCCGTGAGGGCGTCCTCTACACGGAGCTGAGGCAGCTGTTCAGCGGCACCACGAGCGTCGCCGGGTCGGTCGGGAACGTCGACTCCGCCGGGC
>Ga0114931_10010254_pt1 | contig 11167 bp, 10 predicted proteins | sample 2SBtaG_FD_89579 | JGI IMG/M metagenome (GOLD analysis project Ga0114931, IMG submission 89579) | Deep subsurface microbial communities from Kolumbo volcano to uncover new lineages of life (NeLLi) - 2SBTROV14_V59a metaG | ecosystem: Environmental > Aquatic > Marine > Volcanic | place: Kolumbo...
GCGTAGTGGACGAAACTGCCATGGGCATAGATGAGGGTGTAGCCGAGGATTTGGTTAGTTGATTTGTGACTGAAGGTGAGTAAGTAATTGACATTTGATTGACCGAGGAACATTTGGCGGATAGCGGAGGTGGGGATGACGGCTTGGCCACGACCGAGTTGTTTGGAGGCTGTAGCGCAGAATTTTTGAACCTCTGAGGTGTACTCAAACTGCTGGAGGGGTTGGAAGGTGAGCTCGATGTTTGCAGTTTTGGAAAGTATGCGGCGGTTTTCGCTATTTGGCTCCCAGTGATGGAGGCGGATGCGAGTGCTACGAGCGAGATAGTAGAGATTTGGTTTGCTGCGGAAGGGGAGGAAGCCGGATTGATAGATGCGGACGGGGTCATCGCCGTGCTCTTTTTTGAGCAAGACTTGGTAGGGGAAATTGTAGTGATGGTAGTTGGGGGGAAATTCGGAAAAGTAGAGTTGCATTTTAGTTTCGAGTTTCAAGTTAGCAGTTTCGTAGCAAGCTTGGAAAGTAACGATTTATAAATATTATTGATTAATTTGTCTAACCACCCTTTGCCCTTGTTTGTAGAAGGAGGGTGATACCACGGTGGTAATCTATCCTTATTACTTAATTCTATCAAATGCGGATTTAATAGCTTTGAGTTCGGACCAAGGGTATTCGGTGGTGCCATGGAGGATGGCGGTTTCGTGGCCTTTGCCAAGGAGGGCGATGACGTCGCCTGGCTGGCTCATGGCCGCGGCAGTATCAATAGCTGTTTGGCGGTCTGGGATACGCATATATGTGAGCTGTTTGGTAGGGATATGATCGGTCGGTCTAATAGGTTTGGCCTGGCTGATTAGACAACCGGGTTCAATTTGGTTGAGGATTTGGTTGATGTCTTCTGATCTGGTGTCGTCTGAGGTGAGGATGGAGAGATGGGCATTTTCTGTAGCAATTTGCCCCATATGGGGGCGCTTTTGTTTGTCTCGTTCACCAGTGCAGCCGAAGACGGTGATGAGTCGCTGTCCTTTCTTAAGATATTTTTGGCGGAGAAAACGGAGGACGTGTTGCATCCCATTGGGGGTGTGAGCAAAATCAATGAAGATATCTCGCTTGTGAATTTGATGATATTCCATCCGACCAGGAACGTTTGGATAGGTGTTGATAGCTTGGCGAATTTGTTGCGGTTCAATGCGCAAAGCCAGACCAGCAGCGATGACTGCGAGGGCATTGGCGACGTTGTGAGGACCGAGGAGAGGAAGGGTCAGTCGGATGGAAGATTGTGATCCAGGGAAGGTTTGTTGATTGATATGACAGGTAAATTTTGTTTGGCCATTTTGGTAGCTGAGTGGTCCGGCATAGACGTCGGCAGAGGTGTCGTCGAGAGCGAAGGTAATGACTCGAGCCTGGGGGTTGTGTTTGGCTAGCCAACTAGTGAGGCTTTGATAAGAGATGTCTTGTTTGTTGATGATGGCGGTTTTGACATTGGTAAAGAGTTTGGCCTTGGCTTGGACATATTTTTCGTAGGTCTTGTGGTAGTCAAGATGTTCATGGGTAATGTTGGTGATAATTCCAATATTAAAAGGGATCCCCCACAGTCGATTTTGATCAAGTCCGTGGGAAGTGGTTTCTAAAATCATATGGGAAGTTCCGGCCTGCTCTGCTTGTTTAAGTAAATTTTGAATAGTTAGTGCAGATGGGGTGGTGGTATGCAATCCGGTAGATATTGTCTGATTGTTGATGACAGCGTTGACAGTACTGATATATCCGGCTTTGGTATGAGTGGAATTAAGGAGATGGTAGAGACCAAAGATGGTGGTGGTTTTGCCATCAGTGCCTGTGACTCCAATGAGTGTCATGCTTTTACTGGGGCGACCCGCAAGCAGGCGAGCTGAGATGGCCAGGGGTTTGTGGTAGAGGCTGTTGATGGTCGATTGGGGCAGCAAGGTTTTGACGATTTGTTTGAGTGATTTCATTTGTGCTTACTTCGTAGTAGATAAATGCCAATGATGATTAAAATTAGGGGCCAGGTTTGGCTCCAATGAATCCAGCCCAAGGGATTGAGGCCAAGATTGTTGAGCAACCAGAAAAAGCCAATGACGATGAGGGCAAAGGCGGTAATTTGGGTCCAAATACCTCGATCGTTGGCTTGTTGAGGGTCATCGAGATTGAGGTTTGATTTGACGGGAATAATGGCCCACATAATTAGATAGAGGATGACACCGAAACCGCCGAAGAACAAGAAGAGCAGAAATAAAATTCGGAGAATCAGCGGATTGACGCTGAAGTACGCTGCTAGCCCAGCACAAACACCACCGATGATGGCGTGGTCAGAGTCCCGATAGAGAAATTTTGAGGGTGCGCGGTTTTCTGATTGAATGTCAGGGATTGGTTTAACTGGTGGTGGACTGGCTTGTAGTTTGGTAGTCGAACGACTTGGCGTTGATGTTTTAGTTGATTTGGGTGTTGTGGTGGTGGAGGATTTTGATGTCATGATTGGATTTATGTTAGTGCTGTTTTTTGCCAAATAATAGGGTGAGTTCTCGCCACCAGTTTCGTCCGATGTAAATCAGGGTGACGATACCAAAGCTGAAGACTACGAATCTGATCCAGAGCGGACTGCGATAATAGCGGATGGTAATTTTTGAGGCGACGGGTGTGCCTTTAAAAGCGATGTTATCGTCGCCATTTTTAGGTTCGTAGCCATTGATAAAGAGTGACTCTCGCAGCGGATAGACGGTCTCCTCTAAGTAGTTTGACTTGATGAGGGCCTTGACATACCAGGCAGATTCTTCTGGCGGATAGTTGAGTTGGTATGAAGGAATCCAGGCGGCAAATGGATGGACGAATTCGCGACGATAATGGGTTATAACCTCTGATCTCAGGGAATTTGTGTAGTAGGCTCGGAGGGTGGTCTGATCGGCGATGTCACCGGGTTCCATTGATTGATAGGAATTGGGAGGAGGTGGGGGAAAGTCTGGGTTGGGTAAGGCTAAGTAGATAATGAAGCTGAGGATGAATAGAACTAGTAGTATTCGGAGCGTCCATCGGGTATAGAGGAGGAGGGTGTGCATTGTAGGATTTTCTTTGTAATTTTGTTTAAGTACGGAGACATTGAACCGGCGCTTGTATGTTAGCGTTTGAGGATGACGATATACGGGATCGGTTCTGGGTAGCCCGGCTTGTAGATGATTTTATCAAATTTTTCGATGGGCACGAGCGGATTATATTTTACAATAGCCCAGTGGCGATAAGGAATTTCATCAGGAATGACGTGGGTGACAGTGTATATATCAAGTTGGTATTGGGGTAGCATGTCCACAAAGGCAAAGCCTTGCCTTTGATATTCATTCCAGTCAGGAGATTGTTGTTGGACTAGGAGGGGATCAATTTGTTGATAAAACATGGGAAAGATGTGTGGTTCGGTAAAGTTGCGATCAAGATAGATTGACTGGGGTCGGCCTTGATTGATCTCGGCGATGACTTGATCCCATCCGTATGACATGGCACTAGCCATATCATATGGGGCTCTAAAAAAATATCGGGCGAGAAAGTAAGCAGTAGATAGTAAGTAAATGGCCAGGAAACTGGCGGTGACGAGTTTTGTAGTGAATGGATAGGTGACTTTAGTTTTGATCCAGTTGGTGCTATAGACGATACCTGCTGCGATGAGTATTTGGATCCAGGGTAGCATGGTGGCGGCTCGATTGGCGGCAAAGCCATTGCCCTTACTCAGCGCTGCGGGGATAATGGCCGCCAACAGAATAGCCCAGAGAAGAATAATTTGAGGATTCTTTTTAGTAAGTGCGTAAAATCCGCTGATTAATAAAAAGAAGTAGCTGGTTATATGAATCACGCCCATGCCTGAAATCATGCCGTAGGTGGATTCACCCGCTCCGGTTATTATCAAAAATCGGGGAGAAATATAGCTAATGTAGTTGGTGGTTATTTGGGCGAGTGAATAGGTTAGTTTGTTATAGAGTATTCGTGCGATGAGCGGATTCGTGTGGTGAATGACGAGCTGATGACGTGAGTCTTGGAGTTGTTTCCAATTATCAGTGGGGTTGAAAACGGCCACATCCCAGGCGCGGCTGCCGCCACCATTGACGATGGAGTAGGCGATAGGCAAACAGAAGATGATGGTAAGGACTGCTGCTGGCCAACCTTTTTTAAGAATTAGTGACCAATCTTTAAGACGGTAGTAGACGTAGGTAATGATAATAAATCCGATAAAGACAGTGGCGAGTCGAGCTGCGTGGTAGGTGTATAGATTGATGATGAGAGAGAAGCTGGCAAGTAGCCAGTACCAGTTGAATTTCAATTTATCTATAGAGCGTATACCGATGAGTGTCAGCCAGAGTGCAAGTGGTAAGAAAAACGATGTGAGATTGGCTTCATAGGCGCCGCGAGAAAGTTGGATGTGCCAAGGGGAAAGGGTTACGACCAAGGCAGCCCAATAGGGTAGGAGCTTATATTTTTGGGATGAATGAAAGAGTTCTTTGGTGAGGAAAAAAACGGTGGGGATGGTCAGGCTGCCAACTATGGCGCCGACGAGGCGGGTGGACCAGACTGAGAGGCCAGTTAGGTAAATGGGGATGAGTGAGAGGTAGGTGTAGACGGGGAGTTTCCAGTCACCAAATGATTGGAAGGCGATGGGCCATGAGTGTCCCCATTGATCTTGGCCGGTTTGGATTAAGGAGAAGGCGTCGTAGCCATGGGAGGCTTCGTCGGCAGTGAATCCAATGGGAAATTGGTCGATGAGATAGAGTCGTAACAATCCTGCTATCAGTGTGATCACAATCAAATATAGCCAGTCGGTTTTGGACATATTCAGGGGTTTGTAACAAAAATAACTGATCAATTTTTGATCATCTATTCAGCGAAATGCAGCCTTACGAAATTATTCAACTATGTACTTATACTATCATAGATTTGGTATCTTGAATTTTATCTAAATTACGAATTTCGTATTATCGAGATGATGCCACTTTTACTTGTCAGGCTTTACTGGCAAGATGAGTTAGGGTGACGGCTCCGTTGTTTGTACTCAAGTGCGAAACCAGTGTAAATATGTTTCCATATATCAATAAATCAATCATTTATTTCTTATGAACTTTTAATTGTTGCTAGTGTGAATTCTAACTGTCGGGTAGCTTGAGTTTGGGGTATACTAGGCATATGTTTGGAAAATTGAAAAAAGCAGCACGAGTGACATTGATGACTTGTTTGGAGGTGCAACCGCATGAGCGATTGTTAATCGTGGCCGATGATGACAGTCCTGAAAAAGTAGTCCAGGCGCTGTACGACGAAGCTCGGTCGATGGGAATCGAGGTGGCGATGCTGCAGATCACCCCACGTCAATTTAATGGTGAAGAATTGCCTGATTTTGTGGCCAGGCTATTGAAACAAGTGGATGTTTACTTGGGACCAACCTCGAAGTCATTTTCACACACAGATGCACGTCGGGATGCCAGCAAATCGGGGGTGCGAGGGGCAACACTGCCGGGAGTGAATGAGGATATTTTTAAACGGTTGATGGCGGTAGACTATCAGGCAATTGCGGCAAAGGCAAAGGTGCTGGTAGAACGAATTACTCGGGCAAAGTCGGTACGGATTACTTCCGAAAACGGGACTGATTTGGTGTTGGGTTTGGGGAATACGTTTGAGCCAGATGATGGTATGCTCTCGGCTGCGGGTGCATTTGGTAATTTGCCAGCGGGTGAGGTGATGGGTGCACCGTCAGGCGGTAAGGGAACTTTGGTGATCGATGCTATGGGAGATATTATTACTGAGCCGACGACGGTGGTGATTGGTAAAGGCGAGATTATTGATATTCAGCCAAATAAATCAGGGGAACGGTTCAAGGATTTGCTGGAGAAAGCAGCACGACAAGACGGCAATCGGAATGCCTTTAAAGTGGCTGAACTGGGAATTGGGCTTAATCCATTGGCTAAGATCAGTGGAGAGATTTTGGAAGATGAGAAAGTGTTGGGGACGATCCATGTGGCGTTTGGTGACAATTCGTCTTATCCAGGAGGAAAGAACACGGCTTCAATTCATTTGGATGGGGTGGTGCTGGAACCGAAGCTGTATTTTGATGATCAGGGGGAAGAGGTGATAGGCGAGTTGGTAGGGAGGGACTAGGACATCTACTGAGGGGTGGTATCCTGAAAAATCGAAGGATCTTTAGTTTATGGTAGGAACGGTTCTTCTGAGGTGGTTGCCTCACCCGCCTTGCTGGTAGAGTGTGGCCCGGTCAGAATGATCTAAGATCGAATGCTCTTAGTGCATTTTGGGTGGTTTGTCCTATCAAATTTTCTGGATCTGTGTGGCGAAATGCAGCGATTTCTCCAATTATGATGGGGAGATTGGCGGGCGTATTGGGAAATTGACGTTGGGTGCGGAGTGGCTCGGGGAGGAGGTACGGACTGTCAGTTTCAATTAGTAGCAAATTGTCAGGGATTTGGGTTATGAATTGTTGTTTTTGTTGGTCATAGGTAATGTCTCCGTCGACACCGAGGTAGCAATTGTGTTGGATGGCAAAATCTAAAATGGCTTGGTTGGGTTCGCAACAATGAAAGATACATTTGCCATCGAGTTGTGGCTGCCAATTATTTTGTAAGAGTTGGAGGATTTGCGGGGCAGCTTGGCGATTGTGGATGATGACAGGTAGTTGTGAATCGATGGCGATTTCTAGTTGGCAAGTGAGGACTTGTTGTTGTCGTTTAAGAAATTCGGGGTTGGTATGGTAATTGGGATATTTGGTATGTTGATAGTCATGCAGATCGAGGCCGACCTCGCCAATTGCAACGACGGTTGGATCTTGAGATAGCTGCTTGAGGCGTTTGATGTCTACTGAAATCTGATCTGGATGGTCAATATAGTTGAAGACGTGATGGGGGTGGATACCGACTGATGCGTAAATGCCGTCATACTGTTTGGCGATTTGGATGGCAGTTTGTGATGATTTGATATCAGTACCTGGGATGACAAAATAGCCAATGCCGGCGGCACGGGAAGCTTGGATGACTTGGTCAAGTGATTTTTTGAAACGCTTGAAGTTGAGATGGCAATGGGTATCAAAGATGGGACTAGGGGACATAGAAACCATTTATAACATATATGGCGTAGAGAATATATAAAGTGATACTTGTGTAGAGTAGTTTATTAAAATGTTTATTTGTCCAGATGGCTAGGGGAATGAAGATCAACCAGCAGCTCCAAATATATCTGGTAATGCTCAATTGTGGTGGTGTTTTATATGGGAAGTCAATAAGGTGAAGCGGTGGGGTTGAGGTTACAAGAAGTAAATAGATGAATACGAACCAACGAAGATGGGGTGGTAGTTTGTGTCGTTGGGTGATAGTTATGGCAATAACGAATATGCCAATAAACATATCGGTTATTTCTGGTAAATAGTAGGTAAATAAGGGAAAAAAGTGAGCTGCATGGTATTGTGCTTGGAAGAGTGAAATCAGATACCAGAGAGTCAGGCTGATATATCCTGGGTACGGTATGAATGTGTGATCCCATTCGATAGATTGTTGTGAAATGTAGCTATAAAAATGACCGGTTGATTGATAGGAATAGAGTGACCAGATAAGCAATCCAGATACTGCGGTTAACAAAGTGGTGATTATTTTATTTATTTTGTTGTGAGATTGAAGTTGGATGATGGCGAGTGAAATATATGCCATAATCCCTGTGACTTTTACTAAGCTAGACAAAGCAATTAATACGCCGGAAAGACTATTTTTTTTGAGGGTGGCAGTCCAAAGACTAAGAGTTAACAGTAAGATAAATAAGCCATCAGAGTAGGGGAGACATAAGATCCATCCTGTTGGAGCCCAGATGAAAAGGAGGGTTGCTTGCCAGGCAGTTTTTTGTCCCCATAGGTTAGAAGCAAATTTGTAGACGCAGGTGACCGCCAGGTAGGAGATGGTGTTAGCCGTGATGAGCAATCCCACCCATACTGGGATGCCAATTTTATAAAACAGATGTCCGATTAGCGGCCAGATTGGCATAAAGACAAATAGCTTAGGTTCGTTATATCCGTAAGTGGCGATTTTTGAAAAAAGATCGGTATCCCAGTTTGTGAGGAAGGAAAGATAATGAGTTTGGAGTAGATAATGACTGGCAAGTAAGATGATAATGAAGATCAGTTTGGTGAAGGTCAGGATGGTGAGAAGCTTGTAAAGCGGTTTCATGCTTTGATGGTATCAAACTTGGACAGTAGACGCTCTATGACTGAAACGGTATATTCAGAATATGCGACGAAAACTGCACGCGGTTCATGTGATTCCTACATATAATGAGGTGGAGAATATTGGAACGATGTTGCAGGTGTTGGATGAGTTGGCGAAGAAACAATCTGGGTATCGATGGAGTGTGTTGGTAGTGGATGATAATTCACCTGACGGAACTGCCGAAATTGCACAGAAAACGAAGATAAATCTGCCATTGGATATTTTGAAAGGCGAAAAGCAGGGTTTGGGGATCGCCATGCGGCGAGGATTTGAGTACGCGATTGAAGAAATGGAGGCTGATCTGATAGTCAGTAATGACGCAGATTTTCAGTTTGACCCAAGAGACATTCCCAGATTACTGGAAGCATATGAGTCAGGAGCTGATGTGGTGATCGGTTCTCGGCACGTGCCAGGTGGTGGCGTGACTGGTTGGCCGAAGCGGCGGGCAGTGACTCACTATGTGGCCAATACGCTGTTTGCTCGGTATTTGGCCGGTCTGGAAATGGTGGAAGATCATAATGGGAACTTTCGGATTTATCGGGTTGAAAATGTTTTGGATCAGGTAGATTGGGGCGGCCTGCCATCAGATGGATACGGATTTTTGAATTATATTTTGTATGTATTGAGTAAAGCTGAAGTGGTGTTTGTAGAAGTGCCGGTGGAGTTTGGTTGGCGTGTGCGTGGGGAGTCAAAAGTGAGCTTCAATCCCCGGTATGTGAAAAGTTTTTTCCATGATACCATTGAATATATGCGTTTGTGTCTCCAGATTAGGTGGGAAACGATGCGTAGTTAGAAGCAAAATAGATATTATGAAACCAAAGATTGTGGTGATTACACCGACTTATAATGAACGTGACAACGTGGGGAAATTGATCCCGATGTTGGCGGAGGTGTTTGCAAAGCTGCCTGATCATAATATGCAGTTGTTGGTAGTAGATGACACCTCACCTGATGGAACTGCAGAGGTGGTTAGGGGTTTGCAGACACAGTATACGTGGGTGCATTTGTTGATGAACAAGGGTAAGCAAGGACTAGGAGCGGCGTATGCCAAAGGTATGCAATATGCAATTTCAGAATTGAAGGCTGATGCGTTTATAGAATTTGATGGAGATCTACAACATAATCCTCATGATATCCCTAAATTAGTTGTGGCTTTTGATCAGGGAGCTGACTATGTGATTGCTTCTCGCTATATCAAAGGTGGTTCTATTCCCGTTGAGTGGAATTTTGATCGGAAGTTTTTGAGTGTGGTGGGGAATTGGGTGGCTCGGTTACTGCTACTGGTTCCGAAAATTCATGATGTGACTGGTGGATTTAAATTGACTCGGGTGAAGGGTTATGGTGAGAATTTGAGTTTTGATAATTTGATTTCTAAACAATTTGCTTACAAAATTCAGTTTTTATTTGAGATGGTGCAGATGGAAGCTCAAGTAGTGGAAGTGCCGACGAATTTTCGTCCGCGTGAACTGGGAGAGTCCAAACTGATGAGTAATGAGATGGTAGAGACGCTGCGAGTGATATTTATGTTGCAGATGAATAATCCCAAAATGCGACAGTTTGTCAAATTTGGAATTGTGGGGGCGATCGGATATGTGGTGCAGGCAACTAGTTTGTATATGTTGTCTCGATTTGATTTAGCAGAGTGGGTTTTGTGGGGTGGGTCGGCGGAGTTGGCAATTATTAGTAATTTTACGATTAACAATCTGTGGACATTTAAGTCACATAAAATTTCTGGATTTAAAATTTTGTTGAAGTTTTTGCAATTTAATGCTAGTTCCGTGGGGGCGATCATTATCCAGATGGTGGCGGGGAGTGTGTTGGTTCATTGGTTTGGGGCGGAGCATCGGCAGCTGTATTTGCCTTTGATTATTGTGACGCTGGTTATTCCGTATAATTATTTGATGTATACCAGAATAATTTGGAAGACAAATAAGAAGAGGACATAGTTTGCAGATTAGGTTTGTGAAGAGTATGCGGTCAGGGTGTTTAGGAAAGACAGTATAATAGTTTGATTTGAATAATTTTAAGATATTGATTTATCAACAGACATCTGGATCGCCATCTGCAAGTTGGTGGATTTGGGGATCGAGGGCGACTCTGAAGTAGAGTTCATGGTTATCGAAGATGTTATAAGAAGTGAGCCCAGTTACTGATTTGTATGGTGTTGGCCGCGATGAAATTGATGGAGTAGAGGAAGATAGGGATGGTGACGATAGCGATCAGGATTTTGAATTGTTTGGTGTTGATATAAGGTGCGTAAGCCATGATCATCAGTGGAGCCAGGGGGAGAAGGTAGCGGGCGATGTCGCGATGGGAGACGAAGAGAACAGAACTAAAGAAGGTGATGCCGTACCAGGTCCAAAGGTCTTGACGTTTCCAAAGTTGGATGACACCGTAGCCGTAGATGAGCATGACCCAGATAATGTCCTCGATCCAGAAGTCACCAACCCAGTAGGCCTCACGGTTGAACATTTGGAATGGTGGCCAAAACAGATGAATGTTGTCACCAGATTTGAAATAGGCCCAGAATGAGCCATAGACATGGCCATAGAAGAAGAAGAGCCCCAGTAAGGTGAGGGGGATGAGCGCCATGGGCCAGGCTGCCCAAGGCAGGGCGTGGAACCAGTATTTGATTTTTTGAGTTGTAGTTGAGAGTTTCGATTCAAAGGTGGCTTGAGAGGTTGACCATATGGCGTAGAGACCGAGGGCCACAAACATGAGGATGCCGGGGGATTTAGTAAGTAATGCTAGGCTGCCGCTAATGGCTGCTAGCCAGTAGCGTTTGGCAGTAAAACTCCAGAGGGTGGCGAGGGTGAAGAAAATAAATAATGGTTCAGGGCTGCCAATCGTCCGGACTGCCAGCCAGCGAGCGGGGAGGATGAGAAAAACCAGGGTGAGCCAGAGCGGGGCGGGGAGTTCGTACTCTTGGGCGA
>Ga0114931_10010255_pt1 | contig 11167 bp, 11 predicted proteins | sample 2SBtaG_FD_89579 | JGI IMG/M metagenome (GOLD analysis project Ga0114931, IMG submission 89579) | Deep subsurface microbial communities from Kolumbo volcano to uncover new lineages of life (NeLLi) - 2SBTROV14_V59a metaG | ecosystem: Environmental > Aquatic > Marine > Volcanic | place: Kolumbo...
CGGCGGACGCATCGCGGCGTGTCCGAGCGAACCATTCCCAGCCAGTTCTTGCAAAATATAGAGTCGGCGGGCGTCGTGTTTTCGGATCAGTCCGAGCCGATGGACGACTGGATGGATCAGTCGCACGATCAGTTCGACCCGTTTGCGCCGGTGGAGGATGTCGACGAGCGCCTCGCACAGGCGCGGAGTGAAACACCGGCGCGGCCCAAGGCGCCGACGCTGCCCGTGGGCTGCCTGGTGCGGCATCCGCAGTTTGGCGTTGGAAGAGTGACCGCGGTGATGACCGCAGCGGCCGAGCCCAGAGCGCGGATTGATTTCCAAGGCATCGGCGCCAAGACGCTGGCGCTGCGCTACGCGAGGCTCGAACGAGTGCAATAGAACACAAGAACACATTGCTTCGTTCTACGAATCGGCGGAATGGGCGGTTGTCGGCGGGACGGACGATCGTCGGTGGGATGGGCGATTGTCGGTGGGACGGACGATCGTCGGTGGGATGGGCGATTGTCGGTGGGACGGGCGTCTGGCCCGTCTTCCCCGCTGCTGGTATGCCATTGACGGGCGAGACGCCCGTCCCACCGTCCGATGTGCAATGGGGCGATGTGGGATCGGATGTGAATCACGCGAGATTGGCTGACGCGCCGGTTTCGGCGCCGATGTCGCGGCGGTAGTGCTTGCCTTCAAACTGGATGAGTTCGCAGGCTTGGTTGGCAAGGGCGCGGGCGTCGGCGAGTGTGTCGCCCAGTGCGGTGACGCCGAGGACTCGGCCGCCGTTGGTGACGAGGGCGCCATCGCTGGTTCGTTTGGTTCCAGCGTGAAAGACGGTGACGTCGCCCAGGGCCTCGGCTTGGTCTATGCCTGTGATGGGAAAGCCGACTTCGGGTTTTGCGGGATAGCCCCGGCTCGCCATCACCACGCAGCACGCTGTTCGTTTGTCCCAATCGAAGCGCGCCTCGGCGAGCGTGCCCGTGGCGGTGCGATAGAGCGTGTCGAGGAGATCGCCTTTGAATCGTTTCATGAGGGGTTGGCATTCGGGATCGCCGAAGCGGACGTTGTATTCGAGCACCTTGGGGCCGGCGTGGGTGAGCATGAGGCCGGCGTAGAGCACGCCTCGATAGTCAATGCCTTCGCGTCGCAGAGCGTCGACGGTGGGGACGAGGATTTCGCGCTGGATGCGAGTCATCAGGGCGTCGTCGACGATGTTGGTTGGGCACAAGGCGCCCATCCCTCCGGTGTTGGGGCCGACGCCGCCGTCGAGCAGGCGTTTGTGGTCCTGGCAGGGGTCGAGGATGTAGATGGTTCGGCCGTCGACGAGCGCGAGGATGGAGACTTCAGGGCCGGTGAGGCGCTCTTCGATGATGACGGTGTCGCCCGCGTCGCCGAAGTGGCGTTCGACCATGATTTTGTGGATCGCGGCCTGGGCGTCTTCGATGGTGTCGGGAAGGATGACGCCTTTGCCGCCGGCGAGGCCCGAGGCCTTTATGACGGGCGGCTCTTCACGCGATTCTAGATAGGCAATCGCGTCGTGAAAATCGGTGAATGTGTGTCCTTGGGCGATAGGCACGGAGGCGGCGCGAAGAAGCTGCTTGGCCCAGGCTTTGTCCGCTTCGAGCTTTGCGCCGGCGGCGTCAGGGCCGAAGACGGCGCATTGGTCCGATCGAAGGACGTCGGCGATGCCGGCGGCGAGTGGGGCTTCGGGGCCGATAACGACAAGGCCGATGTCTTGCTTTTTGCAAAGCTGCTGTATTTGGAAGGGATTCGACGCCTCGATTGGCGTCTCGACCGGCCTGCCAAGGTGTCGCAAGGCGGCGTTGGCGCTGTTCGACACCCAGAGCTGACCGAGCATGGGCGACTGGCGCAGCTTCCACGCCAGGGCGTGTTCGCGACCGCCAGCGCCGATGAGCAGCGTGTTAGTCTTCGTCTTCGTCTTCGATTCCCGTGTCATTGTTCGAGACATGGTAGCAATCGAAGATGATGGGATGGGTGTCGCTGTTGGCGTTGTCGTGTGGTGACAGGTCATCGAGGTCGGGATAGTGGTTGTGCGTCATCACGGGGATCGGATCACTGCCGATGTCGAAGTTGATGAGAAAGATAGTCATGTCGAACGCATCGACAACGCCGTCGAAGTTGACATCGCCCGTTTGGCCGAATCCTTGCAGTCCCCAGTTGGTGAGGATGGCCGCAATATCGGCGCCGGAGAGAAAACCATCGCCGTTGACATCCAGCGGCGACGGCAAGTCATACAGGAATGAGGCGCCTCCAACCTCATCGACCGTCGGTTGATCGCGCTCGCCTTGGTATGTTGAATACATCAGGTCTTGAGGCGACCATGATTCTCCCGGCTGATAGGTGTAGGGATCGAGATTTTCGCTGCCGTTGTCGACCGCCTGATCAGGATGATCCAACCCGAGCGCGTGCCCCATTTCATGGAGAAGCACAGTGGAGAGATCAAACTGGTTGTTCGTGTTTGACTCGTTTTCGCCGTCGTCGCCGGTGAGATGAGCGTCGAACCAGGAAAAGTTTTCGTTGAGATAGACGTCCACCGAGACGATGTGGGTGCTGCCTTGGCGATTGACAACCGTGAAGCCGAGGCTGTTGGAGTTCATTTGGTAATGGACGCCTTGGGAGTCAATCGCGAAGCCTGTGGGCACACTGAAGAACTCAAAGTTGGCGCCCCAGCCGGGATAGGTGTCCGGGAAGTCGCCGGAGAGCCACTCCTGAATGGAAGGGCCTTCCCATTGGTCAGGCGGCGCCGGTCCGTCGTTCATGACCGCCTGCCAAGGCGACGGCACAAAGTTGAGATAGCCTCGCGAGGCGATGGTCCATGAGTTCAGCACATCGGCGACGATGGCCCGCGATGCGCCGGGGGGGAGATCAGGCCCTTCATTTGAGAGAAAGTCCGGCGCCACCGCATACGTGAAGAAGAGCGGCCCCTGATCGGGATTCTCCATCAAATAGGATGAACCCCATTGCCAAGCGAACATTCGACCGTTTGCGACGTCCTGAGGAGAAGGGAAATCGAGAAACGTCGCTGCATTGGTTGTTGATGTCAACGCAATCAACACTCCACCGCACAACGCAGCGAGTTGTCGAGCACGTGACGTTGACCACAAACGTCGTGCAATCACAAATCAAACTCCTTTACTCAACTCGGACACTTCGGGTTCGGCGGCGTCCCCTCACACGCACGCGACCGATGACATGTATCCGAGCGACACACACTGGTTCACCTATCCTGATACGAAGCAGACATCGGCTTCGATAGATGCTTTGCCTGAGTCTTCAAACGATTTTGCTCTTCGATGATTCTTAAAGCAACAAAGTTGGAAACTCGCCTTTGAAACGAAAGAAGGACTGAATCATCAGGGAATCAGCATATAGAATTCAGCGCCTCTTGGGGCTGAATGACGTTGGAGAAAAGATTGCTACAACTGTTCGATGAAATGTTCTACGTTCTGCGGCGCCTGTTGATCAAGCCGAAGGCCCCGAGAATAAGTGTAACGGACCCAGGCGCCGGAACGTTGAGATTCGGTTGGCCGGGGTTGTTGACGATGCCAAGAGATTGTGTGACCACGGCGCCGAAGTCAGTCACTTCGACATCAACCATGTTGATCGCGATGTCAGCGCTGGAGAGAATGTACCAGCCAAAGGTTTCAGTTTGTCCGTTTGCCCCAAGCGTATCACCCCCGGCGATAAAACCGAAGGTGAGCGTGTCGTTTGAGGACGATGACGAGTTGTCAACGAGATCGACTGTCGGCGATCCCTGACCGGCGCTAGTCGAATCTCCGATGCTCCCCTGGGTCGAGTTGAGCAGATCGTTGAAATCGAGGTTTGTGCCGCTATCAATGCCGAAGGCAAACTGGTCGATGCCGCTGGGCCCGTTTCCTGTGAACTCGTAGATCATCAGCACGGTGTCGAGGCTGGCGCCGGGGTTGGCGACGTTGCCATAGACGGACGCAGTGAGTGAGCCTGTGTAGGCGCTCCCGGGCGCGGTGAAGTTCGAAGTCAACGAATTGGCCACGGTTAGACCTGGAATGATCCCGCTCAGATCCAGCGCGACAAAACCGGTCAAGAGATCTGCTTGGGTGGCGACCGCGTTGTCAGTGACAACGACGGCGGACGCTGCCGAAGCCAAGACAAAAAACGGCGCTGCGCACACGAAACCCCTTAGGGCGACAATCTTGCTCATTCGATTTTCTCCTCCTGAAACCGATGAACGTTGACGCGCTCATCGTGACGTGTTTCGTGAGTCACCTTCGACTCTCTTTGGTCCAATATCCTCGTTCGGCCTGCGCATTGCAAGACTTTAATTTGAGAATAACGGAGTAGACCAACAAATAGGTCGTTTGCCCCTTGCCGGCTCATCACCGCAAGAGATCAGCCACGATCGCTTCAAAGCGCGATCCGCCAAGCAAATAGAAATCAGGGCGACTGGATTCGAACCAGCGGCCTCCGCGCCCCAAACGCGGCGCTCTACCAAGCTGAGCTACGCCCTGTCAGTCGCTCGACAGTGTACCGACCTTCTCACACGAGGGAATCGAATAAAACCTGATGCGCCAAAGCAACGCCAACAGACAAGCCCGCGCTTCGATAGAATAAATGACACGCAAGCAGACCGACTGCCGATCCACCTCGGCGATCAAACTCGCCAGCAGGAGTCATAGCTCACATGACGCTCGCCTTCGCACAGTCCGCCTATCTTCCCATTCTCCTGATCCTCTTGATGGCCGTCGGGTTCGCGGTAGGCAATGTGATCCTCTCCAAGATGCTCGGCCCCCGCCGTGACGGCCCGGTCAAAAGCAAGACCTACGAATCGGGTATGGATCCGCTGGGGTCCGCCCGCAAACGCTTCAACGTGCGTTTCTACATCCTCGCGATGACCTTCCTCGTCTTCGACGTCGAAATCATTTTCCTCTATCCGTGGGCAGTCAGCTTCGCTCAGATCGACGTTCGCAGCGCCGACGGCGCCTTGTTCCTCGGACGCGTGCTGTTCTTCCTGTTCACAACCGTTGTGGCTTATGTCTACGCGTGGCGCAAAGGCGTTTTTCGCTTTGATTGATTCGGCGATCGGCGCCACACCTTCCCCACCGTTCATTGTTGCAAAACTAAACAATCGTCCTATGCCGATGCGATTGGCTCTCTGACAAAGCCTGAAAATGACCGACACGCTCCCCGACCAATCCATGCCCTCCGATTCCTCCCCGTTCCAAAAACACAAGGCGACGGTCGAAGATCGTGTGCTCGCTGGCGTCGTCGCGTCCGGCGCCCTGAGCGTTCTCGCGATCGCCGCCTGGCTCAAACCCGCGGCCGTCGGCTTCGGCACGCACCAACAACTCGGACTGTATCCCTGCACCTGGGCCGCGATTCTTGGCAAACCTTGTCCGACCTGTGGCATGACAACCGCCTTCGCCCACGCCGCCGACGGCGATCTGCTGGCGTCGTTCACCGCCCAGCCCTTCGGCGCCCTTCTGGCGATCCTCACCGCTGCCACCTTCTGGGGCGGGGTCCATGTCGCGACGACCGGCTCTCGCCTCGATCGGCTCTACGTGGTCCTCCTTCAATCACGTTCGCTCTGGATCGCCGGTGTCCTGCTACTGGCGGCGTGGGGCTATAAACTCCTCACCTGGCCCGGTGTTGCTGGCTAATCTACCAGTTGACCCGAACCCATCGAGGGCGGCGCACGAATAGTGTGTTCATCGACGACGTCGCGTCAGGACGCCTCAATATGCTGCAAACCATCTGGGGTAGCACTGCATTGAAAACGCTGAAAGCGAAACGAAAACGCTGGGCGACTGTTGGCGCCGCTGCCTTGACGACGCTCACTCTGGTTGGCTGCCAGGCTGGCGTGCTTCTTGGAGGCATGGCCGAGTCCTACAAGCAGAGTTCGACCCACCTGATTCCCGGCGACTACGACGGGCTCGTCGACAAGAGCTTCGCGGTCGTCGTCGCGGCGGACCGACTGATCCAGACCAGTCATCCTCAGGAAGTGACCCGGCTGACCATGCTGATCACCCAGCGATTGATTGAACACGCCGACGCCGCCGGCGTCGTTCCCCCAGCGGTCGTGCTCGACTACCAATACAACCATCCGCAGTGGGTCGCGATGACCAACGAAGAGCTCGCCGAGCATTTCGGCGTCGAGCGGCTGGTGTACGTGGATCTCTACGAGTTTCGACTCAACGAACCGGGCAACGCCTATCTTTGGGGTGGGTTGGCCGCGGGACAGATCGGCGTGGTCGAAGCCGATGGACCCTTGGGAGATGATTTCATGTTCTCCAAGCAGGTGTCGGTGAAGTTCCCCGACAAAGACGGCTATGGGCCGACCGACTACACCGGCGACCAGATCACCGCGGTTCTGGAAAAACGATTTGTCGATCGACTCACGTGGCTCTTCTACGACCACCAAGAGCCGTACTACCCCGACTATTGAACGTCTCTTGTGAGTGTCATCTTCATGAAGAACCGAACCGGTTGGTCTCGTCTGTTTCTCGGCGCCACTGCCGGAACGCTGATTTTGTTTTTCGCCGGGCCCGGGTGCAACATCGTGGCGCCGGCGTATTACGTCTTGCACGGCCCTGAAAAAACACCCGCGATGTTCGAACTGGATGACACCCGCGTGACCGTGATCTTTGTGGATGATCGGCTCAACCGGGCGCCCAGACGTTCGCTGCGCGTCGCCGCTGCCCAGCAGGCGGAACAGACACTGATGGACAACTCGGCGCTGCCCTCGGAAAAACTCATCACCACCCGCGCCATCATGCGTCTGGCGTCTCAAGAGCAGTTCACCGAACCAAAAACAATCGCTGAGCTGGGCCGATCCATCGGCGCCGACGTCGTGATCTATGCGACGATAGATTTTTGGAGTCTGTCGCCCGACGGCGTGACGTTTCAACCAGGAGCGCAAGTGCGAGTCAAAGTGATCGACGCTGAAAACGACGCCCGAATCTGGCCGACCAATGGACCGGGCCAACCAGTGACCGCCTCGCTCCCGCCCCAAACCGAGGGGATGCCCACCGGCGCCGAGCGTGACCAGGCCAACTTGGCGCTCGCCGCCGAACTGGGTGTGAAACTCGCCCGGCTCTTCTTTGCCCACGAAAAGGACACGCTGTCAGGAAAACTCGGCGATTGATTCTCCGTCATGGCTCGATTGCTTCATATTGTTGATCCACACCATGCCACCGCCTCGGCGCTGGGCGCCCTTGAACGAGTTCAATCCGGCGCGATCACGAACGCCCAGACCGATCAAGTGTTGATTCTGCCTAGCGATTCGGGCGATGATCGTGCGACCATCGTCGGTGTGCGCAACGATCTGTCGCGACCACCCTCGCGCCGGGAGTTGAACGCCTACGAAGGAATCGCAGCGTGGGACGAACAGAGCGCCCAATGGTGTGACAAACGAAAACTGAATGCCACGCGTCTCTCCTCACCAATCCCCATCGACCGAAGCCGACTGACAAACGTGGATCGGTCGGCGATCCGAACAGCGATGGGCGTGGAAAACGGCGCAATCACTGTCGCCTGGCTCCACCCCCATCCAAATGAATCTGCAATCACGGGGTTGTGTGTCCTTGTGACCGCGCTGGCGCTGGCGGGCTATCCCATGGCAGGTGTGATTCTCAATGGGTCGGCGCCACGCGAGGCGGTCGCCAAAACAATGCGCCGCCTGGACGCGCGCGTCTCTGTTCTCAGCCCGCGCCGGGCGCCTTGGCAGACGCTCGCTGGTTGTGATTTTGCACTCGCTCCAACTGTTCCACTTTTCGAACAACCAATCCAAAACGATCTCGTCAACTGGGCAAACGCGCATCGTGTCGATGTGATCGCGCCGCCGTCACTCGACCAAGACCAGCCCCCCCCCGGCCAGCGACTGGAAAGATTCAGTCTCGCTCGTTCGCTGGTGTGCGCCTTGGACAAACGCTCGCAGCGCGCTTTCCAACCGCCTCGTTCAACCGACGTGGACAACTCGACCTATGACCATTGGATCAGCGAAACGCTTGAAAGTTGCTCGGCCGCACTTCACTCTTCTTGATCGGGCGTTTGGGCAGGCGTCGGGGCGGCGCGAGGCGTAATCGTCAAACGCACCGGCGGGATCGTGGTTTCGACCCGCACCGAATCGGGAAGCCCAAGGATGACGGGCGCCTTGGAGGTGATGCGCTGCTCCAGTTCGTCGCTGGACAAGCGCAGCGCCGCGATCACCCGGAGGTCGCCGTCGGTGATCCGCTGCAACAGATCGCTCGGGCCGGTGAGCGTGATGTCGCGCAGCACCATCGGTTCAATCACCACGTCCCAGTTGTTGATCTCCGTCGGCGGCTCCATCGGCCAGACCGGAACCGAAGACAGCGTGACGCTCTCGGTGGTGCTGCGCACGGTGAACGTGAGCGTGACGCTGGACGGCTCGACGCGAACGCCCGCGACGCCCGCCAGCTCGGGAGGCAGCGACAGACGCGCGACATGGCTTTGCGGCCCGCCTTCGGGGATTGCGGAAAGAACCGCCTGCGAAAGAGATGCAACGACCGTCAGTGACGACGCCACGGCGCCCAGATTTTCCCGATTTCGAGCAGGCAGAATGACATTCACCTGTGGCGGGTCGATCTCGACTTTGTCTGCGGTCTGAACACCGGTCAGGTTGGCGCGAACCGCAACGCCTTTGAGCGTGACCAGTTCGTCTATCCGCAACTCGATGGCACGAGGCTCGACCGACGCGATTGTCACATCGGCCCGGTCCATCGGCGGATTGGCCAGAAGCGCCGAACGAAGCTCCACAAGCTGCGTCCCCGGTTGAGCGCTCACGCCCGGTGCGCCCACCAACAGCGGCACACCATCGGCAAGTTGGCGGGCCGCCTCATCTATCGCTGCACGGGCGCCTTGCAATCGAACGGAAACCAGCCCGGTCCAGTTCGCATCGTCGACTTTCACCAGCAGCCCCGCCTCGCTCGGCGCCGAGAAACTCAGCCGAACATCCACAACCCGCTCGCTGACACTTTGCGATTCGGCAAAGAGCCAGATGAGGACCGAGACCACCAGAATCATGCCGCCATGACGCAGAGCAGGCAGGAGATTTTGACGCTCGAGCACACTCACGCCGCCTCTCCTTCTTTTTCATTGGTCGCTGTCGGCGCGCTTGGCTCAGATGGTTCGTCGATGGGTTGCTCCGACTTGTTTTCTGGTTCGTTTTCGATATTGATCAATCGTCCTTCCGTCTGGGGCGCCGTCGGCAGCGTGGCGCCAAGACGACGGTGCAGCTCAGCGCGAAGCGCCTCGGGCGTCAGCCAACGCTCCAACTGACCCCGCTGGGCAATGCTTATTGAACCCGTTTCTTCGCTCACAACGATGACCAGCGCATCGACCGCTTTGGTCAGGCCGATCGCCGCACGATGTCGAGTCCCCAAGCGGCGGTCGCTCATATCCGATGGATCGGCCAGCGGAAACTGCACGCCCGCCGCGACGATCTGGTTCCCCCGCACGACGACGCCCATGTCGTGCAGCGGATTGTTGGGCCAAAATATTGACTGCAAGAGCGGCGCCGACAAATCGGCATTGAGCATCCGTCCCGATTCGATCAACTCGCGCATCCCCACTTTCTGCTCGATCGCGATAATCGCGCCAAACTTGTTTTTGCTCAAGAAGGTGCACGATGTGACGATGGCGTTCACCACCGGGCCGACGTCGGTCCGCGCGTGGCGAAAAAACTCAGCCTCGCCCAGCCGGATGAACGCCCGGCGCAGTTCGGGTTGAAAAATCACCACGAGCGCCAATGCAAACATGCCCAGGATATGATCGAACAGGTACGCCAACCGATCGAACGCTTCAAGCGGAATGAGCAGGCGAATCAGGATCGTCAACACGGTCAGCGAAATGACCACGCGAACCGCCGCCGCGGCGCGCGTGCCTCGGATGAACCGCCAGAGCAAGTACACCATGAGCCAGATGACCGTCAGCTCAATGAGCACCTCCCACACCGGGTAGCCCCCGAGTCGGTCGATGAGCTGGCGGATTGGCTCGAAACGCAACACGATGGTCGGCTCCTATATCTGAATCGAGCGTTGGCAGTGTCACAGCGCAGACGCCAAAGCGCCCCAGGATGAGTATATCGGCGTTGAGACGGAGCGATCAGCAGGAAAAACCGCCGCTTGTGACCGCGCCATTCATTCACAACATTCAACAGGAGTTCGAACATCTGCCGGATCGACCAGCGACCCATCCTCAAGATGAACCGTGCGGTCGGCGAGCTGAGCGATCGCGGGGTCGTGCGTGACCATGACGATCGTCTGGTTCAGTTGGCGCCGAAGATCGAGCATCGCATCAAGAATGCGCCGGCCGGTTTGTCGATCGAGGTTGCCGGTGGGTTCGTCGGCAAGCAAGATCGGCGGATGGTTGATCAACGCGCGGGCAATGGCGACCCGCTGCCGTTCCCCGCCGGAGAGCGCGGAGGCTTTGTGTTTGACGCGGTGAGACAGCCCAAGCGACTCAAGCAACTCTTGGGCGGTCTTACGCAGTTCGTCTCGTCTTCGGCGGAAACCCAATCGGCCATGACGGATCATGGCGCCAAGCAAAACATTCTCAAGAACGCTCAACTCGGGCAGCAAATGATAGAACTGAAAAACAAAACCTATCGACTCGTTTCGATAGCTGTTGAGTTCGCCTTGCGATCGGCCGGCCAGTGGTTTGCCTTCAAAGAACACGCCAACGTTCTTCTCGTTCGTTCGATCGGGCCGGTCCAAGCCTCCCAATATATGTAGCAAGGTTGATTTGCCAGAGCCCGACGCGCCCAGCACCGCGATCATCTCGCCCGCCTGAACGTCGAGCTCAACGCCCTTGAGCACATGCACTTTAACGCGCCCCATGCGATAGGTTCGGCTGATCGCTCTGGCTGACAATATGGGTTGTGATGTATTCATTCGAATCGCAGCGCCCGGACGGGGTCCATGCGGGCGGCTTTGGTCGCTGGCGCGATCGCGCCGACGACGCTGAAGAGCACGCCGCCGAGCATCACCAAAGCCGCCGCGGTTGGATGCACTTCATTGGGAATCTTGGTGAAGTAATAGATCGCGGGATCCCAGATGGTCAATCCAAACGTTTGGCCGAGCCATTCGTGGATTGGGTTGATGTTCGACACGATCGCCCAGGCGACGGCGCCGCCGAGGAGGGAGCCCACCACACCGATCGCCGCGCC
>Ga0114931_10010256_pt1 | contig 11165 bp, 15 predicted proteins | sample 2SBtaG_FD_89579 | JGI IMG/M metagenome (GOLD analysis project Ga0114931, IMG submission 89579) | Deep subsurface microbial communities from Kolumbo volcano to uncover new lineages of life (NeLLi) - 2SBTROV14_V59a metaG | ecosystem: Environmental > Aquatic > Marine > Volcanic | place: Kolumbo...
GCAGGCCGGCGCCGCGGAACGCCCATTTGTAGTCGCCATACAGGCTGAGGCCGAGACTGCTGGCAAAGGCGACGCTGCTGAGCCCAAAGAGGACGAGCACTATCGGGGTGAGGCAGCAGAAGCTAGCGACGAATGCGCTGAGGCCAATCGCCGACCAGAAGCCCTTCTTGTCTTCTTCATGCTTTTCTTTTTTCATAGTGTTCGTTGACTTTCTCCCAGTTGATTACCTTGAAGAATGCTTCGATGTATGCTGGCCGCTTGTTTTGGTGGAGCAAATAGTACGCATGTTCCCAGACATCTAGCCCGAGCAACGGTGTTGTGCCGTCGCTGATTGGCGTGTCCTGGTTCGGCGTGCTCATGATGGCGAGCTTCTCCTTGTCGAGCACGAGCCACGCCCAGCCACTGCCGAATCGTGTTGCAGCTGCTGTTGAGAACTCCTTCTTGAACGTGTCGAGCGAGCCCCACTGCGCGACAATCGCCTCGACGATTGGGCCTTTCGCGTCCACGTCTTTCTTCAGCAGGGGCCAGAAGAAGGAGTGGTTCCAATGACCGCCGCCATGATTCCTGACAGCGCCTCTGATATCTTCTGGTACCGCGTCGAGATCCGCGAGCAGATCTGCGACTGCCCTGCCCTGCAGCTGCGGATACTTCTCCAATGCCGCGTTGAGCTTGTTGATGTACGCTTGGTGATGCTTGCTGTGGTGGATCTCCATCGTGCGCGCGTCGATGTGCGGCTCGAGTGCGTCGTAGTCGTAGCCTAAAGCAGGGAGTTCATGTACCATTGAGGTCACCTCTATTGAGCTTCTTGATTCTCGACTGAGAATTCCTATAAACGTGAAATTGTATTCACATATTTAAATCTATTGTTGAAGGATGCGGTGAAGAAAAGAGTTCGCACTCAGGCTTTCCACAGGCCGTGCTTGTTGCAGAGCTCGCGGACGACGAAGCTGCCGGTGAGGGGTGGGAAGGTCGCTTCGGGCTTGTCGTCCGGATGCAGGAACTTGCGGTAGACCGTGTCCACTGTGCGAACTTCAATCCATTGGATCCAATGCTCAGGCTCCATCGGGTGCGGCACGCTGCCAACCTTCACGAGAATGCCCTCTGCAGTCTTCTCCACGACCGGGACGTGCTTCTCGTTCCCCACGTCAGAGGTGCGCTCGAGCAACGGGCGCATATCTTGCTCTTGGCAGAGATCGTGGTCATCCCCTCCATCAATCACTTCGATGATGATGCCTGTTTCCGTGCATTTGTAGATTTGTCCGCGTTCCATACTCCCACTTGGTAGGAGAAGAACAGAGCAACTATAAAAAATGTGTGCCTAAATCTTGCCAACCAAGTCCATGCCGGGTTTGAGCGTCTTCTCGCCGGGATGCCAGTTTGCCGGGCAGACCCGTCCTGGGTTTTCACGCACAAACTTTGCCGCCTGCAGCTGGCGCAGAATCTCGTTCGCATTGCGCCCGATGTCGTTGCTGTGGATATGCATGCTGACTAGCTTGCCGTCCGGGTCGAAGATGAAGGTGCCGCGCAAAGAGAGCCCTTCCCTGTCGATGTAGGTGCCGAGCGCCTTGCAGAGCTCACCAGTCGGGTCGGCGAGCATCGGGTAGGTGATCTTCCTGATACTCTCGCTGTTGTCGTGCCACGCCTTGTGCACGAACACGGTATCCGTGGAAACAGACATGATCTCCGCACCTTCCTTCTTGAACGCGTCATACAAGTCAGCAGCCTCGGTCAGTTCCGTCGGGCAGACGAAAGTGAAGTCCGCAGGGTAGAACAGCAGCACGAGCCACTGTCCCTTCTGTTTCGCGAGGTCTATCTTGACAGTCTTGTCGTTCTGGTACGCTTCGAGCGTCATCTCCGGAATCTTGTCGCCAATCTTCATCGTCTCACCTGAGAATGTGTCGTATAAAAAGGTATCTCCGGTGGCTTTATAAATATTTGCTTCAAGTAGGCCGCGGTGCAAGATGTTGATGAGAGATAAAATCAAAAGAAGCGAAGACGAAATTAAAAATGGAAATTTCATTAAAGTAGACACTAAAATGAGCGATGAAGAGATTGATGATTTGTTGATGTGTTTTAACCCGTCGGAATCTTTATATACCGCGTTTCTTGCCTCTCGCTTGAGGTGATCCTATGGGTGTGTGGTTGATTATTGGTATTCTCGTAGTCATCGTCCTCTTCATCATCCTGCTCTTCAACAGCCTCATCCGGCTGAAGAACCAGGTGAAGAACGCGTGGGCGCAGATTGACGTCCAGCTGAAACGGCGCGCTGATCTCATCCCGAACCTTGTCGAGACGGTGAAGGGCTACGCGAAGCACGAGAAAAGCGTCTTCACGGAAGTGACCAAGGCGCGCAGCGCCCTGATGAAGGCGAACACGCCGACGAAGGCCGCCAAGGCCGACAACATGCTTTCGGGCGCCTTGAAGAGCCTCTTCGCTGTCTCTGAGAACTATCCGCAATTGAAGGCGAACGAGAACTTCCTGCAGCTCCAGGAGGAACTCACTGGCACGGAGAACAAGGTCGCGTACGCGCGCCAGTTCTACAATGACATCGTCATGCGGTTCAACACGAAAATCGAGACCTTCCCGAACAACATGATCTCGAATATGCTTGGCTTCAAGGAGTTCGACAGCTTCGAGACGGCGCCGGAAGAGCGGAAAGCGGTCAAAGTCAAGTTCGATGACTGAAGCCCTTCCCGCGTCGCTATCCTGAGAGGGATGCGGTGTCGAAGGAATGCTCGAGAATGCCTTTTGAGGGTTCCTATTCAATTTTGGTTCCTACGGCTGTGTAGAAACAACCTACTTCGCGTACGCCATACGTCGTATGGCAACCTGGATACGCTCCGTCGAGTCAGTCGCCAGTATTGCTCCGCAATATGGCGACAATACCGGCGTCGACGGTCTGTTTCTACACAGCCGGTTCCTACTCAATTTTTATAAATAGGGTCCGGCTCTGGGCTCGTTCATGTCGCGCAACATCATCGACATCCAGCACCTCACGAAGCGGTTCGGCGCGTTCACCGCCGTGGACGACATGCATCTCGAGGTGCGCGAGGGCGAGATCTTCGGCTTCCTCGGCCCGAACGGCGCGGGGAAGACAACCACTATCAGCATCCTCACCACGCTCATCAAGCCGACGCGGGGCACGGCCATCGTGGACGGTCACGACATCCGCGAGGACGCGATTGGCGTGCGCAGCGTCATCGGCGTCGTCCCGCAATCCTTCGCCCTCTTCCCGGAGCTGACGGCGGAGGAGAACCTCGCCTACATCGGCCGCCTCTATGGCCTCTCCGAGGCTGAGATCAAGAAGCGTTCGGACGAGCTCCTCGAGACGGTGAGTCTCTCCCAGTACAAGGACCGAATCGCGGGCATCTTCTCCAGCGGCATGAAGCAACGACTGAGCCTCGCGGCCAGCATCATCTCCAATCCGAAGATCCTCTTCATGGACGAACCGACTACCGGCCTCGACCCGCAGAGCCGAATCGCGATGCGCGAGCTGACGAAGAAGCTCAACAGGAAAGGCATGACGATCATCTACACGACGCACGACATGGACGAGGCGGAGAAAATCTGCGACCGGATCACCATCATGGACGAGGGGTGTATCGTCGCGGACGGCACGGCGAAGGAGCTGAAGAAGCTCGGCGGCGAGACGGTCATCGAGATCGAGCTCGCGCAGCCGGACGAGGCGATCGTCGTGGAACTGCAGAAGCTCCGCTTCGTCACAGCCGCAGAACGCGAAGGGAAGCTCATCCTGCTTCGGGTGAAGCGGCAGGAGAACATCTTCTACGAGCTGAGCGACTTCTTCCGGAAGCGCAAACGGGACGTGCACGAGATCCGGTTCAAGGAACCGACGCTCGAAGAGGTCTTCATCAAGCTGACGCAGAAGGAGCTGAGGGACTGAGATGGCGAAGCCGAGAGCGAAGAGGAAGACACGCGCGGAAGCGTCTACCCGAACGAGGCGGAACGGCGAGCGCTTCCTCGACTTCCGCAAGATCGGCGCCATCATGCGCAAGAATCTCACCGTCATCCTCCGTGACAAGACGCGGTTGCTGCCGCTCCTCCTCTTCCCGGTCTTCATGATCGTCATCTTCGGCTACACGACGGGGACGGCGCCGACGCACATCCCTGCCGCAGTAATCGCCTACGACCATTCGCCGCTATCGCAGCAGTTCCAGGAGACGATTGCGCAGAGCCAGACTTTCGCGGTCCGGAGCGTCGTCAGTACGGAGGGCGAGGGACGCAAGCTCCTCGACGCGGGCACGGTCAGGGTCCTAATCGTGCTCCCGGCTGGGATGCAGGAGACGATCGACGGCGGCGGCCAGGTGGCGGTCACCGTCGTGGTCGATGAGTCGGACAGCGCGATTGCGGCGACGAGCAGGCAAGTCCTCACCGCGCTCACTGACTCCTTCTCCGCACGGCTCAGCCAGGAGCGCATCGCCGCGCTCCAGCGGGACATCGACGCGGCAGCCTCGACGCTACGGTCGACTGCGCTCAGCCAGCAGGACGGCTACGCGACCATCGGGGAGAGCGCCTCTGCCGCCGAGGGCTCGCTCGTCCAGGCCGCCGCTCTCATCGCGGCCGAGAAGAAAGCGGTGACGGGGTCCGCACCCCCGCCCACTCTCTTCATACCGCGCACGATTCCCAAAGGGGAGCGCTTCGTCAATGCGGGAGATGTCTCCCTGGTCGAGACGACGGCCTCCGCCTCGGCAGGAGCCCAGGCCGATCTCCTGAACCGGGCGCTGGCCTTCCTCGATCGTGCCGCCGTCAGTATTGGACGGAGCGTCTCGCTCGCCGGCTCGTCGGCGGCGAAGGGCGCGGCCCAGCAGGGCTATCAGGCGCAGCAGGAGAGGGTGGAGAAGCCGATGCATGCCCTCCGGGTCTTCACTGCCTACGCCCCCGGCGACCTGCGCTCGCCGATTGTCTACGAGGAGAAGCCGGCTTATGGCACGGGGAAGCGCGCCGTGGACTTCCTCATCCCCGCGATCATCGCGCTCACTATCTTCCAAGGGGCGGTCATGGGCATGGGCCGCGCCGTCGTGGGCGAGAAGCGCGAAGGCAGCCTCACCCGGGTCTTCCTGACACCGACCTCGAACGCGACGATCATCCTCGGCACGCTCTTCTTCTACATCATCTTCGAGCTCTTCCGCTCCACCTTCCTCATCCTCTTCGCCGTCACTCTCTTCCACGTCCAGATCGAGGGGAGCCTCCTCGCCATCGGCCTTCTCCTGGTCATCTACGCCGGCGTCTCGACCGGCATCGGCATGATCCTCTCAAGCATGGTCAGCACGGAGCAGCAGTACCAAGGGTTGGCGCTGCTCGTCGGCATGCCGACAGTGTTCCTCGCCGGCGTCTTCTTCCCCCTCGAGGCGATGCCCCGTCTCTTTCAGATACTCGCTGACTTCCTCCCCGTCACCTACGCGGCCGAGGCGCTGCGCGACGTCATGATCAAGGGCTTCGGTCTCTCGCTCATCATCCCACCGCTCCTCCTCCTCCTCCTCTTCCTTGCAGGCACGCTCGGCTTGCTCTTCGTCGTGTTCAAGCGTGATATAGAATGATAACAACCAGAACGGTAACAAAGAGAATGGCAACACGGAGGCGATGCCCATGAGAAAACTGATGATTTTGATCCTGCTGGCAGCCCTGCTGGCGCTCCCCGCGCTGGCCGAGCTGCGCCCCAACGTCGTCATCGACAGCTACGCGGTCACCGAAGGCGCGATTGCACCGGGGCAGGACTTCACTCTGGCGGTCACGCTGCGAAACGTCGAGACCGGCACCTGCGCCTACGCGACGACCGCGACCGTGCAAGTGGGGACGCCTTTCATCCTGCGCGGACCGGCCACCTTCTCGGCCGGAAAGCTCTGCGAAGGCGACACGGCCGTGATCGCGGTGCCGCTGCGCATTGACCCCGCGGCCAGCGGCGGCTCCTCCCAGCTCGACCTCGCCTTCAGCTACGATAGCTCCACCCTGATCCAGTTTTCGGGCAGCGCTGCTGTGACGCTCCTCGTCGAGGGCTTTCCTCGCCTCGAGGCTCACCTCGTCGGGGCGCGGCCGGTCGACGTTTACCCTGGTGACACGGCGACGCTCACTGTGAGCGTGGAGAACACCGGCGCCTTCGAGGCGCGCAGTGTTACGGCGGCGCTCTCCTCTGACACGGCTGTCGAGGTGGCGAAGACGGACGGTTTCGCCGCGCTCGGGCTGCTCGCCGCCAAAGGGTCGACGACGACGGAATTCACCGTCGACGTGCCGAAGGATGCTGCGTCGGGCGACTACCCGCTTGACCTGGCGCTCGCCTACCAGGACGAGAACCTCGCGCAGCGCATCCAGGACGTCGCGCTGACCTTCCACGTGAAGGAGCGGGCGAAGTTTGACGCGGCCGATGCGGGCACCGGTATGCTCTACGCGAACCAGAACGGTAGGCTCGTCAAGCTGACGGTGACAAACACCGGGACGGATGCCGCCAGGAAGCTCCGCGTCAAGATCCTGCCGCAGTACCCCTTCTCCACGGACGGCAGCGTCCGCTACGTGGAGAGCCTCGCGCCCGGCAAGAGCGCGCCGGTCGAGTTCACCGTGGACATCGACAAGGACGGCACGCCCGGCACCTACGGGCTCGACCTCCTCGTCCAGTACGAGGACCCGCAGGGCAAGTCCTTTCAGGACACGGCGACCTTCCCGTTGACGGTCGCGCCGACCGGGTTCTTCCGTGGCGTCTTCCTCAACTACTGGTACCTCTGGACGGTCGCCCTAATCATCGTGCTGCTCGTCCTGTCGAAGCGGAAGAAGAAGTAGGGGATGCGGGAAGAAAGGAAGCGACGATGCACGGCGCACTCCTCGTGCATCTGGCCTAACGATAACTTTTATAATCTCCCGCTTCTGACCGGTGCCCATGGCAACCTTCTTCGACGAGGTACGGAAGAATAAGGTGCGTTCAAGCGTCATCATCTTTTTCTTCTTCGTTTTCGTGCTCGTGATCGGCAGCTTCATCGGCTGGTACTACAGTCGGGGCGCTCCTGGTGGCTGGGTCGGCGGCGTTGTCATCGCGTTCATCGTCGGCGGCGTCTACTTCCTCATTGCCTGGTTCTCTGGCAGAAACATGGTGCTCGCCACGACGGGTGCGAAGCCGGTGACGAAACGGGAGTATCCCCACCTCTTTCACACGGTCGAAGGGCTCGCTATCGCGGCCGGTGTGCCTACGCCGATGTGCTACGTAATCGAGGACAGCGCGCTCAACGCGTTCGCGACCGGCCGCGATCCGGAGCATAGCGCAATCTGCGTCACGACCGGCCTCTTGAAGAAGCTGAACCGGCAAGAGCTCGAAGGGGTGATCGCGCACGAGATGAGCCATATCAAGAACTTTGACATCCGAGTGATGCTCCTCGTTGCCGTCCTCGTCGGCGTGCTCACCTTGCTCTCCGATATCATGCTGCGCAGCTTCCTCTGGGGCGGCGGTCGCCGCAACAATGATCGCGGCGGCCAGCTGCAGGTTATCATGCTTGTCGTCGGTCTCCTCCTCGTCATCCTCAGTCCACTCATTGGCCAACTGATCAAATTGGCCATCTCGCGCAAGCGCGAATACCTTGCGGATGCGACTGGGGCGATGCTGACGCGCTATCCGCCAGGGCTTGCGAGCGCTTTGAAGAAAATCAAGACGGATCCTGACCCGCTGGTGGACCATGCGAACCGCGCCACGGCTCATTTGTTCATCAGCACGCCCTTTCGCAAGCGTGCCGGATTCTTCACTAGTCTCTTCTCGACCCACCCGCCGATCGAGGAGCGCATCAAGCGCCTGGAAGCGATGTGAAGGCTTCTACACTCTTTTCGGCACGAACGCTTCCTGCTGCAGCTCCTCGAGGATGTCGAATTCCTTCACCTGGTGGGGCTTCAATGCTGCCGTGAGTCCGTTCTTGAAGTCCTCGAGCTCGGCGGCGTCGGCGAAATAGGCATCGAAGAAAGCGTCGTATTCGTCGACGCGGTAGAGGTTGTTCACCGCCGCTTGCCGCTTGAGCCATGCCAGTGCTTTCGCGCGTTCCTCGACCCTGATGAGGAAGTGCTTTCTGAGGGGGTAGCCGAGCGCCTTGAAGTCGAGCAGACAGACATGCTTCAGAACTGCCTTCTTCGCGAGCTGAGAGTAGTAGTCGAAGATCGTGCTCGTCGCGATGCCGGTGGCGCGGCTGATATTTGCGAGGCTCATGCGCGCATCTGTCCGGAGCTGGGCAAGGATGGCGAGGTGTTTCGCTGAGAGCATACATTCCAAGGAGCGAATAGTTTTAAAGAACCTATTCCCTCGCTGACCGGAGGGGCTTCACTCCTTCCGGCAGGTTTTCCAGACACTGGTCATGCGCACGGAGCGCTTTTAAACCGCTTTTCCTCCGGGAACCCATGGATGCCCTGCTGGAGCAGACCATGCTCGCCCAAAGCTTCATCTTCCTCGACCGGATATCTGTCGCGACAGAGCGGAGATTATGGGAAAACGGCATCAATGACTGGAAAGCTTTCAGGAATGTCCAGAAGATTTCCGGCATCAGCGATCAACGGAAGAAGTACTACGAGCACAAGCTGGCCGAATGTGAAGGCGCGTTGTGCAGAAAGGATCATGCAATGCTTGCCAAGCTCTTGCCGCGTCGTGAGCACTGGCGCCTTTACCCATTGTTCCACGACCAGGCATTGTTCGTCGACATCGAGACTGCCGAGCGGTACGGCGACATCACCGTGCTCGGCGCCTGGGACGGCACGCGCTATTACAGCTTCGTCAAGGGCTGCAACCTGGAGAAAGCGCTCGTACAACAGCTCTTTTTCCAGCACAAGCTCTTCATCACCTTCAACGGTTCCAGTTTTGATATACCGATAATTGAGAAATATTTTGGTGGTGTCCTTCCTGACGGCTATCTCCACGTCGACCTGCGCCACGTCTGTGCACGTCTCGGCCTTCATGGCGGCCTAAAGACCATCGAACGCGTGCTCGGCATCGACCGCGACGAAGAGATCGAGGGCATGGTTGGTGAGCAGGCAGCGCTGCTCTGGTGGGAATACCTGCTCACCGGCGACGAGGAGATGGTCGAACTTCTCCTTGCGTACAATGAGGCCGATTGCAAGAATCTCGAGCCGCTGGCGGCATGGGCAATCAAGGAGTTGTGGCATCGGATACGCCGAGCTTCGCAAGCTCCTCTTTCAATTTCTCAACGCCGGTGAAATGGATCGTGTTGATGCCAAGCTTCGCCGCCTCGACAAGGTTGGCGGCGCTGTCGTCGGTGAACACCACTTCCTCCGGCTTCACGCCGAAGTGCTCGAGGATGATTCGGAAGCCCTCGGGCGCGGGCTTACGCGTCTTCGCCTGGTAGCTGACGAGGCCCCAGTCGAAGTAGGGCTCAAGGTCGAACCGTTCGGCAATCACCGCCCAGTAATCGCGGTTGTAGTTGGTGAAGTAAGCCGTCTTCACCTTGGCGCGCAGCGCTTTCACGAGGGCGAGCGTCTCCGGCATTTCTTGCTTCAACGCAATCATCCCTTCGATGATCCCGTCGATGTCCTCCTCGATTCCGAAGTGTTCGAGCACCCGGCGCCAGACCTCCTTGCCGCCAAACTCGTCCATCTCAGCCAGGACGAGGAGCGCTTGGTACTGCTTGTCCAGCTCCCTGTAGTCGAGGTCGTGGCGCGCGGCGAATGCCTTGAGGTAGGACGGCTCCTCCAGATTGTAGCAGACGTTGCTTATGTCGAAGATGACGAGCCTGATCATTCCGTTCCGCCTCCTGCTCCTTTCTCGTCGCTCTTCCTTTCCCCTGCTAGCTCCTCGATCTCGTTCACAGGATTCACCATGCTTGAGGGTCGCCGCGCCGTTTTAAATAATTATGCGCATGGAGGCGCAACCCTTTTAAATCCGGTCTGCCTGACGCCACGCATGACTTGGTGGCTCATCCTCATCCTGATCGTCGTCATCATTCTCTTCGTCCTCGGCGGGCTGCTCTGGTGGGGTCTGAAGAAGGGCTTGGCGCTCGCGCTGAACAGCGTCATCGGCTTCTTCGCCCTCTACGCTGTCCAGGCCTGGTGGCTGCACGACCTCGCGATCAACCTCTGGAGCGTGCTGCTTACCGCCATCCTCGGCATCTTCGGTTTCCTCCTCGTCGTCATCCTGCATCTCTTTGGTATCTGGTTCTGATCCGACTCTAGGCTATGGAGAAAAAGTCCTCCTTCGTCGTCCATAACGCTCTACTTGCGTCGGGGAACGTGGCCGACTTCGTCGAGCCAAGCCAAGTTTGGCTGACGCCAAACGTTGGCAAACTTGGCTTCGACGGACTTTTTCTCCAGCCCTCGACGTAGTAAGCTTTTTAAACCCCCTGCTGTTCTCGCGACGTCATGGTCACTCGAGTCGGCGGACAACGCCGCAAGACGCGCTCCCTCATGAGCAAGCGGCGCACGGCGCGCGGGAAGCTCAGCCTGCGCAAGTACTTCCAGATTCTCGAGCCCGGCACGCGGGTTGCGCTCAAGGCGGAGCCGAGCGTCCAGGCGGGCACCTACTTCCGCCGCTTCCACGGCAAGATTGGCGTGGTGAGCAAGAAGCTCGGGACGTGCTACGAGGTTCTCATCAAGGATGGTGGCAAGCAGAAGACGCTCATCGTCCACCCCGTGCACCTGCAGCAGGTGAACCAATGAAGCCCGAGATTGTGGAGAAGCGCCCGATGAACGTCGTCGAGGTCAAGGAAGCCTTGAAGAAGATTAAGAAGCGGGACGAGGAGCTCAACTTCCGCGCGTCCCGCACCGAGGAATACGTGAACGCGGTCGCCAAGCTCAAGCTGAAAGAGGCACGCGAGCTCGTCAAGAAGCTCGAGAAGCTGGACATCCCGCGGCTCAAGCCCGAGTACATCCACAAGATTGTGGACACGCTCCCGCAGAACGAGAAGCACCTCAAGATGATCCTTCAGGGCTACGCGCTGAGTGTGAGTGGCGAGAACCAGAAGAAGATTTTCGCTGTGCTGAAGGAATACCTCTGAATCATTCTCACTGCCCACCCCTTCACAAGCGTCTCGCGAGGTGCAGGAAATCAATGCTTCCGACGAAACCCTTAAATATCGGTTCTCCCCTATCGTCTCTACGGATGGGCAGCGGGGTGTCGTCATGGAGCTTGAGAAGAAGAGAGAGACGCATGCGATTGTGCTTGACTTCTTGCAGAACGGCTA
>Ga0114931_10010257_pt1 | contig 11164 bp, 20 predicted proteins | sample 2SBtaG_FD_89579 | JGI IMG/M metagenome (GOLD analysis project Ga0114931, IMG submission 89579) | Deep subsurface microbial communities from Kolumbo volcano to uncover new lineages of life (NeLLi) - 2SBTROV14_V59a metaG | ecosystem: Environmental > Aquatic > Marine > Volcanic | place: Kolumbo...
AAAATCCAAACCGGAAAAAAGTCTACTGCGTCCGTTAAAGAAAACCGGCGGTCGCAACTCGTATGGGCGGATCACCTCGCGTCATCGCGGAGGCGGTCACAAACGGATGTATCGGATGATAGATTTTAAACGCGATCGGATCGACGAACAGGCGGAAGTGCTTGCGATTGAATACGACCCGAACCGTTCGGCCCGCATTGCCCTGATCGAGTATGGTGATGGCGCACGGAGTTATATCCTCGCGCCTTTAGAGATCAACGTCGGGGACAAGGTTGTCAGCACCAATGACAAAGAAGCCGATATCCGTCCGGGAAATTGTATGCCGTTGGGACGTATCCCGCTGGGAACCGCTGTTCACAATGTGGAACTGCAGAAAGGCAAGGGCGGCCAGATCGTCCGTTCTGCCGGAACATCCGCACAGTTAATGGCCAAGGAAGGCAATTACGTTAACCTGCGTCTGCCGTCGAGTGAAATCCGGAAGATCCACATCGGTTGTCGCGCGACCATCGGGCAGTTGGGCAACGTCGAGCATGAGTCCCGAATTTTAGGGAAGGCCGGACGATCACGCTGGCTGGGCCGGCGGGGTCAGACCCGCGGGGTCGTTATGAATCCGGTCGATCATCCGCACGGTGGAGGGGAAGGAAAGGCGCCGCAGGGAAATCCGCATCCGGTGACGCCTTGGGGTATTGCGACCAAGGGAAAGAAGACGCGGTCCCGACGGAAGTATTCAGATAAATATATCGTTAAACGAAGGACCAAATAATATGGCACGTTCTATCAAAAAAGGACCGTACATCGAGCCGTCGTTAATGAAGAAGTTGAACCGTTTGATCAGTTCCGGCCAAAAACAGCCGATCAAGACCTGGTCCCGGCGTTCGACAGTGACACCGGAATTTGTCGGATACACGGTGTCCGTTCATGATGGGCGCAAACACATTCCGGTCTTTATTACCGAGAATATGGTTGGTTATAAATTCGGGGACTTCGCTCCCAGCCGCACCTTTAAGAAGCACGGCGGTGTCAAGGCCAAAAAGGCCCCGCAAAAGACATAGGCTAAGAAGGTAGAGAGAAACAATGATTGCGCAAGCTAAAGGAAAATATATCCGAGTGTCACCGAAGAAAGTCAGACCGGTGATCGACTTAATCCGCGGAAAGGACGTCACGGCTTCGCTGGCCGCCCTGACTTATGCGAAAAAAGGATGCGCCGAGGAGATCAGTAAAGTCCTGAATTCCGCGATCAGCAATGCCAAACAGAAGGGTCTCGATGAAAATCAGCTCTACGTTTCCAAGGTCACGGCTGATCAGGGCCCGTCATGGAAGCGGTTCCGGGCCGCTCCGTTCGGGCGCGCGGTGCCGATTTTAAAGAAGACGACACATTTAACGATTGAACTGGATTTGATCACAAAATAGGAGTTCATGTGGGACAGAAAGTACATCCATTTGTTCAGCGGTTAGGAGTGACAAAGAATTGGCGGAGCTTGTGGTACGCCGACCGCCGGGGATACGCCCAGAATGTCCGTGAGGACTACCGTATCCGTGACTATATCCGGAAGAAATTTCAGCAGGCTGCTATTTCCTACGTTATCATTGAGCGGCTGGCTGAGGATATCAAGGTTAAGATCGCGACCGCGCGGCCGGGTGTCTTGATCGGGCGTCGCGGCGCCGATATCGACAAATTGCGCGCGCAATTGCAGCAGATCACCGGGATCGAAAATATGGACAACATCAAGGTTGATCCTATCGAGATTAAGAACCCGGCGATCGACGCCCAGCTGGTTGCCCAGAATGTGGCCTTTCAGCTGGAAAAACGCGTGGCCTTTCGTCGGGCCGTTAAACGCGCTGTGGATCAATCGATGCAGTCCGGCGTGAAAGGAATCCGTATTTGTGTGGCCGGCCGGTTAGGCGGAGCGGAGATCGCTCGTCGGGAAACCTATCATGAAGGTTCGATTCCGTTGCAGACATTCCGTGCCGATATCGACTACGGATTTGCCGAGGCCTTCACGACTTATGGTGTCATCGGCGTTAAAACCTGGATTTATAAAGGCGAAGTTATCCGTGAAAAAGGGGTCGCCGAAAAGAAAACGTTGAAGAAAGAATAATCCCGTAAGATTTTTGAGGAATAGATTATGTTACAGATGCCCAGAAAAGTGAAGTACCGTAAGAGCCAGAAAGGCAAGAACCGTGGTATCGCGACCCGCGGCGACAGGCTCATTTTCGGTGAGTTCGGCATTAAAGCGCTCGATAACGGCGTCATTCGCGCCAACCACATGGAGGCCTGCCGTCTGGTTGTGGCCCGGAAAATGCGCGGGGCCGGTAAGCTGTGGATCAATGTTTTCCCGTGCAAATCGTACACCAAGAAACCGGCGGAAACCCGTATGGGAAAAGGCAAAGGCGACTTGAGTCATTGGGGCGCTCCGGTCAAACGCGGCAAGGTGCTTTTTGAACTGGGCGGGATTCCCGAAGATTTTGCTAAGCAGATTTTGCGGCTGGTCGCTTTCAAGCTGCCGGTGAAGACAAAATTTATCACCCGGGAAGGGCATTAATATGAAGACCGAAGAATTACGAGATTTGAGTCTGGACGAGCTGGCTAACAAAGAGAAGGCCTTGAAAAAGGAACTCTTTGACATGCGGTATCAACGGAAAATAGGACGGGTGGAAAAGCCGCACCGGTTTCGGGAGATTAGAAAGGACATCGCCCGTATTTTAACGCTTCTAAAGGAAAGGAACAGCGAGGCCCAGGGATCCGCTGCGAAAGAAAAGAAGTAAGCCCGGCCCGCGTGTAAAGGATTATGGAACGAACCAATCAACGAAGATTTTTTACCGGAACTGTTGTCAGCGACAAAATGAACAAGACGCGTGTTGTTCAAATCAAACTGGCAACCAAGCATCCGAAGTATTTAAAAACGGTTCGCAGCGCCGTCAAATTCAAGGCTCATGATGAGCAGAATAAATCGAAGGCCGGAGATACTGTCCGGATTATGGAGACCCGGCCGATTTCGAAGGATAAACGCTGGGTGATTACCGAAATCGTTCAAACCGCTCAAGAGGTAGCATGATGTTGACTATGAAATCCGTTTTAGATGTGGCCGATAATTCCGGGGCCCGTAAGGCTTCGATTATCGGGGTTTTGAACGCGAAAGGTCGTCGCTGGGCGCAGATTGGTGACGTCGTGCGGGTCAATGTCAAGGAATCCGCGCCGGACGCCGCTATTAAAAAAGGGCAGAAGGCCAAGGGCGTGATTGTCCGTACCAAATTTCCCATTCGTCGCGCGGATGGGACGACCGTGAGGTTTGATACCAACGCGCTGGTGATTATTGACGATGCCGGTAATCCGCGGGGAACCCGCGTGTTCGGTCCGGTCGCGCGTGAGCTGCGAAATCTAGAATTTATGAAGATTATTTCTTTAGCCCCTGAGGTTGTTTAAGATGATGAAGATCAAAAAAGATGATAAAGTCAAAGTGATCGCGGGAAAAGACCGGGGGAAGACCGGTAAAGTTCTGTTGGTCATGCCGAAGCAGCAGCGTGTGGTTGTCGAAAAAATCAATCTGGTCAAGAAGGCTCAGCGGCGCACTCAGCAGGATCAGCCGGGCGGGTTTCTGGAGATTGAGGCGCCGATCCATGTGTCCAACCTGATGCTGCTTGACAAGAAAAACCAGGCCACCCGTGTGGGAACCAAAATTCTTAAGGACGGGTCGAAGGTTCGGATTAGTAAGAAAAGCGGAGATGTGATTTAAGATGAATGAGCCAAGGTTAGCCAAGAGATATAAAGACGAGATCATTCCAGAGATGAGAAAACGCTTTGATGAAAAGAATCAGATGGCGCTTCCGCAGTTGCAGAAGATTGTCATCAATATGGGCGTCGGAGACGCCATCAGCGATGTCAAGATCCTGGATACGGCGATGAAAGATTTGGAGCGGGTCACCGGACAAAGGCCGCAGATCCGCCGTTCAAAGAAAGCGATCTCCAATTTTAAACTCCGTGAAAACATGCCGGTTGGCTGCAAGGTCACACTGCGCCGGGCGCGTATGTACGAGTTTCTCGACCGGTTTATCAGCGTGTGTTTGCCACGAATCCGCGATTTCAACGGCGTTTCTCTTAAGTCTTTTAACAAGCAGGGCAACTATTCCCTGGGAATCACCGATCAGTCTATCTTTCCAGAGATTGACACTGGAAATATTCAACGGTCGCAGGGTATGGATATTACATTTGTCTTTAAAAACGGCAGTCCGGAAAGAAGTCAGGAGCTGCTGTCTTTGCTGGGAATACCTTTTCGAAAACAACACTCTAAGGAATAGAAGATTATGGCAAAGAAATCCTGGTTTGAGCGCGATAAGAGAAAACAGAAGCAGGTAAATAAGTATGCCCAGCTGCGGCAGGAGCTGAAAGAGAAAAAAGATTATGAAGGTTTGAATAATCTGCCGCGGAAGGCCAGTCCGGTCCGGTTGGCTAATCGTTGTCTGCTGTCCGGCCGCCGTCACGGGTATATGCGCCGGTTCGGCGTTTCCCGTATCGTTTTCCGGGAACTGGCGTGGAAGGGCGAGATCCCCGGCGTGAAGAAGGCAAGCTGGTAGTCCAATATTAACACTTAATCAAGCAAAGAAAAATGTCACTCACAGATCCTGTTGCAAACATGTTAACGAGTATTCGTAACGCCATCCAGGTGCGTAAAGAAACCGTGGATGTCCCGGCGTCAAAGCTGATCGGCCGGATCCTCGAGATTTTTAAAGAGGACGGGTACATTGAAGATTTTCGTCTCCTGAAAAACAATGTCCAGGGGACATATAAAGTTTATTTGAAATACGAAAACAAGAAGCCGGTGATTATCGGGATCAAGCGTATTTCCAAGCCCGGACTGCGGGTTTACAAGTCCGGCGGCGACGTGCCGAAGGTCTTAAACGGTCTGGGAACGGCAGTGATCTCGACATCTAAGGGGGTTGTCAGCGATCGCGAAGCCCGGAAGATGAATGTCGGCGGCGAGATTCTTTGTTACGTTTGGTAAAACTTAATCATCATTACGAGAGAACAATAAATGTCACGTAAAGGCAAATTACCAGTCAGCATTCCCAAAGACGCCAAGGTCACCATCTCCGGAAGTGAGATCCAGGCCGAAGGCCCGAAGGGCAAACTGAATATGCCGATTCCCCACGGGATCAAGGTTGAGCAGAAGGACAACGAGATCGTCGTCAGCCGCAGCAACGATGTCAAACAGAATCGGGCTAATCACGGCACGGTTCGCGCGTTGTTGGAAAATGTGCTGACCGGCGTGACCAAGGGGCATAAGAAAGATATGGAGATTCACGGTGTGGGTTTTCGAGCTCAGGCTCAGGGGAGCAAACTGGTGATGAACCTGGGGTTCAGCCATCAGGTGGAGTATCAGGTTCCCAAAGAGATCAAGGTCAGCGTTCCCCAGCCGACGAATATCTCCGTTGAAGGGATTGACAAGATTCTCGTCGGACAGATTGCCGCTAAGATTAGAGATTTCAAGCGCCCGGAGCCTTATAAAGGGAAAGGGATCCGTTACGTGGGGGAACAAGTCCGGCGTAAACAAGGAAAATCAGTTACAAAATAACAGCAGACGTACCATAAGCGAATTAGTGAAATGAAGAAAACGAATCCAAGAGAAATCAAACGCCGCGCCAAGCATACCCGTATCCGGAAGAAAATTATGGGGACCCAGGAGCGTCCGCGTCTCTGCGTGCATAAGAGCCTGAAGAACTTTTCAGCCCAGGTCGTTGATGATGTGTCCGGGAAGGTCCTATTCGGCCTGACGACGTTGAACAAAGACGTCCGGTCTCATTTGAAGAACGGCGGAAACGCCGAAGCCGCAGCCGCGCTCGGAAAACAATTGGCGCAGAAGGCTAAGGGCAAGGGCGTGACGAAGGTCTCTTTTGACCGTGGAGGATATATCTTCCATGGTCGCATCAAGGCCTTTGCCGAAGCCGTGCGTGAAGGCGGAGTGGAATTTTAACCATTGAAGGACACGATCTATTTATGAATGAAGAGAACAAACAACCAGAAGAAGTAAAAGAATCCGAAAGCCCGAAACAGGAACAGGCCCAGCCTTCCGAGAAGCCCGAAGCCGGCAAGGAATCGGCGCCGGACGCTCAGGAAATAAAAGCAACCGGTGAGGGCGAAGGATCCGCTGGCCTCGTAAATACCGCCGAGAAGAAAGGCGCGAGGCAGGGGAGACGGCAGGATTCTGGAAGAGGAAGACATTCCCGCCGCCGTCCGCCGAGGAAGCAGGAAGCTGAAGATTCCGAATTCATCGAAAAGGTCTTGTCGATCAAGCGCGTGACCAAAGTCACCAAGGGCGGAAAAAAGCTGTCCTTCAGCGCTTTGGTTGTCGTCGGAGATGGCAAAGGTCATGTCGGTTATAGCTTGTCAAAGGCCGGGGAAGTCGCCACGGCGATCCGCAAGTCGATCAATTTTGCCAAAAAGAATATGGTACGGATTTCGCTTAAGGGAACCACTATTCCCCATGAAATTATTGGTGTCTGTGGCGGCGCGGAAGTGCTGTTAAAGCCAGCGGGCGACGGGACAGGCGTTATCGCGTCCGGGCCGGTGCGCGCGGTATGTGACGGGGCCGGGATTCATAATATTTTAACGAAATGCCATCGTTCTAATAATCCGATCAATGTCGTTAAGGCGACGATGAACGGTCTGGAACGGCTGAAATCAACATCCGCGGTCATTCAGAAAGAAGAAGCCAAGGAAGAAAAACAGGAAACAGCCGATGCAAGCGCATAATTTACAATCTCCAAAGGGATCGCGGAAACGTAAAAGAATCGTCGGCCGCGGCAGCGGCTCCGGTTGGGGAAAGACCGCCGGTCGTGGAGAAAACGGACAGCGTTCCCGTTCCGGACGCAGCATTCTGCGGGTGCTTGAGGGAGGACAGATGCCTTTGGTCCGTCGGATCCCGAAGCTGGGCTTTCGAAGTCACCGGCCAATTTTTTATCAGCCGATCAAACTGGCTGAGCTTTCACGTTTTAAGACCAATACGGTGGTTGATCCGCAGACTCTGAAGGAAAACGGGATCATCAACAGCGTTTACAAGCCGTACAAGATTTTGGGTGTCGGGGATATCAAGAATGCCCTGACGGTGAAGGCGTACGCGTTTTCGAATACGGCTTCCGAGAAGATCAAGAAAGCCGGCGGAAAAACTGAGGTTCTGACCCGCAAACAGATAAGAGAAGAAGCTAAGAAAAAAAATCAACCGGCAGCAAAGAAATAGGATATGCTTTCAGCGTTTGCGAACTGTTTTAAGATTCCGGAACTCAAGAAGAAGATTCTTATCACGTTGGGAATCATCGCGCTGTATCGGGTGGGATGTTTTATTCCGACTCCGGGGGTCAACGGAGCGATTTTAACCGAGTATTTTCAGAGACTGGCGCAGTCCGGCCAGGGTTCGATCTTTGGCATGATGAATATGTTTTCCGGTGGTGCCATCGGAAAGATGACGATTTTCGCGTTGGGGATCATGCCGTATATCTCCGCGTCGATCATTATGCAGTTGTTGACGGCAGTCATCCCGGCGCTGGAAAAACTGGCTAAGGAAGGGCAGGCCGGATATCACAAAATCAATCAGTATACCCGTTACGGGACATGCGTACTGGCCTTTGTGCAATCTTTTTTCATCGCGTTGTGGTTGCAGCAGCAGGAATTTGATGGGTTAAGGCTTGTCGCTCATCCCGGACCGCTGTTTATCTTTACGACGGTGGTGACCCTGACCGCCGGCACGCTGATTATTATGTGGCTGGGTGAACAGATTCAGGAGCGTGGAATCGGAAACGGGATTTCCCTGATTATTACCGCCGGGATCATTTCCCGGGCGCCGGGAGCTCTGCGGATGTTGGTTCAGTTGATGTCGCCGAGCGTGGCCGGCGCGGCACAGTTGCAGCCGTTGACGCTTTTGATTATGGTCTGTTTTCTGGTCGGTGTGATTATTTCCATTACCCTGATTACCCAGGCGCAGCGTAAAATCCCGGTGCAGTACGCCCGGCGCGTGGTCGGCCGTAAGGTTTATGGAGGACAGAGTACCTATATTCCACTTAAGGTGGATACCTCTGGGGTTATCGCGATCATTTTCGCGCAATCAATCATCCTTTTTCCGGCGACATTGGCCAGTTTTATCCCTTCGCAGGGATTTCAGACATTCGCGAGTTATATCAGCCGCGGCCATTGGCTGTATTACGCGATTTACGGTCTTTTGATTGTGTTCTTCTGTTATTTTTATACAGCCATCGTCTTTAATCCGGTGGATGTCGCCGAGAATATGAAGAAGCACGGCGGATTCGTTCCCGGTGTTCGTCCCGGATCCAATACCGCCGATTATCTGGATTTTGTCTTAACCCGGATCACTTTGGCCGGCGCGCTATTTATCTGTGTGATCGCGATTATGCCGGATGCCATTATGGCCTCTTTCCGGGTGCCATATCTGGTGGCCTCGTTTTTCGGCGGCACAGGAATTTTGATTATCGTCGGGGTAATGCTCGATACGATGAAACAGATTGAGTCGCACCTTTTGATGCGGCATTATGAAGGTTTTATGAAATCAGGACAGTTGAGGGGGCGGAGGTGAGAATTGTTCTTCTCGGACCGCCGGGTGCTGGTAAAGGCACGTTAGCCGCCCTGATTAAAGAGAAACAAGGTATCGTTCATATCTCCACCGGTGATATTCTCCGGGAAGAGATGAAGAGCGGATCCGAACTGGGCCATGAGGTTCAACGGTATGTGGACTCAGGGGAGCTGGTTCCTGACGATGTCATTATACGCATTATCGAGAGTAAGTTATCGCACGATCAGCAGGCACGGAAGGGATTTATTTTAGACGGGTTTCCCCGGACGGTTAATCAGGCCCAGTCGATGGACAGCCTTTTAAAGAAACTGGACTTGCCGATTGACTATGTTCTTTATATGGATACGGATGTGGATTTGCTTATCCAGCGCTTGACCGGCCGCAGGATCTGTCGGCAATGTGGAGCGGTTTATCATGTGGTGAACCGCCCGCCCGTCAAGGAAGGCGTTTGCGACATCTGCGGAGGAACGGATCTTTACCAACGTGCCGACGACAATGAAGAAACAATCCGTAATCGGATGGACGTTTATTTGTCCAACACTATGCCGATCGTGGAATATTACAAGAAGCAGTGTAAACTCGAGACAGTGGACGGCGGTCAAGACGCGGAGGTTTTGCTGAACGAATTGCCTCAGCCCAGATGAAAACGCAACGGCATATACAAATCAAGACGCCCGAAGAGATTGAGGTTTTAGCAGACGCCGGACAGATTCTGGCCGGTATCATAGAAGAATTGAGTTGTTCTTTAACAAACGGTATGACCACCAAAGATATTGACGCGAAGGCCGAGGCCTTGATCGCCGCGCGGAATGTCAAGCCGGCTTTCAAGGGGTACCGGGGCTTTCCCGGGTGCGCTTGCGTTTCGGTGAATCATGAAGTCGTTCACGGGATTCCCGGGGACAAAAAAGTTCATGAAGGCGACATCGTCAGTATCGACGTGGGGATCATTCACCGGGATTATTATTCCGACACCGCTTTTACTATCGGGGTCGGAAAGATAAGTAAAGAACTTCAGGCGCTTCTGGATGTAACCCGTTCCGCTCTTTATAAAGGAATTGCCCAGGCCCGGCCCGGGAATCATTTGTCAGACATTTCCCACGCGATCCAAAAGTATGTCGAGGGAAAGAAGTACGCGATTGTCCGGGATTTTGTCGGGCACGGGATCGGAAAGAACCTGCACGAGGATCCGGAGATTCCGAATTTCGGCCCGCCTCATCAGGGACCGCTCCTCAAAGAGGGGATGGTTCTTGCCATTGAGCCGATGGTCAATCTCGGGACGTGGCAGACCAGGATTGTCGAAGACGGGTGGACGGTCGAGACCGTTGACAAAAAGCCGTCGGCTCATTTCGAGCATACAGTCGCCGTGACGAAAGAGGGGCCGCGGATTTTGACGGAAAAACATTAACAGGGTCACCGGGGCTGAGCCAGGAACATACATGTCCAAAGAAGATCTGATAGAAGCCGAAGGAATTATCAAAGAGTGCTTGCCCAACGCCAAATTTAAAGTGGAGTTGGAGAGCGGGCATGAAGTGCTGTCTCATGTTTCGGGAAAGATTCGGATGCATTTTATCCGTATTCTCCCCGGCGATAAAGTGAAAGTGGAATTGTCCCCGTATGATTTGACCAGGGGACGGATTACATATAGGTGTAAACAATGAGAGTGAAATCATCCGTTAAAAGAATTTGTAACAAATGCAAGATTGTGCGCCGAAAAGGTGTTGTGCGCGTGATCTGTGAGAATCCCAAGCACAAACAGCGGCAGGGATAAGGCGCCTTTCGTGCGTCGACGTCATGGCTGAGGTCATGGCAAAATTCAAAAGGGGTTAAATATTATGCCAAGAATTTTAGGGGTTGATATTCCAAGAGAGAAACGAATTGACCGCGCCTTATCCTATATTTACGGTTTGGGCTATATCACTAGCTGCCGTATTCTGGATGAGGCAAACATCGAACGTAACCGTCGGGCCAAAGATTTGACTGACGAGGAAGTCGCGCGTCTGACCAGCATTATCCAGAACGGATATGTGGTAGAGGGAGATCTTCGGCGGGAAAATACTCAGAATATCCGTCGTGATATGGATTTGGGGACTTACCGGGGATTGCGTCACCGTCGTGGATTGCCGGCGCGTGGACAGCGGACAAAGACTAACGCCCGCACCCGGAAAGGACGCAAAAGTGCGATCGGCGGCAGGAAGAAGTAAAATTTCAATATAAGGATTTAAAAATATGGCAAAGGCAAAAACAAAGGCTAAGGTTAAAGGAAAAGGCAAAGTCTCGACAACCAAAGAGAAGAAACAGAAAAAGCGGGCGCTGAAAGGCGTCACCTCCGGGGTTGTCCATATCAAAGCCACCTTTAATAATACGCTGATTACGATTACCGATAAACAGGGCAACGTGGTATCTTGGAGCAGTCCGGGGGCTGTCGGGTTTAACGGATCGCGAAAGTCCACACCGTTTGCCGCGCAGGTGGCCGCGACAAACGCCGCTCGTCAGGCCAAGGATCTTGGATTGCAGACGGTGGATGTCTGGGTTAAGGGTCCGGGTTCGGGGCGCGAATCGGCGATCCGCGCCGTGCAGGCCGCGGGTTT
>Ga0114931_10010258_pt1 | contig 11164 bp, 6 predicted proteins | sample 2SBtaG_FD_89579 | JGI IMG/M metagenome (GOLD analysis project Ga0114931, IMG submission 89579) | Deep subsurface microbial communities from Kolumbo volcano to uncover new lineages of life (NeLLi) - 2SBTROV14_V59a metaG | ecosystem: Environmental > Aquatic > Marine > Volcanic | place: Kolumbo...
CTCGGTCATCAGACCAATGTTCTGTTCGTAGAGCACAAAGACATTGGGCCGTTCCACATGCAGCCGCGCCTCAGCGGGGATCACGCGCTGCAATTCGCTCAATTTTCCCTGGCGGATCAGGGCCACCATGCGCCGGCCTTTGGCTGTGTTCAGAAAATACCAATCCTCGCGCAGGGGATCGTCTTCGTCCCCCGTCTCCACGTCCATGCGCAGAAAGGTGTTGCGGGCCACGCTCCGTTGCAGCGCATCTTCCAGGGTGGCCAATGGCGTGCGCAGATCGCTCTCCAGGTTGAGGCTGGCCAACAGTTGTTCGTCGTCGCGCAGATCGTCGCCGCGTAGAAAGCGCAGCTCGCCGCTCTGTTCGTTGAGCAGCCAGAAGGCGTAGACGGTCAGTTTCAACTCGGCCAGATCGTCGATCTGGGGCAAGAGCGCCGTGAAGAAGCTATCCGGCACGATCACCGGGCGCTGTTTTTCTGGAAATCCAATAAAGCCGGGCAGTGTTTTTGCCATAATGAATTGCGAGAGGCGAATGGAGACGACGCTACCGCCGACAACGTTTGCCTTCTCCTTTTGCCTTTTGCCTTCTAATAGTCCAATTCTTCATGTTGTATCTCCAGATCGCGAAACTGGGTCAGCTCTTTGCGGAAAAAGAGGCTAACGGTTCCGGTGGAGCCGTGGCGATGTTTGGCGATAATCACATCGGCGATATTTTTGCGGTCCGTGTCTTCCACGTAATAGTCTTCCCGATAGACAAATAATACCACATCCGCGTCTTGCTCGATCGACCCACTCTCACGCAGGTCCGATAGCATTGGACGCTTGTCCGCGCGGCTCTCCACGGCCCGGCTGAGCTGGCTGATGGCGACGACGGGTACGTTGAGTTCCCGAGACAGTTCTTTGAGCGAGCGGCTGATGTAGCTGATTTCCTGCTGGCGGTTTTCGCCCCGGCCTGATGTGTTGCTGCCAGACATCAACTGCATGTAGTCGATGATGATCAGGTCGATGCCGTGTTCTGCGTAGAGGCGACGGGCCTTGGTGCGAATATCCATGACCGTGGCGCCGGGGGTGTCATCGATGAATATGTTTGTGGCCGCCAGGGTATTGGCGGCCTCCATCAGGATCGGCCACTCCTCTTCATAGACCTGCCCCAGGCGCAGCCGGTGGCTGTCGATGGCCGATTCGACCGAGAGCAGCCGTTGCACCAACTGCTCGTTGCTCATCTCCAGGCTGAAAATCGCCACGCGTGCGTTGTAGCGTTTGGCCGCGTTCTGGGCGATGCTCAGGCCCATGCTCGTCTTGCCCATGCCCGGCCGTCCGGCCACAATGATCAGATCGCTCTTCTGAAAGCCGCCCAGCATCTTGTCCAGCATCACAAAACCCGTGGGCACCCCCATCAGTGTATCCTGGTTGCGGGCCAGGAAGTCGATCTGATCGACCACATTGGTCATGATCGTGGAAATGGGCGTCAAATCCCGGTGGATGCGGCTCTCGCTGATGCCAAAGATGATCTGCTCCGACCGGTCCACCACCGCGTCCACGTCGTTGCTCTCGTCGTAGGCCAATGCGGCAATTTTGCCCGCGGCCCCGATCAGCCGGCGCAGGATGGCCGTGCGCTCGACGATGCGCGCGTAGTAGTCCACATAGATGGCCGTGGGCGTGCTATTGATCAGTTCGGTGATGTAGGCCGGGCCTCCGATCTCCTCCAGCCGTTCTTGCCGCTCCAGTTCGTCGACCAGGGTGACAAAATCGGCCGGCTCCCGTCGTTCGTGCAGAGCGATCAATGCGCTGTAGATCCAGGCGTGTCGTTCCCGGTAAAAATCCTCGGAACGGACAAAGCTGGCAATTTTGGTCACGGCGTCGGGGTCGATGAGCAGGGAACCCAGTACAGCGCGCTCGGCGTCGATATTGGCGGGGATGGTTTTGATGGGTGCGTCGTTTGATTCGTTCACGCTCTACTGTACTCGTTGCCTGTGTGGTGGTGTGCGCCGGGAAAAGTGTGGTGATAAGCCGAGGAAAGGCTGGTGATACTCTCGCTGGCGCAAAAACGGCGAGTCCATGACAGGCTCGCCGTTGTACATAATCGATTGGGATAGCAGTGACGTGGTTCTGGGAGACCGGTGTCGCGCCAAGTATGACCGGATCGGCAGAGATTCCTATCCATCGACGGCTGACGCGGCGCTGGTCCTCTGTCGGGCGGGAATGTTTATCCCAGGTTGTCGATGTCTAGCCCCTCGATAAAGTCGCGGAACACATCCAGGTTTTCGTCTTCGGCCACGGCAACCCCGCGCCCCATCGGGCCATCCTCATCGTCCACCAGGCTCAGTTCCTCTTCCGGCTCCATGCCTGCTCTATCCATGACATCGTCGGCGACATAGATCGGCGCATCTGTGCGCACAGCGATGGCCACAGCATCGCTGGGCCGGCTGTCGATCTCCAACGTCCCCCCTCGGGCTTCCAGCACAATTTTGGCGTAGAAGGTGTCGTTTTGCAGGTCGCTGATCACCACGTGGGAGACTTCGCCGTCCAACGTTTCGATCAGGTCGCGCAGCAGATCGTGGGTCATGGGACGGCTGACTTCGATCCCCTGTAATTGAATGGTGATGGCATCGGCCTCGAAGGGACCAATCCAGATGGGCAAATAGCGTGCACCGCTTTCCTCGCGTAGCACGACAATACGATGCTGGGACATCAAGCTGACACGGACGCTGTCGATCAGAACTTCAATCATTGGTTGCTCCCGGTTACGCCCTGCCTCGCACAGAAGAGGCAATATAGTGAAGAATCACGAGGATGAATCCATTATAGCATAGGGCCATAAGCATGCAAAAGTGATTTTACTGCCATTCCCAGGGTCACATCCGTCAACTTAGTGTGCATCGTGTACAAAGTAAGCAGTGTTCAGTCATCAGTGAGCAGTAGTGTCATGTGGCTGAATACTGCTCACGGCCACTGGTTGCTGGTTTTAGTTGACACTTATGTTCCCAGGACAATCACGTACTGGGCAGTCAGGTGTGAGATGATTTTAGGCGTTTGTTCCCGCGCGGACGCGCAGATATAATAGATGCATGTCTCCCGCAACGCAGGCGCCGGCAATCTGGCTCATCTCCCCCTATCACACAGGCAGCCATCGGGCCTGGGCCGAGGGCTATGCGGCCCATAGCCGTCACCGGGTGAGACTGTTGTCCATGGCCGGCCACTTCTGGAAATGGCGTATGCAGGGCGGCCCCATCGAACTGGCCGGGCAGGCCAGTCGCCTGTTGGCCGCGTCGCCGCCCCCGGCGGCTATCCTGGCCACCGATATGCTCAATCTGCCGGCCTGGCTGGGGCTGCTGCGCGGGAAACTGCCCGGCGACATCCCCATCTACCTCTACATGCACGAAAACCAACTCACCTATCCACCCCGCCCGGGTGAAAAGCCCGACCTGACCTATGCTGTCATCAACTGGTTGAGCCAACTGGCCGCCGGTCGGGTGATCTTCAACAGTGACTATCACCGGCAAAGTTGGTTTGGCGCTCTGCCCAATCTGCTCAAGCATTTTCCCGACTACAACCACCTGGCGCAGATCGAGGCCGTGCGTACGCGTTCCCTCGTGCTTCCGGTGGGGATTCGTTGCGGGGCCGTCGAGCGGGTTCAAGAGCAGCACACGGCGCGGGCCGATCAACCGCCGCTGATCCTGTGGAACCAGCGCTGGGAGTATGACAAGCGCCCCGATCGTTTTTTTCGCCTGCTCTACCGTCTGGCCGAGGACGGGATTCCCTTTCGCCTGGCCGTGGCCGGCGAAAATTTCCGCCGGGAGCCGGAGGAGTTCGAGGCGGCCCGCCGGCGCCTGGCTGCGCACATTGTGCAGTGGGGCTATGTGGAGTCGAGCCAGGCCTATCGCGCGCTGCTCTGCCAGGCTGATCTTGTGATCAGCACCGCGGCGCATGAGTTCTTCGGCATCAGCATCTTGGAGGCGATAGCCGGGGGCGCCTTCCCGCTGCTGCCCAACCGCTTGAGCTATCCGGAGCTACTTCCAGCCGCTCTCCATCCGGCCTGTCTCTACACGGACGAAGACGATCTCTACGCCAGGGCCGCCCGGCGACTGCGCCATCCCCGTCCCGCGCCCCCTTCCCTGCCAGCCCACGTGCGGGCGCATTTCGATTGGCCCGTGGTGGCAGCGCTCTATGATCGGTGGTTGATTGGAGCGTAGGAATTGGAGATTGGGCAGTGTCAAGAGGTGGAGTAACCGTTTATCCCCCCCAATCCCCAATCTCTAATCTCCTTCTCTCCCCTCTGCAAAAGTCGCACCTCCACGGCCATCGGTCCCTTCTCCCCCTCTTCGACCGAGAACTCGACCAGATCGCCGGGCCGCAGACGACCCACGCCGTCGAAGTGGGAGCGGTGGGCGAAGAGTTCGGGGCCAGAGGAGCGGGCGATAAACCCGTACTTCTTGCGTGTACTGTACCACTTGACCAGCCCTCGCTCTCGTCCACGAGCAGGCAGAAGCAGGCGACAGCCGGGGCAGCGGTCCGGTTGGTCGCGGCTCAGTTCCGTTTGCTGCTTCTGCTCCTCCGCCGTCCACAGAAACAGGACGCCGCAACGTTCGCAGTGCAGCATCTCGTCGACAAATGCGGTTCGTTCCATCGCCGTTCACTCCCCAAATCTGCGCCAAATTTGACAATCCATCAGGCTCCTGTTACTATCCTAATGTAGTGCAGGTGGTTGGTCCAACTTTTCGTCCTGCGCTTTGTCTGGCGACGTAGCCAAGTGGTAAGGCAGGGGTCTGCAAAACCCTGATCGCCGGTTCGAATCCGGCCGTCGCCTCTCTTCGATTCCGCCTCCCGATTTCGGAGGCGGAATTTATTTCCGTTCCCTGGCCAGGCCGGGAAGCGGGGAAAAAATGGAAAATCCAAAATCCTCAAATATGCGTCTACGCTGGCCGCTGTGTTGTCAAGCGTAATGTGGGGCGGAAGCATGCCCACGTAGGGCCAAGTGCGTGTGGACGCCTCGTTCCTCCTATGAGTCTTGACGGATCACTGCTGCATTCCGTGTATGGCCGCCCTATCACGAAAGTGAACGAGAATGACAGGTCTTCTCCGCCGCATCTCCCGTTTCCGTTTTTTTGTCGTCTGTTCGATCCTGGCGGCGCTGATTCTGGCCGCCTGCACAAGTTTGCCATCGCCGCCGCCCAGCCCCCGCCCAGTGGAGGAGGTGATGCAGGACTTCACCCGCTTCTCCGATCCTGTGGCTATGCTGGGCGAAAGACCCCCCGGGTCCGTCAAAGACGCAGCCGAATACTACTTGCAGCTTTTTCAGCCCGGCGACCAGCTCCCTCGCATCTTCGAAACGACCCATATCTACGACCGCAAGGGAGTGCTGTTGGCCGAGATATTTGACGAGGGCCGGCGCACATGGGTGGGGCTGGACCGAATCTCACCCTATCTCATCAACGCCACCATTGCCACGGAAGATTCCACCTTTTTCTTCAACAGCGGCATCGACGCCCGGCGCATAGTGGGCGCGGCGATTCAAAACGCGGAGGCAGGCGGCGTTGTCTCGGGCGCCAGCACCATCACCATGCAACTGGTCCGCGCCCTCTTTCTCCTGCCTGGCAGCCGTTACCAGCAGTCGATGGAGCGCAAATCCGTCGAATTGGAACTGGCCCGCCAATTGCCCGCACGCTTTTCCAAGGCGGAAATCCTGGAAATGTATCTGAACCTGGCCAACTACGGCCATTTGACCTACGGGCCAGAGGCGGCTGCACAGGTGTATTTCGACAAATCGGCCGCCGATCTCTCCCTGGCCGAGGCCACCCTTCTGGCCGGAATCCCGCAACAGCCGGCCAATCTCAACCTTTTTGCCGATTTCCCGGCGGTCAAAGCTCGCCAACGAGTTGTGTTGGACCTGATGGTGCGCCACGGGTTTCTGCAGGCCGATGAGGCCGACGCCGCCTACCGGCAGTCGATTCGTCTGAACCCCAACGCCGATGTGGCCCCCAGCCTGACGCCGCATTTCACGCAGTGGGTCGAGACAGAACTGGACAGATTTCTGGCCAATGCGCAGGTGGCGCCGCCCGCCCAGAGCGGGCAGTGGCGGGCGCGCCGGGCTGGATTGGAAGTGACCACCACGCTCGATCTGTCCATGCAGCGCCTGGCCGAGCGCACCCTGGCCGAATCGGTGGCCGCGCTCCAGCCTCGCTATGGAATGTCCAACGGCGCGCTGGTGGCCCTGGACCCGGACAGCGGGGGGATTCTGGCCATGGTGGGCAGCGTCGATTTTGACAACGAGGCCATCGACGGCCAGGTGAACGTGGCCACCAGTCGCCGCCAGCCAGGCAGCGCCATCAAACCTGTCCTCTATGCCGCGGCCCTGGATGACAGCACGATTAGCCCGGCCACCGTCATCTGGGATATCCCCACGAGCTACGCGCTCGGCGCCGGGGCCTACTATCGACCTGTGAACTACGATGGACGCTTCCATGGGCCGGTGTCTGTACGCTCTGCCCTGGCCAACAGCTACAATGTGCCCGCGGTCCGTCTCCTCCAGCGCGTGGGGGGGGAGCGCATGCTGGAGGAGGCCCATGCGTTGGGCATTGCCAGCCTGGACCGCAGTGCTGCCGAGTACGGTCCCAGCCTGACCTTGGGCGCAGGCGAGGTCACGCTCCTGGAATTGACCGGAGCCTTCCGTGTCTTTGCCAACCGCGGGCAGTACACCCCCGTCACCGGCTTGCTGCGCGTGACTGACAGCCTGGGCCGGGTCTACCAGACCCACCCGGCGCCGGTCCAGGTGATCTCGACCGCCACTGCCTGCCAGATTACCGACATCCTCAGCGACAACGAGGCCCGTACCCCCGCCTTTGGCCCCAATAATGCCTTGCATTTGCCCATGCCCTCTGCCGCCAAGACAGGCACCACCACTGACTTTCGCGACAACTGGACCGTTGGCTACACTCGCCACCTGGTAGCCGGTGTGTGGACCGGCAACAACGATGGCACGCCGCTGTGGGGCAGCAGCGGCGCATCCGGGGCGGCGCCGATCTGGCGGGCGTTTATGCTGGCCGCTGTGGGCGACAAGGCTGCACGCAGTAGCTACGGGTTTCCTGAGGACGACGACGAATGGCGCTTTGCCGTTTCGCCGGATGTACAGAAGATCGATGTCTGCCCACCCCGTGTGACATGCCGCAAGGGCGGTGAGTACTTCAGCACGGATTGGCTGGCGCATACGCCGGCTGGGAATCCGATCGCCGATTCTGTGGTGACAGCGGTTGTGGTCCCCATCCACCACAAGGCTTCAGACGCATCCTACTGCCGTCCACAGGAAGCAGGAGTCGGCGTCTCCAGAACACTCACCAGCCTGCCGGGATGGACAGAAACACAAACCATAGCCCAGCCGGCAACACAGGAGGCGACGTCTGTTCTACCCCTGGCCACGTCGATCCTACCCCTGGCGACGCCCGCCACTCCTCAGACAACGACCGATCCGTTACACGGAATTGTCTATTATTCGGACCGTGAATTGGAGAAGTTTCATTTGTTGGCGTGGGTCATGCGGCATCGGATTCCCGTCTACCTGGGTCCCTGCGCCGCACTCAATATGTATACGGTGCGGGCGGGTGACAGTTGGACATCCCTGGCCCACAGCGTAGGGGTGACTGTTGCCGATCTACAGGCGGCTAATTTCCCGGTCCTGCGCCAAAACGGTTATCTGCTTGTGGGCGATCGCTTGCTCTTGCCCAGGGGAGTTTCCCTCCAGGAAGAAACGAAGACAGTCTATCACATCGTAGCCGCGGGGGAATCGTGGACATCTCTTGCGCTCCAGTACGATCTGCCGCTACGTCTCCTGTTGACAGCCAACCCCGATATGGTGCGGCCCTTTTACATTCTGCGTCCTGGCGATAAGATGCTGATTCCAGTGGGTTGGGACTCTCCTGTGGCGGTGCGCTGATCGCTATTTTCACATCCATGTACAGTGCATGGACGCCGGCATATGCAGGTGGATGAAACAATTTGCGGTTTCGATTCGTCTTTACCCAGAGATGCAATCACAGACGCTAGTCTGCCCCGTCCGGCTTCGGTGTGACTGGGAACAAGATCAACCGGCTCCACTCGTCCAGTCCAGGCAGGGGACATGATTGTATGGCCACACTGCAGCCACAATAGTCCGTGGCCAGGCGCGAGGGGTGGACGGATTACAATGCAAACGCAGATGGAACGCAAGCGGCGTAAGCGACCAGCAAACCAAGTTTGGCGTGTGGCAGTTCCCTTGCTGCTGGCCTTGGTGTTGCTGTTCAGCGCCTGCCAACCCTCCGACCAATCTATCGGTCCCCGCCCGGCCCTGGAGCTTTCGGCTGTGGTGGAGGCCTATTTGCAGCAATACCAGCCCGGCCCTCTGCCCCGGCTCTTCCAGACGACATACATCTATGACCGCAACGGCCAACCACTGGCCGAACGGTTCGAGGAAGGGCGGCGCACGTGGGTGAAGTTCGACCGCATCTCGCCTCATCTCATCGACGCCACCGTCGCCACCGAGGATGCCACGTTTTTCACCAATTCTGGCGTGGACCCGGCGCGCATCGCCGGCGCGGCCCTGCAAAACATGGGCGAGGGCGCTGTCGTCTCTGGGGCCAGCACCATCACCATGCAGTTGGCCCGCAATCTCTTTCTGGGCTTCGCAGAACGCTATGACCAGAAGCTGGACCGCAAAATCCTGGAAGTTGGCCTGGCCTCGGACTTGACCAACGCCTACACCAAACAAGAGATCATGGAGATGTATCTCAATCTCCTCAACTATGGCCATCTGGCCTATGGGCCAGAGGCCGCCGCCCAGACCTATTTTGGCAAGTCCGCCGCCGACCTCACTCTGGCCGAAGCCACTCTCTTGGCCGGGATTCCCCAACAGCCCGCCAATCTGGACCTGTTCGTCAATTTCGAGGCGGCCAAGGCGCGGCAGAAGATCGTCCTCTCTCTCATGGTGCGCCACGGCTTTTTGAGCGAGGTAGAGGCAAACGTAGCTTTTGCCGAGACAGTCGTTCTCAACCCCAAACCCCTAAGTCAGACCATGCGCGCCCCCCATTTTGTCAACTATGTCCTCGACGAATTGGAGTCTCGACTGGGCCAGGACTATGTGCGCCGGGCCGGTCTGCACATCTACACGACCCTGGACCTGGCCCTGCAACAGGCGGCGCAGGATGTGGTGCAGAGCAAGGTGGCCGAATTACAGGATCGCTTCGGCAACGACAACGCCGCCCTGGTGGCCCTGCGTCCGGGGACAAACGATGTCCTGGCCATGGTGGGCAGCGTCGATTTTTTCGACGCCAGCATCGACGGCCAGGTCAATGTGGCCACCAGTCTGCGCCAGCCGGGCAGCTCGATCAAACCCATTCTCTACGCCACTGCACTCAGCGACAACCTGATCAGCCCGGCTACCGTCATCTGGGACACGCCCGTCACCTACACGGCCGGGGTGGATCAGACCTACCGTCCACTCAACTACGACCGCAAGATGCACGGCCCGGTGACGGTGCGGGCCGCGCTGGCCAACAGCCTCAATATTCCCGCCGTGAAATTGCTGGACGCCGTGGGTGTGGTCCGTATGTTGCAGAGCGCCCAGGCCATGGGTGTTCACAGCCTCTGGCGCGGGGCCGAATGGTATGGTCTGAGCCTGACCCTGGGTGGCGGTGAGGTGACATTGCTCGACCTGGCCACCGCCTACCACACCATCGCCAATGGCGGGCGCTATCTGCCGCCCCGCGCCATCCTCGCCATCAGCGACAGCACAGGCCAATCGTTGTGGGAGGAAAGTGATCTACGCGGCGTGCAGGCCATTACGCCGGCTGCGGCCAGCCTGACGACCGATATCCTCAGCGACAACCAGGCCCGCACCCCCATGTTTGGGGCCAACAATTCTCTTGTCCTGGACCGGCCCGTGGCCGCCAAGACGGGAACCACCGATGACAACCGGGACGCCTGGACGATTGGCTACACCCGTTATCTCCTGGCCGGTGTCTGGGTGGGCAACACCGACGGGCGGCCCATGCGCAGGGCCACAGGCGCCTCTGCGGCCGCGCCGATCTGGAATGCCTTCATGCGGCGCGTGCTGGCCGACGCCGATCTGCTGGCCCGGCTGGATGCGCCCGCCGATCTGTCGGCCTGGACGTTTCCTCTCTCGGATGAGGTCGAGCTGCGTGACGAGTGCCCGCCGGGGCTGACCTGCCGGCAGGGTGGCGGCGAGTTGTTTGCGCGGCAGTGGCTGGAGGCCACGGGGGAGGCCGGACCTCTGGCCGACACGGTCGTGCGTGTACCCTCCGCGCCCGTCTATGCCGACCGGGGCGAGGGAGGGCGGCTGGTGGGCTACTGTGGCTACGACCAGGGCGCTACTCGCTCCCTCCTGCGCTTGCCTCTGGGCTTTGGCCTGCCGGCGCCGGTGGATGGGGCAGACGCTGCGCCAACGGACGTTCTCGTTGCCAATCCCCTGGCCCCGGATCTTGCGCCCGAACGCCAGCGGGAGATCGCCGCCGCCATCGACTGGAGCCTGGGCGGGGGCGTGCAGGTCTATTTCGGCCCCTGCGATGGGCTGGACGCTCTGGCTGTGGGGGAGGGGGCGCAGATTTCCATCGACCTGGCCAACGCGGGCCAGGAGGAACCGCCTAAGACGTCCGGCGAGGGCGTTGTGGCCGTGGGCAGCCCGGCTGTGACCGGCGACTATCGCTATATCCTCAACCAGCCGGTCTGGCACGATACAAACTGTCCCGGCGGCTATGTAGTGGGCCAGGTCTTGGACTGGAACGGCGCGCCGGTGGCGGGCGTGCGTATTGGGCTGGATGACGCCTGGGGCAATCACTATGTGGCCGTGAGCAAGGCAGGGGCGTCGGACGCCGGCCAGTTCGACTTTCCCCTCTTTTCGGCCACCCCCCAGACCCTGCACTTGACTATGCAGGACGGCAATGGAAATCCCATCAGCCCGGCGATTCCTGTCCTGCACAACGTGGATCCGGCCTCCAGTTTTCCCTGCCATCATGTGATTGTCAAGGGCGGTTAGCCTGCCATGCGCTTGCATTCCCGTTCGTTTTCGTGGTTTCTGGCGGCCCTGTTGACGGCTGCGGTCATCGGCTGGACCGCGCTCTCCAGCGATGCAGCCCCCGCCGGGCAGGAGGCAGCCACGGCCACGCCAACGGCCACCATCACA
>Ga0114931_10010259_pt1 | contig 11164 bp, 9 predicted proteins | sample 2SBtaG_FD_89579 | JGI IMG/M metagenome (GOLD analysis project Ga0114931, IMG submission 89579) | Deep subsurface microbial communities from Kolumbo volcano to uncover new lineages of life (NeLLi) - 2SBTROV14_V59a metaG | ecosystem: Environmental > Aquatic > Marine > Volcanic | place: Kolumbo...
CTGGCGGAGCTCCGGTACCCCGAGCAGGGGTGGATATTGATTGGAGTGCTCGTGGGTCGCCCGGAAGAGCATGTCGAGCATGCTCGGGGGACCCTCCTCGTCCGGGAACCCCTGCCCGAGATTGATACTGGCATGCTGTACCGCCAGGCGGGACATGACCTCGAAGACCGTCGTGCCGTATCCGGAGAAGAGCGGGTTCATCGACTTCATGACATTAGCGCCCGTCTGACGAAGGGACCTGCGCGCAACCGAGCTAGCGGACGACGGCGATCACTCAAAGCTCCACCATCTCGAAATCTTCCTTGCGTGCTCCGCAATCCGGGCACACCCAGTTCGGCGGCACGTCGTCCCACCGCGTGCCGGGCTCGATGCCCTCCTCCGGAGCGCCATCGGCTTCGTTATAGATCCATCCGCAGATGACACACATATAAGATTTCATCGCCTCTTCCTGATGTTGGGGCCGGCAAGGGGAACGAGCATCCAGGCGACCGTGGGCCGGCCGGGAAGTGCTCGCGTGCTGCCAATTCGGTAGGACAAGGCGGCGTATTCTGGCATGCCGTCTGCCGTGCGTGGACGCACCTGGCCCCGCTCCGTCACGGCGCCGGCGCCGCCTTGCAAGAACGCCGATGCTACAATCGCGCCTTCGCCTCACCGCGAGCGTTTCAACGGAAAGTCGGGATGCCCCCACACCCCTCGATTCACATGCCTCGCCCGTTTCCGGCCCGGGGATTATACGCGGTCACCCCGGAAGGTCTTCAGGGTGAGGCACTCCTCGACGCGGTGCGCGAGGCCGTCGGCGGCGGGGCGAAGGCCGTGCAGTATCGGAACAAGAGCAAGGACCGGAAAGGCCGCAAACGCGACGCCGCGGGGCTGACCGCGCTCTGTCGTGCGCTTTCGGTTCCCCTCATCATCAACGACGATGTCGAGCTGGCGGTAGAGGTACAAGCCGACGGCGTGCACGTCGGACGAGAGGACCCCGCCCCGGAGGCCGCGCGCGAGTACATGGTTCACCGTCACGGAGCGGACTGGGCGAGAGATGCGATCATCGGCGTGTCCTGCTATGACGAGCTGGCGCGAGCCAGGCAAGCCCTGGCCAGCGGCGCGGACTACATCGCCTTCGGCAGCTTCTTCCCGTCCGCGACCAAGCCGTCGGCGGTACGGGCCGCGCTGGATCTCCTCTCCGCCATCCGCCCGTCCGCCCAGGTCCCCATCGTTGGAATCGGCGGCATTACCGCCGAGAATGCGGGGGTCCTGCTCGAGCACGGGGTCGATGTCGTCGCAGTCGTCCAGGGTATATTCGGCGCCGGTGACCCCAAGGCCGGCGCGGAGTCGTTCAGCTGCCTGTTCGAGGGCGGCACCTGAGCGCCCGTGGGAGCATGCAGCACCTATGCGGGCCGTGGCGCGCGAGGGAAAGCCCTGCCCTCGGAGTCCCGGCGAGCTCTCGGGGTTCGACACCTGAATACACGCTTGGCCCACCGCCCACGAGCAGAGGCCACCTGGCGGTGGGGAAGCCCAACAACGACGCGGAGGTCGTATGAGCCGTTCTGCCGAGCTGTTCGAGCAAGCCAAGATTCATATCCCCGGCGGGGTGAACTCACCGGTCAGGGCCTTTCGGGCCGTCGGTGGAGATCCGGTGTTCTTCCGACGGGGTGAGGGTGCCTGGCTCATCGACGAGGATGGAAGGCGATTCATCGACTATGTCGGCTCCTGGGGCCCGATGATCCTGGGTCACGCTCATCCGGAAGTGATCCGTGCGGTCTCCGATACCGTTCACAACGGGCTCGGCTTCGGAACCCCCACGGCACTCGAGGTCCAGCTCGCCGACAAGATCAACGAGCTCGTCCCGTCCATGCAGAAGGTGCGGATGGTGAACTCCGGCACCGAGGCCACGATGACCGCGATTCGGCTCGCGCGCGGGTATACCGGCCGGGATCGGATCGTCAAGTTCGAAGGATGCTACCACGGTCACGCGGACTCCCTGCTCGTGAAGGCTGGCTCCGGTGCATTGACTCTGGGAGTGCCGACATCGCCGGGGGTACCCGCGGAGCTCGCATCACACACCATTACCTTGCCTTACAACGACGCGGAGCGAATCGAGTCGGTGTTCGGCGAGATGGGCGATTCGGTCGCCGCCGTCATCGTCGAGCCCGTCGCCGGGAACATGAACTGCGTCTTGCCCGATCCCGGATTCCTGGAAGCTATCTCGGAGTGCTGCCGCATGCACGACAGCGTGCTCATCTTCGACGAGGTGATGACCGGATTCCGCGTGTCGCTCGGAGGCGCGCAGGCGCGCTTCGGCATCGCCCCCGACCTGACGACCCTCGGGAAGATCGTCGGCGGGGGCATGCCGGTCGGCGCATTCGGCGGGCGGGCCGACATCATGGACAGGATCGCCCCCGACGGACCCGTCTACCAGGCGGGAACGCTCTCCGGCAATCCGGTCGCGATGGCTGCCGGACTCACTACATTGAACCTCATCAGCGCGGATCCGGGGTTCCATTCCAAGCTCGAGCGCCGCACCGAAACGCTCCTCGCGGGATTGCGAGAGGCGGCAACGAATTGTCAGATCCCGCTCCGGACGAACCAGTGCGGAGCCATGTTCGGGCTCTTCTTTACCGACCGGGCGCGAGTCACCTGTTTCGAAGATGTGATGTCCTGCGATACCGAGCGCTTTGCTCGGTTTTTCCGAGGCATGCTGGATCGGGGAATCTATCTGGCACCCTCGGCTTTCGAGGCGGGGTTCCTTTCAGCTGCGCACGGGGAGTCCGAGATCGAGCGGACCGTCAGCGCGGCGGCGGAGGTTTTCCGGACATTGTGATCGAGGCGAGGCCAGGCGCCGCGGCTGGACGAGGGCCCCGGGTCGGAGCTCCCTACTCGACGGTCACCGATTTCGCGAGATTTCTCGGCTGATCGACATCGGTTCCCTTCAGCACCGCCACGTGGTACGCGAGGAGCTGCAAGGGAATCGAGTACACGATCGGGGCAAGGACCTCTGGCACCGGCGGAAGCCGCACAATCCGGGCCTTCTCCTGCATCTTGATTCCGGCCGAAGCGTCCGCGAACAGAAAAAGCTGTCCCCCGCGAGCCCTCACCTCCTCAAGATTGGAAGCGAGCTTCTCCAGAAGGCTGTCGTTCGGCGCGACCGCGATGACCGGCATCTCGCTGTCGATCAGGGCAAGCGGCCCGTGTTTGAGCTCACCGGCCGGGTAAGCTTCGGCATGGATGTAGGAGATCTCTTTCAGCTTGAGCGCGCCTTCCATCGCCACCGGATATTGCAGCCCCCGGCCAAGAAACAAAGCGTGAGACTTCTCCACGAAGGCCTCCGCGATAGAGGCGATTACCTCGTCCAGTTCCAGTACCTCTGTCGAGGTACGTCCCAGGGCGCGCAGCGCATCGACGAGCTGGCGCTCGGCGCAGGCATCAAGCCCATGACGCCGCCCAAGCACGATGACCAGCAACAGCAACGCCGCGAGCTGAGTGGTGAACGCCTTTGTCGATGCGACGCCGATCTCCGGACCGGCGCGAGTCATCAGCGTCAGATCGGACACGCGAACGAGCGAGCTCTCCGGCACATTCACGATGGCGAGCGATGGCCCGTAACCGGCCCGCTTGGCCTCCTTCAGGGCGGCAAGGGTATCGGCGGTCTCACCTGACTGTGAGATCGTGACAAACAAGGTCTCTTCCGCAACGACGTGCTTTCGGTAACGAAACTCGCTCGCAACTTCCGCGTCGCACGGGAGACCGGCAATTTCCTCGAACCAGTTCCGCGCGATCAACCCGGCATGAAAGCTCGTGCCGCAGGCGACGATCTGGATCTGACGCACCCGATCGAAAATCGCGCCCACCCCCGGGCCGAAGCATTCCTCCAGCACCCGACCCTCGCCCAGCCTTCCTTCGATGGTATCGGCGAGCGCACGCGGCTGCTCGAAGATCTCCTTTTGCATGTAGTGGCGGTAGTCGCCACGCTCCACCGAGTCTGCGGAGAGATCGCTTGCCACGATGGGCCGCTCGACCGGTTTTCCTCCGCCATCGTAGACCACGACGCTCTCGGTCCGGACGTCGGCAATGTCGCCGTCTTCGAGAAAGAGAAACTGCTGCGTGACGGGGATGAGCGCCGCCACGTCGGAGGCCAGGAAATGCTCACCAATCCCGATGCCGACCACGAGGGGACTGCCGAACCGCGCTGCAACCACGCGATCGGTGAAATCCTTTGAGATGACCCCGAGGGCATAGGCACCGCGCAGCTCCGCGACCGCGCTGCGGACGGCGTCGGTGAGATCGACGCCCGGACAGAGGTGTGAATGGACGAGATAGGCAATGACCTCGCTGTCGGTCTCGGAGGAAAAGACGTAGCCCTGCGCCTCGAGACGCAGCCGGAGCTCGACGTGGTTCTCGATGATTCCGTTATGGACGACCGCGACGTTGTCCTCGCAAACGTGGGGGTGGGCATTCGACTCGGTAGGCGGACCATGAGTCGCCCAGCGCGTATGCGCCACCCCGAGGCAAGAGAGCCGGGGCGGCGACGCCTCGAGCAATTCCGTCAAGCGCTCGACCTTCCCCGGAGTCCGCGCGCGAAACAAGTCCAGCGAACCGGAGCCCAACAGGGCAATACCGGCCGAGTCGTATCCTCGATACTCCAGGCGCCGCAAACCCTCGAGCAGTATGGGAAGCACCCCGCGTTGGGCGACCGCGCCGACTATTCCGCACATATGTAGATCCCGAGATGTTCGCTTTCGAGAGGCCGGGGACGAGCCCGTCTCCGTTCGAGTCTAGCTCCCTTACCGGAAGCCCGGCGCGGCAGATGACGATAATGCCCTGGCTGCCATCCGACGGCCTGAAAATCTCTCGCTGTTGCGCTCCGAGGGCGGCCTGCAACTCGGCGCTGTCCCCGGCCCCACATCGCTCAATCCGCCCGTTTCACCGGACGCCGCCAATGGGGCACCGTCTTCTGCCTCGCGCGTTCGATAGTCAGCTCCCCCGCTGGCGCGTCGCGCCCGATGGTCGATCCAGCCCCGACGGTCGCGCCCTTTCCCACCGTCACGGGCGCCACCAGTTCTACCCCCGAGCCCACGAACGCCTCGTCGCCAATTACCGTCTGGTGCTTGTTCACCCCATCGTAATTGCAAGTGATCGTGCCGGCCCCGATATTCACGTCTCGGCCGACCAGGCTATCGCCGACATAGGTGAGATGATTGATCTTGCTGCGCTCGCCCACCCGGGACTTCTTGACCTCCACGAAGTTCCCGATGTGCACCGCTTCCGCCAGCTGGGCACCGGGCCGCAGCCTGGCAAAGGGCCCGATGCGGCACTCGGGGCCGATGATGACGTCTTCCAGCACGCAGTTCTCGAGGATCTGAGTGCCCGCCTCCACCTGAGCGTTCCGAACCACCGTGTTCGCCCCAATGCTTACACCGTCCCCGAGAACGACCTCACCCTCGAGCAGCACGTTGACATCGATGCTGACGTCCTGCCCGGCCGTGACCGTCCCCCGTATGTCTACCCGGTCGGGGTCACGGAGGGTGACACCGTCGAGCATGAGAGCTCGGGCTTGTCGCCTCTGATAGATGCGCTCCAGGTGCGCCAGCTGGCTCCGGTCGTTCACGCCCAGGATCTCCTGCTCGGACTCCGCCTCCACCGAGCAGACCTCGTGACCCTCGGCCACGGCGAGCGAGAAAACATCGGTCAGATAGTATTCGCCACTCGCATTCGCATTGGTAAGGGCCGCCACCCATTGGCGCAGAGGACCGATCGGAGCACAGAGGATCCCCGTATTGACCTCGTCGATCCGGCGTTCCTCCTCCGTCGCATCCTTCTCCTCGACGACCTCGAGGAGCTGGCCCTCGGCCCCGCGTACGATGCGGCCGTACCCGGTCGGGTCGGCAACCCGGGCGGTCAGCACTCCCACGCGTTGCCCACCCGAATGCGCGAGCAATGCACTAACCGTCTTGCGTTCCAGCAGGGGCACATCGCCGTAGAGCACGAGCAGCTGCCCCTCCCCGGGGAGCTCCGACATGGCCTGGGCGACCGCGTGGCCGGTCCCCAGCCGGTCGGCCTGATGCACCCAGCGTATGCCGCGTGAAGCGAATGCATCCCGTAACCGGTCGCCCGCACGTCCATAGACCACGTTCACACGAGCCCCGGGCAGACTCTGGGCCAGATCCAGGACATGGGAAAGCAGCGGGCGGCCGCCGAGCACGTGCAGTACCTTGGGCGTCCGCGAGTGCATACGGGTGCCTTCTCCCGCCGCGAGAACGATCACTTCCAGCGCGGCCATGGTCCTTGTCGACTCCTTCCTTGCGAACGTGAGGCCGTACGCCGTTTCCGGCCGGCGGCTCCGGAAAACGATTTCTCGCCACAGCTTAACGGCGTCCGGTGCACCGGCTTTAGACTGGAATTGGAGTACCTCCGAACCCGGATCCTCCAGATCTGGATTGGACGGCGCGCCATCGGCGCGACACGCCCGCCTTGCCGGCGATCGGTCGGAGCAGGAAGTATAGTCCCCCCCGCAGTCGAAAAAGGGGACCGGGGTCGCGTTTTCGGGGAAGCAAAGTAGGCCGGCCTATCGGCCGCAATCAACCGCGGCCGGTGCGCCTGCGCAAACGCTGCAACGCCTGAAGCTGCGCCACTGCCTCGGCCAGCTCGGCCCGCGCGGCAGCGAAGTCCATACCGCCCTGACGATCGGACAATGCACGCTCGGCATGCTCCTTGGCGGCGACGGCAGCCGCCTCGTCGACGTCTTCGGCCCGAAGCGCGGTATCGGAAAGCACCGTCACGACGTGCGGCTGCACTTCCAGAATGCCGCCGGAAACATAGAACGTCTCCTCTTCACCACCATCGTGGATGGCGCGAACCTCTCCCGGCCGGAGCATCGTGATGAGGGCCGTGTGTCGGGGATAGATTCCGACCTCTCCTTCCATCGCGGGTGCGAACACCGCCTCGACCGGACCGGAAAAAACGGCGCGTTCCGCGCTCACGATGTCGAGATGGGTAGTCGTCGCCATACCTCAAATTCCCTCTCTACACGATTGCGCGGCAGAAGAAGAACGCGAGCCGCCCTCTCACAGACCCTTTGCCTTCTCCACCGCTTCCTCGATTGGGCCAACCATATAGAAGGCCTGCTCGGGAAGATGATCGTACTCGCCGTCCACGATGGCCCGGAACCCCGAGATCGTGTCCTTGAGGCTCACGTACTTGCCCGCTGAACCGGTGAATACCTCGGCAACGAAGAATGGCTGGGACAAGAACCGTTCCAGCTTTCGGGCCCGGGCGACGGTCAACTTGTCGTCTTCCGAAAGCTCGTCCATGCCGAGAATGGCGATGATGTCCTTCAGCTCCTTGTAACGCTGCAGCGTCCCCTGCACTGCCCGGGTAGTGTCGTAATGTTCCTGTCCGACAACCAGGGGATCGAGCTGCCGGCTGGTGGAGTCGAGCGGATCGACCGCCGGATAGATGCCGAGCTCGGCAATCTGGCGCGAGAGGACGAGGGTCGCGTCGAGATGGGCGAAAGTGGTCGCCGGCGACGGATCGGTCAAGTCGTCCGCCGGAACGTACACCGCTTGAATGGAGGTGATCGAGCCCGTCTTCGTCGAGGTGATTCGCTCCTGCAGAACGCCCATCTCCTCGGCGAGGGTCGGCTGGTAGCCCACCGCCGACGGCATGCGTCCGAGCAGAGCGGACACCTCGGTTCCAGCCAGCGTGTAGCGGTAGATGTTGTCGATGAACAACAAAACGTCCCGCCCCTCGTCCCGGAAGTACTCGGCCATCGTGAGCCCGGTCAATCCGACCCGCAGCCGGTTTCCGGGCGGCTCGTTCATCTGACCGTACACGAGCGCCACCTTGTCGAGCACCCCGCTCTCGGTCATCTCGTGATAGAAGTCGTTACCTTCCCGGGTCCTTTCTCCGACCCCAGCGAACACCGAGTACCCGCTGTGCTCGATGGCGATGTTGCGGATGAGCTCCATCAAGGTGACGGTCTTGCCAACCCCGGCACCCCCGAACAGCCCCACCTTTCCGCCCTTTGCAAACGGACAGATCAGATCGATGACCTTGATCCCGGTCTCGAGCAGCTCGACCGACGCGGCCTGGTCGGCGAAGGTCGGAGGATCGCGATGGATCGGCCACGCCTCCTCGGCACCGATCTCCCCGGCCTCGTCGACCGGATCGCCCAACACGTTCATGATCCGGCCGAGGGTCTTCTGCCCAACCGGCACCGACACCGGTGCACCGGTGTTGGAGACGTCCGCCCCACGCCGCAGGCCGTCGGTGGAACCGAGCGCGATGGTCCGTACAACCCCGTCACCGAGCTGCTGCTGCACCTCGAGGGTGAGCTCCGCGGTGGGGATCTTCAATGCCTCGTGGACCTTGGGCACCGAGTCGCGCGGGAACTCGACATCGACCACGGCACCGATAATCTCGACTACTTCGCCGGCACTCATTTCACAGTCCTCAACGTTTGAATTCCTTGCGCCGCGGGGTCGGGACGGGCGAGTCGATCACCCTCACACTGCCGCCGCACCACCGACGATCTCCGATATCTCCTGGGTAATGGCAGCCTGACGCGCCTTGTTGTACGCCAGGTTGAGCTCGTCGATGAGCTTTCCCGCGTTGTCCGACGCTGCCTTCATCGCCACCATCCGCGCTGCCTGCTCGCTGGCCAGGTTCTCGACAACCGCCTGATAGACGAGCGACTCCACGTACCTCACGAACACCCGATCCACGACCGGTTTCGCTTCGGGCTCGTAGATGTAGTCCCAATGCGCCTTCAGCTCCTCGTCCTCGGCAGGGACCAGGGGCAGCAGCTGCTCGACGAGCGGGATCTGGGTCATCGAGTTCAGGAACTCGTTGTACACCATGAAAAGGCGATCGATGCGACCCTCGACGTAGCTATCGAGCAGGACCTTGACCACCCCGATAAGGTCTTCGACCGCAGGCTGGTCGCCGAGGTGGGTGAGCTCCCCGACGAGATTGCCACCGAGTCTTTTGGCGAACTGACTCGCTTTGGACCCGATCGTACACAGGTCGAGCTCGGCGTTCTGATCGTGCCACCCTTCCATGTGAGGCAAAACCCGACGAAACAGGTTCGCGTTGAGCCCACCGCACAGCCCCCGATCGCTCGAGATCAGGATGTATCCGACCCGGTGCGCGGCGCGCTCGACGAGGAACGGATGGTGGTACTCGGCGCTGGCCCTCGCCATGTGAGCGATAACATTGCGCATCTTCTCGGCATACGGACGCGCTGCATCCATGCGCTCCATGGCGCGCCGCATCTTGCTTGCCGCCACCATTTCCATCGCACGGGTGATCTTCTGAGTATTGGCAATACTCTTGATCTTCGTCCGGATCTCCTTGCCAACAGCCATCGTCGAGCTACCAGACGCTCGTGGACTTGAAGGCGTCCAGGGCCGATCGGAACGCGCCCTCCACCTCGTCGTTCCACTCACCGGAGCCGTTTACCCGGTCCATCAGGGCCAAATGCTCGGTGTGCATGTAGCTTTGAAGCGCGGCCTCGAAATCCCCGAGCTTCTCGAGGGGGATGTCGTCGACATAGCCCCGGTCGACCGCGAACAGAGAGATCGCCATGGCCGCCACGCTCATCGGGGAGTACTGGGGCTGCTTCATGACCTCGGTGACCCGTTGCCCGCGCTCGAGCTGGCGCCGGGTCGCCTCGTCGAGATCGGAGGCGAACTGCGAGAAAGCCGCGAGCTCCCGGTACTGTGCCAGAGCAAGCCTGATCCCACCCCCCAGCTTCTTGATGATGTCCGTCTGGGCGGCGCCGCCAACCCGAGAGACCGACAGACCGGCGTTGACCGCCGGGCGGACGCCGGCGTTGAAGAGGTCGCTCTCGAGAAAAATCTGGCCGTCGGTGATGGAAATGACGTTAGTGGGAACGAACGCCGAGACGTCACCGGCCTGCGTCTCGATGATCGGGAGCGCGGTGAGCGATCCCGTCCTGCCTTTGACCTGGCCGTTCGTCCGCTTCTCGACCTCATCCTCGTTGATGCGGGCAGCACGTTCGAGCAGACGCGAGTGCAGATAGAAGACATCGCCTGGATAGGCCTCTCGCCCCGGGGGTCTGCGCAGCAGCAACGACACCTGGCGGTAAGCCCATGCCTGCTTGGTCAGGTCATCGTAAATGATGAGGGCGTCCTCACCCCGGTCGCGAAAGTATTCGCCCATCGCGCAACCGGCGTAGGGGGCGATGTACTGCATGGCCGCGGACTCGGCTGCGGCGGCGGCGACGACAATCGTATGCGCCATCGCTCCGTGCTCCTCCAGCTTGCGGACGACACCCGCGATCGAGGAGTTCTTCTGACCAATGGCGACATAGATGCACCTGATGCCGCTACCCTTCTGATTGATGATCGTGTCGATCGCGACAGCCGTCTTACCGGTCTGACGATCGCCGATAACGAGCTCGCGCTGCCCCCGGCCGATTGGGATCATGGCGTCGATCGACTTCAGCCCGGTCTGCACCGGCTGGCTGACCGACTGCCGGCTGATGACACCGGGCGCTATCTGCTCGATCGGCGAGTTCGCGGCTGCCTCGATGGGCCCCTTACCGTCGATCGCCTCCCCCAAGGAGTTGACGACACGTCCGAGCAACCCCTCGCCGACCGGGACCTCCAGAATGCGGCCGGTACACCGAACCGTATCGCCTTCGCAAAGGTGCTCGTAGTCACCCAGGACGACCGCACCGACCGAATCCCGCTCCAGGTTCAGCGCGAGCCCGTAAGTGTTGCCGGGGAACTCGATCATCTCCCCCTGCATGACGTCGCTCAATCCATGGATCCGAACGATGCCGTCGGTCACGCTAACGACCGTGCCCTCGGTACGCGACTCGGTCCGAGCCTCGAAACTCTCGATCTTCTTACGAATCAGATCGCTGATTTCAGTCGCACTGATTTGCATGCTGAGCCTCTAAGTGCCTTTGGATTCGTGTCCCCGCGCGGCCGGCGCGTGGGATCTAGGAGAATTCGGATTCGAGCTGGTGCAGCCGCCCGAGAAGCGAAGCGTCGATGACCTCGTCCCCGCTGCGGATGACGATGCCGGCGATGAGCGCCGTATCGAGCTCGACGTCGAGCTCGACCTCACGCCCGAGCCGGCGCGCCATCGCCGAGGCAATGAGCTCGCGCTGTCGGTCGTCGAGCTCGAACGCCGAGGTCAC
>Ga0114931_10010260_pt1 | contig 11164 bp, 7 predicted proteins | sample 2SBtaG_FD_89579 | JGI IMG/M metagenome (GOLD analysis project Ga0114931, IMG submission 89579) | Deep subsurface microbial communities from Kolumbo volcano to uncover new lineages of life (NeLLi) - 2SBTROV14_V59a metaG | ecosystem: Environmental > Aquatic > Marine > Volcanic | place: Kolumbo...
GATTAAGTAATTCGCTTTGTTTCAGTATCATTACGGTCTGACAAGTAGACCCGTCCAACCCAAGGAAAACCGAGTGAACGACATCACCCTGTCGCAACGTGTACAGCGCGTAAGACCCTCGCCGACGCTGGCCGTCACGGCGCGCGCCGCCGAATTGCGCGCCGCCGGTCAAGACATCATCGGCCTGGGCGCCGGTGAGCCCGATTTCGACACACCGGCGCCTATCAAGCAGGCCGCCATCCGTGCCATCGAGGCCGGCGCCACGCGCTATACCGCCGTCGACGGTACTCCGGAACTCAAGACGGCCATTATAAACAAGTTCCAGCGCGATAATGGCCTGGCTTATCAGCCGGAGCAGATTCTGGTGTCCTGCGGCGGCAAACAGAGTTTCTACAACCTGGCCCAGGCGCTGTTAAATAGCGGTGACGAAGCCATTATTCCCGCGCCTTACTGGGTCTCTTACCCGGACATGGTGCGGCTGGCCGACGGCGAACCGGTGATTATCAAAGCGGGCCTGGAACAGCGGTTTAAAATCAGCCCGGAACAGTTGGACGCCGCCATTACGCCCAGGACCCGCCTGTTCGTGTTGAACAGCCCGTCCAACCCGACGGGCGTCGCCTACAGCCGGGCCGAACTCGAAGCCCTGGCCGAGGTGCTGCTGCGCCATCCGCACGTCCTGATCGCCACCGACGATATGTATGAGCATATCCTGTGGGCGGACGAGCCCTTCAGTAATATTGTCAACGCCTGTGAAGCCCTGTATCCGCGCACAGTGGTCCTGAATGGCGTATCCAAAGCTTATGCCATGACCGGCTGGCGCATCGGTTATGCCGGGGGACCCGCCCCGCTGATCCAGGCGATGAAAAAAATCCAGTCGCAGAGCACCTCCAACCCTGCCTCTGTCTCTCAGGCGGCGGCCACTGAGGCACTCAATGGTGACCAGGCATGCATCACCCCCATGCTGAATGCTTTCCGGGAGCGCCATGACTACCTGGTCGCCGCACTCAACACCCTGCCTGGGGTGCGGTGTGCCAGGGCCGACGGAACCTTCTACGCGTTCCCGGATTTCAGCCGTCTGATCGCAGAACTGGAAGGTGTTGACGACGATGTGGGGCTGGCGGAATTTCTGCTGGCCGAAGCCGGCGTCGCCCTGGTGCCGGGGTCGGCTTTCGGCGCCCCCGGCTATGCCCGGCTGTCATTTGCGACCTCGATGGCAATACTGAAAGACGCCATGAACCGTCTGGAAAGCGTACTGAAACGCTAGGCTGTATAGTTGACCGGCTGATACGAGTTCCGTATTATTCCGCCTTCTCGCAAAGCGCAATTCCCCGGTAGCTCAGTCGGTAGAGCGGGTGACTGTTAATCACTAGGTCGGCAGTTCGAGCCTGTCCCGGGGAGCCATTTACGGAAAAGGTCAGCGGCTGTTCGCTGGCCTTTTTTAATGCCCTCGACCAAGACCCGTTTGGCGATAGGCGCGGCTGACACCTTTGCCGTCCAGGCACGATATCTGGTCCGGGCGCGTCAGTTTGCAGCTCATCGAATAAGCGGTTATCTGCCAGTCGCCATTACCTGCTGCCTTGGTTTCGCTGCTGCGCTCAGCTTCAGCGCCGACCAATTTGACCAGCGTTCGATACGACACCTCGAAATGACCCTGTGCCGAGAATTTGCTCAAGACTGTCTCAACTTTGTACAGCGCCAGCCCATATTGGGTTTTGATATTTTTCGGCACACTCAGACAGTTGATTTTGTCGGCCTGCCGGTTGCAGTAAGTGCTATCGGACGGTAACAGCGAGGCCGGCTTACCACGGCTGCTCCAGCGGCCATTCAAAAGCGTGGCGGCTATTTCATCGGGCGTAAGGCGCGGTTTTTTTTTGACGGGCGCCGGCGGCTTGAGCGCCGCAGACTGTACCGTTTCCCGGGTGGATTGCGTGACTTCCCTGAGCGGCTTCGGCACGGCCTTTGGCGTCTTGGCCTGTCGTTGTGCCTGGCGTGTTAAGAAGCGCTGTTCGGCAGCCGCACGCAAGCGTGCGCGCTGGTTTTCAACCCGAGCGCCGGCAGGTTTATTAACCACGGCGACAGCCTCGGGCAGGCGCTGAAGCGGCTTGCCCAAATCCGTCGGCGTCGCAGACGCCACTTTATTATCATGTTTTTCTTCCGGCCCGGATTTTTCAGTTTGGGCCGCTGCGACGGGTGGCGTTTTCGTTGGCAGCGGTTTAGACATTTTAGACGCCACTTTATCGGGCGGTGCCGGATTGGCCTGTTTCCGGTCTGCGGCCGGACGCCCCGTATCTGATTTTTTCGGCGAGACCTTTGCCACCGGCTTATTGACTTCAAGCGCTGAGTCGACCGGTGCAGACGCTTCCTCGCGAATAATTTCGCCACGCTTCACACTAACAGAACTTGTCAGATTGGCCGGCTCTGAATGGCCAGCCGACTTGGCGACGATGCCCACCGGCAGGTATTCTTCCGAGTTAGCCGTCACCACCGATTCCGCCGCAGGTTCGGGTTTTAGTGCCAGTGCCCGCGGGGGCTCTACCGTTGGTTCATTGGTCCGTTCTACAGCGGTGTAAACCTCGCCATGATCACTGTTTTGATCCCGCAACAGATAGGCCGCGCCGGCACCGACCAGCAAAAACACAGCCATTGCAATACCTTTGCCGCCGCCCTTTTCTCTGGCTGGTCGACGGCCGGGACCGCCGGTTTTGGGGGCACCGGCCGCTCCAATTTGGTAGTGTCCGTTTTCATCGGCGCTGTTGGTCGCGGGGGTGTTTCGTGCGAGGCAGGTTCGGCTTTTTTCCCCGGCGCCGACTCTTTTTTGGTGGTTTTCGTCGGTGTTGAGGAAGTGTCGCGAGTGCGCGGGGGGTTCGGGGGTTTCGAAGGTTTCGCGGCTTCAACAGCGGCCGGCGGGGAGACGACACCTCCCTCGTGCGTATCATCGCCTTTGGGCGCTGGTGACGCCGGCGCGGGTTTTTCGTGGTTCCGGGGTAAGTGGCGTGCGGGACCTCCACCCTCGGCGTCCGATGCCGTCGCGATGTCGGTTTCGGCTAGCAGCGGCTCAGGCGCCAGCAGAAATTCCTCGACCAGGCTCTGAATGACGTTTTGTGCATCGCCGGCCTCAAACCGGTGTTTCTCCTCCATACCACCATAGAGAAACAGGCGATTAACGATCAAATTGATACGACGCGCTATGCCGCCGCTGTATCGATAAACTTCGCGTAAAGCGCTTTCTTCAATAGCAGGGTCGCCCTGCCAGCCAACCTTCATCAAGCGATGCTCAACATAGTCAATGGTGGCGTCGAAGTTCAACGGTTCCAGCGAGGTGGCCGCGACCAGGCGTTGGTGCAGGTGCTCCATACCGGGTGCGCGAATCATGGTCAGCAATTGTTCCTGTCCGACCAGGAAAATCTGCAACAGCAATTGGTACTGATACTGCAGGTTTGCCAGCAGCCGTAACTCCTCCAGGGCGCCTGCCGACAACCCCTGGGCTTCGTCGACAATAAGAATCGCACGCTGACCATTGCGGATCTTGCGAACTAGAAATGACTCGATTTCAACCAGCAGGTTGGCTTTACTGGCTTCATCCATGTGAATTTCAAAGGAACTCGCTACCATGTACAACAGGTCCCGGGATTCGAGCTGAGTACTCGTCAGCGTCGCCACCTGTACCTTTTCCCGGTCAAGGCCGGCGAGGATTTCGCTGATCAGTGTGGTTTTACCCGTTCCCGGCGCTCCGGTGACTGCGATAAATCCTTCGCCTTGGTAGATCGCATATTCAAGATAAGCCTTGGCGTTGGCATAACTTTCGTGATGCAGGGAAAAACGGTAGTCCGGCCCCAGTCGGAAGGGCTCCCCGGTAAAACCGTAGTAGTCTCTGTAAACGTCAAGCATCTAAGCGAACAAGCCCCGGCATCGGCAAACCACGCCTTACTCCAATATTCTGCAATAGTAAATTATCGCAACCTTTGGAACATACTTCAAAAAATTACTTCTGCTTTCATCGACCGACCGGTTGAAATCCGGAGCTTTGGAAGCCAAAAAGCGCTTGACTTCGCCTCTCCCATTCTCGATTCTAGTCGCTGCCGGAGTATTCACCCGCCACCCAGGGAGCTTGATAACGTGACAAAAAACCCCGTTTTACAGTTTGTGATCTGGGCGTTTTTGCTGAATCACCCTGTTTTTGCCCAGGAAGCCATTCAAATCGAAATCGACAGTGCGCCGGTTGACGTGGAAATCCAGAAACCACCGGCACCACCGGAAAAGCAGCCCGAACCGGCGCCGCCCAAACAGGTGAAAAAACCCCAAGCGCCGACAAAAAAGGAAGAAAAAACCGCTGAGAGCAGCGGTAAGGGCTATGGTGTCGCCATCGGCATCGGGGCGCTGGTGGCGGCCGCGCTGGCCGCACTTGGCGGCGGTGGGGGCGGCGGTGGCGGTGGCGGTAACGCCACGCCGCAACATCCCTAGCCCGGATTACTTACCGGGTTGCGTAGCGGGCGCAATGACAGGTGCGCCGAATTACGCGCTTGGCGCGACGTTATCAGGCCGTGCCCGCAAACTGTGCAGTATAACGGCCAGCACAAGCCCCAGCATCAGGCCGATCAGGGTAGCCAGTGTCACCATCAGTACGACCTTGGGTTTGAACGGCTCTTCGGGCACCACGGCGGGATCAATGACCCTGAAGGCGAAATTCTCACTAAGATTGGCGAGGATGCTTCTCTTCATTTCCGCTTCAATGAGACGGTGTAGCACCTGTTGCAATTCGACAACGCTTGTCTGCGCCAGCTGCGCCTGGAGATAAGCGATCGCCTGCTTGGAGGCATCGACCGCCTGCTGTCGCAGCGTTGCATTCACGCTCGAGACCAACTTGTTAGCCCAGTCCGCGGCAAGTTCCGGCACTTCCCAGTCTATGGTCAAGGTTACCAGATCGTTGACTCTGTCTAAGCGCACGTGCCGAACCTGCTTATCGAATCGTTTATAGGCATCCCAAAGCGTCGGAATGTCGTCTGCGTCAGCGACGCGCCAGCGCTGCTGTTTAACATCCCACAATTTTGGAAACAGCCGCTTGTCGAGTTGATTCGTTTTAATGAATTGCTCACTGAATTTGCGCGAACGCAGTGTTGCAATGGCTTCGCTCTTCTTGCCCCGCTGATTCAAGTTAATACCGGCCAAAGAGGCAATATTGCCAAAACCTTTTATGGATGATAAGTAACGATTATCCTCTTCGCGGTCCGTCACCGGCGCCAGCAGCACCTCCGCCCGGTACACCGGTGTCATCAGAAAGGCGGCGGTTAATGCCGAAAGGGCCGCCAGCAGCATCATGCCCAGCAACAGCGCCTTATAGTGACCGATAAGCTGCAAAATATCGTATAGACTGATCTCCGCCTCGTCGACATAGGGTTCCGGTACATCCGCCGCTGTCTGGACACGCACAACCCTGGGCAAATCGGTACTCGACCCATGACTCTTGTCGCGCAGTGCTTTCCACTTAGCGTACATAACGAACCTAAAATATTCCAATCGCGTTGGCGCTGGCCGCTGTGATTGCCAACTGGTAAATGATTTGACTCACATTGGTCCACAGCGTAATTGGACGCACGCGATCGACATCCAGCGGAACGACGATGGTGTCGCCCGGCTCGATCTGGTCGCCACGGATGTCCTCAAGCCAGTGTTGGCCGGATTCGACGCTGCCGTCGGCGCGAATTACATAGATACGCTTACGATCAGCCTTACCGGTAACGCCACCGCTCATCGCGACGTAGCGGTCACGATCCAAGCCTTTAGCATACAGGTGCGAGGTAGGAAAAAAGACTTCGCCGGTTACCGTAACTTCCTGGGTAACGGGAGGGATGAAGAGTTTATCTTTATCCGCCAATGTTACGTCGTAGTCACTGCGCCGGCCATCACGCGTATCTTCGATTAATTGAGACAAATGGATGACCAGCCTGCCACTGGGTTTAACCGAGCGTAACTGATCACCGAGTTCCCGCACCACCTCGAGTGAAGCGGCGTTCCCTCCCTTCTCCTGAACCAGTTTCAATGAAAGCGAAGCCAGGTCGGCTTCCAGGCGCCGACTCATTTCTTCAAGACGTTGTCGTTCCCGTTCGCGCAAATCCTTTCTGAGAAATACCGCACCTTTGGGAAAAGCCATATCGGTAAGCCCGCCGGCACGGGTGAGCAAATTACTCAGCTGCTCCCCGCGGGCGATAGGATAGACGCCCGGGAAGCGCACTTCGCCTTTGACTTCCACCGTCTCGGCATTCGCCCATTCCGGGAGACGTTTAATATGCAAATCATCATGTGCCTGGAGTGGTAGATCCGCATTCCTCTTACCTTGTAAGATGCCGGCGATATCGACATTTACGTGCGCCACTTCGCGGTAGCTGCCATCGACCACGGCATAACGCGTCAGTTCGGCGCCCAGTGCATAGGCAGCTTCGGCAAGCCCGCCACCGGCCCGGATGAGGTCGCTGACATGCATGGCGTTTTCCAGTGGATAGTCACCCGGATGACGGACGAGACCACCGACGCGGACAACGCGGGTGGGCGCATCGAAGCGAGCCTGGTCTTCGAGCAATTTAACCAAAGCTTCGACGGTTTTTCGACGGTCATGGTTGGCACCGAATACGATAACTTCGTCCCTTGATTGCAATACCACATTGTCCTCGGAGGCCGGCGTCTGCAATGCCCGCCCCAGTCGGACCGAAAATATTTCGATACGCTGGTCGGGTGGCAACTCACGTTTGACCAATGCGTAATCGAGATCGGGTCGGGGCAATAAGTCTTTTTCGATGGAGGGAATCAGTTCAGACAGTCGCATGCCGGCGTGCCATTGATAGCCCCCCGGGCGCTGGACATGACCGGACAACACGACGATATTCTCCATTTTCTCCAAAATCGAGAACACCTGTAACTTGTCACCGGCACGCACATTTAAACTCAGCGCCGATTTGTCACTAAGGTCAAGATCAACCAATGTGCGTTCACCGCGTTGATTGATCCGTTCGATCTGTGTGGCTTGCGGGTAAGCGGTGGGTAGCAGGCCGCCGGCCAATGCCAACAGCTGTTGGATGCTGCGTTCGTGTTTTAGCTCGTAAATTGCCGGGCGTCGTACTTCACCGGCCACGCCGGACGTACGGCCAAGCGGCGGAACGAAAATGACATCGCCAGGCTGTAAGCGGACATCGTGGCTGGTGTCACCGTGCAATAACAGATCGTACAGATCCAGGTGCGCAACGATCTTGCCACGCCGTTTCAATGCGATGTTGCGTAGAGAACCGATCTTGCTGACTCCACCGCTCACAAATAAGGCATTGGTCATGGTGGAGAGGGCGCTAACCGTATAGGAACCCGGCTGATTGACATCGCCGAGGATGAACACACGGATAGAGCGCAATGCGCCCAAGGTAATCACCGCCTGCTCACCGAGCATCTGCTTTTCGATCTGGGTTTTAAGCGTTGCCTGCATTTCCCGGAAAGTCAGGCCAGCGACCGAGATCGGTCCGAGTTTTGGAAAATGCAAGCGCCCTTCCCGGGAGACCACCAAGCTGTACTCAGCGTGTTCCTTTCCGAACAATTGAATTTTTACGGTGTCTCCGGGGCCTAATACATAGTCTACGTCAATGGGGATATCGGTTGCCGGCGCAAAGGTGGTGGGCACACCGGCAAACAATTCATAGCCGAAGCGCTTCAGTGAACGCTTTGCCGGAGCTTTTTCTTCGTCCGGCCCCTCAGTATCGGGAGCCTCGGTGACCGTTTCAGCCCCCGCATCGGTCTTTTCCCGCTGGGCGGGTTCGGCGGGTAACGGCATCACCAACTTAGGCTGAGTGAGTGGTGATTCCTCAGTCGACCCCGCCTCTGTCTGTTCGATCGTCTTCATCACCCGCGCCTGCTGTTCAGGCGTCAGCTGTTCAAAACGCTGCATCTGTTGCCGGGTGGGAGTTTGCGCGCCTACCGTCGTAACCAGACTGAACATCAGACTCAAAGCGATCCAGCCGAATAACGAATGCGAGAATCGCCCCATGACCCGACCCACCAAATTCCGCCACAGGCCGAAACTCAGGAATAGCGGTGCATCACACACCGGTCTCTCCCGGGACACCAACTTAATCCGGTGCCTCCTATATTTCTGCTTATTTATCTGCAAGTTATAGTACGCCATTTTTCATTGCCCCAAACCGCTGGCAACGCCCCGGTCGGGGTCGTCCAGCATCAGGGTACGCTCAGCCGTAGTGTACAGATCGCCAGGAGAAACCACCATTTGTCCGCCATCGCGCGTCCAGGGTGAAAGCAAAAATTCACTGCGCGCCTTGGTGTCCTTGGTCAACATCGGGCCGAGCGGTATCGACATGAAGATCCCCTTATCGAAATAGGGGTCACCCGGACTGCCTGGGGGGGTGTCATCGTCCCCGTCGGTGTAAGTGTACCAGGCACCGAAGCTGATCCCCGAGCGAAAGCGGCGTTTCAGCTCAAAGCGCACGCCCTTGTCCTTGGCCAGAAATCTGCCGGCCCGTGCCGTGGCGGTCAGGCCCCAGGCTGGGATGCGGTAGTGGAATGCCCCTAATACCGTGACCGTATCATAATCCCGGAACTTGAACAGGCCATCCGTATCCCGCTGCCGTAGCCAGTCGAGGGACAGGTCCGTTGCCCAGTTCCCCCGCTCCGGCAAATAGAGGATTTGCCCTCCGGCCCCGGCGAACATCATCTCGTAAAACCCGGCACTGAGACGGGCATAAACCCGTTGCTGCGGCTGCAGAAACTGATTCACCAGCATGCGGGTGAGCTTGAACCGGCCGCCGTTGCCCTGGAGGTATTGCGCAATGTCGGAGCGCACGTGTGGCAAAGTACTGTTGGATGGCTGCGACACGCTACTGACGTCTTCATACAGGGTGAGCTCGGCACTGCTTTCAAAAAAACGGGCGTGGCCGATTTGCCGGGTGTAATTGCCACGCGCAAACAGGTTGAACCGGGCGGCACCGTTCGGGTCGTTAAAAAATACGCCAACGTTAAAGGGTACGAATTGAAAGGTACTCAAATCTTTACTTTCGAAACGGAAGCTGAGCACATGACCTTCATCGCTACGTTGCACTTGCTTATTTAAATCTGCAAAATCCTCTACGGGAATATCTATCTCATTGGTCGCCCATACCGCGTGCTGTAACGGGTCCGGATAAGTAATTCGCAGATAATAATCCAACTGACTGCGCGACAGGTAACCCTCAAAATAACGGCGTAGCTTACGTATATCCGAAAAAGTATACGTCAGTAGCGGCAAGCCTCTGTCGGTATAGGTAATCTGGATCGCTTTGGTGCCTGCGGGGCCCAACGCCAACAACACGCGTGCCGCGCGACCGACGGCACGACCGACCTGTGAAATACGCGCATTGCTAAGGCTGACCTTCAATGTGCGGCCATTGAACCCCAAACGGATATTCTTAAAATTCTGTTGGTAAAGTGCATGTGCCAGCCTGGCGGCCGCATCGGTATCGGCCAGCCATTGGTCGATGGATGCTTCAGGCTGTTTCGTCGGGTAAGGCGCAGGCTCATGAACTTTAGGGACGAATTCCGGTTTCATCAGCGGGACCGATACGTAGGCATTGCCACCGACATCGTTGCCTTGCGCGGCCAGTTGCACACCGAACCAGCCCTTCTTGTATTCCAAACCGTAAGTCCAACCGCCGTCACGCGTATCGGCGCCGGATATCGAGGCACCGGGATCCTTGTCGTAGTCATTGGCATCGTATTCAACAACAGCGGACAGCGCCCGGTTCCAACTGAAGTGATAACGCATACCACCGAACAGGCCATTGATGCGATCGCTACCATAGCCCAGGGTGTAGTCAGTATCGCGGAAACGCTTTGAAGCAACGGCGTACTTAGCCTTGAAGACACCGGTACCGGTAAAATCCTGGCTACCCAGGGCCATATTGGGCAACCACCTACTTTCCTTCCAGAACAAGGCCTTGGCATCGAATGCCTTGTCCTTAAAATCACCGAAGCCTTGACCCAAGCCGCCCGAAAGCCCGCGGACAATCGTATAGCGGCCGGAGAGCTCGAGGCGGGGTAACAGCGTGATGCTGGTCCAGATTGGGATATAGGGTTGAAAATAGCTGGCGCCAAAGCGCAGCGTACCGTCTTCGTCAATACGCGCATCCGGCATATTGATCAGACCGGTTTGACCGGTTGTACTGGGCTCAGCCCGTACCGCACTCTGAAATACCGAAATAACCACCAGAAGCAGGCACAGCTGGTTATTCAGCCTATTGGGGTGCATTTAATCGATGGTTGAAAGTCTATGGAACCTTTGATCAATTTGTCATACCGGCGAAAGCCAGTATCCATGTCCTTGAAACCACTGGATTCCGGCATCCGCCAGAATGACGGAAAACGAATTAATCAAAGTTCCCCTATAAATTATGATTCTCGATCCATGCCAGGCTGATAACCCCGTCATTGCGAGCATTTCACCCCGTCATTGCGGGCATTTTACTCCGTCATTCCGGCGAAAGCCGGAATCCAGAAGACCCGATTAAACCGCCTGGATACCGACATTCGCCGGAATACCCAAAACGCTACGCGGGGCAGACCCTGACGGTGGGTTGTTCATCAAGATTGCAGTATACGATGACGCATTAATCAGGCCCGTTTAAACAGCGGCTCAATATTAGCACCATTTTCACCACAACGTTCCCGCAGGTAAGCACGGAAGTCGTCGCTCAACTCCGGATGCTGTAGCGTATATTCGACCGTTGCACGCAAATAACCCAACTTACTGCCGCAATCGTAGCGTTCACCGTGAAACTCGTAGGCCATTACCTGCTCTTCTTTCAGTAGTTCAGCGATGGCGTCCGTCAACTGGATTTCCCCCCCGGCGCCTTTCGGTATTGATTCCAGGAGATTAAAAATTCGAGGTGTCAGAATATAACGACCCACCACGGCCAAATTGGTCGGCGCGTCCGCCGGCTTGGGTTTTTCTACAATACTGCTGACGCGGCTAAGCCCCTCGGTAATCTCGTCGGACTGAACGATACCGTACTTTTCGGTTTCCGCATTGGGAACCTGTTCGACACCCAAAACGCTGCACCGGTTGTATTTGAAGGTCGATGCCATCTGTGCCATACAGGGGGTGTCACCGCCGTCGATCAAATCGTCCGCCAGAATCACCGCA
>Ga0114931_10010261_pt1 | contig 11164 bp, 9 predicted proteins | sample 2SBtaG_FD_89579 | JGI IMG/M metagenome (GOLD analysis project Ga0114931, IMG submission 89579) | Deep subsurface microbial communities from Kolumbo volcano to uncover new lineages of life (NeLLi) - 2SBTROV14_V59a metaG | ecosystem: Environmental > Aquatic > Marine > Volcanic | place: Kolumbo...
AAGGAGGCAAAATATTCACGATTTCGAGGCGCATAGTGGGACTACGCAACGAGAAATCGGGGATATTTGGGCCCTTCTCCCACCGGCGCAGTAGATTGGCCCTAAGTCCGACAGACTCCTAGCCTGAACACCGGCCGGCGTGCGTGGCGACCGACCTTCGCGACCCACAGACGCACGAACTCATCGTCCCCGACGTTGTCAGTTGAGATACCCGCATGGATCACACCGAGCCTGCCTGCGCGCCTACGACCCGCGTCACGGGGAAACGGACGGTTGTCCGACCCGCAACGACGGGCCGTTGGGAGCACCCTGAAACATAGCGCCACGGAGCCCAGATGGACGGCGATAACACACTGCACAGCGCGACCGTCGCCACAGACGACGAGGCACAGACTCCGGCTCAGCCCTCTCCGGCACGGACGGCCGTGCAGGCATTGGCGGACCATATCGAGCGGCGCATTGTGGGCCAGCATTCACTAACCCAGCGGCTGCTCATCGCCCTCCTGGCAGACGGCCATCTGCTGGTGGAGGGCGCCCCTGGACTGGCCAAGACGCGGGCCATCAAGGTACTGGCCGAGGGGATCGAGGGCGACTTCCATCGTGTGCAGTTCACACCCGACCTCCTGCCCGCCGACCTGACCGGGACAGAGGTCTACCGGCCCCAGGACGGGTCCTTCTCCTTTCAACAGGGCCCCCTGTTCCACAACCTGATCCTGGCCGACGAGGTAAACCGGGCACCGGCCAAGGTGCAGTCCGCACTCCTCGAGGCCATGGCCGAACGCCAGATCACCGTGGGCCGCACCACCTATCGCCTGCCCGGGGTCTTTCTGGTCATGGCCACTCAGAATCCCATCGAGCAGGAGGGCACCTATCCCCTTCCCGAGGCGCAGCTGGATCGCTTTCTGCTGCACGTCCGCATCGACTATCCCCCTGCCGAACAGGAGCTGCAGATCCTGCGCCTGAGTCGCGATGAGGCGCGGCTCGAGGGCGACGATGGCGCGGGGCGGCCCGGGCAGAGGATCTCCCTGGAGGCCATACGCCAGGCACGCCAGGAGGTCCTGCGCGTCTACATGTCCGACAACCTGGAGCACTATCTCACGCACCTGGTCCTGGCCACCCGCGACCCCGGGGCCTACGACCGCCGCCTGGGCGACTGGGTCCAGTGGGGCGCGAGCCCGCGGGCCAGCATCGCCCTGGACCGCTGTGCCCGCGCCCGCGCCTGGCTCGCCGGGCGCGACTATGTGCTGCCGGAGGACGTCCAGGCCCTGGCACCGGATGTCCTGCGCCACCGCATCCTGCTCAGCTACGAGGCCGAGGCGGACGGGATCGCCCCAGACCACTTCGTGGCCGAGATCATCCGCCGGGTCCCCGTGCCCTGAGCCCTCGCCGTCCCTGCGCACGGACCGAGCCATGACCCTAGCCCCCCCGAAGACCCAGTCCGCGCAACCGACCGGCGGCGTCCGGGCCGGAGCGGACCAGCCCGACCTGATCCGTTCCTCGCTCGGCAACCTGCTGCGGCTGCGTGGTCCGGCCGCAGGCCTGTCCCTGGCACCCCGCGTGGTCCGTGCCGCGCAGAACGGCGCCCACCTGTGCGCCTTCAAGGGTCGGGGGATGGAGTTCGCCGAGGCACGGCCCTACGAACCGGGCGATGACGTGCGCACCCTGGACTGGCGGGTCACGGCCCGTACCGGCCGTCTGCACACCAAGCTGTTCAGCGAGGAGCGGGAACGCCCTGTCTACCTGTGGGTGGACCACCGCCGGCCCATGTTCTTCGCCACCCGGGGGCGCTTCAAGTCCGTCGTGGCCGGAGAGATCGCGGCCCTGGTCGGCTGGGCGGCCCATCGTCACGGCGACCGGGTGGGGGGCCTGGTGTTCAGCGAACACTGGCATCACGAGTTGCGCCCCAAGCGGGGCAAGGCGGGGGTCCTGCGACTGCTCAAGCAACTGACCCACGAGCCGGAGGGGGCACCCGCCAGTCCCGACGAGGAACGCGAGGCGATGGGCCGGGCCGTGGCCCGCCTGAGACGCCTCACCCGCCCCGGGAGCCTGATCCTTCTGGTCAGCGACTTCCGCCACCTGGACGGGCCCTCGAGCCTGCACCTGGGTCGCCTGGCCCGGCACAACGACCTGGTCCTGGTCTTTGTCCATGACCCCTTCGAGGCCGCCATTCCTGATGCGGGACGCTGCCGGATCACCGATGGGAGAAGGGAGCTCGCCCTGGACACCCGCAGCCGCGCCCAGCTGGAACAGTACCGGCACCGCTTCCATCAACGCCTCGATAGGGTCCGCGAACTCGCCAGGCGTCATCGGGCCCACCTGATCCCCTGCACGACTGAAGACGACCCGCTGGACGCCCTAATCCGGAGACTGGGTGCCCGGCACGGCCCGGCATAGCGCCTGTCATGGATCCGAAGACCCTCCCGCTGCGCGACATCCATCTCCCCGAACCGGTCTCCTGGTGGCCCCCGGCGCCGGGCTGGTGGCTGTTGCTGCTGTCCATCGCGCTGATCATCGGCGGGCTGTGGTGGTGGCGCAGGCGCGACCGTCACCGCCGCCTGGACCTCAGGCAGGCGGCCCTGTCATACCTGCGTGCCCTGCGCCAGGGCTACGACCGGGACGGCGATGCCCCGGCACTGGCCGCCGGACTCTCGGCCCTGCTGCGCAGGATCAGCCTGCAGGTCTATCCGCGCACCGAGGTGGCGGGACTGACCGGGGAGGCCTGGCTGGCGTTCCTGGACCGGGTCCTGGGCGATCACCGCTTCACCCGTGGCCCGGGACGCGTGCTCGAGGAGGCGCCCTATCGCCGCCAGCCACAGATCGATGCCCAGGCCCTCCTGGCGTTGAGCGAGGCCTGGATCCAGGCGCTCCCGGACCCTCGGCGCACGGAGTCGAGGGGATGATTACCTTTCACTGGCCCTGGCTGTTCGTGATCCTCCCCCTGCCCTGGCTGCTGCGCAGGCTCCTGCGCCCCGTGCCCGATGCCGGTGGCCCGGCCCTGCGCGTCCCCTTCCTGGAAGACTTCTCGACACCGTCCACCGCCGATACCGACCGGGCGTCCCGCAGCTTCGCACTGTGGGCCGCCGCGTTCGCCTGGATGCTGCTGCTCACCGCCGCGGCGCAGCCGCTGTGGATCGGCGACCCGATCTCCCTGCCGCGCAGTGGACGCGACCTGATGCTCGCCGTCGATCTGTCAGGGAGCATGGCGGAAGAGGACTTCCAGCTCCAGGGCCGGTGGGTAGACAGGCTCACCGCGACCAAGGGGGTGGCCGGGGACTTCATCGAGCACCGCCGCGGCGACCGCCTCGGCCTCATCCTGTTCGGCGACCGGGCCTACCTGCAGGCACCGCTGACCTTCGACCGCAAGACGGTGCACACCCTGCTCGATGAGGCCGAGATCGGCCTGGCCGGCAAGGCCACCGCCATCGGGGACGCCATCGGCCTGGCGGTGAAGCGTCTGCGCGATCTGGATCAGGCAGACCGGGTCCTGGTCCTGATCACCGACGGGGCCAACACCGCCGGCGAGGTCGCGCCCCTGGAGGCCGCCCGCCTGGCGGCCCGGGAGGGCCTCAAGATCTATACCATAGGGATCGGTGCCGATGAGATCATGGTGCGTGGCTTCTTCGGTATGCGCAGGATGAATCCCTCGGCCGAGCTGGACGAGCGGACCCTGCGTGCCATTGCGCAGGCCACCGGCGGGCGATATTTCCGGGCCCGGGACACCGCGGAACTCCAGGAGATCTACACCCTGCTGGACCGGCTGGAGCCGGTCCAGCGGGAGGAGGAGACCTTCCGGCCCCGGGTCAGCCTGTATCCTTGGCCCCTGGGCCTGGCCGTGCTCGTGGCGAGCGCCCTGCTGGCAGGCCCGCTCCTTCCCGGGCCATGGGGGGCGGGCCTCCACCTGGCGGCACTGCGCCGGCGACGGTATCCGGCCGGCACCCCGTCCACAGACACCGCGACCCGGCCTCAGGGCCTGTCTGAGTGAGGGCGCCCCCATGGATCTCTCGCCGTTCGATCTCGCTCAGTTCCACTTTCTTCGCCCTCAGTGGTGGCTGGCCCTGTTCCCCCTGGCGCTGCTGCTGTGGGCCTACGCCCGCCGCCGCGTGAGCGGTGGGCCGTGGACCCGGGTCGTGGACCCCCACCTCCTGCCCCATATGGTGCAGGGCCGCCCCGGCCCCACCCGGCGCTGGCCCCTGGTGATGCTCGGCATCGGTGGCCTTCTGGCCATCGCCGCCCTGGCCGGTCCAAGCTGGTCACGACTGCCCCAACCCGTCTACCAGAGCATCGACGGGCTGGCCATCGTGCTGGATCTGTCACGTTCCATGCAGGCCACCGACCTGCCTCCCAACCGCCTCAAGCGGGCCCGGTTCAAGATCGCCGACATCCTTGCCAGGCGCCGGGAGGGGCAGACCGCGCTGATCGTCTACGCCGGCACCCCCTTTGTGGTCACGCCGCTGACCGAGGACACCGCCACCATCGCGGCCCAACTCCCGGCCCTGAGCCCGCAATTGATGCCCAGCCGCGGGAGCCGCGCGGACCTTGCCCTGAACAAGGCCGCAGAGATCCTGCGCCAGGCGGGCCTGCGCGAGGGGCGCCTGCTCCTGATCACCGACGGGGTCGACCTGAGCCGCACGGAGCCGGTGGCAAGGGCACTGCACGGACAGGGATTCCGTGTCGACGTACTCGGGGTGGGCACCCCGGAGGGGGCCCCCATCCCCCTGGACAAGGGAGGCTATCTGCATGCCGGCGACGGGGCCATCGTGATCCCAAGGCTGGATCCCGATGGACTGGCACGCCTGGCCCGGGCCGGCGGCGGTCGCTATCGATCGCTCACCGCCGACGACAGCGACCTCCTCGCGCTCCTGGCCGTGGACCGCCCCGCGCACCCGACTCAGGCGCGACAGGCCCCGGGCATCGCCACCGACCGCTGGCGTGACGAGGGGGCCTGGCTGCTGTTGCCCCTCCTGCCGCTTGCGGCACTCGCCTTTCGCCGCGGCTGGCTGCTCGTGCTCATGGTCCTGGTGGTGACGCCCCTGCCCCGCCCCGCCGATGCACTGGACTGGGCCGGGCTGTGGGCCCGCCCGGACCAGCGGGCCAGCGCGGCCCTGGAGGAGGGCGACCCCGGGCGTGCCGCCGAGCTGTTCACGGACCCGGCGTGGCGCAGCGCCGCCCAGTACCGAGCCGGCGACTATGGGGCGGCCGCCCACACCCTGGAGTCACTCCACGATGCGCAGAGCTGGTACAACCGGGGCAATGCCCTGGCCCGGATGGGCGACTACAGACAGGCGATCGAGGCCTACGACGAGGCCCTGAGGCGCGACACCCGACTCGAGGATGCCCGCCACAACCGGGAATTGATCCGCCGGCAGCTCGCCAGACAGGCGCAGCCCGGCCAGCAGGGCGACCCATCGCCGGACACGCAGGAGCCGGATGGCGCCCGACAGGAGCAGGCGCCGGGGGCGCAGGGAACGGCCGCAGGCCAGTCCGCCACGCAACCCGGCAGCACAGGCCCTCCGCAGGCAGGGGACGAGGAGCCGCCCGGCGCAGACGGACCCGCCGCAGACCCCGCACAGGGGACGCCCGGGACCCCGGATGGCGCACAGGACGAACCCTCGGGACAGGCGCCCGCCGACCAGGCCCCGGACCCGCGACAGGGCCAGGAGGCTACAGACTCGGGCGGGGACAGCGATCCAGGGCCTGAGGTCGCGCCCGTCGCGGACGCCGACGAGCGCCCGGACGAGGCCGATCAGGCCCTGACCCAGTGGCTGCGACGGATCCCGGACGATCCAGGTGGGCTGCTGCGCAGGAAGTTCTATTATCAGTACCGGCGCCAGTCGCAGAATCCCGTCAACGACACCCAGGCATGGTAGACATGAACACTGGCCGATCTCGCATCATCTGCTTCCTGCTGCTGATCTGTACCCCCCTGATCAGTCGCGCCACAGTCACCATCGCGGTCGATCGCGAGCCCGTGGAGCTCGACGGGGCCTTCCACGTCGTCATCGAGGCCGATGGCTCGATCCCCGGGACACCGGATTTCAGCCCCCTGGAGCAGGTGCTCGAGATCCTCGGCACCAGCAGGAGCAGCCAGGTGAACATCATCAACGGGGACTACAGCGCGACCACCCGCTGGACCCTGCAGGTCATGGCCCGGCGCAGCGGAGAGCTCACCCTGCCCCCGATCCAGATCGGCCAGGAGGCCACGCCTGCGCTGAAGATCTCAGTGGTCGAGGCGTCAGGCGCCCAAGGGGCGGGAGCGGGGAACGACATCTTTGTCGAGGTGGACGCCGAGCCACGCAATCCCTATGTGCAGGCCCAGGTGCTGTACACCATCCGCCTGTACCGGGCAGTGAACACGCGCAACGGCTCCCTGTCGGAGCCGCGTGCCATCGGCGGACAGGTGGTCGTCAAGCGCCTGGGGGAGGACAAGAGCTTCGAGACCGTGCGCAAGGGGCGGCGCTACCAGGTGGTGGAACGCCGTTTTGCGCTCTTTCCCCAGCAAAGCGGCCAGATCACGCTGGCACCGGAGGTCTTCGACGGCGAGCTCGGGGGTGCCCCACGCCCTCTGTTCGATCCCTTCGGCCGAGGATCGAGGCTGGTCCGCCACCGTTCTCCTGCCCTCAGCCTGCAGGTCCGCCCCATCCCCGCGGGCTTCTCCGGCAAGACCTGGCTGCCGGCGCGCCAGCTGGAGCTCCACGAGGCCTGGTCCACGACGCCACCGAGATTCAAGGTCGGGGAGCCGATCACCCGCACCCTGGCCGTGATCGCCGACGGGCTGGCCGCCAGTCAGCTGCCTGAGCTCCCGGTCGAGCCCCGTGCGGCGCTGAAGTCCTATCCGGACACACCCGAGCTACGCGACGAGCCGGGCGGATCCGGAGTGGTCGGCGTGCGCCAGGAGCGAATCACCTTGATCCCCACCCGTGAGGGCGACTCGAGCCTGCCGCCGGTAGACCTGGTGTGGTGGAACACCGAGGCCGACCGTGAAGAACACGCCCGCCTGGCACCGCGCCCCGTCCATGTCGCCCCAGGCCGGCCCAGCCCCGCACGGCGAGGCGCCGAGGACGCCCCGCCCCCCCCGGCGGCGCCCCCGAAGGGCCTGCCCCTGCCCCTCGCGCCCACGCCCGGCGACCGCCCTGGATCCCCAGGGGTGAGCGGCTGGATGCTCAGCAGTCTGGCCCTGGCAGGGGCATGGATCGCGACCCTGTTGCTGTGGTGGCGCAGCCATCGCGGGGTGCGCGATGCCACGGCGGACGCCGGGAAGGCGGAGAGCCTGCGTGGGGCCCGTCGTGCACTGAGACAGGCATGCGAACGGGACGACCCGAGGGCCGCCCGGGCCGCCCTCCTGGACTGGGCGCGACTCCAGTGGCCCCAGGCCCCCCCGAACAACCTGAGCGCGCTGGGCGAGCGTACAGACCCCGGATTGAGGGCCCAGATCGCCTGCCTCAACCGGAGCCTGTATGCACCCGGGTCCGCACCATGGCGCGGCCATCCCCTGTGGGATGCATTCGAGGCGACACGCCGGGGCCTCAGGGCGGCCGGCTCTGCGCAACCCGTCCCCGATCTTGCCCCCCTGTACAGCGACCCCGGATAGGGTCCCGTGCAGGGCCTCAGCGCTCCGGGAGAGAGGGCGCAGGCACCCGCCCGCCCCGAGGCCCCTGGCTCGCCGTCAGGAAAGCTTTTCCGCCCCGTTTGAGGGATAATGGCCGGTGCGCCGTCAGCCCCCCCGGCCCGCTCTGGCAGGCCCATGGGACCGCCCCGGAGGCGTTTCAGCGCCGGTGCCGCGCGCCGGCCACCCAGACACTCCACCTCGCGACCCGAAGGACCCCGTGCATATCCCCAAGACCATCCAATGGTTCATGCTCTTCCTGGCCGGTATCCTGGCCGGCTGGCAGGCCCACCGTCACTGGTCTCCGGACGGCCCCGAGCGGCGCGACAGGCCCCATCAGGCCGAGAAGATGTGTCCCCCCCCGCATCCCGGCGCGCCAAAGACCCGGCCCACCCGCTCGGTCACCAAGGCCCTGGAGACGCTCCTCAGGCAGAAGGACTATGAAAAGGCGGTGGCGCTGTTTGCCACCCCGCGAAGCGATACGGAACGGGCCAAGGCCGAGGACATCAAGGCCGGGATCCTGCGCTATGCCGCAGCGCTGGCGACCGAGGGAGACCCGGCAGAGGCCGCGCGATTGCTCACCCTCTTTCTGCAGCAGGCCTATCGCGACCCCGAGGCCCTCGAGCTGCTGGCCCGGGTCTACGCAGCAGATCACCAGTACCTCTCCGCCATCACCACCTGGTACGAGGCCCGTTCCCTGGCCTACCGCCCGGACCACCTCAAGCGTATCACTGAGCGCATACGCGCCATCGTGGACGAGTACACCCAGGTGCTCGAGGAACAGGGCAACGAGCAGGCCCTCCTCGAACTCTATCTGAAGCTCACCGAACTGGAGCCGGACTATCCGCCCTATTTCATCGGCCTGGCCAAGGCCCAGCTGGCCATGGGGGACGAGGCGGGGGCCCGCGAGTCCCTGCAACTGGTGGCGGACGATCCGGAGATCGGGACCCAGGCGGGTGAACTGCTTGCCACGCTGGAACCACCGGTCGAGACCTCCCAGGATACGGAGGGTGCCATCCCGCTGACCCCTGCCGGGAACCAGTTCCTGGTCGACGTCTGGGTCAACGAGGACACCCAGCTCAGGCTGCTGATCGATACCGGTGCCTCACTGACGGTCATCACCCCCGAGGCCCTGGAGGCCCTGGGTATAGAGCTCGGCGAGACCGCGCGGCGGGTACGGGTCAACACCGCAGGGGGACCGGTGGAGGCACCGGTCCTGCGTATCGACAGCCTGGCCGTGGGCGACTACAAGGTCTCCTCCCTGGATGCCGGGGTCATTGAACTCCCGGACATGCCGGACGTGGATGGCCTGCTCGGGATGAACTTCCTGCGGCACTTCCAGTTCTTCATCGACCAGCATGAACATCAGCTGCGCCTGTCACCCAAGCCTTAGGGAGGCCCTGATCTATTCGTGGTCCGGCTGCCGCCGGCTGCGACCGCCCGGCCCGGCGTTGCAGGTCTTGCCCCCGGCGCACGCTGGGGGCGCTGATCGGCGCCGTGATCCGAACCCGTGTGTGTGGCCATCGGCTCGCCCGAGGACACATCGGGGCCCTCTCGATACGGCCACCCGGAGGCGCGATGGCCGGCGCGAGTGATACCGAAAGGCTGCGGCAGGCCTTCGTCCGGGCGCTGGGATTCACGGTTCTCCTGTGGGTGATCAAGGGCCTGGAGCTGGCGGACCAGGCGGATCTCGCCCCCTATGGTATCTTCCCCAGGACCCTGGAGGGCCTGTCCGGCATCCTCTGGGCGCCGCTGATTCACGCCTCGATCGCCCACCTGTTCACCAACACGGCGCCCCTGATCGTGCTCCTCACCGCGCTGCTCTACGGATACCCGCGCTCGGCGACCATCGTGATATCCGCGGTCTACCTGGGAGGCGGACTGCTCGTATGGCTGTTTGCCCGCAGCGCCTACCACATCGGTGCCAGCGGGTTGATCTTCGGACTCATGGGCTTCGTGTTCACCCTCGGGCTGCTGCGCCGAGACCGGCGCGCGATCGGGCTCTCCCTGCTGGTCTTCTTTCTGTACGGCGGCGCGATCACCGGCCTGGTCCCCATGGATCCGCACATCTCCTTCGAGTCACACCTGTTCGGGGCCCTCATCGGCATCGCCCTCGCCTTTGCCCTCAGGCACCGGGACCCCCCGCCGGCGGAGCCTCGCTACGACTGGGAGGGCGAGGAAGAGGAGACCCCTGAATCCGGTGGCCGGGGTCTGGGAGGGCCTGACGGGGTGCACCATTCGCGAGGTCGGGGCAGGCTCTGATCTATTCAGAGTGAGGCGCGGGGCGCGGGCACGCACCCGGATCAAGAGGCGAGTCGCCGCCCACAGCCGGCACCATGGCCAGGATACACAACGCACAGCGCGGCGATTGCGACCACCGCCATCCGGTCCACGCATAGATCGCAGCCTCCCTGGCAACACAGAGCCGGGCGCAAGTACCCGCCGGCGCTCGGGCCATGAATAGAACAGAGCTTCCCTCATCGGCGCTTGAGGTAGAATCGGACTGCGCCGTGTCATCGAATCCCAGGTATAGAGCAGGTATAGAAGATGTCCAGGACTGGTTTCAAGCACGATCTCTTTATAGAGTTTGCCCGGGTCGGCAAGGCCCTGGGCAATGGAAACCGACTCGAGTTGCTGGACTATCTCGCCCAGGGAGAACGCAGTGTCGATGCGCTGGCGAAGGTCTCCGGGCTGAGCGTGGCCAATACCTCCCAGCACCTGCAGCAGCTGCGCCGCGCGGGCCTGGTGTATTGCCGAAAGGAGGGGCTGAAGGCCTTCTACCGGCTCAGCGGCAATGAGGTCGTCGGACTCCTCGGCGCCCTCCAGGACGTCGCGCAACGCCATCTGGCGGAGGTCGAGAAGCTCATCAACACCTATCTGACGGTGAAGGACGACCTGGAGCCCGTGCCCCGCAAGGAGCTCCTGGAGCGGGCGCGCGCCGGCCTGGTCACGGTCCTGGACGTACGCCCCCCCGAGGAATACGCCGCCGGCCACGTGCCCGGCGCGGTGAACGTCCCCCTTGCCGAACTCGAGCACTGTCTCGAACGGCTCAATCCCCGCCAGGAGATCGTCGCCTATTGCCGCGGCCCACACTGTGTGCTCGCCTTCGACGCCGTGGCACAACTGCGCGAGAAGGGCCTGCGCGCAAGGCGCCTCGAGGAGGGATTCCCGGAATGGCGCCGCGCCGGCCTGCCGGTCGAACCCGAACCGGTGTGAGACCGGGTACAGACTGATGCCCCAGACGACCCGGGCCGCGACAGGACACGACCCTACAGGCAGCCGTCCTCACTACTTCCGGTACTGGGGCAAGGCCGCTAAGAATGATCAGACCGGTGATATCTGCCACCTGCTGCCCTACCACTCGCTCGATGTCGCGGCAGTTTGCCAGGGCCAAAAATGAACAAATGGGCAAAAACCCGGTTGTTCTGGTCATGGCGTGCCCTAGGAGTCTGTCGGACTTAGGGCCAATCTACTGCGCCGGTGGGAGAAGGGCCCAAATATCCCCGATTTCTCGTTGCGTAGTCCCACTATGCGCCTCGAAATCGTGAATATTTTGCCTCC
>Ga0114931_10010262_pt1 | contig 11163 bp, 6 predicted proteins | sample 2SBtaG_FD_89579 | JGI IMG/M metagenome (GOLD analysis project Ga0114931, IMG submission 89579) | Deep subsurface microbial communities from Kolumbo volcano to uncover new lineages of life (NeLLi) - 2SBTROV14_V59a metaG | ecosystem: Environmental > Aquatic > Marine > Volcanic | place: Kolumbo...
AGGACAGAGTTTCCGGCGCAAATTGCGCTGCCTGTCTGCTCGGATCGAAACCCGGAATGCTCAATCAATCGCCTCTGGCGAGTGAAACAGCACTGAAGTGATCGAATGAGTTTCTTGTCACACTACATCTTTTGAGTCAGAAAATATTCCAGAGCCGGATTGGATTCCGCGAGGTCGATGGCGTCGGGATCGCAGCACAGCAAGATCAGCAGTGGCCATTGATGTGTTCGAAACGGTTCCAGAATCCGCACTCCTTTTTGGGAAGCGAGAAGCGGAATGAATCCAATGCCCGTTTCTTATGGCGTGCCGGGCTCGATTTGCTCACCGGGGCATCCTCGCGCCCTTTTTCAAAAAAGTCGAAACTGAGCTGCGCTCTTCTCTCGGAAAGGGACAGCCCTCCTGAATTCCCTGCCGCTGAGGGCTCGGACTTCCTTTTCCTTGTCTGAGTTTTTCCGATTCAGGAAATCGGGAACATTGATTTTTCCGATTGGATAAAACTTTGGCTGCTCCATCTCGAGGAACATCGGAGGGTTCTCATGGTGCCCGTGAAAACTTTTGCTTGATCTTACCACGGTCTATCCTAAATATTTTCCATGGGAGATCTACCTATCGGACTGAGTTTTGACGATGTGCTGCTGGTGCCTCAACGGAGCGCGATATTGCCCTCGGATGTGGATGTCACGACCAGCCTGGGTGCTGGCATTTCTTTAAACATCCCGATTATCTCCTCGGCGATGGACACGGTTACGGAAGATGGTCTCGCCATCGCTCTGGCCCGCGAAGGCGGAATCGGCGTCATTCACCGCAACATGTCGATTCAGAAGCAGGTTGACATGGTAGCCAAAGTGAAGCGTTCCGAAAATACGGTGATCGAAGATCCCTTTACCGTCAGAGCGGATATCAGCATCCTGGCTCTCAAGGAGATTATGGAGCAGCGGGGAGTGAACGGGTTTCCGGTCGTCGACGAGCAGGGTCTGCTGTTGGGAATGGTGACCAGCCGTGATATTTGGTATGTCGAAGACCCTGAGGCGCCGGTTTCCAGGGCAATGACTCCATCTGAAAAGCTGATCAGTGCTCCCAAATCAACCAGCCTGGATGAAGCACGACGTATTCTCTATCGAAACCGAATCGAAAAACTGCCCCTGGTTGATGAGGGGGGAAAACTGGTCGGCCTGATCACGGCGCAGGACATTGATAAGCGGGAAAAATTTTTGAGTGCGGCCAAGGATACCAATGGGAGATTGCGCGTTGGGGGAGCCATTGGAGTGGGGGAGGACTGCTTTGAAAGAGCGGCCGGCGTCATCGGGGCCGGTGCGGATGCCCTTTTTATTGATGCCGCTACCGGGCACACTGATCGGGTGATCCGTCTGGTGGAAAAGCTTTCTTCGGAAGGAGACACTCCCGTGGTTGCGGGAAATGTGGTGACCGAGGAGGGCGCCAAAGATCTGATATCGGCCGGAGTGTCAGCCGTGAAAGTGGGGGTGGGACCAGGCTCGATCTGCACCACCCGGGTGATTTCCGGCGTGGGAACTCCCCAGTTCAGTGCCGTGCAAAACGTGGCAGCAGTCTGTCGTAAGAAAGGCGTCTCCGTCATCGCGGACGGGGGAATCCGGTATTCGGGAGATCTGGTAAAGGCGATTGCCGCAGGCGCGGATGTGGTGATGATGGGATCGCTTTTGGCGGGGTGTCGGGAGAGTCCGGGCGCCATGGTGAATTTTCAGGGGAGATCCTGGAAGGAATATCGGGGAATGGGGTCGCTCAAAGCGATGCGGAAAGGTTCCGGTGACCGCTATGGTCAGAATTCCTCCGGCAAGCTGGTTGCGGAAGGAGTCGAAGGCAGAGTGCCCTACCGTGGTCCTCTGGCGGATACGGTTTTTCAATTGATGGGCGGACTGAGGAGCGGGATGGGATACGTGGGCGCGGAGGATTTACCGTCCCTGCGGGAACGGGCCAAATTTATTCGTATCACGCCGGGTGGCTTGAGAGAAAGCCATGCTCATGACATCACCATTACCGAGGAGCCAGTGAATTATCAGGTCACTGGTATCTAGTCTCCATAAGCGACGAGGACCGCGGAAATCGTTGAAAAAGTCCGCGATTTGCCTACCGTGTGCGGGGGAACCGAGCCCGGCGTTTCCTGGTCTTCAACCGTTTTATCTGTGCTGTTATTTTTGGCCCGAATAATTTATGAGCTTTCCTGCTGCGACCTGCCGCTCCCCACTCTGCCCGCGGTCCGCTCGATTTTTGTTTGGACCGTATTTACCCATACAGCCCCGCACAAGAATCTTGGCGCGCCCTGGTGGAAGAGCGCTCAGGGCGTTTCGCGACGAAAAGTGGTTGAAATATCCAGGCCTGGCCCAAACAGGGTTGAATGCCTGACCTGACCCTGTTGAATCGCTGTTGAATCGAATTCTTTTATGGAACATCCCATCGCAATTATTGATTTTGGATCACAGTACACCCAATTGATTGTGCGTCGGATTCGGGAACTCGGTTACTTTTCCAAGCTGTATCAACCATCGGATTTGAACCAGACTGGCCAGGCGGCGGCGGTGATTTTATCAGGCGGGCCTCGATCTACTCTGGAGGAGGGAGCGCCGGATATTGATTTTGATTATCTTCGAAAGATGAATGTCCCGGTCCTCGGGATTTGTTACGGCATGCAACTGCTGAACCGAAAATTCGGAGGCCGGGTTGCTCCGGGAAATACAAGGGAATATGGTCCCTCCTCCCTGATCCCGGAAAAAATGGAAGGGAGTATTTTCGAGGGCCTTCCTCATTCTTCTCAAATTTGGATGAGCCATTCCGATACTGTCAGCGAGCTTCCGGACGGAACGGAAGTGATTGGGAGAAATCTGGATGGTATCCCGGTGGGACTCCGCTGGGATAAAAATTTTTACGGAATTCAGTTTCATCCGGAAGTTTCCCACACGACGGAGGGAATGCGGATTCTGAAAAAATTCCTTTCGCTGGCCAGCGATCTTCCCCGGTTTGAGATTGCCTCGTTCAAGGATGAGTTGATTGACAGGGTGAAGGCCGCGGTGGGCAATAAGCAGGTGGTTTGCGGCGTTTCGGGGGGAGTGGATTCTTCGGTTCTGGCGGCACTTCTGCATGAATCAGGAGTCGATGTCCGATACATTTTTGTTGATAACGGGTTGCTGAGGAAAAATGAGGCCCGCGAGGTGCAGGCAATTTTTTCCGGGATTGGCATTGAGATTGAGACCATTGACGCGGTGGATCGCTTCCTGTCCGTTTTAAAGGGGGTGAATGATCCGGAGGAGAAACGTCTTCGCATCGGCAGAATGTTTGTCGATGTGTTTTTCGACACGGTGGGGGATCATGTTGAGTTGCTGGCTCAGGGAACCCTGTATCCGGATGTGATCGAGAGCGCAACGAGCGGTTCCATCGCTTCAACCATTAAGACGCACCACAATCGAGTGGATCGGATCATGGAGTTGAAGAGCGAGGGGCGCGTCATCGAGCCGCTGGATGAATTGTTCAAGGATGAAGTTCGGGAACTGGGCCGCGTCCTCAAGTTACCCGAACGGGTAGTGGGTCGACATCCGTTTCCCGGTCCCGGTCTGGCCGTGAGGTGTCCGGGCGAGGTGACTCCGGAAAAGCTGGATATCATTCGGGAGGCTGACGCTGTTTACATCGGGCTACTTCGGGAACGCTCCTGGTATGATTCCGTATGGCAGGCGTATGCCGCGTTGATTCCAGTAAAGACAGTGGGAGTCAAGGGAGACGAGCGCAGTTATGAATATGCCCTGAGCCTTCGGGCGGTGACCAGTGAGGACGCCATGACGGCGGAGTGGGTTCATCTCCCCTACGAATTGCTGGAAGAAATTTCCAATCGGATCTTGAACGAAGTGGTCGGCGTCAACCGGGTTCTCTACGATATTTCGACAAAACCGCCCGCCAGTATCGAGTGGGAGTGATTGAGCGGGGACGGCATGGTGCGCGCGGCGTCTCGCGACGAAAAGTTCATGAAATATTCGGGTTGGGAGTCTGTCGGACTTAGCCCAAGTTCGCCAGTTTAGAGGAGATGGAAAAACCCTGAAACGAAAAATTTTCTGTTTGTTGGATTGGAAAACAGCGGCCTTGCCGGAGGTGTTTTTCAATCGACCCTTCGGGCTGCGGCCCTTTTGTCCGCTGGCTTCGTTGCGATTCAGTCAGGTAGCAGGGGCTAGCTTCCTTCACCGCGCCTCGCCATCGAACAAAATGACTCGCAGTTTTTCATTCCATTGTTTTTCCACAGTCTCTTAGCCCTCGGGATCGGGATCCTCGGAAGGATCGACTGGCTGGCTGTGATTTCGGGGAAGAATCAGCCCGATGGCAAGGGCTAATCCAAACAGGGAAAACATGACAAAAGGCGGGGTCCACGTCAGGGTCGCCCGGAAAACAAAGACGCAGGCTGTGAAGAAGATCAACACGGCCAGCCCGCCAAAGACGGCCACTTTCCTTCGTGAAAGGCGAAAGAGAAAGACTGCGATACCGAGAATCGCGAGTGCGGCGATCCAGCGCCCCCATTGGGGCCACCAGTTGATGAAGCGACCGCTCTGAATGGTGGCGATAGCGCGGGCCAAAAGAGAAGATTCCGACAGAAACTCATCACCTGCCGCGGGAATGCGGCGATCCAGATTACGATCAAAACCAATGAGCACAAGGTTTTCGGCCACGGACTGAAATTTACCCTGAAATTTTGCAAGAATCCGCTTGGCAATTGCATCCTCCTCCTTGCCGGTGTAGGCCAATTCGTTGACCGTGAGACGGGTAAAATGATAGGCCTTTTTCCTTTTCCCGTCATCGCCGGAAACTTCACTGATCATAGAGTCTTTCAGACCGCCGTTAACAGGAACTTCCATGGCGCCGTCTTCACTTACCGGAACGGTATAGAGGTCGCCAATCTGGATAAACGGTTTGGGTTTTTCCAAGTGGAGGGTGATCTGATCCAGTCCGATACCCGCCTGGTTGGCCAGGGAGCACAGGACAAATGAAGGAACCACTTTGGCGCCTTGTTTGGCAACAAGGGGAACTTTCTGGTTGGCATCCCCGTTGCCCATGGGTTTGGGAAATGTTTCAATGATGGTAAAGGCGGGATCACCATTGGCAAGTAATTGTGGGTCGGGCGCTTTGACGGTCCTGGTCAGTGCGGGAAGCAGTTCGGTGTCGCCGAGAGCCTTAATCGACGGGTATTGGACATTCTCGCTTTCCGATGAGGGTTTTCCATCCCCGGACACAACAGCGCCAATCGTCATGCGGGGAAGTTGAAGGGCCGCATCTTTCAGCGGGACAATGTCAGTTTGATTGAGCAGATTCTTGTTGTCGAAAGTGGGAGTGGGAATAAAAGCGACCGTTTTCGGCTTTTGTTTGCCGACAAATCCAAGAATGGTGGCAAAATCCAGGCGGGATAATTTGGGCGGAGTCGCGTCGTCTGATTTCGGAGTGGAATTTTCGCCTATGTTGAGGGGTTCGTATTCATCATCGATTCGCACAAAGGTCACCGAAGGGTTTCCGATTTTTCCTCCCGAATTTCCCACGCAGAAATCCAGCCAGAGAGCATTGAGTTTTTTGAGAGGCTCGAGTCTCTGGTTTTTGAGGTTCCACTCCCCGATTGCAGTTACAGCAGATCCAAAAACAAGAAACGTAATGAGTCGATAGCGCATAATGAAGTGGGCATCCAGCTGCACTGGTAGTGAATAAATGGGCAGGAATCCTGACTTTGAGCAGGATTGTCCCTTTCAAGGCTTGCGGTTTTCTATGAGCCTCAATATGTGGACCGGCTTGGTGCGCGGGTCAAGGGCGACAAAATTAGTGGATTCGCGCCATGTATAGGTTTCACCAAAAAGGAGGTCATTCACTTGAAACTCCGAGTCATGGGCGATCCCCAGTTTTTCCAGAGGCAGGTAAATCTGGCTTTGCTGGAGGTTCTCCGGGTCGAGGTTCACTGCTACGATGATGACATTCCGCGGGTCTTCACTCCATTTAAAATAGGAAATAATCTGATCGTTGTCCGTGGGAATGAATTCAATGTTCCGATATTGCCGGAGAGCTGCTTCGGCGGTCCGGATATGATTGAGGCGGCTGATGAATCCTTTGATATTTCCCTTCTGATTCCAGTCGCGTTCTTTGAGTTGATATTTTTCGCTGTCGAGATATTCCTCGCGCCCGGGAAGAGCTTCGTTTTCGCAGAGTTCATATCCAGAGTAGATTCCCCAGGAGGTGGAAAGGGTGGCCGCCAGCGCGGCACGAATTTTGAAGGCAGCCGGAGGGGCGTTCTGCAGGTGGCGAGGCAGGATGTCCGGGGTGTTGGGCCAGAAGTTGGCGCGGTAGTAATCCTGCATTCCTCCCCGAGTCAATTCCGTTATGTATTCGGTGAGTTCCTCCTTAGTTTCCCGCCAGGTAAAATAAGTGTAGCTTTGAGCGAATCCGATCTTGGCCAGCATCCGCATCATTTTGGGTCGGGTGAATGCCTCGGCAAGGAAGATCGTTCCGGGAGCGGAACGGTTTACTTCCGCGATGAGCCACTCCCAAAAGGCAATGGGTTTGGTGTGGGGATTGTCCACCCGGAAAATATGAACTCCCTTTTGGATCCAGAACAAGACAAGGTCGAGCATCTCGTCCCATAGTTCTCGCCACTCTTCGCAGTGAAAATTCAGAGGGTAAATGTCCTGGTATTTTTTGGGAGGATTTTCCGCGTACTTGATCGTGCCATCGGGCCGTTGAAAAAACCATTCAGGATGCTCTTCCACGTAGGGATGATCCGGTGAGCAGTTGATCGCAAAATCGAGGGCGATTTTCATTCCTCTCTTGTGCGCTTGATCAACCAGCCAGACAAAGTCGTCGATATCACCAAGGGCAGGTTCCACGGAGCGGTGGCCGCCTGTTCGGTTGCCAATGGCCCAGGGGGATCCCACATCGTCATCCTCGCAGACCACGGAGTTGTTCTTCCCTTTCCGGTGGCTGGTTCCAATGGGATGGATGGGCGGGAAATACACCACATCAAATCCCATTTCTTTTGCTGCTTCGATTCGCGGAAGACAATCCCGGAAGGTGGAATGCTGGTCGGCTTTTCCCAGAGCACCGCGTGGAAAAAATTCGTACCACGCCGAAAAGCAAGCCGATAGTGGTTCCACCACCAAAGGAATCGATTCGTGAGACTCAGTGGCCAGGGAAGTATCGGGCCAGCGTCTCAACAAGGCCCTGACCTCCGGCTTAGCAAACAACTCCGGAATTTCCGCGGCGGCAGCCTTCATCAGGGAGGTCCCCAATTCTTCGATCTCCTCCGCGTCTCCACGGGAGCGCCCGCTGGCGGCTCGTAGGGCGGCTTTGTTCAAAATAATCCGTCCCTCTTCCGTCTCGATGGAAAGGTCACTCTGATCCCCCGCCAGCCGTTTTGTAAAATCGTGCAGCCACGTTTCAAAATCATCGGGCCATGCCCGAATCATAAATTCGTAACTTCCTTCCTCTTCCAACAAAGTGCCCCCGGTCCAGCGGTCGTTTCCCATGGAGGTCATGGACGTTTTCCGCCACATTCCCCCCGGGGTCTTCCTCCATAAAAGGTTGGCTGCAATCCGGTCGTGACCATCCTTGAAAATATCCGCCTCGATGTGAATAATCTCTCCGGCTACGCGTTTGACTGGATATTTTCCATTCTCGACCTTGGGAGACAAGTTGGAAATAACCAGGGTTTCGAAAACTTTGGTGTCAGGATTTGACATAAAAATCTGAATGTTAGGCGGGAGGAGCGGGCGGCGCAAAGATTACCCCGAGACTCTAAACAGAAATTCCAATCCTGCCATTCCCCCCCCGTTATTCGTCTTGTGAGATTTTTTTCCGGGTTCTCTTTTTTTCTGATCGAATTTCTTTCAGTCGACGCGTTCCGGCCTTTTGCGCTTTTGAGGGCTTCCGCCCGGCGTAGCGGGCCTTTGCTCTGTGGCGGGCACGTTCGAGTTTTCGGTGTCTCTCACGAAGTTCCAGATGTTCACACAAGCGCATTCTGGCCAATTCCCGGTTCACCGTACGGGATCGACTTTTCTGACAGTGGACTTCAATTTTTGTGGGAATGTGGAGAAGATGGACACAGGACGCCGTCTTGTTGATCTTTTGCCCACCGGGACCGGAGCCGAGTACAAAGCGCTCCACCAGATCCGATTCCTCAATCTGGAGTCGCCGCATTCTGTCTTCGAGGGCTTGATTCATGATGCGGAAAAGGTAAGCGCATCGCACTTGAAAGCAATCCGGGATGAGGCTTCGTTATGGTTCGCCGATTCGCCTGCATCCGGTCTGTCACGGATACAATCTCCGGGGTCCTGAATTGGTCAGGTTGCTCCTCGTATTGGGTAAAAGAGACTTTCTTGTGCAGAACGCACCGCACATGGAGGATCGCCCTGATCAGCATCCGGAAATGGTCGTGGAAGCGACTGATCGAAGGCGTCGCCGGAATCGCCCGCAGCAAGCTGGCGTTGCCATTTGCAATGTAAAAGCGGTTGAGACCCGACAGACTCCTAGAATGAGAGTGCCCCTTGGTTTGTGCAGTCCAATAATGGATCGCAACCGCTTCCACTTCGAGATGTCAAACATCTCACCGGTGTCATTTCCAAGCGCAACCACCATTAAGCGATGACCGGCCGGGTTCACGGGAGAAGTGGTCGAACCGGCCCATTATGTCCGGAAGCGGAATGGCGTGAGTTAGCCGGAGAGGCGCTTCCCCAGACGTGGTCGTGATGATGACGGAAGCGGCAAACAACGCCGCGAGGGTGCCGAAACCACTGGGGTAATTGGTCTTCATGCTGGTTCTTCGTTGAATCGGATGAAAAAGGGACGAGGCGAATGAGCTGTCCATGCCGTGGGGCCAAGTCCTGCCCGTGGCCCGACGAAGGGTCGGCGGATATCGCAAGCTGGGAAACTTCCGTGCCATCGCCAACTGGGCTGCTGGCGATCTCCGTCCCCAAGCCGACTTGCCCGATCCGGCGGCTCACTCATTTTGAGACTTCACACTGAATGGAGACGTGCCGTTCCACATAGATGCTGCTCTCTTCAGTCCACTCCTGCCACAGCGATCAATCGGAGAATTGGGCGTTGAATGCGCCAAATAATGGTATTCCAACCGGAGGCGGCCCAGGAGTCCGTCAGACTTGACTATTCCGGTTTTATCGTGAGTGAGGTCCCTTATTCCTGGGCTTGGGCTCTGCCTGAATTCAGATGGGTCTCTTTGGGTTTCTGCCTTCGATTGGCTCGTCTGGCGCCCTCATCCACGGCCTCTGGCGTCTCCCTAAGAGACTGTTGAAAATCCCTGAAACGAAAAATCTTCTGTTTGTTGGATGGGAATACAGCGATCTTGCCGGAGGTGTTTTTCAATCGACCCTTCGGGCTGCGGCCCTTTTGTCCGCTGGCTTCGTTGCGATTCAGTCAGGTAGCGGCGGGCTACCTTCCTTCACCGCGCCTCGCCATCGAACGAAATGACTCGCAGTTTTTCATTCCACCGTTTTTCAACAGTCTCCCTAATGATCCAGTTTTCGCACCGGGGGAAGGTGATCCACGAAAACGGCGTCGGTCCGGCGAAGTTCCGCGATGGTCCGGGCCCGCATTTTTTTGAGTCGTTCGCCGCGATCCTTCGACAGGGCAAGGTTGACCAGTTCCTCGGGGTCGCTTTCCAAATCGTAGAGTTCTTCGATCTCGTTTTTTACAAAATAGCGGACATACTTGAATCGTCCATCCTGAATCATGGCATACCAGGGAATACCGGCGACCGTTTTCAGGACCGCTGGGTCCGTCGGGATTTGGTTGGTGTCAGAGCCGTAACTCTTTGCGGTGAAAGTCACCAGAGCGGGATGCTCCTGTTTTCGAGACGGATCTTTCAGATAGGGAATGAGCGAATGTCCGTGCATTTTCCAGGGAAGGCTGATCCCGGCAATTTCAAAAAAGGTGGGCACCAGATCGGGACCGGCCACCGCAATGGGGCACTCTTTTCCGCTGGGGAACCGGGATGGCATGGAAATAATTAAGGGACTGCGGATACTGGCATCGTAGGGCGCGACTTTAGATCGAAGCCCGTGCTGTCCCCAGGCAAATCCCTGATCCGAGGTGAAAACGATCAGGGTGTTGTCGTATTGCCCGCTTGATTTGAGAGCCGCGATCAGGCGGCTGACGCCTTCATCGATGGCCAATACTCCCTGATGATATTGCCGGACCCAATCATTCAGCGAACTACCGTGAATGGCCATGCCATCTCCAACCTGACCGGTGGCCCGCTTGCCGCCCCTCAAATGCGGTTGGCCGTCCTCTCCCCGAACCCACTTCAGGGGCCCCTGCATGTGGGCGGGCTTTCCCTCTCTGGGTGGATAAATGTCCGCTGGCACCGCTACTTTTACCTTGGGATAGGAATTGAGATGTCTCTTCGCCGGAGTGTAGGGAGCGTGTACCGCACCATAGCAAAGCCATAAATACCAGGGCTTTTCGGGGTCGCGACCTTTTCCTTTCAGATAATCAACCGCCCAATTGGTGTAGTTATCGGTGGAATAGCCTTTCACTAATGTAGCCTCGGCGCCGTTGAATTCGATCAGTTGATCCTTGTAATAGTTACCGGCGTTGTCCGGATGGCGGGGGCGATTCCAGACAATTTGGTAATCCCAGTCGCGACCATAGCCCGTGTCCGTTCCCGTGTGCCATTTTCCGATATGGGCTGTCTGGTAACCGTTTTCGCGAAATACTTTCGGCCAGAACGGGCATTTTTCCGGATCGTAGTCACTGCCTGGATATTTGCCCACCATCCTCATGGATTGCACGGCGTGCTGATAATGCCCGGTCAACATGCCCGCCCGTGAAGGCATACACCAGGTTCCAATGTAAGCGTATCGGAACCTCACTCCGTTTGCGGCAAGTGAGTCAATGGCCGGGGTTTTCACAAAGGGATAGCTTTCCGGATAGGCGCTCACCGTTCGGTGCGAGTGGTCGTCGGTGTAAATAAATAAAATGTTAGGGCGGGAATGGGCCGCTGGACTTGCAGTCACTGAAAACGGCGGTAACACGATCAAAAATAGCAGGAAAATCTGTTTCATGGCTGGCAACATAGAGAATCCTGCCGGACTGCACAAGAAATTGTGGTCAGCTTCGCTGGCTTATCGCTGTCCCTGGGAGACTGTCGGACTTACCTTGATTGAC
>Ga0114931_10010263_pt1 | contig 11161 bp, 10 predicted proteins | sample 2SBtaG_FD_89579 | JGI IMG/M metagenome (GOLD analysis project Ga0114931, IMG submission 89579) | Deep subsurface microbial communities from Kolumbo volcano to uncover new lineages of life (NeLLi) - 2SBTROV14_V59a metaG | ecosystem: Environmental > Aquatic > Marine > Volcanic | place: Kolumbo...
CAGAATAGCTGCGAAGAAGAAAGTGCCATCTATCGTGAATAAATCGTAGGTTTGCCGTGCTTCTTGAGTGAATTCTCAGCAAAGATTCCGTATAGTTGGCGCCAAAAGTTGGATGGTAACAATCCCGGGCTAGTGCCAGGGCTTTGTTTGGTTTTTTCCACCGTACGAGATTTGACATGCTGAAGTCGGTTATCAAAACATGGCTGGTTGCTTTTTTGATTTTATTTCCTGCGCTAAGTTTTGCGTGGTGGAACGATGACTGGAATTTTCGTAAACAGATCAGTTTGAATACCACGGCTGCCGGCGCCAATGTGCAGACCACACTGAACAACTACCCCTTGTTGATTCGCCTGCATACTGGGAATTTTCAGTATTTCCTGGACATGCAGCAGAGCGGCAAGGATTTGCGCGTGGTTGCCGCCGATGATAAAACGCCGGTCAAATTCCATATCGAGCGTTTTGACCAAATCAACCAAATGGCACTGGTTTGGGTGAAGTTACCGTCGATAACGGCCAACGCCAATACCGAAAAGGTATGGTTGTACTACGGCAATCCGTCCGCACCGCCCAATGAAGATGCCGCCTCTACCTTTGACGTCAACCAGACTTTGGTGTTGCATTTCAGCGAGGAAGGAACAAGCCCCCAGGACGCCACCGCTTATAAAAACCATCCGGCTCAGTTTAATGCCGAGCTAAGTAAGGCGGCATTTATCGGCCAGGGTGCAAAATTCAATGGTTCAAGCAATATTACCTTGCCGCAAAGTCCCACGTTACGCCTGGTGCCGGATAAGGGGCTTACTTTCTCGGCATGGGTTAAAGTGGACGGCCCGCAGGCCGAAGCCACTGTGGCCGAAGGCGAAAAAAAAACCTTTCCATCCGTTATCACTTTTACTGAAAACGAAAGTGCTTTATCACTGCAGGTCAGGGGTACGCAACCGGTTTTACAGTGGCAGGCAACGGATACCAGCGTGGAAACACCGTTGCTGGCAACGTTTACTCCCGGACGCTGGCATCATGTGGCCTTTACCGCTGCCCAAAATAAATTAAACCTGTTCGTAGACGGGGCGCAAACCGCAGCTGTAGACGCCGCGTTGACTGAGCTGGGTAGTGTGACTATCGGCAGCGGATTCACCGGCGAACTGGATGAAGTGCGTTTGGCAAACACCGTCCGTGCCGTGGATTGGATAAAGGCCATGGTCGCCAACCAGGGTGTGGAATCGCGCATGTTGGCTTTGGGTGAAGATGAGCAGCGGCAAAGTTCAGGCAGCGGATCTTACTTTGGGATTATTCTCAGTAATGTGACCATCGATGGTTGGGTGGTGATCATGATGTTGGTGGTGATGGCGGCCATCAGTTGGGTGGTGATGGCATTCAAGGGATTCGTCGTCGGCCAGGTGCGTAAACAAAACCGTGCTTTTCTGGCGGCGTTTAAAACCACCCGCGATCCGGGCAAGCTGGATGCGGAAGACAGTGCCGAAGATCGCGAACTTGAAAGCTCACCGTTCGCCCAGGCTTTGTTCGGTAAACACGACCATTTTCAAGGTTCAACCATCTACCGCATCTATCATTCCGGCATGCAGGAATTAAAGCATCGCGTGGGCACCGCCGTGGGGGCCCAGGCGGTATTGACACCGCAGGCCGTTGAAAGCATGCGTGCCGCGTTGGATGCCTCTCTGGTACGGGAAAATCAGAAACTCAACAGCCAAATGGTGCTTTTGACCATAGCCATCAGTGGCGGGCCGTTCTTAGGATTGTTGGGTACGGTTGTCGGCGTGATGATTACCTTTGCGGCCATTGCCGCGTCCGGCGATGTCAATATCAATGCCATCGCTCCCGGTATTGCCGCTGCACTGGTTGCGACCGTGGCCGGGCTGGCGGTGGCCATTCCTGCACTGTTCGGGTACAACTATTTGAGTTCCCGTGTGAAAGAAATCACCGCTGATATGCAGGTGTTTGTTGATGAGTTTATCACCCGAATGGCCGAACACTACTCGTAAAGGTGCATCATGCAAGTACAATCGGACAACCAGCCCTATGATGAAATCAATATCACACCGATGTTGGATTTGGCATATGTGTTGCTGGTCATTTTTATTATCATGACCACGGCGACCGTGCAGGGCATTATGGTCAATTTGCCCAAAGCCAGCGCCGCACCCACATTGCAGAAACCGCACACAAAAGCGGTCACGATTACCCAGGACGGTACGATTTTTCTGGATACTTTCCCCGTAACGTTGCAGGATTTGGAATCCCGTCTGGCGCAGTATAAGGCGGTCGATCCCGAACTGCCGGTGATTGTAAAAGCCGACGGGCTGATTGCTTACCAGAGAGTCGTTGATGTGCTGGATGTTATGGGGCGATTGGAGATCGCTCAACTTGGCTTGGTCACACAACGATTGGTGAAATAGTCGAATGAAAAACAAACGAATCTTACGCAATTTACCGGGCCTTCTGGGCGGTCTGGTGGTTACCTCAGTGGCTGTGGGTATGGTTATCGCCATCACGCAACTGATGAATAAACCCGCGCAAATGAAAAAAACCGTGCAGCAAGTCACCCTGATTACGCCGCCATCGCCACCGCCGCCAAAAATCGAACAGCCGCCGCCGGAGCCGGAAATGAAAGAGGAAGTGGTGGAAGAGGAAAACATACCGGAAGATATACCCGATGCATCCCTGGATATGCCGGAAGGTGATTTGCTGGGTCTGGATGCCGACGGTGGCGCCGGCGGTGACGGCTTCGGCTTGATTGGTAAAAAAGGCGGCAAGGATTTCCTCAACGGCGACAAATACGGTTGGTACTCGGGCGTGCTGCAGCAGGATATACTGGATTTTCTCTATGAGAAAAAAGATATCCGCCTGGCGAAATATTCCATACGGGTGAATATCTGGATCGCCACCGACGGGCGGGTAAAAAAAGTTCGCCTGTTGGATTCCACCGGCAAACCCAAGCTGGATAAATCCATCAAATTGGCGTTGGCCGGATTGGACAAACTCAGCGAAAAACCGCCGGCGAAATTACCGCAGCCTGTCAGTTTACGAATTACATCCCGGCTTTAAGATGTGAGAATCCTTGTGGTAGCCCTTGCAGCGGTTCGCGCGGGGAAGAACAGTGACGATTGAAAACTAAAGTTATGAAAACAAAATCGGTTTTTTTGACGGGTCCCATGATGACTCTAAGTACGATTCTTGGCTTCAACCTGTATGTACCCTGGGTATCGGCGCAGTCGGAAAGCGAGCTTAGTATTCCTGATGTGGATGAGTCCACCAAGGCTGAAGCCGATGCTATCAAACAGCGTACCGAACAGCGGGAGGCGGAAAAATCCAAGCAAGTCGAACAGCAACCCTCCGGGAATGTGGTCCGTGTTCCCCATGTCTCCGATGAGGTTATTGTCGAAATCAAAGGCAAAGTTAAATCACGGCTGCAGGAGGAAGTTGTCCGCGCGGTCATGTCCCAGGCGAAAACCGAGCGCTGGGGACTCCCCGAGGCGTTGCCGGGTTGGATTTCCAGCGTGCGGATGAAAGGTGATCTTCGAGTGCGTGCGGAGACGCAAATCAATCAAGCCGACAACCTGCAAAACGAATATATAGACTTTCTGCAAGTGAATGCAAAGAAGTCCAACCCGACGGAAGAAGAGGACTTTTTGAATATCAGTGAGGACCGAGCCCGGCAGAGGGCGCGTTTTCGCTTAAGTATCACCGGAAAGCCGACCACTAATCTAAAAGTCGGTGCCCGGATATCCTCGGGAAATGCCACCAATCCCGTTTCCACCAACACCACACTGGGTGATTCGTTTAATCGCCACGGTATCGTTCTGGATCAAGCCTATCTGCAATACAAACTTGTTAACCTGAACGGCGTCAATTGGGCGGATTTCTCATGGGGGCGTATGCCTAATCCGTTTTTCTCCACCGACCTGCTCTGGGACGGTGACCTTCAATTCGAAGGTGTGGCCGCGACATTCAAACTCAATGTCGGATTATCCAAAAGCCTCTATGAGATGACCGATCAGAATAAAAAAATTATTTTAACGCTCGGATCATTTCCCCTGCAGGAGGTACGATTTTCCCAGGATGATAAATGGTTACATGGTGCACAGCTAGGTTATCGCTGGGTTTCCGAATCCCAATCGGCCATCAATTTTGCGGTCGGCTTTTATCATTTTGCCAATACGACCGGGCGTACCAACAAACTGGACGATAACGACCTGGACTACACCGCGCCTGAGTATTTACAAAAAGGCAATGCCCTGTTTGATATTCGGCCGGAACCGACTGAGGAATTGTATGCGTTGGCGGCGCAATATCAGGAACTCAATGGCACGTTCAAATGGGATATGGCATTCTTTTCCCCCTATCACCTGATTTGGACCCTGGATTACGTCAAGAATATGGGGTATGACGAGGCTGATATCAGAAGACGCAGCGCCGGCGTACTGGCGAGGAGCGGTGGTGCCGTGGACGATATCTTTGAGCAGAAAACAACCGGATATATGGCGAGCCTCGATTTTGGCTGGCCCCTGGTTACCGAGCGCGGCAACTGGCGTTTGAGTTTTGCCTATAAATATCTGGAGCGCGACGCCGTCATGGACGCCTTCACCGACTCCGATTTTCACTTGGGCGGCACAGACGCCCAGGGATATATTTTCCGCTTTGATTACGGTTTGACCAATAATTCCTGGTTGTCACTGCGTTATTTGTCCAGTAAAGAAATCGATGCTGCACCTCTGGGCGTGGATATCGTACAATTGGACATCAGCGCAAGGTTTTAATTGAATAGGAGACTGGGCATGCGACAGATAATCATTGTCACTTTGCTATCGATTTTGATATCGGTAACTAGTTTTGCACAGTCAGCCCGGCGTGATGGCGGCAGTACCGCCGCGGCGGCGCAAGCGCAATATTTGCTGCGGCAAATAACCGCCGAACGCGATGCCATGAAAGGCGAACTGGCCGCACTAAAAGCGGAAATCGAGAAGAAAGACAAAAAAATTTCCGGCCTCAAGGAAAAACTGGTGTCCATGAGAAGCGCCGTGTCACGTTCCCGTGACGTGATCGGAAAGTTCCAGGATAACAATTCCATGGTGCGTGACCGCTTTATGGCAGCCCGTGAAAAGATGCAGAAACTGGTGGACAAATTTCGCGAGGTGGTAGCTATCATGCGTAAGCTGGAAAAAGAAAACGTGGAAATGAAGACCGCGCTTACCAAGCACGAAAAAGATATCGAACAGTGTTCGGCGAAAAACGTTAAATTACTTAGCCTGAATAAAACAATTATAACCGCCTATCAAGACAAGTCGGTGTGGGACGCGTTAAGAAAAACCGAACCGCTGACGGGTCTTGAAAGAACAAACTGGGAAAATATGGTTGAACAATTCAAGGATCAAGCCTATCAGTTGAAACATCAATCGAGTATGGCACCGTAGCCGTTACACGGATTGTCGAATTGAATCAGGCTGGTAGCCTAGCTGCCTAGCTGGGCGATAACGAACCCGGAAAAAATATGACGTAGTGTATCGTGTACTGTATGGAATTAAATGTATATATGAGAATTCCGCCAATAGCCGATTTCAAAGGGGAAGTTCTTCGTTCGCAGATTTGAGTGCGTTTACAGCGAGGCGCAGCTTTTTTGGTTCTTTTATCAGGGCGCCTCGCTTGTAGTACGCCTGAAAAGGTAATTAAACTGAAATCAAAACGTCATGTCACTGCAATACTTTATGATTATCTTTACCGGGTCTCTTGAACCTCAAGCTTAAGGATATCCGGGAATAATGTCTGCTAATAAAAAGCGAACCATCTCAGTGCGTCTAAACGCCTCCGACTTGAAGAAATTGAAGGATATAGCCAAACGCCTGCAAGTGAGAGAATCCGATGTATTCAGGTTCGCCGTTCGCACGACATTGGCAAAATTGGGACCATTACACGATCTCAATAACAGCGGAGCGGATCTACTGCCGGTTTTCCTGGATCATGGTAAGGACTTGACCAATTATTTCAATATTGACGTGAGTTTGTTGGACGAAATATTCAATAACGGTATCGACAATCCGTCCAAGCGTATCGCCCGGGAAGATATTGAAATGATCATTATGGCGGAAACTAATGAGAACTACGTGGTTCTCAAATTGCAGGAACGGTCGGGCAAAATAACCGAAGCGCAGACATTGTTGGAAACGTTGAAAATGTATTTGTGCGAAAAATACATCATGCAAGCCGAAAAAGAGATTCCGGCGCAAGCATGAAACTATTCTAGAAAATCTCATTTGCGAACAGAGAAATTTGTATGTCAAAGCATGAGCTAGGAAAAACGGCCCAAGGACTCTTTGTGATGTTGACGTTGATCGCATTGCCGATTGTTGCGGAACCTGTTAAAGCGGTGAAATCACAAGCTGTCAAAACCGCGATATACAAGCCCGGGCATGATATCTTGGCGTATAAAATACAGCCGGGTGACGTGCTTCAAGTTAGTGTATGGAACGAGCCAAATCTGCAGAAGGAAGTCATGGTAAGGCCCGATGGAGGGATATCCTTGCCTTTGGCGGGGGAGTTTGCGGCAAGTAATAAAACCATCGCACTTTTGCGTGATGGCATAAAAAAAAAGATAGGAACCTATATACCCAATCCCGAAGTGACCGTTTCGGTAGTCAAACTGGGCGGTAATAAAATATATATCCTGGGAAAGGTCAACCGGCCCGGTGAATACGTCATGAACAGGCCGACGGACGTCATGCAGGCGCTGAGCATGGCGGCGGGTACGGCACGCTTTGCGGACCTGGACGACATAAAAATCATTCGTCGCGACAAAAATAATAGACAAAAAATGTACCAATTTAACTATAAAGAAGTACAGAAAGGTAAGAATCTGGTTCAAAATATCTTGCTGGTAAGCGGCGATATCGTGGTTGTGCCGTGAAACAGATTTTAATACCTAAGGGGGCTAACTTATCGGCGAGCCCTGTTATTCTGCTCGGGTTTTGCATTTATACAGCGCAACCATGGGCCGCCGAATGGAGTGTGTCAAACGCCATCGACAGTGAAGTGAAATACAATGATAACCGGTTGTTCTCGCCTGGCAAAAAACAAGATTCGATTGGCAGTATTTCTTCCGTATCGTCTCAACTGTTGCGGGAGGCTGAAGGTGCTCTCCTGAAGATAGCTCCCAAGTACGGCATCGAAAGGTATGACGACAGCCGCAATGACGACGAGACCATCTGGCTCAACATGGCGTTGAAAGCCGAACAGCAACAAAGCACCTGGGGGCTGAATTCCAGTTACAAGCGTGAAAATATATTAACCAACGAATTTTTGATCACGCAACTTCCCATAGTCTTTGAAACGGATAAGCCGAGAAATGAATGGCAGGTTTCCCCTGCATACGGCTATTTGATCGGCCCGGCATCGACGGTGTTTTTTAGTATGGCGTATGCGGATATCTCCTATGAGGGCGCGGCTCGAACGGCATTGGTGAACTATACAAGTACCAACATGAGCCTGGGTTATGAAAAAGCTATTTCACCGAACACGAAAGTGACGTTTTCAACATTTGGTCTGAATCTGAAAACCGAAATAAAAGTGCAGGAAACGACAGGTTTCGGCGGCGAGGTCAAATACAGCAAAGAACTGTCGGACGTATCCGGATTCGCCGTTTCCTCGGGTGCCCAGGAAAATCAACGACGTTATGGTTTGAGTCATACGGAAAATCGAGAAACAAGTTGGAAGTACGGTTTTGAATATCGTAATACCATGATGTATAGCCAGGCGAATATTTCGCTAAGCAGGTTGTTTGAGCCCGGCGCGCTTGGTTTTCTTGTGGAACGTGATGTGTTTACAGCGGGTTATCGTGCGGATATCGCGCAGGATCACTCCATTTTATCAACCTTGCATACGTCGTATAACAAGGAAAGGCAAGAAACGAACGTCAAAGACTGGGTCTATGGATACGCACAGATCCAGTATCGTTGGCGTTTCAGGACTTCGCTAAGCCTGGCGGCGTCATACAGGTATTCCCGGGCGTTCTATCAGGATACGGATGTCGATATTGACGGAAATCAATTTATGGTCACCATCAGATATGTTCATAAAGGTTAGCCGATAACGATGTCAGCGGAATTAAAAACACTGTCGGACTATATAAATGCCCTTGACCGGCAAAAGTGGCGGGCGCTTGGCGTGTTTGCCATCGTGTTCATCGTTGCCGCGGGTGTCGCCTTTGGTTTGACGTCTACATACAAGTCTCGCGCAACCATATTGATTGAACAGCAGCAGATTCCGGAAGACCTTGTACGATCGACGATTACCAGCTATGCCGATCAACGCATTCAGGTTATCAGCCAGCGGGTGATGACCCGTTTGAACCTTATAGAGATCATAAAAGAGTTCGACTTATATCCCGAGTTACGAAAGAGAGAACCCATAGAAGTTGTGTTGGAAAAACTCAGGGACGATATCAGCATGCAAACCGTCAGTGCCGACGTGGTCGATCCAAGAAACGGGAGGCCGGTGCAGGCAACCATCGCATTTACTTTGGCGTATGAGCACGAGTCCCCGAAACTGGCACAGAAAGTGACCAACAATATCGTGTCCCTGTATCTTAAGGAAAACCTGAAATCCCGGTCGGAGACGGTGTCGGAAACATCGGAATTTCTTGAAGAAGAAACAAAGCGGTTGAACAAGGAAATTTCAGAGCTTGAGCGAAAACTCGCGGTATTTAAAAAAGAAAACGTCAATCGATTGCCGGATCTCATGAGCTTTAACATGCAGCTTATAGAGCGGACCGAAATGCGTATCCAGGAAATCAGTCGGGATATGCGTGCACTGAAGGAAGACAAAATATACCTGGAATCCCAATTGGCTCACATTGAGCCTAACTCTCAGTTGTTTACCGAGGGTGGTGCTCGGGTGCTCGGTGCCAAAGACCGTTTACGGTTGTTAAAAAACGATTATCTTTCCAAGTCGGCGAAATACAGCGAAAAACATCCCGATATGCAAAAAATGCGACTGGAGATAGCGGGTTTGGAAAAAGAGGTCGGCGGCGTTGATCGTACGAAAGAGCTTTATCAGAAATACAAAGTTCTTGACTCCATTCTTGATCAGCTGAAGGAGAAATATTCCGAACAGCATCCGGATGTTAAGCGTTATGAACTGGAACTGGTGCGTATTAAAAAGGCATTGGAACAGGCGAAAAAAGCCAAGCTGGAATTAGAGGAATCCATCGAACCCGATAATCCCGCTTTTATTCAAATACAAACCCGATTGAACGCGGTCAATACGGAATATAACTCGTTAAACCAGCAGTATAAGGAATTGACGGGCAAATTGGCTCAATATGAAGCCCGGGTTACGTCATCGCCCCAGATCGAAAGGGAATACAAATTATTAACGCGCAATTATGAAAATGCCTGGAAAAAATATCAGGAACTTCGTGCCAAACAACTGGAAGCTAAAATTGCGGAAAACCTGGAAACCGAACGCAAAGGCGAGCGTTTCGAGTTAATCGAACCGCCCCAGCTTCCGGAAAAGCCCATTAAACCCAACAGGCCGTTACTTCTGGTACTCGGTTTGGTGTTGGCATTCGGCGCCGCTTTGGGCGTAGTGTCATTGAGTGAAAGTATCGATCAAAGCATCCGATCGCAAAAGGATATTTACAGCTTGACGGAACAAGAACCCTTAGGCCTGATTCCCCTGATTGTTACCGATAGTGATAGGAAAAAGGCGGTTAAAGGCAGGGTGATATTCGGTCTCGGAACTGTCGGATCCGTTTTTGCCGCCGTAATCGTCGTACACGAATTTGTAAAACCCTTAGACGTGCTCTGGTTTGTCGCTTTACGAAAACTGGGTATGTAATGCAGGTAAAATCATGCCACTAAAGCCAAGCGAATTGCCATTTGCGACGGATTCAAGTAACGACCAGTTGACGAAACCGGCCGTCGTGATGGAAAAAACAATCAAACCGGTAATATCCTACACGCAAACCACGGTTGTTTCGGTACCAAAATCCGTGTTTCGAAAAAACAGACTGTTGGTCGGATGGCGGAACTCGTTCCGGCCCGCCTATAACATGGCGCGCACCCATGTATTGCTGAGAATGAAATCCAAGGCATGGAGTACGCTGGGTATCATCAGTGCGAATCCGTCTGAAGGTAATACGCTTACTGCGATCAATTTGGCGCTGAGTATCGCCAGGGACCTTAATCATACCGCGCTGCTGGCGGATTTTGACTTGGCGAATCCGAGCATATGCGGCTATTTCGAATATAACCCGCCGTACGGCATCGGTGACTACATCTTCTGCGATGTGCCTTTAAAGGACATACTCTTTAATCCCGGTGTGGAGCGGCTTGTGGTGATCCCGGCTAAAGAGAAGTTAGCCAATACATCGGAGTTGTTGTCGTCGCCGATTGTCACGGACTTAGTGGATGAAATAAAGAGTCGTTATCATGACCGCTACGCGATATTTGATTTGCCGCCTGTGACGATGTGCGACGACGCGCTCGCTCTTTCTTCCCATATCGATGCATTTTTGATAGTGGTTGAAGAGGGTAAAACGAAAAAAGAAGAACTGAAGCATATGGTTGAATTGTTCGGTAAGGATAAAATAATCGGAACCATCTTAAACAAGAGTAGGGCGGGTAAAAAAGGCTATTATTGACCTTATGGTGTCAGCTTTGCCCGGCGCCGGCCATAACAATTCTGTCATGAAATATTACTACAATTACGGCTGAATCTGTTTGGCGGATCTCAAGTAATCACAATCTGGGGATGATGACGATGACAATATCACAACAATCGGTGTTGTGGCGGGAGAATCCGGTTGTCTGGCCGTTGCTTGTCGTGACGATTTTGTTGGCCGGTGTAGTGTTCTATGAGTCGCTTGTCTTTCTGGTCGATGTGTGGAATATCAAGGAAGAATACAGCTATGGATATCTGATTCCCTTTATCACCATGTTTCTCATCTGGCAGAAATGGGGCGCGATAGAGAAAATCAGACCCGGCAACTCATGGGTGGGGATTGCCCTGGTCGGAACTGGATCGCTGTTGTTTGTCATAGGTGAATTAGCCACCTTATACATCGTCATTCAGTACGCCTTTATCTTCGTTGTTGCCGGCCTGTTTTTATCCTTCATGGGGTGGAGCCGATTTCGGGTCATTGCCATACCGGTGG
>Ga0114931_10010264_pt1 | contig 11160 bp, 4 predicted proteins | sample 2SBtaG_FD_89579 | JGI IMG/M metagenome (GOLD analysis project Ga0114931, IMG submission 89579) | Deep subsurface microbial communities from Kolumbo volcano to uncover new lineages of life (NeLLi) - 2SBTROV14_V59a metaG | ecosystem: Environmental > Aquatic > Marine > Volcanic | place: Kolumbo...
TCCTTATTTTTCACTTTGAAAACAGTCATTATATCAACATAACTCTTGTTTTCAAAGCAAAAACTAAGAACAAAATAATCAACCCAAAAACCTCAATTTATTTATTCACCGTTCCTAAGGATACTTTATTCCATTCCAAGATTGCCATATTTTGAAAAACCGTGAATCTGTTTACCAATTTAATACCTTGCATCCAAATCAATCAGAGCAAAATTTTTCTAAAAAACCATCCTATGATGAATTCCGCAAAAGTTATCCTGTTGTTCAGTATTGCCTGCCTTTCGGGGCAGTTGTGGGCGCAGCAAACAACCGTTTTTACGGAAGCCAATTTGGCCTACAAGCAGGGAGAGGAATTTTACCAAAAAGGCTTGTATGGCAAGGCACGGTCGGAGTATGAAGCGGCCCGCGTTTTATTGCGCCCCGCCAATGAACCACAGTCGCAATTGTTGAAAACGAGGGCAGAATTGGGGTATGCCAAATCTGCCGTGCGCCTTAACTTACCCGAAGGTGAAACCCTCATCCTCGATTTTATTCGGAAATACCGCCCCGACCCCATCGCCTATCAGGCCTTGATAGAGGTGGCAAATTATTTTTACAATGCCAAGGAATACGAGAAAGCCATCGAATATTTTTCGCAAATTCCAACCTACGAATTGACCAATGACCAACGGGCGGAGGTGAAATTCAAGATGGGTTATTCTTTTTTTGTAAAGAAAAAATTCAAAGAAGCAAAAAACAATTTCCGCGAAGTAAAGAATTATGAGGGTCCCTATTTCTACCCTACGAACTACTACTACGGCCTGTGCGAATTTTTTGATGGCAATTACGACAACGCCATCAATTCCTTCAAATTGGTTGAACGTTCAAAGCAATATAAGACCCGTATTCCCTATTACATAGCCCAAATCCACTTTGCCAAAGGAGACTATGACAAAGTCATTTCTTATACCGAACCAAAATTGAAAAGCAAAGAGTTGCGACACCGCAAAGAAATGAATCAGTTGGTTGGGAGGGCTTATTATGAAAAAGGAGAATACGAAAAAGCCCTGCCTTTTTTGGAATATTACGCCGCGAAATCCAGCCGCCTGAAAGAGGAAGAGTTTTATCAATTGGGCTACGCCCAATATCAAACCGGAAGGTTCAAAGATGCTGCTGAAAACTTCGAACAACTCGAAAAGGTGGATTCCGAATTGGGGCAATTTGCCTTGTATTACCTGGCAGATTCCAATTTGAAATTGGGAAAGAAAAACTCTGCCCGCAGCGCTTTCGGGGCAGCAAGCCGGATGGATTTTGACGCCAATATCAAAGAAGACGCCCTGTTCAATTACGCAAAACTGTCCTACGAGTTGAAATTCGACCGGGAAGCCCTCGATGCGTTGCAGCGTTTTGACCGCAGCTCGAAATATTACAGCGAAGCACAGACCCTGATGAGCCAAATCTTCCTCAATACGCGCGACTATGAAAAAGCCCTGGCCATCCTCGACAAGTTTCCGAATAAAACGCCCCAACTCAAAGAAGCCTATCAGAAAGTGGCCTATTTCAGGGCGCAGCAATTGTACAAAGAAGACAAGCTAGAGAAGAGTGCCGGGTATTTCCATAAATCCTTGGATGTGCCGGTGGATAAGAGGTACGAGGCTTTGGCGACCTATTGGTTGGGCGATATTGCGCATCAGCAAAAAAAATACAACGAAAGCATCCGCTTCATGAATCAGTTCCTTACCCTGGCAAAAACCATGCGCAACCTACCGGATGAATCTTCCGTGTTCACGGCTAATTATTTGCAGGGCTACAACTATTTGAAGCAAAAGAACTACAACGGCGCTTTTGGCTATTTTAAATCAGCCGTGCAAGGCATCGAGCGCAACTCGACTTTTATTCGCAACGATGCCGTCAAGAATGACATATTAGCCGATGCGACCCTGCGGGCGGGTGATTGCCTTTTCAAACGCCACAGATACCGCGATGCCTCCCGGTATTACAATGAAGCCATCAATAACCGCTATCCGGGTTTCGTGTACGCCATTTATCAAAAGGCGCTCATCGAAGGTTTGAGAGGACGAAACACGGAGAAAATTCTTGCCCTGGAAAACCTGGTAGAAAACAATCCGCATTCCGAATACGCCGATGATGCCTTGTTTCAATTAGGCATCACCTATCAGGAAATGGGACAAGGCATCAAGTCCGCCGAACCCTTGCGGGGATTGGTGATGAATTACCGCAATTCACCCTTGCGAAACACCGCCCTGCTGCGTTTGGGTCTGATAACCTACAACCGCGGCGATATTGACATTGCCATCGAATATTACAAACAAGTCTTTGCAGGCAATCCCGAAGAAGGCGAAGCGCAGGCGGCCATAGATGCCCTGGAGGAGATTTACATTCAGGATAAAGGCGACCCCGAGGGTTTTAGCGCCTTCCTGGAAACCGTCCCGGGTTATAATTTGGATCATTACGGCAGAGACACCCTCAATTTTAATGCTGCCGAATCTGCCTTTGGCAACACCAATTACGACCGCGCTGCAAGCGCCTTTTCAAATTATATCCGCAAATTTCCCAACGGACGAAACATCCTTCTCGCACATTTTCATCGAGGCGAATCTTACACCGCCTTGAAGCAATACAGCCCTGCCTTCAAAGACTACGAATGGGTTATTGCCAAAGGGCAAAGCCGCTATTACGACAAAGCGCTCGAAAAAGCTGCCCTCATTGCCTACAACCACGAATTGGACTTCGCCAAAGCCTTCGATTATTATTCCCAATTGGAGGAGGTTGCCAATACGTCCGACATGCGCTTTGAGGCACAACTTGGCGCTTTGCGAAGCGCTTACCGGATAAACAATCCAAGCGCCGTTTCGCAGATGGCCAGAAAGGTCATCAACAACCCGGCTGCCACCAAAGAGCATCTCGCTACCGCCAACTTTTTCCTCGGAAAAATGGCCTTCGACCAAAAAGAATACCAAACAGCCCTTGATGCTTTCGCAGAAGTGACCAAATTGAGTGATAACGAACAAACCGCCGAAGCCCGCTACCTCGTCGCTTACATCTACTACCAACAACGCGACCTGGAAACGGCAAAACAGCTTGCCGCCAATGCGAATAAAGAAAGTTCCAATTACCCTTTTTGGGTAGCCAAAAGTGTCCTTTTGCTTTCCGACATCTTCGCAGAACAGGGGGACCTTTTCAATGCCAAAGCAGCCCTGGAAGCGCTCATCGAAAACTTCGATGAAGATGAGGTCTTGTTGGCCACTGCCAAAGCAAAATTGGAGAAACTGGAAAAACGCAGCGCTTCAGAAAGCCGCCTCGATACGCGGAAAGATAGCGGCGAATTTTTGATTGATGATAAAAAAGGGGGAGGGTGATTCGTTGATTCGTTGATAGGTTGATGGGTTGATAAGTAATCAGACAAAATTATTTTGACAACTTTTTTTCTTCAAGTTCAAGCGCAAATTTGTACTTGAATTTGCGCTTGAACTTGAAATGATGTTAAGCTAAAATTGTCGAAGTACTTACATTGGTTGATTAGATGTTAAAGAAAGACCGACCTATCAACAAATCAACGTATCAACCTGTCAACCCATCAACAAATCAACGTATCAACCTATCAACGAATCAACAAATCAATGATTAACCCAAATTTCAAACAAAATGAGAATGCGACATGAAATTCTTTTTGCAATAGCAACTTTCTTCATTTTCGCCTTTGCGGCAAATGCACAGGAGGACTTGCCCGCCGAACAGGTGGAGGTTATCAAAAATTTTGAAGTTCAATTGGAGGAGACGGAAAAAATTCCCCTGAACCCGGTTTTGCCGCCTCTTGATACGACGACCAAGAAACAGACCTATTTGGTGCCCTCGCGGAACTTCCCCGTCGAATATCCCGCGCCAAAAATTCGCCCCATCGCGATGAAAGCGGAAGATTTGGCAAAAGTTTACAACGCTTACGTCAAATTGGGTGCTGGTTTGCCAAGGACTTTTTATGGCGAAGGGGCTTATCATGCCTTTGTGAATGAAAAATATGACCTGGGCTTAGACGCCAATTTTCACGCGGCCAATTTCTCGGGGAGTTCCGTCGAAAACCAAAAATTCAGCCGCGGCGGTGTCCACGGGCGCGGAACTTATTATTTCGACCAAGGTTTTGGCGTGAGTGCCAATTTGGGATTTGACGCGAATAAAATCCATTATTTCGGCTACAATTTTGACGGCAGTGACCTCAAAAATATTCCCGATAATCGGGTCGAACAGCTTTACAACACCTTTGACATCGGCGCCAAAATTTTCAACAAGGAAGCTACCGCCGCCGATTTGGACTACCAGGCAGGCCTCAATTTTTATAACCGCAACGACAATTTTGCGGCCAGCGAATCGGGTGTGGACATCAATGCCGGCGGAACGAAGTGGATTGGTAAGACCAACTCCTTCGACATTCGCTTGAAAGCCGATTTCACCTGGTACGAAGATACCCTCAAACAGAACCTCAACAATTATTACGTCCAACCGGCTTTCACCTACCGCGCTGACCGCTTCAAAGCGAAGATTGGCCTTAATGTGGCTGCTGATGAGAACGACATCTATGTCTTCCCCGACATTGAAGCCTCCCTGAACATTACCGGGAGTGAGTTGGTGGTCTTTGCAGGGGCGGGAGGCGATTTGCAAAAAAACACTTTCCGAACTCTTAGCGATTACAACCCCTACATCAACTCCCGCTATCCTTCTCTCATAATCAAAAATACCAAATATTACAACATTTACGGCGGCATCCGGGGCAATCTCAAAGTGTTGGATTACAGCGTCCAACTTGGTTACAAAAATGCCGACAACTTAGCCCTTTTTGTGGTGGATGATGCCGTAGTAGATTCCGTTCAAAGAAAATTTGCCGTGCTTTACGACGACGTGAACATCGTCAATGTTCGCGGCACCATCAAAGCCAATATCATCGAAGGCTTGGAAATTATTGGAACAGCGAGTTACAACTTCCACGACCCCGATAATGAGGTTAAAGCCTGGCATTTGCCCGCCCTCGAAATCAACAGCACCGCCATTTATACCATCCCCGACGAGCAACTGCGCCTCAAGGCCAGCTTTTATGTCGAAAGCGGCCCGCCTTTCCGCCTCCCAAATGGCGAACACGACAACCTAAACACCCTCGTTGACCTTAGCATTGGCGCTGAATATTTTGTAAGTGAAAATATCGGATTCTTCCTCGACATCAACAATATCTTCGATAATGAACGGCAACGATGGCGGTACTATCCGACCTATGGGATAAATGTGTTGGTGGGCGCAACGGCGCGGTTTTAGAACAGGACGAAAAGAATCAAAACCATCGAAGGAGGCAATTGTTAGCGCTTGTTTAAATTTCGTTTTTGGAGATGAAAAACGCGCTTTTTCAGCCCGGAACTTGTCCTAAAACCTCGGGAAGATGAATTTTAAATATGCGCTTATTTTTTCCAAACCCCCTTTATTCCTTACCTTGCCCATTCATCAAAATCCCCCCCCCACACATGAAGAGCATCACCCGGTTTTCCATCCTCGTTTTTTTTATTTGTCAGTCCATTTTTTCGCCCAACTTTTTGCTTGCACAGAATGATTATTTTTTTCCGAAAGGAAGCAAACTGGACGAGCAAATCACCTCTCCCGAAGGCTTCCTCGGCTACGCTATCGGAGATTGGCATACGCGCTACGACCGGATGGTTTCTTACATGGAAGAACTGGCCCGGCAGTCGGAAAAGGTTCATTTTCAAATCATTGGCTACACCAATGAATTGCGCCCGCAAATTGTATTGACCATCACTAATCCCGAAAATTATCAACGGCTGGAAGCTATCCGGGAGGAGCATTTGAAATTGAGCAAAGGCGACGGCGAGGCGGTCAATTTGGACAAGATGCCGGTCATTCTTTTGCTGGGCTACAATGTGCATGGCAACGAACCTTCAAGCACGGAAGCGGCAATGCTGACGGCGTACTATTTAGCCGCTTCAACCGATGCCGAGACGCAAAATTTTCTCGAAAATGCCGTGATTTTCGTTGACCCTGCCTACAACCCAGACGGCCGCGACCGGCATGCGCATTGGGTAGATATGCACAAGGGCAATCCCCCGGTAGCCGACCCCCTGGACAGGGAACACAACGAAGCATGGCCCGGCGGCCGCACCAACCACTATTGGTTTGACCTGAACCGCGATTGGCTGCCCTTGTCGCAGGTCGAAAGCCGAAACCGAATGCGGTTTTACCACCAATGGTTGCCCAATGTAGCCACCGATTACCACGAAATGGGAACAAACGGCACCTACTTTTTTGAACCTACGAAGCCCTACGGCTCGGAAAATCCCCTGGTGCCGAGGAAGAATTACGACGAACTGAATCAACTGTTCGCAGGCTATTTTGAGGCTGCCCTCGATGAAATCGGCTCCTTGTATTTCACCAAAGAAGCCTTCGATAATTTTTACCCCGGCTATGGTTCCACCTATCCGGATATGCAGGGCGGCTTGGGCTTGCTGTTCGAGGAGGCGAGTTCGAGGGGGCATTTGCAAAAGACCACGATGGAGGATTTGACCTTTGCCTTCACCATCCGCAACCAAACGCGGACGGGCATTGCTACGGTGCGCGCCGCTGTCGAAAACAGAGAATTGTTGTTGCGTTATCAACAGGAATTTTTCCAATCAGCCATTTCAGAAAGCCAAAAACAAGCCACCAAAGCCTATCTTTTTGGCGATTCAAACGACCAAAGCCGTACCCGCGCCTTTGCTAATCTGCTCTTGCAGCACCACATCAAAACCTTTAAACTACAAAAGGCGGTGCATCGCAATGGAAAGACTTTTGAACCCGGCAAAGCCTTCCTTGTGCCGGCGGAACAAGTGCAATACAGGATGGTGGAAACCTTCTTTGAGCCGGTTTCTGAATATTACGACAGCGTTTTTTACGATGCCTCTGCCTGGATGGTGGCTTTGGCTTTTGACATGCCTTACGAACGGCTTAGCGGCAAGTTGCCCACTTTGGGAAACGAACTCCAATTCGATGATTTGAAACCCAAACCACGCCCTGTTCCAAAGGCGTCCTACGCGTATTTGTTCGATTGGAGCGATTATTTTGCCCCCGAAGCGCTTTGGTTTTTGCAGCAAAAAGGAATTTATTCCAAAGTAGCTTTCCAACCTTTCACCATCGGGCAGGGAGGTGATAAAAAGGAGTTCGGTTACGGTTCGATTCTCGTTCCGGTTGCTGGCCAAAAAATTTCGCCGGAGGAATTACACTCTTGGGTTAGTCAGACGGCAGCCCTTGCAGGTATTGACGTTTTTACAGTCTCGACAGGAATCACCGCGGAAGGAGCTGACTTGGGCAGCCGCAGTTTCAGAACGGTGAAAAGGCCGAAAGTGGCTATGCTCATTGGGGAAGGAATGTCGGGCTATGAGGCAGGAGAAATTTGGCATTTATTGGACACAAAAGTCCACATGCCCATCACCAAAGTGGATATAACCGATTTTAACCGGCTGCAATTAAAGAACTACAACACGCTGATTCTCGTTTCTGGAAATTACAAAAATTTGACGCCTGCCAGCGTTCAAAAAATACGGTCTTGGGCGAAGGAGGGCGGCACCTTAATTAGCCTGCGAACCGCCACAAAATGGCTCATCGAACAAAAGTTGGTCAAAGAAAAATTGCGCAAAGCGACCACAAAAAAAGACTCGCTTCTAAAGCAGCGATTCGATTTCGACACGGCGCGGGACCGGCTTGGGTCGAAGCGAATCGGCGGTTCCATTTACCAAACGGATGTTGACATCACGCATCCCCTCGGTTTCGGATACCACGACCGGATATTGCCGGTCTATCGCAATCACCGCGTTTTTCTGGAACCAAGCGCCAATTCGTTCAGCACGGTTGTCGAGTACACCGACAAGCCGCATTTGGATGGCTACATTCACCCCGACAACCTCAAATTGATAAAAAATTCCGCTTCTCTTTTGGTCAGCAAGATGGGAAGGGGAAGAGCAATTTTGTTTGCCGACAACCCCAATTTCAGGGGTTTTTGGTACGGCACAAATCGGCTGTTTTTCAATGCACTGTTCTTCGGTTCACTGATTGCCTTGCCGGAGTAGGGCAGTTGGGAGTTTGGGAATTGTCAGTCATTGGAGCTTGTTTAAGGAATTTGGAAAGAGCCTTAGAAATCCAAAATAATTCAAACTGCTGTGGTGGTGTTGCCTTATCTCAATGCCATGCCCTGATGAAACTGGATAAAGAAGATAATATCACTTTATTACCCCACCGTTCCTAAAAGAGTTGTCTGAAAAATTATTTTTGGACAAAAGAATCAATTTTTTTAACCAGTTTATTGAGACATAAAGGTATTCCGGCAAGAATTAGGAACGGTGAAAAAGATTATGATAGTCTAACTGATGTTGAAATATTGGAACTTGATAATCTGGCAAGCCTGATGAGTAAATCCCCTTCAGTAAGTGAGATAATAGATTTCTATAATACCAGTAAAACTTTAAAAATACAATCAATTGAAGAAGATGAATATAGCTTTATTTATTTGCTAAAAAACAGGCGTTAATTCAAAAGGATTGTATTGAATTTAAGAGCAAAAAAGCAGTTGCCACCGTCACTCATGAGGGAGGGTGTCTTTTTTTAGAGCCGTATTTAACCCATCATCTTATCAAAGTCGCAAAACTCTTAAAAGTAAAAGACTTGCCCCGAGGGCCCGTATAATTTACCAGACAGAGATAGACTCCGGCGGGGTATTCACTTCCGGAGTTGTTTTTTCGCCCGTTCCAGCCATTTTCAGGGTCAGAGGTTTCGAAAATTAGTTCTCCCCACCGATTCCAGATTTGCAGGTGAAAATTTTGGATGCCTGCCATCATTCCCTGTCCTTTGAAGAATTCATTCACCCCGTCGTTATTCGGCGTGAAGGCGTTGGGTAGAAAATAGGTGACCTCCGGGATGACGTCTATAAATTGAAGGAGGGTATCTTGACATCCTCTCGGATGTTGTACAATCAATCTCACTTCCTGTTGCCCCGTGTCCGGGAAAGAGAAGACGGGATTTTGCTCAAACGAAGAACCAAAACCCGCAAATTTCCATTGCCAAAAATCGGCGCCTACGGATAGGTCGGTGAATTGAACTACGGGATGGAGGTTGGTCAGATTTTCAGGCGAAAAGCTAAAGTCAGCTACTGGACTGGGCAAAATTTCGATGAGTTGTGGAAAGAGAGTATCGGTTTTACAGCCAATTGGAGAGACGATTTCCAGGGAAATGTCGTAAACGCCCGGCGATTCAAAAACATGCGCCGGGCTGATGGCAGCGCCGGTGTTGCCATCTCCGAAATTCCACCGAATATCGTAGGTTTCGTCAATGGGCATGGAGAGATTGTCAAAAAAAATGCTCGCCGGTTCGCAACCAACAAAAGCACTCGGCGATATGACAATCAACGCGGGGGCAGGCTGATACTGAATGGTTTTGAAGATACTCTCCACGCAACCATTGTCATCCGTGATTTCCAATCGGACATCGTGGAAACCAGGTATTTGGTACAAATGGGGAGGGTTGCTTTCGAGGGATTCTTCCCCGTCGCCAAATTCCCACTGTCGGGCAATGATGTTGCTGTTTTCGGCAACCGACAGGTCGGTAAAAGTGGCAGGGCCTGCCACACAGGTATCGAATTGGAATTCGAAATCGGGCTTTATTTCCGGAAAGACGTGGACAATAATCGTCGCGGAATCGGAACATTCGGTGCCCGGATTTAGGGAAAGCCGCCCTTCATAGGTGCCCACCTCCGGAAAAGCAACTTCCGCATTCCAACTCGGGAAAGTTTGGGTTTGTCCATCGATGTCAAACTCCCAAATAGATTGGCTGATCAATTCTTGCTGAAAACTTTCGTTGATAAAATCTACCGTTTTACCACAGGAATTTACAATAAATTGACTGCTATTAATGATGGAATCCGCCTGGATTTTGGCAACGACCGTGGGTTCACAAAAGGTTACATTAAATTGAAAATCGCGCTGCACCACACTCAATAATTGGCCGTTGCGGAACTCTTTCACACAAATGCCGACGACAAATTGCCCTTGCACAGTGGGCGTTCCTGTAATCAATCCGCTTACCGCATCAATGCTCAAAGAAGGCATGCCCGCCAAAGGGTTGAGCGCTGAAAACGGGGGGGAATAATGCACCGGATTGAAGGGAGGCGGGCAAGCGGGGTCGGGTTTAAAGCCCAAACAACTTGCCGGGTCGCCCGGAATGAGAAAACCCACCGTTCCGCCGCCCTCTAAAGGGGCACATAATTCATAAACCAATTGGTCTCCGTCCCGGTCGGTAGCGGAGTGGTCAAAATTCAGCGGTTCTCCTGCGCAGACGACGATGGGCGGGAAGTCGTTGAAAACAGGGCTGCTATTACATGTTGCCTGTGCTTCAGGGGTCAGTTGGACGGAGAAAGTAGCCCCCACCTCATCCTGCGTAGTAATATTCGTGATGGTGCTGTTCCTGCAACATCTTTGATAAACAATGTGATAGCTTGCGTTTGAGACGGGAAGATTCAATTCAAAAAGATATACTCCTTGCTGCACGCAAACATTCGGCGGAACGATTAGGCAGGGATTATCTAAATTGGGTAAAATTCGTGTAACAGGCTGCAAAGGCACATAAAAATGAGCTATTTGCTGATAAGGAGCTGCATCTCCCAAAAAAACCGTTATCGGAGCATTTTGGTCATAAACATCGGCCATCGCACTACTGCAATCCCTGTAAATTTTCATCGTAAACACATAGTCGCCATTCCCGAAGCAGCGGTAAGTAACATCCCCCCCAATAATATGAAAAGCCTGCAAAGGCAAAGCAATGCAATTGGAAAAAAGGACGATTGCTATTTTGAACAGTTGCTTCATCATGCCATTCGCCGTAGCTGGTTTAATTTTGAAAACAAGGTAAGGACTAAGGGTGGAAATAAAATACAAGATAGGTGACAAAATCGGGATTAGGAACTTTTACAAGACAACTTCGACATTTGAAGGCTATTCCCGGTATTAATCTTGGGTAATTTCTTAGAGGAACGGTGAAAAAATAAATCAAGCTTCCTGGCTACTTCTTTTGTCCTTATTTTTCACTTTGAAAACAGTCATTATATCAACATGACTCTTGTTTTCAAAGCAAAAACTAAGAACAAAATAA
>Ga0114931_10010265_pt1 | contig 11159 bp, 11 predicted proteins | sample 2SBtaG_FD_89579 | JGI IMG/M metagenome (GOLD analysis project Ga0114931, IMG submission 89579) | Deep subsurface microbial communities from Kolumbo volcano to uncover new lineages of life (NeLLi) - 2SBTROV14_V59a metaG | ecosystem: Environmental > Aquatic > Marine > Volcanic | place: Kolumbo...
GCTTTGCGGGCAAAATTTAATGGCTGGGGTGCCAGGATTCGAACCTGGGAATGCAGGGATCAAAACCCTGTGCCTTACCACTTGGCGACACCCCAATTGTTCAATCCAAATATCTTAATGGCGCCATAAATCAGCCTTTCTGGCTCGTTACTTTACAAAGTGGCGATGCATCCAGTCCCTTTGCCACCTGAGCCTGCCACCCATCCGGGAGTTCGTCCAGTACTCGCCGGGCATCAACTTCGCTGTTAAAAGTGGCAAATATGCACGCCCCAGTACCCGTCATTCTTGCCGGCGAATAATGCGATAACCATTCGGCTGCTTCAGCCACCTGTGGATAGCGCTTGTAGACCACAGGCTCACATACATTTCCTCCTGCACCTGCCAGGAAGTCGCGTATTGTGATGGGCGGACAATCACGTGTCAATTGATCATCGCTGAAAACTTCTGCTGTGGAAACATGGCATTGCGGCACAATAACCAGGTACCACGCCGGTGGCAGCTCCACCGCGGTCAAGTGCTCCCCGACCCCTTCCGCCCAGGCTGCCTGACCCCGAATAAAGACAGGCACATCAGCGCCCAGGGACAGGCCCAGTGATTCCAGTTGTTCTTGTGGCAAATTAAGGTTCCACAGGTAATTGAGTGCCACCAGTGTCGTCGCCGCATCCGAACTACCCCCGCCCAACCCACCGCCGACAGGCAAACATTTGTCGACCCTGATATCGGCCCCTGATCCGGTGCCACTTTCTGACTTGAGAAGCCTGGCTGCCCGCACCACCAGGTCCTGTTCAGGACTAACACCGGCCAATTCCGAGGTGCGCTGGATCACACCATCTTCACGTACATTGAAGAAGAGTGTGTCAGCAAAATCGATAAACCGAAATACAGTCTGAAGCAGATGAAAGCCGTCAGGTCGCTGACCTGTGATATGCAGAAACAGGTTAAGTTTAGCTGGCGCCGGCCAACCGAATTGTGGTGAGCGCAATGAGAAAGTTGATGTATCAGCCATTTATCAGATCTGTGAGCAAGTCAGTGCATTTGAAATTGATGTCTGTTGTGAATGGCACATACTGTCATTCCGGGCGAAACGAAGTAGAGACCCGGGATCCAGGGTGTGTACCCACACATTCTGGATTCCTCGGCAACTGCTCGGTAATTGCTCCTGCATTACCCTACCTTCGCCCATCCCTGGGGTCGTACCTTCGCCCATCCATGGACTCGTACCTCCCTACATCCTTGTAGGTCGCGCATTTTCGCGGCAATGACAGGATTCGAGGATACTCGGGTTAAAGTAAGCACCATTCGTATCTGTTGTTATTGTTCCAGATTCCATTGATCAATCACAACACGCACATCAAGGCGGCTATTCTTGAGAAAGACCTTGCGCGGTAATTCAAGATCGTTGACGCGCATGTATTTGCGATATGAAATTTCCCACCCGGATTGTACTAGACGGCTCAAACGACCGCGATCATCAACTTCTTGTCTGGCGGGCATACCTGGCTCGGGCAACCCCAGGATCCAGGCGTGCAAACCAGATACCGGTATGTACCAGCCCAGTTGTTCATGCAACAGGGTTTCTGCGTTTTTGGCCACATAATGTTCATCGTCGGTACGCAAAATTGCACCCTGCTCACTGCCTTCGATTTGCACAGTGCCCTGACCTAGCGGTCCACTTAACCAGATTTCATATTTGCCCGCACTTTCATGCCAGCGCAGGGAAGCCTGCCAGGAATCATCTTCAGTCTTGATGGAAATGCGACCGGTTAATGACCAGGGCAATGTATCCGCAAGCAAGTGTTGTCGTACTTTCCAGGCTTGCTCAGGATCATCAACGGGTGGTAAGGGTGGAGGGAGGGTCTCACATGCCGTCATTGCAAACGCGAGTGCCAGCAATGACAGCCGTTTCATTTCTTGAATTTTTCCATCACCTTAAGCAAGTTTTTATCATCGGGTGCAGATTCAAGTGCCTGCGATAACACCTTGTATGCATTTTCAGCATCGCCAGCTACCCACAGGACTTCACCAAGATGGGCAGCAATTTCGGCATCATTATTAAGTTCGAGTGCACGACGAAGATGTTTGGCCGCTTCCTTGTATTTTCCCAGTCGGTATTTCACCCAGCCCAGGCTGTCCAGAATCGCCGCATCCTGTGGCCGCAGGTCATGGGCCCGCTTTATAAATTCCAGGGCTTCCTGATGACGATCTGTGCGGTCAGTCAGTGTATAACCCAGCGCATTGAGTGCATGGGCATTATCCGGCTCATGTTTGATAATAGTACGAAGGTCACGCTCCATGACATCCATCATGTCCAGTTTTTCAGCGGCCATGGAATGGGCATAAAGTAATTCTGAATTATCAGGGTAGGCAACTAATCCATCTTCGTACACTGTCAGAGCTTTTGCATTCTCATTAACATTACGCAGCAACTCACCTTCAACCAGGTACAAGCGAATTATATGACTGCTTTCGCGTGTTTGTGTCGTATGCAGGAAGTCACGTGCTTCACCAAGTTTATTTTGTTTGGCAAGTAACGTAGCAACACGAATGCGCGCATCAATAAAACTTTCACCGTGAGTGACTGCCGAGTACCACTCGATCGCTTGTTCAAACTTGTTTCTGGATTCAGCAATGTAACCGAGGTAATAGTTGGCTTCCATCTGACGCTTGCCAAGCCTGGATAGTTTCGTGAAATATTGCTCTGCGCTATCAAGGTCTTCAGCCTGCAGCGCCAATACACCGGATGTATAAACAATATCAGCATTCTCCGGCATTTGTTTGGCAATAACATCAAACTGTTCACGCGCAGCCACCAGGTTTTTGGCATCTACCAGCAATCGAGCATAGATCAACCTGACCGGTGCATCTGTTGGTTGATCTTCAAGAAGGCCTTTCAGATAGGACAATGCTTTGGGTGTGTTATTCTGGCGTTGTAATATTCGCGCATATGAAATGATGGCATTGATCCAGTGCGGCTTCAGTTCCAGTGCCCGTTCGATAGACTCACGGGCTATTTCAAGTTTGCCGGCCTGCTCAGCAAGAAAACTGTAAGCATGCAGCGCACCGGCATTATCTTTTGCACCGGCAATAAGTTTACGCATCACTTCCAAAGCCTGAACCTTGTCTTCACCTCTACCAAGTAACGTCGCCACCAGGTAGAAACTTTTTTCCGTATCTTGTGCTGTCGACAATATAAAGCGCAGATGTACAAGTGCGGCTTCAGTCTGGCCGTTTTTGATCAGAAACGTCGCCAGCATTTGTCGGGCATCGTGACGTTGAGGCTCAATCTCGACCCAGAGCCTTGCTGCCTGCAATGCGCTTTTATCATCGCGCGCATACACAGCAATGCGTGTTGCCCGTTCTATTATTCTCGGATCGCGCGTGCGTTCAGCCAGGGTAAGGTAATGTTTGATGGAAACGTCAAGACGACCACGATAACCTGCGATTTCCGCTGTCATCAGGTCATATAAAAGATCAGGCGTCAGCTCGACCCCGGGCAATTCCCTCTGTGCTTGCTGTGATTGTGCAGCCGGAGCTGGCTTCACGGACTGGTTGGCATCAACCGGGCCAGATAAAGCAGATGACTGGCCACCAGGCATGCTTGAGCATCCGGCAGCCAATATGCCTGTGAGTGCCAGGGCTATCAAGGCTACTATGTGGAAATACTGTTTCATACAATCCAGACCCGCAGTCATCCTAACCATTAATATATATAACGGCAATGACTATATAAAGTTTATATACAGTATAATAGGTTTTTTGCTGTTTCGCCTCATATGTCCTTGTATACTCTCAAATATCTCTTGTAAAACAAACATTATCATGGCACTGCTTACATTTGGCATTAACCACAAAACTGCCCCTGTTGAGGTGCGGGAAAAGGTCGTTTTCCCCGCTGAGAGCATGACGAGTGCATTGCGAGAACTTACATCCATTGACACTGTAAGTGAAGCGGCCATCCTGTCTACCTGTAACCGAACTGAACTGTATTGCAGTACAGAATCTTATTCCGGTAATGCGTCACAAGCTGGTGAGCTAAATGTCCTGCACGACAATACCAGCACTGATGCCATTTATAAGTGGTTTCAGGAGTATCATCAACTCAGCACGGATGATGTTTCACCTTATATATATATTCATCCGGACAAGCTCGCTGTTCAGCATATCCTGCGGGTAGCCAGTGGCCTGGATTCCCTGGTTCTGGGAGAACCACAGATCCTGGGCCAGATGAAAGATGCCTACACCCAGGCCAAAGAAGCCGGGACTCTCGGCCAGTTATTATCAAGATTGTTTCAATACACTTTTTCTGTCGCCAAGCAGATCCGTACAGACACCGCCATCGGTGCCAGTCCGGTATCCGTTGCCTTTGCTGCCGTCACCCTGGCCCGGCAAATCTTTGGCGACCTTGTCGACCACACTGCCCTTTTGATCGGAGCTGGCGATACTATCGAACTGGCGGCCCGTCACCTGCATGAAAAAGGGTTAGGCCGCATGATCATCGCTAACCGTACCCTGTCGAAAGCACAACGACTGGCCTCTCAATTCAAAGCCTACGCCATTGAGTTGGCAGATATTCCTGCTCATTTGTCGGAAGCCGATATCGTTATTTCCTCCACTGCCAGTCAGACGACCATTGTAAATAAAGCGAACGTGGAACAGGCACTGAAAGTACGCAAGCATCGTCCTGTGTTTATGGTTGACATCGCTGTGCCCCGCGATATCGATCCACAAGTGGAAACCATGGAAGATGTGTATCTGTACACCGTGGATGATCTCAAGGACATCATTGAGGAAAACCTGCATTCACGTCGTCAGGCGGCGCTGCAGGCCGAAGAAATTATCGATGACCAGGTCGATCATTTTATGGGCTGGTTAAAATCACTCGATGCCGTGGAAACCATCCGGCAGTACCGCGATAACGCTGATATCATCCGTGAAGCTGTGCTTGCCAAAGCCAGGCAGCAACTGACAACCGGCACAGATCCAAAACAAGTGATAGAAGAACTGGCACGCAACCTGACCAATAAACTCATTCATACTCCCAGCGCACAGATAAAACAGGCCGGTTATGATGAACGCAGTGATCTACTCGACGCTGCACGCGAACTACTGGGTCTGGATGACGGTAATAGCCAGAATAATGGTTAAAAACAAGCTGCGTTTACCATGAAGGCATCAATACAAAACAAACTACAGAAGCTTGCCGATCGCCTCGATGAAATCAATGTCCTGCTTTCGGACCCGGAGACAATCAAGAATCAAAATCGTTTTCGTGAACTATCCAGGGAACATGCGCAGATCACACCTGTGATCAAATGCTTTGATGACTTTAATGTGAACAATGAGGCCATCAAGTCAGCTAAAGAGATGTTAAAGGACAAAGACCCTGAAATGCGCTCAATGGCGGAAGAGGAGCTGGCCGAAGCAATAGAACGGGAACTGAAAATCGAGAGCGAGCTCAACCGATTGCTGTTACCCGTCGACCCCCATGACAATAGTAATATCTTCATTGAGATACGAGGAGGGGCTGGTGGTGATGAAGCTGCACTGTTTGCCGGTGACTTGTTCAGGATGTACACAAGGTATGCCGAATTAAAGCACTGGCAAGTGGAAATCCTGAATCAAAGCGAGGGCGAGCACGGTGGCTACAAGGAAATTATCATGCGCATTATTGGTAAAGGTGCCTATTCCCGACTTAAATTTGAATCCGGTGGTCATCGCGTACAACGTGTTCCGGAAACCGAGTCCCAGGGCCGCATACATACCTCTGCCTGCACCGTGGCCGTGTTGCCTGAAGTATCAGAGGTAGAAGAAATCGTGATTAATCCTGCTGATCTGAAGATTGATACCTACCGTGCTTCCGGTGCCGGTGGACAACATGTCAATAAAACCGATTCTGCGATCAGAATCACACATCTGCCGACAGGCACCGTCGTAGAATGTCAGGATGATCGCTCCCAGCACAAAAACAGGGCACGCGCCATGTCACTGCTGTCATCCAGATTACTGGACGCCGAGCGCAGCAAGCTGGAAGCCGAGCAAGCACAAACACGCCGCACACTTGTTGGCAGTGGTGACCGTTCAGAACGGATCCGTACTTACAACTTTCCACAGGGACGATTGACCGATCATCGAATAAATTTGACGCTGTACAAACTCGATGCGATCATGGAAGGCAATCTGGATCAGGTCATCGATCCGATAATCAGTGAATATCAGGCTGATCAACTGGCCGCAACGGGTGAAGACAATTAACGCGGGAAATACCAATGAGTATTGAAACAAGCGTACACCCGAATACTATCACTAATGTGCTGGCACAAGCCTACCAACGCCTGCACCCTGTCCACGATTCTGCCTACCTGGATTCAGAATTACTGTTAGCGCACATCCTTGGCACTACGCGTACTCACCTGCATACCTGGCCTGACAAGGAATTATCGACCGAACAGTTTTGCCAGTTCATGGAACTTGTTTACAGCCGAAGCACCGGTACACCGGTTGCGTATTTACTCCGCCATCAGGAATTCTGGTCCATGGATTTCACTGTCACACAGGACACATTAATCCCGCGCCCGGAGACAGAACTTCTGGTAGAGCTTGCCTTAGAGCTGGTTCCGGCAGACCAGAAAGCGACCATAGCAGATCTGGGCACCGGTTGCGGTGCCGTAGCACTGGCCATCGCAAAAGAACGTCCTGCTTGTCGTGTCATTGCTACAGACGTTAGTGTGCATGCGCTTAAAATTGCCTTGCACAATGCTGATCGGCACAAGCTTACTGATGTTGAATTTCGCCTGGGTGACTGGCTGGCGCCGCTGGCGGATGAACTGGCCGATGTTATTGTCAGCAACCCCCCCTATGTCCCGGAAAACGACGAACACCTGAAACGAGGTGATGTGAGATTCGAGCCAGGGCTTGCGCTAGGCAGTGGATCCGATGGACTCAACGCGATACGAATTATTGCTGACAAAACGCGAATGTGCTTAAAACCAGGCGGCTGGCTATGCCTGGAGCACGGTTATGATCAAAAGGAAAAAGTCAGAAAGTTACTTATCAGAAATAGCTACGTTGATATCCACAGTTTCTCTGATTTAAGTGGTAATGATCGGGTGACTATTGCCCAATGGAGCAAATAAAATTCTCTGATTGATAGCTTAATCAGAGGTTTTTAAAAACAATTTGTAAATCAATAGCCTGAAAATCAGCTTGATTATTCTATTGACTGACATAGGATCAGGATATGGGTCAGCTTTCAAAAGCGCAGATTGAAGAGCAGGATCAGGAACATATCAAAAACAGGGAAATCCTGTTCAACCAACTGCATCCTGAACAAAACCAGGCGCATGCCGCAATGCTTCTGCTAAGCGACGTGCAGGGGATCCTGCATACACATGCATCCTCCCCGCTTTGCCTTCACATCAGTTATGACCTTCGTTATATCTCTCTGGAAATGATTGAAAATGCACTCACTGAAGTTGGTTTTCATCTCGACAACAGTCTTTTGATTAAACTCAAACGCGCATTGTTCTACTTCACGGAAGAAACACATCGTATAAACATCGGCATCACAGGCACATTCAGCACACGTGACATCTTTGTCAATCGTTACGAACATCTCAAACACGGCTGCCGCGATGAACGCCCGGCACATTGGCGAAAATATTTATAAAAAAGATAAGTAACCACGGGGCACACAGGGAGCACGGGGATAATTAATTCAATAAAATCTATCTGAAGATTATTCTATAGAATTGATATTATTTTTAGTTTATATAATTCAGCTGCCAAGAACACTGAGAATTTTCTAGCTATCTTTTCCCCGTGCTCCCTGTGTACTCCGTGGTTACTTTGTACAAAATGATAGAATAGTTTTTAATCTAAACTTCCCCGTGGTTAATAAAAGGAAATAAACAGTGGACGACGAAGAACTACTTCGCTACAGCCGCCAGATCATGCTTCCCCAAATCGGTATTGAGGGCCAGCAAAAGCTGTTTGAGTCTGAGGCGCTGATTGTCGGCCTGGGTGGTCTGGGGTCGCCTGTTGCAATTTATCTTGCAACATCGGGAATCGGTAACCTGGTGCTGGCTGACTTTGATGAAGTTGATCTTTCCAATCTGCAACGACAAATTTTACATACAACGAAAGACATAGGACTGGCAAAAACAAAATCGGCCCGGAACACACTTGAATCGCTTAACCCGGATGTCAGCTTTCAGTTAATTGAAAAAAAACTTAAAGGTAATGAACTGAAAGACCAGGTCACATTGGCAGATGTTGTCATTGATGCCAGCGATAACTTCTCCACCCGTTTTATGTTGAATGAGTTTTGTGTGCGAACAAAAACACCCCTGGTCTCAGGTGCGGTTAACCAGATGACAGGCCAGTTAACTGTGTTTGACAGTCGACGTGACGATAGTCCCTGTTACCGTTGTCTTTACGGCGAAGACAGTATTGATCAGGAAGAAGCCTGTTCGGAAACCGGTATCCTGGCACCGCTTGCCGGTGCTATCGGCTCACTGCAAGCCGCTGAAGCGATCAAGGTGTTGCTTGGCATCGGTGAAACACTGGTTGGCAAGGTAATGCTGTTCGATGCTATGAAGATGGACTGGCGAACTGTGAAACTCAAAAAAGACCCGACCTGCCCGGTGTGTTCAGGTTGAACTGAAATTAGTTTGCATGCAGACTGCATACGCCTTGATATGTTGCGCTAAATCTTTGGCAATGGTTTTAAGATCCTGTTGTAGTGATCCTAGTCTTGCTTCCGTTCCACATTCAAATTCCGGCCTGATTGCGTAGGTAGTCGAGAGAGAATTGCCAAAATCGACCACACTTATCTGCCACATATAATTAAGCTTGTGTTGATAAGTCAACTGCCAGAGGTGATGGATAATTAACCGGGCATAAGTTGATGTGCTTGCATAAAACCAGACCTGGGGAATCTTGTAAAGATTGCCTTTATTGTCCAGATGCCCCTCACAGGACCAGCAGGGCTGTAGTCCCTCAAGTAAATTTAATTCATAGGAGAGAGCGACAACTCCATGTTCCAATGGATAGCGCTCAGGATCACTGGATAACGCCTTTGGCAGGTTTTCACATTCAGGCGAACACCGGCAGGTGCAGGTAGTCGAAGAACACTCTACACATTTCAGTCGGCAGTCTTTGCAAGGACGTTCTGCAAAGGTCACCGAGGAATGGCGCAATGTTTCCAGATCCTCCTGAAAAGAATCGTGATCGGAATTATTTGCATATGCACTGGCGATTTTCACAAACGAAATCTCATTGATACCTTGATTACACAGGTGGATTTACCCACATAGTTAACATGGGTATCGGCTTCATCCACATAGACTTTAGGTGATTTTCAGGATTAATGAGGGGCTGTTTTGGTCCAGAACTGGCTATTTTTGTAGTTTTTTCTTCAGTAATTCATTTACTTGCTTCGGATTGGCCTTGCCCTGGGTAGCTTTCATTGTCTGGCCGACGAAAAAACCGAATACCTTGTCCTTACCCGCCCGGTATTGCTCAACCTGTTTGGGATTTGTCGCAATGATGTCGTCAATCACCTGCTCGATAGCACCACTATCGGTAACTTGTTCAAGCCCCTTTGATTCGATAATGGCATCAGCATCCCCTTCCCCGTTCCACATGGCTTCAAATACCTGCTTGGCTATTTTCCCGGAAATGGTATCGTCTTTTATACGTGCAATCAGGCCGCCGAGCTTGCCGGGTGACACCGGGCTTTCGGTGATGTTCGTGTTCTCCCTGTTAAGTGCCGCAGACAATTCCCCCATGACCCAGTTGGCGGCCAGTTTTGCATCCCCCGCTGACTTGACCACCGCTTCATAGTAATCGGCCAGCTCACGACTGGTGGTTAACGCACTGGCATCATTATTACTGAGATTGTAGTCAGTCATAAACCGGTCGCGTTTCTCATCAGGCAATTCAGGTAATGTTTTCTTTACGGTTTCAATAAAAACATCATCAAATTCGACCGGTAATAAATCAGGATCAGGGAAATAACGGTAGTCATTGGCTTCCTCTTTGCTACGCATCGGACGACTTTCATTTTTGTCTGAATCATATAAACGTGTCTCCTGAACTATCTTGCCACCATCTTCAAGTACTTCTCTCTGGCGTTCGACCTCATAGTTAATCGCTTTTTCAACAAAGCGAAATGAATTCAGATTTTTCAGTTCCGTGCGCGTACCAAATTCTTTCTGCCCTTTGGTTCTGATAGATACATTAGCATCACAACGAAAGGAGCCTTCCTGCATATTGCCGTCACATATGCCAAGATAGCGCACCAGCGAGCGTATTTTTTTCATATAGGCAACGGCTTCCTTTGCTGACCGCATGTCCGGTTCGGAAACGATTTCAAGCAAGGGAGTACCTGCACGATTCAGATCAATACCGGTCATGCCCTGAAAATCTTCATGCAAGGACTTGCCGGCATCTTCTTCAAGATGCGCACGCGTTATACCTACCGTTTTTGTACTACCATCTTCCATGATAATGGTGATGTTACCTTTGCCAACAATCGGTAATTCATACTGACTGATTTGATAACCTTTGGGCAGATCGGGATAGAAATAATTCTTCCGGGCAAAAACACTACGCCCGGTAATTTCAGCATCAATAGCAAGGCCGAATTTTATTGCCATGCGGACAGCTTCCTTGTTCAGCACCGGCAATACTCCCGGCAAACCGAGATCAACCGCACACGCCTGTGAATTCGGTGAAGCGCCATAGGTAGTAGACGCGCCCGAAAAAATCTTGCTCTGGCTCGCAAGCTGGGCGTGAATTTCAAGACCGATAACTGTTTCCCATTCCATTATTTACTTCCTTTTATTAACCACGGGGCACACGGGGAGCACGGGGATGATTAATGTAATAAAATCTAACCATAGATCATTCTATAGTACCGATGTCACTTTCAGTTTGTATAATTCAGCCACCAGGATCACAGAGGATTTTCTAGCTATCTTTTCCCCGTGTACCTTGTTTGTCCTGCGGTTATTAGCAGACATAATTTTTTCCCCGTGTGCACCGTGTGCCCCGTGGTTTCTATTCATTCAAAACCTGCCGGCATGCGTGTATGCCAGTCGGTCACTTGTTGATACTGGTGGGCCACGTTAAGCAGGCGTGATTCATCAAAGTAATTA
>Ga0114931_10010266_pt1 | contig 11159 bp, 9 predicted proteins | sample 2SBtaG_FD_89579 | JGI IMG/M metagenome (GOLD analysis project Ga0114931, IMG submission 89579) | Deep subsurface microbial communities from Kolumbo volcano to uncover new lineages of life (NeLLi) - 2SBTROV14_V59a metaG | ecosystem: Environmental > Aquatic > Marine > Volcanic | place: Kolumbo...
AGCAGATTGATGTAGGTGGAGACTATTTAAACGGGTCTATAAACAGTTTGTCAACTTATATATGTATAAACTTTTTATTGCAAGGAAGATCTGAATCCGTAAACTGATTGACGACGTTGGTGAAAAGGAAATTTTGATGTTGGGTGGATTCAGTGAACGTCAGCAGCGTCTTCTGGAACTGCTGTTGCGGCACCAGGATGGGATGACCATGGAGGCGCTGGCCCTGGGTTTGGAAGTCTCCAAGAGCGCTGTACACCAGCACCTCACTGCCCTGGAGCGGGACGGCTATGTAACTCGCAAGGCACTACGGAAGACCGGTGGTCGTCCCACTCAACTCTATGCCCTCACCGAGCGCGGCATCCATCTATTTCCCAAGCAGTATGCATTGTTCTCCCGGTTGATGCTGGAAGAGCTGCTGGAACGATTGGGGGGTGAGGCGGTGGAAAAACTGCTCTACCAGCTGGGTCAGTCGGCTGCCTCCGGGTTCCGTCACCGCCTTACCGGCAAGAGTGGACGTCGGCGGCTTGAGGAAGTGGTGGCTATCATGCAGGAGTTAGGCTACGAGGCTGAACTCAGGGAAGGGGCACAGGGTCCCGAGATCATCGCCCACAACTGTGTCTATCACAACTTGGCCAAGGAACACAGCGAAGTCTGCAGCCTCGATATGGGAATCCTGGACGGCCTGCTGGAGCGGGTGGTTCATCAGGAATGCATAGTGCGAGGGGGGGCTGCCTGCCGTTTCTGCCCGTCGCGAAAGCAGTAAAAGAACCGTTGCCGGCCACTCTTTCCCAGGTGGCACACTTGCCCCTTACTGCTGAGATGATTCTTGTCCAGCCAGCGGCTGCGGAACCAGGCATCGACACAGGGCCGCCAGGAGTCGGTCCAGTCGCCTTCGGTAGTGGCGACTTTGATAGCCGCTTTGCTGCCAACGGTTGGCACACCGGACCACCAGACGGGCCATTCTCAATAATCTTTGTCCATCTTCTCCCGCCCGCCCCTGGCGCTGGACGATCTTTTCCAGATTGCGGATCACATGGGCCCAGCAGTTTTGATGCTTTTCGGGATCATAGTCGTTGTAGGCACCATGACGATCTGTGATCAAAATGCCGTCAAATTCTCCCAGAAGTTCCTTGGCGGCGGCCTTGCCACGGGAGTAGTGGATAAGAAAGTAGGCGGTAGGATCACTCGACAATGACCATAGCCAGTAGACACTGCGATTCCGGCAGGCTTGCCTGGACACGGAATCTCCCATTGCAGGACATGAATTTCGATTCACCGACACTCAGGACCTCCGCCCTCATAAACAATCATACCCACAGGAGATGCCTTGGCGCCAACTGCCTGTTTGGGTATTCTTTGGCGCGAATCTGCCGGTTTTCCTGGTCGATTGTCCCGGGGTCAGCTGGCAAAACCACTGAATATCCCTTGCAACTCCACCCGGAATCGGATATCCACCTTACAAGATTCCAATCACATTTGTTTCTAGTCCTTCCGGAGGCTTCAACTCATGCACAGAATATCCATCACCGTCATCCTGTTGTTTCTGGCCACCCTGTTCACTACTTATCCCGTATCAAGCGCAGACCTGACCCGAGAGCAGGTCGTGGCCCTGCTGAAGCAGGCGACCTCCGACAAACCCGCGGATCTCAGGCGCAAAAACCTGCAGAAAGTGGATCTCTCCGGCCTCGACCTTCGCCACGCCGACCTCTGGGGCGCGGACCTCAGATATGCCGATCTGAGCCATGCCAACCTCGCCGGCCAGAATCTCGATCTGACCATCATGCGCGGCACCGATCTTTCCGGAGCCAATCTGCAAGGGGTCAGCATCTTCGGGGTCATCATGATCGATGCCAACCTGAGCGGGGCCAACCTCAAAAACAGCCGGGTCATCGCCACCCTGGACCGGGCCCGGCTGGTGGATGCCGACCTGGAGAACGCCTTCTGGGGCGCCGACATGAAAAACCAGACCATGGGCCTGATGCGCGCCAGCTGTAACAAGGCCGACTTCACCGGCGCCAAGCTGAAAAACGCCAATTTCAACCGGGTGCTGCTGAAGTTCGCCAAACTGCGCCGCGCCGACATGGATAACATCAATCTATACCGCGCGGTCCTGTCGGGCGCCGATCTGAGCGGTGCCAAACTCAGGTGGGCCGATCTGCGCGAGGCCCATCTGGACAATACCGACTTCAGCGGCGCCGACCTGACCGGCGTCAGGCTGGAAGGTGCCCTCGATCTGGACACCGCCAAAGGGATGAAACCCAAACCCAGGATCATCAAGGTCAAATAATTCCATGAACACTCACCGGCACATCCGCATCGTACTGGCAATCCTGTGGCTGGCCGCCGCACCCTCGGCCAAGTCAAGCGGGGCACCTGAACCACCCCAACCGGGAAAAATCCGTTTTGCGGTCATAGGAGACTTTGGCGACGGTGGCCGGGGGAAGGCGGCGGCCGCATCTACCGCTTCGGTGCCCCGCTCCCCCAAAGCGTGGTCCGCTACAACGACGATCATGGGGCGATGCTGGTGGAAAGCGACGCCAGAATGATGAGATTCAGCTTCATCAACCGTCAGGGGAAACTCATCGACGAAATCGAGCTGCACAAAGCTCAACGTCGAAACGCCACCCTCGGCAATCAGGTCACTCGATCCCTCTGGTCCGCCAATAACCTCTCCTGGGCCGAGAAAGGCTGTTTGCGGCCCGCCTGGACCCGGATGTATTCACCATCGGGTTGTAATTCCCAGGCGCCGCTATTGTCCCGGAGATAATAACGCAGGGCTTCCCGAATCACCTTGCGCCTGTGGCTCTGGGTCTGAATGGGGAAGGCCACTTCCACCCGCCGGTGGAGGTTGCGGATCAGCCAGTCGGCACTGGAGGCATAGACTTCAGGCCGGCCATCGTTACCGAAACAGAACACCCGGCTGTGTTCCAGAAAGCGTCCCAGCACCGAGCGTACCCGGATGTTCTCGGACAACCCCGGCACCCCGGGACGCAGACAGCAGATGCCGCGCACGATCAAATCGATTGCCACCCCGGCCTGGGAGGCCGCATAGAGCGCCTCGATGATCTCCGGGTCCTCGAGCCCGTTCATGCGGGCGATGATGCGGCCGCGCTTCCCTTCCCGCGCCAGAGAGGCTTCGCGATGAATGCGGTCGAGCATGAAACGGTGCAGATCGAACGGTGCCTGCACCAGTTTTTTGAGCTTGAAGGCGTGTCCCAACCCTGTGAGTTGATGAAACAGGCGCTGCACGTCCTCGCCCAGATCCTGATCGGCGCTAAGCAGGCCCACGTCGGTATAGAAACGGGTGGTGATCTCATGATAGTTGCCGGTGCCCAGATGCACGTAACGGCGGACCCCGCCCCTCTCCTGGCGCACGATCAGAAGCATCTTGGCGTGGGTCTTGTACCCCACCACTCCGTAGACCACATGCACTCCCGCCTCGTAAAGGCGCTCGGCGAGGCGGATATTGTCGGCCTCGTCGAAACGTGCCCGCAGCTCGATCACCGCACTCACTTCCTTGCCGTTACGGGCCGCCTTCACCAGAGCATCGGCGATGGCGGAATGAGAGGCAGTACGATACAGGGTTTGCCGGATGGCCAAGACCCGGGGGTCTTCCACCGCCTGTTGAAGCAACGCCACCACCGGGGAAAAAGCATCGAAAGGATGATGCAGCAAGACATCCGCCCGCCGAATGACGGAAAAATAATCGTGACAACCCACCAAGCGATCAGGGATCACCGGGGTAAAAGACGGATATTTGAGGTCGGAACGGGCCACGTCGTCATATACCGAGGCCAATCGATGCAGGTTCACCGGCCCGTTGACCTGATACAGATCGATGGATTCCACACCCAGGCGCCTGCAAAGATAGGTCGCCACCTCTTCGGGACAATTGTCGGCCACCTCCAGTCTGACTGCTTTTCCATAGCGGCGTTCCTGTTGCAGACGGCCCTGCAGCTCCCGCTTGAGGTCTTCCATTTCCTCCTCGTCGATGTAGAGTTCGGTGTCCCGGGTCACCCGGAACTGATAACAGCCTTCCACCGTCAGCCCCGGAAACAACTCCCCCACAAAGGCGTGCAGCACCGAGGAAAGAAACACGAAGGAACTGCCCTCTCCCCCCACTTCCGGAGGCAGCAAAACCAGACGGGGGAGGGTCCGGGGAATCGGAATCAGGGCATAGCGGTGACTGCGCCCAAAGGCGTCCTTACCGTGGAGGCAGACGATGAAATGCAGGTTCTTGTTGGCGATACGAGGAAAGGGATGGGCCGGATCGATGCTGAGAGGGGTCACCACCGGCAGCACCTCGCCCCGCAGATATTCCCGCAGCCATTCCCTCTGGACATCGTTCCACTGGGCCCGGCGCAGAAACTGGATGCCCTCCGCCGCCAGGGCTGGGATCAGATCCTCATTGAGGAGACGATATTGGGCTTCGACCATGGCGTGGGTCCGCTGGCGCAGACTCTGCAGCAACTCCCGCGAGTCGAATTCGTCCACCCCGCTGGTGGCCATTCCCAGGCTGATCTTCTTTTTCACCGCCGCCATCCGTACCTCGAAGAACTCGTCCAGATTGGCACTGGAGATACACAAAAAGCGCAACCTCTCCAGCAACGGCAACGATGAATCCTCGGCCATCGCCAGAACCCGGCGGTGAAATGCCAACAGACTCAGTTCACGATTAAGATAGCGATCACTGCGCTTGGGAAAAAAATCCTGCTCTCCCGACCCGTCAAATTCCGCCACCACAGTCATTTGGTTCCTCTTTGGTTTCATCAATAAAAGGGTAACATACGGCAAGATCACTTCCTTACCGATGATATTGGTATCACTGCGAATGCAAGAATACGCGGCTTGGTCAACTTTCTATGAGTATTTTCCCCGCTTGGCAGAAAAGCGCGGTTGGACCGAAAAGGCCGCCAAGATCCCCCGAAAAACCCGGCGCCAACTGATCATCAGTATGCTGATTCCCGCGGTCGTCGTTTTATTGATGATGGTGGGCAGGCTCATGCTGTATCTCTACCCGGAACTGGACACGCGTCGCCATGAAGTCACCCAACACGTGGGGACTCCCCTCCACCCTGCCGCCAGAGACAAGCCATGGTCCGGCGATCGGGCAGATAAATCAAAATCACAAGAAGCGGGTGGAATTGCTGCTGAAGGAGATTAAAGGGCTCTATGTGAGGAGCTCCCTGGGCTTCCTGCTACTGCAAGCCTGGATTCAGGGCCCCTTTTTGGGAATGAGCCCCCAGGTATTTATCGACTGACATCTATAACCATCCACCGGATTTTCTCCAGCGAAGCCCGGAGAACGCGGCACTCATAACCTTGGTGATTGAACGCCCTGAAAACTCTTGACAGTTCGTCGCCGATGAAAAAACCATCGGTCAGCTTTCAGACGGGAACCTGACGCTTTTCCACTTGCCCCCTCACCAAAGACAACGATACACTCGGAAATATCAAAATAAGCAGAAGGCAAGTGTCATGGGGCTGATTCTCGTTCTGCTCACGACATTTCTGGTTCTGACCACCGCTGGTACCGGTCTGACGGTCTCTTCACTGCTCCTGGCAGGCATTTACGCCATCGCCCTGCTGTTTGGCCTGGCCACTCCCCTCACCTTGATACTGACCGGGTTGCTGCTTCTGCCTTGCTTGGTTGTACTGAACCTCCCCCTCCTGCGCCGCCGCCTCCTCAGCAAACCACTCATGATACTGATTCGTGAAATGCTGCCCACCCTGTCGACCACTGAAAAGGAGGCCCTGGAAGCGGGAGACGTATGGTGGGAGGCGGAACTGCTTGGCGGCCGGCCGAATTGGCAAAAGCTCCTGGACTTTCCGCTTCAGCCCTTGACGGAAGCCGAACAGGCCTTCCTGGACGGACCGGTGGAAACGCTTTGCCGAATGCTCGACGACTGGCGGATCACCCATGACCTGAAGGACCTTCCCCCTGAAATCTGGCGGTTCATTCGGGAACAGCGGTTTTTCGGCCTGGTCATTCCCCCCCAATATGGGGGTCTGGGTTTTTCCGCCCGGGCCCATTCCGAGGTGGTGCTGAAAATTGCCAGCCGCAGCATCACCGCGGCGGTCACGGTCATGGTCCCCAATTCCCTTGGCCCCGGCGAACTGATCAGGAAGTACGGCACCCAGGAGCAGAAGGATCATTATCTGCCGCGGCTCGCCAAAGGCGAGGAAATTCCCTGTTTCGCCCTCACCGGCCCCTTGGCAGGCTCGGATGCCGGGGCCATGCCGGACTCCGGCAGCGTGTGCAGCGAGAACGGCAGACTCGGCGTGCGTTTGAACTGGGACAAGCGTTACATCACTCTGGCCCCGGTCGCCACCCTCTTGGGGCTGGCTTTCAAACTGCGTGATCCCGACCATCTGCTGGGGGACCAGGAAGATCGCGGTATCACCCTGGCACTGATCCCCACCGACACCCCGGGGGTCGAAATCGGTCAGCGCCACGCCCCCATGGAGATCCCTTTCCAGAACGGACCGACCCGGGGACGGAACGTCTTCATCCCCCTCGATCAGATCATCGGCGGCCGCGAAGGGGTGGGCCAGGGGTGGCGGATGCTGATGGAATGCCTGGCGGAAGGGCGCGGGGTTTCCCTGCCCGCGCTCTCTGCCGCCGCGGCCAAGCTGGCCAGCCGCACCACTGGCGCCTACGCCCGGATCCGGCGTCAGTTCCACGTTCCTCTCGGGGCTTTCGAAGGCATCACCCAGGTGCTGGGGAGAATGGGGGGTCTGGCCTACCTGATCGATGCCAGCCGTCTCCTGACCCTGGGAGCCCTGGATCAGGAGGTACACCCCAGCGTGGCCTCGGCCATCGTCAAATACCATCTGACCGAATCGATGCGCCAGCTGGTCAACGACGCCATGGATGTGCATGGGGGGAAAACCATCATGCAGGGGCCGCGAAATCATCTGGACGGTCTTTATCAGGCCATCCCCATCAGCATCACGGTGGAAGGGGCCAATATCCTGACCCGCAACATGATCATCTACGGTCAGGGCGCAGTCCGCTGTCATCCCACCTGTTGAAGGAAATGCAGGCTGCCACCGAGGACGATCTGGATACTTTCGACTGGGCCCTCCTGGGGCACCTCGGACTGGGCCTCCACAATAGTGCCCGGGCCATCGTCCACAGCCTCACCCACGGATTTTTCATCCGCACCGCCGCTGGACCCTATCAGCGCAACTTGCAGCATCTGACCCGCCTCTCTGCCGAACTGGCCTTTGTCGGCGACGTGACCCTGGGGCTCCTGGGAGGCGAGCTGAAGCGACGGGAGCGGGTGTCGGCCCGCCTGGGGGACCTCCTGAGCCACCTCTATCTTGCTTCGGCACTGCTGCGCCATCACGCCTCAGCCGCCGATCCGGAAAGCGAACGTCCCTTTCTGGAATGGGGACTGGCCTGGTGTCTCCACCGCGCGGAAACCGCCCTGAGCCATTTGCTGGACAATTATCCCGCGCCCAGACTGGGTATCCTCCTCAAGTGGCTGGTCATGCCCTGGGGCCATCGTCATGCACCCCCTTCCGACCGGCTCGATGTGGCGGTTGCCAGGCTTTTGCAGGCTCCCAACCCGGCCCGGGAGCGTCTCACCGCAGGGATTTTTCTCCCCACGAAAGCGGACGAGCCCATCACCCGCCTGGAACGGGCCCTGGCGGCGGAACTGGAGGCCGAGCCCATTCGCAGGCGCCTGCGTCAGGCGATCCGCGAAGGAAAGATCGGCGCTGGCCCCAAAGGACTCGATGAAGCGGTTCGGCAGGCATTGATCACCCCTGAAGAGGCAAACACCCTGAGCGAGGCTGATGCGCTCATTCAGGAAGTGATTGCCGTCGATGCATTTTCCCCAGAACCCAAGCGGGAGGCATAATCGATGGAAACCAAGGATTCTCCCATGCAAGGCAGGCCGGTCTACGTCGTCGACGGCAGCCGGACCCCCTGCCTGAAATCCCGGGGCGTCCCCGGACCGTTTACCGCCTCGGATCTCGCGTTGCGTGCCGCCCAGCCGTTGATGGCCCGGCAACCCTTCGGACCCGAGTCATTCGATCAGGTGATTCTGGGATGCGCCATCCCCGGCCCCGACGAGGCCAATATCGCCCGGGTCGTGGCCCTGCGCGCCGGTTGCGGCCGCCAGGTCCCCGCCTGGACGGTCCAGCGCAACTGCGGTTCCGGAATGCAGGCCATCGACTCGGCAGCCCGCGACATCGCCGCGGGCCGCTCCCAGCTGGCCCTCGCCGGCGGCACCGAGGCCATGAGCCACGCCCCGCTCCTCTTCAACCAGGCCATGGTGAGGTGGCTGGGACAAATGCAACGCACCCGCGGGCTGCCGGCGCGGGTGCGTCATGTGGCGCGTTTCCGGCCTGCTTTTCTGGCGCCCATCGTCGGCTTGCTGCGCGGCTTGACCGACCCCACCGTGGGGCTGATCATGGGCAAGACCGCCGAGATCCTCGCCTGGCGCTTCGTGATCTCCCGCGAGGCCATGGACGCCTATGCCCAACAGAGCCACCAGCGCCTGGCCACCGCCCAGGCCGAAGGCCGGCTGGCCGAGGAAATGGAGACCCTGTTCGACGGCGAGGGCAGATTCCACGACCACGACGACGGGGTGCGTCCCGATGTGACCCTGGAAAAACTGGCCACCCTCAAACCAGTATTCGACCGCGACTTCGGCCTGGTGACGGCCGGCAACAGCTCCCAGGTCACCGATGGTGCCGCATGGTTGATCCTGGCCAGCGAGGAGGCGGTCGAAAAGTACGATTTGCAGGTGATGGGGCAGATCGTCGATTGCAGCTGGGCGGGTCTCGATCCGGCGCAGATGGGTCTGGGGCCGGTCTACGCCAGTGCCGCCTTGTTGCAAAGGCAGAAACTGGGGCTGCAACAAATCGACTACTGGGAGATCAACGAAGCCTTTGCCGCCCAGGTGCTAGCCTGTCTGAAGGCCATGGAGGACGATGTTTTCTGCCGCGAGGAACTGGGACTGGAAGGTGCCCTGGGTACGATCGACCAGGAGAGACTCAACGTGGACGGCGGCGCCATCGCCGTGGGTCATCCGGTAGGCATGAGCGGCGCCCGCATCGTTCTCCATCTGCTGCGGGTTCTGGAGGAAAAACAGGCCGGCCTGGGTATCGCCACCCTGTGTATCGGCGGCGGCCAGGGAGGCGCGATGCTGGTGAAACGGGCTGGATGAGGAGCGATCACATGACTAGTTACACCCATTGGCGACTGGAAACCGATGATCAGGGCTTCACCTGGGCCTGGTTCGATCACGCCGACACTTCCACCAATGTCCTGTCCTCGGAGGCCCTGGCGGAATTCGGCACCATCATCGAGGAACTCCATGGCGATCCACCCCGCGGGCTGGTCATCGCCTCCGCCAAGCCCACGGGGTTCATCGCCGGGGCCGACATCAAGGAATTCACCCGCATCAAGGAGCGCGCATAGGCGCTCGCGTTGATGCGGACCGCCCATCACCATTTTCAAAGGCTCGAGCAGTTACCCTGTCCCAGCGTGGCCCGGATCAGCGGTTTCTGTCTGGGAGGCGGACTGGAACTGGCGCTGGCCTGCCGTTACCGGGTGGCGTTAGAGGAACCGGCTACCCGCCTGGGGCTGCCTGAAATCCTGCTGGGTATCCACCCCGGGTTCGGTGGCAGCGTGCGTCTGATCAGACGTATCGGGGCACCCAAGGCGTTCGCAATAATGCTCAGCGGAAGAACCGCCGATCCCCGCGAGGCCAGACGATTCGGGCTGGTGGATTACGCCGTTCCGGAACGGCATCTCGACCGGGCCTGCCGGCACCTGCTGGAGACCCAGCCCCCACCCAAGCGCGCAGCCTGGTGGCTGAGATTGATCGATAGTGCCCCGCTTCGCCCCCTTTTCGCCAGCCTGTTGCGACGCCAGGTCGGCAAACGCGCACCTCACCGGCACTACCCTGCCCCCTATGCCCTGATCGACCTTTGGCGGCACCACGGCGCAAGTTCCACGGCCATGTTCGAGGCCGAGGCCGAATCGGTGGCCGAGCTCATTATGAGCGAAACCTCGCGCAACCTGGTGCGGGTGTTTTTTCTCCGTGAGCGCCTCAAGCGCTTCGGCCACCAGGCGCAGAACAATTTCGCCCAGGCCCAGGTGGTAGGCGCGGGGGTGATGGGCGGCGACATCGCCGCCTGGTGCAGCGTGCAGGGGCTCAAAGTCGGCATTCAGGATCGGGCGCCGGAATATATCGCCCCGGCGGTGAAGCGCGCCTGGCAGTTGTTTGCCCGCAAATTCAAGCGTCCCCACCAACAGACCGCCGCCAAGGACCGCTTTATTCCCGATCCCAAGAGCCTGCAGCTGGAAGGAGCCGACGTGGTGATCGAGGCCATCAGCGAAAATCTGGAAGCCAAACAGACCCTGTTCCGGGAACTGGAGCCACGGGTCAAAGCGGATGCCCTGCTGGCGACCAATTCTTCCAGCATTCCTTTGGAGGCCTTGGCCGGGGCGCTCAAACAACCCGAAAGGCTGGTGGGGCTGCATTTCTTCAACCCGGTGGCAAAGATGCAGTTGGTGGAGGTGGTTCGTGGGGACCATACCAGTGAAGAAACGGCGGCGAAGGCGGCCGCTTTCGCCCGCCGCATCGACAAACTACCCCTGCCGGTCAGAAGCGCCCCGGGTTTTCTCGTCAACCGGGTCCTGATGCCGTATCTCATGGAAGCCGTGATCATGCTGGAGGAAGGGGTGCCGGCGGAAGCCATCGACCAGGCTGCCAGCGACTTCGGCATGCCCATGGGTCCTATTCTGCTGGCCGACACCGTGGGGCTGGACATCTGCCTGGCGGTGGCCGAGATCCTCAGCCGGGAGCTGGGGGGGGAGATCCCCACGCTGTTGAGGGAAAAAGTCTCTGGGAAGCAACTGGGCAAGAAGACCGGCAAAGGCTTCTACAACTATAAAGGCGGCAAACCGGTCTACGGTAAACAAGTGCGGAGCAAACCGCCCGCTGATTCCATCGAGGAGCGCCTAATTCTACGCCTCCTCAACGAATGCGTGGCGGTGCTGCGCGAAGAAGTGGTGGAAGACGCCGATCTGGTGGATGCGGGCATGATTTTCGCTACCGGTTTCGCCCCCTTCCGCGGAGGACCAATGCATTATCTGCAAACCCTTGGCGCGAACGTCATCAAGGAAAAGCTGGCAA
>Ga0114931_10010267_pt1 | contig 11159 bp, 9 predicted proteins | sample 2SBtaG_FD_89579 | JGI IMG/M metagenome (GOLD analysis project Ga0114931, IMG submission 89579) | Deep subsurface microbial communities from Kolumbo volcano to uncover new lineages of life (NeLLi) - 2SBTROV14_V59a metaG | ecosystem: Environmental > Aquatic > Marine > Volcanic | place: Kolumbo...
CACATCAACCTGGTCGTAATGGGCCCTGCAAGGGGCAGCAGATACCGGTACCCGGCCCAGAGAAAAAAACCGATCCCGACCAGGGCGAGTAACACAGTCGCGCCGATACAACCGGCTGCGATGACGGTACGTATCGTCGAACGCCTCAGCAGCCGCCCTTCCGCCTCCAGCAAATCGGCCAGAGCGATCACCAGTTCGGCCAGATTATTCAGTGCCGGCCTCCCGCTTCGAGCAGCTTGGCAATGATGAATCCCACGCCGAAGGCGGTCAGCAAGCTGCTGCCGGGGTGCTCTGAAATTTGCTGCTCTGCATTTTTCACGGCATCAGAACCTTTCCCCATCAATTCCTCGAGTTTGCTCTCGATATCCTCGATGGCGCTGTTGGCCCGCTGCTGCGCGCTGCTTCTGGTCTCATCGATCCTCTCCTCGGCCACGGCTTTTACCGCCTCGGTCAGGCCCCCGATATCCTTGCGAAGCTGGGCGATATCGGTCTTGAGTGCATCCAGCTCTTTGCGTATCTGATCTTCTGCCATGATGGTACTCCTTCTTGTCTTTCTTTCTTAACCTCGTCGAATCCGGCGTCCGGATTCCGCCGATGATTCGCATCCTAAATCTATTGCCCGTTTTCTGCGAGAATTTCCTTGACCCTGGCGCCGTCGAGCACCTCGCATTCCTGCAGCCTGGCGGCCAATGCATCGAGAGCCTGCCGGTGATCGGTCAGGATTTCCCGTGCACGCCGGTGACCGGCCTCCACGAGGTCTCGAATTTCCCGATCGATGAGCCGGGCGGTTGCTTCGCTGAAATTCCTTTCTTCCTGCCCCTGGACACCCAGAAACGCTAACTGCTGTTGGTGTCCCCAGGTCAGCGGACCGAGCGCCTCGCTCATGCCGAGGCGACACACCATATTATGAGCGATCTCCGTGGCACGTTCGAGGTCATTCTGTGCGCCGCTGGAGATATCCCCGAAAATAATTTCCTCGGCCACACGACCGCCCAGCAGGATGGCGATCTGATCTTCCAGTTCCAGCCGGGTGGACAGGAATTTTTCTTCCACCGGCAATTGGAGTGTGTAACCCAGGGCAGCAATGCCGCGGGGGATGATGGACACCTTGTGCACGGGTTGCCCGGTCGGAACGGTTTCGGCGACAATCGCATGACCCGACTCGTGGAAGGCCACACGGCGCTTTTCATCCATATTCATGGCGCGGTGCTTTTTCTCCGGCCCGGCGATAATGCGATCGATGGCGGCCTCGAAATCCGCCATCGTGACGCTGTCATGATTTTCGCGCACGGCATGGATCGCCGCCTCGTTGGCAATGTTGGCCAGATCCGCACCGACGAATCCCGGCGTACGCTGGGCGATTACCCGCAGGGCAACATCGTCCGCCAGTTTCAGATCCTTGACATGGATGCCGAGTATGGCTTCGCGGGCCGCCAGGTCCGGCTTGTCCACGATGATCTGGCGATCAAATCGCCCGGCGCGCAGCAAGGCCTTGTCCAGGATCTCGGGCCGATTGGTCGCGGCCATGACCACCACCCCGGTAGACGGGTCGAAGCCGTCCATTTCAGTCAGCAACTGGTTGAGCGTTTGCTCGCGTTCATCGTGCCCCCCCATTACGGGTCCCGCACCCCGGGCGCCGCCCACGGCATCCAGTTCATCGATAAATACAATGCAAGGCGCTTTCTGGCGTGCCTGCACGAACAGGTCACGAACACGGGCCGCACCGACGCCGACAAACATCTCGATGAACTCCGAACCGCTGATACTGAAAAACGGGACATGCGCCTCTCCCGCCACGGCCCGGGCCAGCAAGGTCTTGCCGGTACCGGGCGGACCCATCAACAACACGCCTTTGGGCATATGTCCGCCCAGTTGCTGGATGCGTGTCGGGTCCTGCAAAAACTGGATCGTCTCCTGCAGCTCCTGCTTGGCTTCCTCGACACCGGCCACATCATCGAAGGTAACCTGGATGTCCGTGTCGGCATGGATATGAACGCGGTTCCCGCCAATGCTCAGCAGACTCTTGGCACCGCCGCTCATGCGCTTGCCCATCCATCCCCAGAGTAAAAACAGCAAGCCGAACGGCAATACCCAGCTGACGATGAAATTGCCCAGCCAGTTACTGTTCTGCTGGACACTGTATTTGACGCCATGCTTTTTCAGGCTTTTTGCCAGTTCGTCGTCCCACAGCGGGACCGTGATAAACAGGCGGGGTTTATGGGTCTTTTCGTCCGTCAGTGTCAGGGTGCCGCGGATCATTTTTTGTGTCACAACAGCCTCGGCAATCTCATTCTTCTCGAGGTGCTGTTGAAATTCGCTGTACGGAATTTGTTCGCGTTGTGCCTCGGCAAAGGACTGCCAGAAATAGAGTGAGGCCAGGATAAACAGAACATAGGTGACAAGGGTGAACTGCGGGCGCTGCCAGAATTTGCGCTCTCCCGGCTTGTTGATCTCGATTTCCGGTTTAGGGTCGCCAATGCCAAAGTTTCGTTTTTCCACGATGACCTCATCCATTTAACGCCGATCGTTCAGCCCGGTGACAACAGCATGTCGGCCCCGTATGCCCGTACTGCCAGCTTGCCATTATCCGGTCACCATAGCGCAGTCCGGGCATCGAAAACAGATCGGAATAACCCGTTGGTTCGACAAGTACCCCGTCCGGGGAGAGAATACAGGCTAGGCAGGCGTCATACCGGCCGGCTTTGCCCCGGCGGCACACGGGCGTTGCAGTCCGGTGACGAATACCACAACATTACGCGGCAGCTTCGAAACGCACCTTTTGCAAACAATTCACCCGACCGATGGCATGGATACCCGCGAAAACCACATTGATTCACTGGAAATGCGTGCGTCCCAGTTCAACCGGGGCAGTCGACTGGTCGGGGGCCTGAAACGGGGCCTCATCGACTTTTTCCTGCGACCCAAGCGCACCCTGAGCACCGGCTTTCCCATCGAGATGGACGACGGGTCGGTGCGCATGTTCCAGGGTTTCCGCTGCATACACAGCAACATCCTGGGGCCCGGCAAGGGCGGCATTCGTTACCACCCGGAAGTGTCGGCAAACGAAGTCGGTGCGCTGGCCACCCTGATGACCTGGAAATGCGCCCTGATCGACGTGCCGTTTGGTGGTGCCAAGGGCGGGGTCGCCTGCGACACGAAACAGCTGTCCGACGGTGAGTTGCGCCGCATCACGCGGCGATATGTTGCCGAACTGGGCGACAACATCGGCCCTTACACCGATGTGCCGGCACCGGATCTGTATACCAGTGCACAGACCATGGCATGGGTCTATGACACATATCAGGCGCTGCATCCGGGACAAAACAATCTGCCGGTGGTGACGGGCAAACCCCTGGATCTGGGCGGATCTCTCGGTCGCAGCGAGGCCACGGGCCGCGGTTGTCTCGTGGCCGCGAGCCGTTTTCTTGAATTGCATCCCATCACCGGGCACACCGGCCTGGAGGGACTGGCGGTTGCGGTGCAGGGGCTGGGCAATGTGGGCGGTGTCGCTGCGCAATTATTCCGGCAGGCAGGAGCCCGGATCGTCGCCGTCAGCGATTCATCGGGAGCCATCGTCACGGATGCACCGCAAGGGCTGAACCTGGAACAGGTTCGTGCCCACAAGGCCGAAACCGGGTGCGTGGTCGGGACGCCCCACTCGCGGACGATCAGCAACGATGAATTGCTGGCCCTGGAATGTGACGTGCTGGTCCCTGCGGCCCTGGGTAATCAAATTTGCGCAGCGAATGCTGCACAGGTGCGCAGCCGGCTGATCGTGGAAGCGGCCAATGCACCGGTCACGCCGGCAGCCGATGAAATTTTGCAACGCCGGGGCATTCCGGTGATCCCGGACATCCTGGCCAACAGCGGCGGCGTGACCGTCAGTTATTTCGAATGGGTACAAAACCTGGAGAATCAGCAATGGTCACTGGACGATGTCAATCAGCGCCTGACGACAAAAATGCAGCAAGCCGTGGAACAGGTCTTCGAGCGCTGGCAGAACCTGGGCGCGCAACCCGGCAACGGGGATTCCGGAGTTGATCTGCGCACCGCTGCCATGACCCTGGCCATCGAACGCCTGGCACGTGTTACACTGGAACGGGGAATCTGGCCCTGAGCCCGGGTTCCCGGAAAGAACCCATCATGAAGAAACGTCGAATTATTATCCCGCTGGTGATAGTCATCGCAGCCGTTGCCGGAACGCTTGCGTATCTGGGTATTCGAGATCGTCAGCAGACCGCCGACCATCTGACCCTGTACGGAAATGTGGATATTCGCGACGTACGCGTCGCCTTCAACGTCAGTGAACGAATTCGCAACATCCTGGTGGATGAAGGCGCCCGGGTCACCGCCGGTCAGCTGCTCGCGGAACTCGACGATCGCCGGCTGCGTGAAGTCGTCAACAGCCGTCGTGCCGACCTGGAAATGCGCCGCCAGGCATTACTGGAGCTGGAACGCGGCAGTCGCCCGGAAGATATCGAGGAAGCGCGGGGCGAAGTTGCCGCACTGGAAGCCCAGCTCGTGGACGCCCGGCGTGCCTACGAGCGACAGGCCGATCTGTGGGAATCCCGCGCCGTCTCCGAGCAAAGCATGGATAACGCCAGGGCACAGCGCGGCATAACCGAAGGCAAGCTCGCGGCGGCCCGGGCCAAACTCGACCGGTTGATTGCCGGCCCGCGCAGCGAAGACATCGCCGCTGCGCGGGCGGAAGTGGCCGCCGCCAGGGCCGGGCTGGCACGGGCCCAGACCGACCTCGACGATGCGAAACTGTATGCGCCCGCCGACGGCGTCATTCAGAACAGGATCCTGGAGCCCGGAGACATGGCCACGCCCCAGACGCCGGTCTTCAGCCTGGCGCTGACGAATCCGATCTGGGTGCGTGCTTACCTGCCGGAACCCGACCTGGGCAAAATACGCGAAGGCATGCCCGCGCAAATCACGACTGACAGTTCCCCGGGCAAGACGTTCAAGGGATGGGTCGGCTTTATTTCGCCCACGGCCGAATTCACACCGCGGAATGTAGAAACCACGGATTTGCGTACCCGGCTGGTTTATCGAATCCGGGTCTTTACCTGTGACCCGACCGGAGAATTGCGACTGGGCATGCCCGTGACCGTCACCGTATCCCTGGCTGCATCCCCGGAGGACGGACGCTCCGACTGTGGCCAGCGCTGAATCTGCGTCTTTGCCGGATTCGGCCGATACGATACCGGCCGTCGACATCCGTGGCCTGACCAGGCGCTTCTCCGACAAGGCACGCACCACCGTTGCGCTGGATGACATCACCGCCCGGGTACACACCGGTACCGTCACCGGGTTGATTGGGCCCGATGGTGCCGGCAAGACCACGCTGATGCGCATGATCGCCGGGTTGATGCTGCCCGATGCCGGCGAGATCCGGGTACTGGGCCTCGACGTGTTGCGCGAACCCGCCCGGGTTCAGGCCGGCCTGAGTTACATGCCGCAACGATTTGGCCTCTACGAAGACCTGAGCGTGATGGAAAACCTCAATCTGTATGCCGATCTGCAAGGGCTGCAGACGACCGATCGATCCGCACGCTACGACGAATTGTTAAAAATGACCGGATTATCCCGATTTACCGGACGACTGGCCGGCAAGCTGTCGGGCGGCATGAAGCAAAAGCTGGGCGTCGCCTGCGCCCTAGTGCGCGCACCCCGTCTGCTGCTGCTGGACGAACCCACCGTCGGCGTGGATCCGGTCTCCCGCCAGGAACTGTGGATCATCGTCAAGCGTTTTGCCAGCGAATCGGGCACCACGGTACTGATCAGCACCGCCTATCTCGATGAGGCGGAGCGCTGCGATGAAGTGATCCTGCTGCGCAACGGCCATGGACTGGGGCAGGACATGCCGGCAAACTTCAGCCACCCTCTGCAAGGGCGTACTTTCATGGTGAAGTCCGGGCACTACCGCCGGCGTCAACTCGAACAGCGTCTGCGCAATATGCCGAATATCGTCGATGCCGTTATCCAGGGTCCGAAAGTGCGGGTGGTTGCCCGCGAAGATATCGGTCCGGCAGACCTGGCGCCGGACATCGGCGATCTGCAAATCGAATCGGTGCCGCCCCGCTTCGAAGATGCCTTCGTTGCGCTGGTCGCCGAACCGATCGAAGTCCCCGCTGCCGAAATCCCCGCAACAAAAATCGGACATCCCGTGTCGGACAGCCGGTCCGATGGCGATCCGGTTATCCTGGTCCGCGAGGCCCGGCGGATGTTCGGTGACTTCTGTGCGGTGGACGATATCAGCTTTACCGTGGCCCGCGGCGAAATTTTCGGTTTGCTGGGCGCAAACGGCGCCGGCAAAACCACCACTTTTCGCATGCTTTGCGGCCTGCTCCCGGCCTCGGCCGGTACCCTGCACGTCGCAGGCTACGATTTGCGCAAGGCGGCCGCTCCGGCCCGGGCCCGGATCGGCTACATGGCACAGAAATTTTCTCTCTACCAGGATCTGACCGTGATGCAGAACCTGAATTTCATCAGCCGCGCTTACGGTCTGCGGGGCGCATACCGTGAACAGAGAATCGACTGGGCCGTCACGGCATTCGACCTGGGCGGCTTTCTGGCCGAATCGAGCGGCCGGTTGCCGCTGGGTTTCAAGCAACGGTTGTCCCTGGCCGCCGCACTGATGCACGAACCGGATATTCTTTTTCTGGACGAACCCACTTCCGGCGTGGACCCGCTGGCCAGGCGGGAATTCTGGGCCCGGGTAAACGCGCTTTCGGAAAATGGCGTTACGGTACTGGTCACCACCCATTTCATGGAAGAAGCCGAATACTGCGATCACCTGGCGATCATGGCCGACGGACAAATCCTGACCGAAGGCACGCCGGCGGCGATCAAGGCGCAAGAATCGACCGGCGATTCACCGGAACCGACCATGGAAGAAGCTTTTATCACCCTGATCCAGTCCCACCAGGAACAGCCTCATGACTGATCAGCGGCCAGGCCAGGCCGGTCATGGTTCCCGGCGTCAGCGGCTCGGCGCCATGGTCCACAAGGAGTTCCTGCAAATATGGCGCGACCCGTCCAGCATCGGGATCGCCTTTGTCCTGCCGGTAGGACTGTTATTACTGTTCGGCTACGGCATCTCCCTGAATGCCGAACACGTTCCGCTGGCCGTCGTCGTCGAGCAGCCCGGCGTCGCCGCCCAGGGTTTTGTCAACGGACTGCGTGAATCACCCTACTTCGCACCGCGTTTCATGACGGATATTCAAACCGCCGAACAGGCGCTGACCCGGCACCAGGTCGACGGCATTGTCTGGCTGCGCACGGACTTTGAACGTGATGCCGCCGTCGTCGGCGATGCCTCCATTCAGGTCATCCTCAATGGCGTGGACGCAAATCAAGCGCGTATCGTCGAAGGTTATCTCAGTGGCGTCTGGCAAACCTGGCTACAGCAAAACGCCACGGAAGCCGGCGCATCCCTGACCATACCCGTGCATCTCGAAAGCCGGATCTGGTTCAATCCGGCCGTGATCAGCCGCCTGTTCCTTGTGCCCGGACTGATCGCCATCATCATGACCCTGACCGGCGCGTTACTCACGGCGCTGGTGATCGCACGCGAGTGGGAGCGCGGCACGATGGAATCGCTGATGACCACGCCGATCGCCATTGGCGAGATACTCATGGGCAAACTGATTCCGTATTTCATCATTGGCATGGGCGGCATGGCTCTGTCCGTACTGCTCGCCATCGGCCTGTTCGGCGTCCCACTGGTGGGCTCCATTGCAGCCCTGTTGCTCGGTTCCGCCCTGTTCATGGTCACTGCTCTTGCGATGGGATTGTTTATCTCCGGTATCGCGCGCAGCCAGTTCGTGGCCGGCATGATTGCCATCGTCGCCACTTTTCTGCCGGCATTCATTCTGTCCGGGTTTATTTTTGACATTGCCTCCATGCCCCGGGCCATTCGACTCATTACTTATATTATTCCCGCCCGGTATTTTGTCGCCATCCTGCAAACGGTGTTTCTGGCCGGCGACATCTGGCCGATTATTCTGCCCAATGCCGCGGCCCTGGTCGCGATGTCGATTCTGCTGCTGGGCATCGTGGCGCGGCGCAGCCGCAAACGTATCGATTAACAGGCTGACCTGATGCTACGCAGAATTCTCGCCCTGACGATCAAGGAACTGCTGGCCGTACTGCGGGATCCGCGCAGCCGTTTCGTACTCATCGGTCCGCCACTGATCCAGATCATCGTATTCGGTTACGCGGCGAGTTTCGACCTTAACCAAGTGGCGCTGGGCATTTACGACGAAGACAACAGTACCTGGTCCCGGGAACTGGTAACGGCCTTCACCGGCGCGCCGGCATTCGAGGAAGTGGCCCGCATTCATCGCGATAACGAGGTCGAAGACCTGATCGAACGCAAACAGGTCCTGCTGATCCTGCATGTCGCACCGGACTTTGGAAAAACGCTGGAGGCCAGCGGCAGCGGTCGCCTGCAGGTGATCATCGATGGACGCAATTCGAATACCGCGATGGTCGCGCTGGGCTACATCAATCGTATACTCGCCGACCTGAATCGCGACTGGGCGGCACAACTGGGCCGAACGGCACCGGCACGTCTTCAGATTCGGGCCCGCTACAACCCCAATCTCGTTTCCCGCTGGTTCATCGTGCCGGGCATCGTCGGTCTGCTCACGCTGGTCGTGACCATGGTCGTGACCTCGTTGTCCGTCGCACGGGAACGGGAATTCGGCACGTTCGATCAATTACTGGTCACACCGATGACGCCGCTGGAAATCCTGCTGGGCAAGAGTATTCCGGGATTCCTGATCGGCACGATCGAGGCCACGTTTATTATTCTGATTGCCGTATTCTGGTTCGAAGTACCGTTGCAGGGATCGCTCCTCGCCCTGTACCTGGGACTCTGGCTGTTTCTGCTGTCCGCAGTGGGCATCGGCCTGATGATTTCATCGTTGTCCGTGACCCAGCAACAGGCCCTGCTGGGTGGATTCATGTTCCTGGTGCCGGCCGTCATTTTGTCCGGGTTCGCGACCCCCATTGCCAACATGAGCCCGGCCATTCAGTACCTGACCTACCTGAATCCGATGCGCTATTTCATTATCATACTGCGTGGCGTTTTCCTCGAAGGTGCAACTGTATCCATGCTCTGGCCGCAATACTGGCCCATGGTGCTGATCGGCATTCTGTCGTTGACACTCGCGGCCTGGCTATTCAGAAATCGCATGTATTGAACAGGCTGAACCCGGAACCGGTTTCGACAACATGAAAAATCTGATAGTTTAGGCCCGTACATACGAACCAGCAGAGAAGCCCGTCAAAATCGTATCGGTAGCCGCGACACCCGATTTCAATCTATATAAGAGGCCTTCGAATCGTCATGCAAAACTTCCCTCACCAATATCTTGCTGCCGCCATCGCCGGCACGGATCAATCTGTCGACATCGAGAGCCCGGGCCTGCCTTCCCTGGTGTCGGACGCGCCTGCGGCATTTGACGGCCCCGGCGACCAGTGGTCGCCGGAAACACTCCTCGTGGCTGCAGTGGCCGACTGCTTCATCCTGACCTTTCGCGCGATTACACGGGCATCAAAGCTGTCATGGAGTTCTCTACGCTGCGAAGTAGAAGGTACGCTGGATCGAGTCGAACACGTGACACAATTTACGGAATTCAAGGTAAGCGCATCTCTCAAGGTACCCGCTGACGCCAACCAGGAACGCGCACAACGACTGCTCGAGAAAGCGGAGCAGACCTGCCTGGTCATGAACTCGCTGAAAGCCGCATCTCATCTGACCACTATTATAGAGATCGCCCCGTAATTCGGGCCGGTGCTTTCGGTCACTCAGGTAATGATACCCGGGAGATTGCCTATTGCGCCTTGATCATCATGTCTTCGAGCGTATTGGCCGTAATATGAATTCTCCTGGCAATTTCCTTTAGCTGGGCCAGCAAGTCTCGATAAACCATTATTTTCTTAAAGTCGTCCTGCTGCAACAGATTTGCCATTGACTCGGCGCACATCACCACGGTCCGGTCGTATTGATCATGGATCAGGCTGGTATTATCGGATATCGCTTTCAATCGTCCGGATGAAAGCTGCGCGATACCTTCTTCCAGCCGGGATCCCATCTCCATCAATAACTGAAATATGGACTGATATCTGTGCAGCGAGAGGACAGAATAGGCCTGGGCCTCGATCCTGAAGTGATTGATACTCAGCCCGATCCAGTCCAGCTGCGTGATGATTCTATAGATGGACTCCTTGTCATAGGGAGCAATAAAAACATCAAGCAGCTCTTTCATGTTGCCTTGTTTCAGGCTCCTGGCCCGCTCGGCACCGGAACTGATTGCCGTTAACGCAGACTTATCATTTTTTATGAATGCTTCATGCAGATGGCGAACCAGGCCAAGCGTTTCGACTGCCTGCGCCTGTAATGCCGCATTGAAATCCACCTGCCTGGGCAAAATAAATTTATCGATAAATCCCATGTGCTAACTCCGCAGCGCCAGATAGGACAGGCAAAACAACCATCCCAACAGCATCGATACCGGCAGATTCAACCACCATCCGGCAACAATTCCTGCCGCGGTTTTCCATCTGACATGCCGCGGGCTCCGGGCCGCACCGCTGCCAAGTAAAGTTGTGGTAACAACCTGTGTCGTCGAAGTGGGCGCCCCGATGCTCGTGGCCAGCGTGTTGATCAAAGCAGATCCAATCTGGTCTGCAACCGAGTGAATGACACGCACGCGAAACAGCCCGAAGCCCAGTGTCCTGATAATCCGCCAACCCCCGAACAGCGTACCCAGAGTGATCGCCGATGCACACCAGACAATCGTCCAGGCAGGAATACTGAATGTCTGCGTGATACCGGTAGCCAAGAGCATCATGCCGATGATGGCCATGCCTTTTTGCGCATCGTTGGCGCCGTGGGAGAAACCGAGCCATGCGATACTGAAGTACTGAGAAACAATAAAAAGTTTATTGATCTTCACGGTAAATCGACCGAACAGCACAAAGAAAAGTTTCATGATCAGAAATCCGACCAAAAAGCCGAATAACGGCGATACCAGCAATCCGGCAAAGACTTTCATCAAACCTTGCAATTCACCGCGCTGAATCGCGTCCACCCCCCAGTGTATGTGGCTACTGCCCACGGCATACAGGCCGGCACCGGCCAG
>Ga0114931_10010268_pt1 | contig 11158 bp, 6 predicted proteins | sample 2SBtaG_FD_89579 | JGI IMG/M metagenome (GOLD analysis project Ga0114931, IMG submission 89579) | Deep subsurface microbial communities from Kolumbo volcano to uncover new lineages of life (NeLLi) - 2SBTROV14_V59a metaG | ecosystem: Environmental > Aquatic > Marine > Volcanic | place: Kolumbo...
CCCCCAGCCCCGGCGCGACCGTTCGGTGGCCGAGTTGTAGCGACCCCTCTTGCCGTTCTCGACCACCGCGCGCACGAACGCATCGGTCACCGGCTTGCCCGCGGCATCCACGACCCGGCCGGTGATCGCGCCGTCGGTGCTATCGGCGACAATGCGTACGTCCTTGACGCTGTCGGCCGACACCGTGACGCTGGCCTTTGCTACGTTGCCGCGATCCCCAAAGAACGGTCGTCGACTCCGCACCGCCGCGATCTCCTGTTTACCCACAGCAAGGCCGCGCAGCTCGAACTTGCCGTCGTCGTCGGTGGTCGTCTCCGGCCCACCCCAGCGTTCGGATGCCACGTACACCGTATAGCCAGCGCGCGGTTTGCCGTCTTTGTCGACCACGGTACCGGTGACGCGGCCGTCGGCCGCCAGCGTGATGTCGACGTTCTCGGTTTTGCCCGTGGCCAGCGAAACCTTGGTCGGCTTCTTCGGGGCAACGTGCTCGTCGGAATAGATGCTCACGTTGTAGTCACCCGCAGGCAGACCGTCGAGGGCAAACTTGCCCTCCTCATCAGTGTCTGCAGATGTGTTGCGGTTGTAGGTGAACGACAGGCGCTTGCGAGCGCTGGCGTACACGCGCACGCCAGCGACCCCGTTGCCCGCCGCGGTTTTGACCACGCCGTGAATGCTGCCGCCGGCCACGACCTGCCACTGCAGTTCCGTCTGGTCGGCCCCGGTCACCTTCAGATCCGCGTACTCCTTCTTGGCAGCGTAGCCTTTGCAGGCCACGTTGACCTTGTAGGTGCCCCTGGCCACGGTGTCGAACTCGACCCAGCCATCGCCCACCGGCTTGCCGCGGCTGCCAGCCCAACGCTTGTCCAGCTCACTGCGCAAGTAGACCGACGGATCGGCGCACGGCTCGTCTTTGCCCGCGATCGTCACGCGGCCACGCACGTGCGCCATCGGGTACACCTTGATCACGATGCCGCTGCGGGTCTCGCCAATGCCGACCATCACGCTCTCGGCGCTCTCGCCGTAGATTCCCACGGTCTCGGCGCTCGGCTTGTAGCGGCCCGGCTCGAGCCGGGTGATGCGAAAGCGGCCGTTGGCGTCCGTGAGCGCCTGGCCGTTCCAAGCGACGCTCACGGAAATCTGCGGCACCGGCTCGCCCGTGTCGGCGCGTACCACGCGGCCCTCCAGGACAGCGCCGGGGGTGAGGCGAAGCTCGGCCGAATCCGTCGGCGCCGGCACTCGTTTCCATGCGGACGCGTAGCCCTCGGCGGTCGCCGTCAGCCAGGCGGTGCCACGCTCCATCCAGATGGTGAACTTGCCGCTGGCATCGGCGCGCACCACGGCGCCGCGGCCAGACACGAGCGCGCCGCCGATGGGACCGCCGCCGATATCCTTGACCACGCCGATGACCTTCACACCCCCCGGCGCCAGCACGAAGTCGACGCCGTCGCGACGCTCGCCCGCCGCCAGCTTGACGTCGTAGCGGCGAAACCGGTTGCGCTTGCGCTTGAAGCGTTTGGGCAAAAACTTCGGCGCCGAGGCCCCGAGCCAGTACTCGGTCGCCAGCAGGCCTTTGATCTCGTAGCTGCCGGCGGCGCTGGTCGTCGCGCATTGTGGCTCGGCGCGATCGGCCTGGGCGACGTCGTCCCCCGACGCCCACGCGCACACCCGGGCCCCGGCAACGACGCCGCCGGCTTTGGACTTGACCGTGCCGGCGATGGCCGCGCGCGGCTGCGCGCTCACCGGTTTGCGCCGCGGCCGCCGTTTGACCACCGCGGCCTTCGACTTCGCGGCCGACGTGGCCGAGCTGGCGTCACCGCCGCTGCCACCGCTGCACACTTTCCACATAACGCCGCTCGCGATCAACGCGGCGATCGCAACGCCCACTCCAGCTCGTCTCGACATGCTCGGAGTCTAAGACACAATTCAGCGCGGGATGGTTGCAACCTTGCGCCGTCGAAACAGAGCGAGTCCAACCAGTAAGCCAAGCAACAGGCTGCCCGACCCGGACGCGCCTCCGCCCGCGGAGCAACAACCACCGCCACCGTCGGCGGCCGCGGACGGCGGCTCGCAAAGGTTGGTGCAGTCGTCGCTGTCGTCATTGTTGCCGTCGTCACACTGCTCGCCGTCGTCCACCACGCCGTCGCCGCAGTAGGCAAACCGGCAATTGGTACGACATGCGCCCGGGACCGTGTCGTTGTTGCCCGCGCCGTCGTCACACTCTTCGGCGCCGGTAATCTCACCGTCGCCGCACACCGAGCTGGCGAACGCCACGACGCAAAAATCGTCGATGGTCCAGCCGCCGAGCTGCAACCCCGGGTCGCTGTCCAGCGCGAACTTCACGCGAATCGTCTTCGCCCCGGCCATGGACGGCGACAGCGGCACGTCGTGGAACCGCCACTCGGAGTCCTGGTGGTGCACGTTGCTGTCGTTGCCCTGGTCGCTGTTGTAGTTGTGCCACGCCTCGACGTCGTTGACCGAAATGGTGGCGTGATCGAAGAAACCGTCCTCCACATTGAGCCAGCGCCGGTACTGCAAGCGCACGTCGGTGTAGCTGCCCACATCGATCTCGGGGCTGACCAGCTCGGAGCCGGAGTCCGGCCGGTACAAACCGTCGTCGCCGCTGGCGCCCAGGTTATTGCCGACCACGCCGTCACCCGACCACGCCGCGCTCGGATCGCCGGACTTGCCCAGGGGCGTACCCCATTGCCAGTCGTCGGTGTCGCCGCTGGTGAGCGCGTGGGTCCAGCCATTGGCGAACGGGTCGGTCTCGAAGTCGGTGCAGTACAGCGGCACGACCTCGCCGACGAAGAACTCGTACCACGGGTCGCCCCGGTTGGTCGGCGCCGTGGCGACGCTGCCGTCGCCGAGCTCCACCGAGAACTGGTACTGGATCACCGTGCCGGCCGGCTGGGTCGGAATCACGGCCTCGTACAGCTCGCCGTTCTGGGTGGCAACGATGGTGCCGCCGGAGTTTTCGTCGCCGCGCACCTGCCAGTCGAGGCTGGCGCCGGTGAGCGTGTCGCCGCACGCGGCGCGCAACCCGGTCACGCGCATCGAGACGGAGTAGCCTTCGGCCCGCACCGGCTCGACGCCCAGGGTGCTCGTCACCTGCAGGGGCACCGCGCGCAACCCGTGGCTGCGAAACACCTCGTTGATGGTGCAGTCGTTGGGCGTGCCATCGGTGATGTCGCCGTTGTCGTCGTCGGCGGCGAGCACCTCGACGTAGCTCGACGGAATTCCCGACGAGCGTTGAATCGCGGCGTAGTACAGCTGGTTGGCCATGGCCACGCCTGCGCTCTGGCCGTAGGTGGCGACCAGCGCCTTGCGCAGGTCCCACATGGTGCCGCCGAAGATCCGGCCGGTCGAGTGAATCTCGCCGATGTCGTCGGGCCACACGTACTCGCGGCCCAGCGGATCGAGCTCGCGCAGCGCTGAATTGTCGCGGAAAAAGCCGCGGCCCATGCCGGGATCGTTGTTGAACGTGGCCGACAGGTAGTCGGCCTGGCCCTCGCCCATGGCGCCGTCGAAGCTGCCGACGCCCGGGATGATGGCCGCGGCGTGAAACGCGTGGCCGAACTCGTGGTAGACCACGTCGGCCAGACGGCCGGTGTTCGCGCAGTCGGCGCTCGCCTGGAAAAAGTTCAGGCTCTCGCCGTCGAAATACGCGTTGCACGCATCGGCGATGTTGACGTAGATGTCGAGGGTCGCATCGAGGAACGGCGCCAGCTCCGGCGCGATGGTGCGCGCGTAGGCCTTGATCACGTTGGTGTGAATGAACGCCGCGAGCTGAGCATCCTGGGCCGCGTCGTCGCGCAGATCCCAGGTGTAGGTGGCGCCGGGGTCGAGAATTACCGCCTCGCCCACATCCGAGCCGGCCTGGTTGAACACTTCGGCGTATTTGCCGCGCGAATGCAACGTGAGCGACACCGGATCGGTGCCGGCCCACAACAGCAGACCATCGCCGTCGGCGGTGATCGGATCGCTATCGACAAAGAAGCTGCCGTTGACCGCCGGGTAATCGGCGCGATCGCTGGTCGGCCGGCGCACCGGCACGTTGAAGTTGACGGTGCCGGTGGCGAACAACAACGTCTGCCGACGGGCGACGGTCTCCCCCGTAATGGCGTCGATGTACACGTCCCAGCGCCCCAACGGCTGGTGCGCGTCCACGGTCACCTCGACCACGTTTCGATAGGCGACAATGCCGCCCTTGCCGACGATGGGCAGGATCACCGGCTTGCCCACCTGCGTGCGCGCGGTGGCCTGCCCGGCCGCGTCGTCGAGCACCCAGGCCACGGCGGCGGCGCGCGCGGCGCGGTCGCTCACTTTGCGACCCGAGCGGGCGCTCACGTTGGGCAACGCTTCGGACGCGATGACGAACAAGCGATCGTTCTTGAACCGGAAGCTGAGCTGGCCGCCGGCGACGCGTACGCCGTTGTGAAACTGATAGAAGCCGACGCTGCGCATCTTGTGGCTCAGGTTGTTGGACACGAGCACGAAGTCCGACGCCTTCGCGCCGGGCGCCAATAACTCGATGTGCCGGGCGAGCGCCGAGCGCGCGTAGCTGGCGGCCATGGCTGGATAGTCGATGCTGCCGGGCGCCGGCAATCCCGGGCCGAACATGCGGCTGGGCACGCCGGTCACACGGTCCCACATGGCGCGCCACGTGCTGCCGAACTCGGACTGAAACCGAGCGAACGCACGGTGGGCGGCCCGTGGCGTTTTGTCCCACTGCATCATGCGGTACACGCGCGGCTGCACGCCGCCGGGTGTTTGCAGACTGTAGGCGGCTCCCGGATGCGGCGCTTTGCGCTGCGCAAGTGCTGTGCTCGATGTCGCAAGCAGGCATCCAGTTGCGATGAGCACGAGTCTGTTCGACATGAGCATGAGTTCTCCAAGAGCGAGTGAGCCAGCGACGTACAGATGTAATCGCTGACCACACGCACCGAACACAATCGGTGCGCGTTAACAACTCTAGGCAATGCCCCCTGACTACCCCAGCGAACAGTTGCCTGCTGTAGCGATACCCACATGCCCCCACAACCCCGAGCGTTCGCGTGGCACGGCTGGCGAGCCATGGCGCCCAATGCCGTAAAACCCAGCTCCCTGCTGTCCAACCACCGCGAATCCGTGGATGAATCGCGGTGGCATTTGGCCCGCGAGTACTCGTTTCTGGTCGGCGAAACCAGTCGCGCGAGCGCACGCGCCGAGCTGCTGCGACTGATGGCCCCCGCGATTTCGCAGAGGCCCGAGCGCATCACAACGCGTCGCGTCATGGCGTGGCAACTGCGCAGCCCCCGCCTGGTCGGTGCGATTCGCCTGCAACTCGAGCTGGGCTTTCGCGCGACCTTCACCACCGACCACATCCGGGACTGTGCACAGCGGGGCATCGTGCGGATCGCCATCCACCCCGACCTGGAGTTCCCCATCGGCGCCGCGCTGGTCTTGCCCACCTCGATGTTGCCCCACTGCCGCGACGACCTGGTCAAGGCGGCAGTACCAGCCCCTCGTGCCTCGCACATGGTGCTGCACGCGCTGGCCTGTCATCCAACTGGAATTGGTGCGGGGCGGGCTCTCGTGGACGCCATCCGCCACGACTGCGCTGAGTTACCTTCATGTCCCCGACTCATCACATTCTCGCCACTCACGGGTCTGCGCGCCCAGGTGATCCGCGCCGCCGATGACCCGGCCACACCCTCGGATGTGCGTGCGGGGCTGAGCGCCACACTTCACACACGCCGCTATCCAGCGGCACAGCCTGCGGCGGTGGCTGCGTGGCTTCGCGACACGGCAAACACGTTCGCTTCCAGCGCGAACTACGCCGCCGGCAGGTTTCACCGGGCCACGGGCGGTTGTCTCGAGCACGTGTTCGCGCACGCTGACAGCGACGACTGTGACGCCATGTGGATGCGCGCAGTCTTCCAATACAGTGCGTAATTTCGATAGATTCCGCCACTGGCGCGCGTAGGCGATCCAAGGTACAACGCGCGCTGGCAGGAGGAATCCAGTGAGTAACAACGGAATCGGCGGCGGCCTCGACAACGCCAAAGAGCTGTTCAGTCGTATCGGGCCGACCATCGGGCTGGTCGTGCTGATCGGAGTCATCGCAATCGCCGGGTTGTCCCGGGTCGGTTGCGCCAATCATCACACTCCCCCGGGGTACGAAGGCTACATCCGCTCCATGCCCATCGCGGGCGCGGGTAAGTACATCGGCTTCCAGACAGGGCCCACGTCCACCGGCTGGGTGTGGCGCCAGGAAGTCGTCAACATCGACGTCCGGCCGCGCACCTACTCGGAGGAAATGAGCATCCTCACGAGTCGTCGCCTCGAGCTGAAGTTCCACGCCCACGCGGTCATTCGTCTCAGAACCGGGAAAGTAAAGCGCGTCGTCGAAGAGTTCGGCGCCGAGAACTGGTACGAGCTGAACGTGCGCAAGCAGTTCCGCGCCGCCGTCCGCGACGAGGTCACCAAGTACGAGCCCCTGGAAGTGAAGAGCAAGATCGACCAGATCGCCCGACACGTCAAAACGGTCCTGGACGCCGAGTACAACGACAAGCCGGTCCAGTTCGAGAACATCTACATCGGCAACATCGAATACCCGCGCGTGGTGGTCGAATCGGTCGAAAACAAGTTCGTCACCCAGGAGGACAACGAGCGGGCGCGCATCGAAAAGAACATCGAAGTCGCCAAGCGGCTCATCCGCAAGGCGCGCGCCAAGGGTACCCGCGAGGCCCAGCACATCATCGGCCTCAGCCTCGACCCGATGTACCTGCAATACGAAGCCATCCAGGCCATCGACGAGCTCGCCGATTCGGAAAACACCACGTTCCTGCTGATGCCGTTTGCCAAGAACGGCACGACACCGCCTATCATGTTGAATCTCGACTCGGGCGCGGCCCCAACAACCAAGGCCAAGAAATGAGGGAGCCGGCGATGAAACAGCACAAGCGAACAAAACGAATTGCGCTGGTCCTGGCCGCTGCCGCGACCTTCGCGTTTACCGCGACCGCGTGTACCAACCCGGAGGTCCCGGCGGGTCACGAAGGCTACATCTATCACATCCCGCTCATCTTCGGGAAAATGGAGTACCGCAAGTCGTTGCGCGGTCCCGCGTCCACCGGCGTTTCGTGGCGTCTGTCCACGATCAACATCGACATGCGCCAGCGCACCTATACGGAGATGTTCCAGCTGCTGACCGCGGACAACCTGCGCATCAAGTTCGAGGTCAACACCGCGATCAAGCTGCGCGATGGTCACGTCAAGGAAATCGTCGAGGAATGGGGCGGCAAGAACTGGTACGAGTGGCGGGTAAAGGAGCCCATGCGCACGGCTGTACGCCGCGCCGTGGCAGCCGAGCGCGCCGATCACATCCAGACCCAGACGCGAAAGTTGGCGCGAGAAATCCTCGCCTCGCTCAAAGCGCGCTACGGCAAAACCCCCGTCGAAATCCGCAGCGTCGATATTGGCCACATCGAATTTCCGGCGCGGTACGCCCAGGCGATTCGCAAAAAGATCGCCCGCACCGAGGAGCTCAAGCGCCAGGCGGCCGAGCTGCTCAAGACCGAAGAGGAAGCCAAGAAAAAGATCGTCAATGCGCTCAACGTCAGGTTGGCCCAGCACATCATCACCGAGTCACTGAGCCCGCTGTACGTGCAGTACCAGGCCATCCAGGTCTACAAAAAGCTGGCCGCGTCCAAGAACAAAGCCATCATGCTGTTGCCCACCACGGTCGACGGCACCGGGCTGCCCCAGGTGCTGTCCAAGCACGGCAAGCTGCGCACCCTGACCGACGAGGACAACAAGTACCTCAAACAGATGCGCAAGGAATACATCGACGAAGCCACGCTCAAGGCGATGCGCAAGGCGGTGAACCAGCTCAAAGACGAAGCCCAGCGCGAAACCGAGCGCATTCGCAGGCTGAAAAACGACAACAACGGCAACCAGCCGGCGCCGAAGTCGCCGAAGAAGACGGCACCCAAGAAGGCGACACCACCGACGCTGAAGAAAACCCCGGTGCCAACGCCACAGCCGCTGCCGAACAAGGCCGACCCAGCGCCGGCGAATCCGTAGCCTAACCGCCCAGCGCGCGCATGCAGATACGATCGAGCTGTGCGCGCTGGGCCGCCACGGATTCGGCCAATGCCAGCTGGCCCCGCGCGCGCACCAGGTTGTGCTCGCGGCGGCTGGCGAACACCGAGGCATCCCACGCGAAGTAGCTGTCGTCGAACACGTCGACACAAAACCGCGCCGCGAGCTCGATGCAAATCAGCTCGAGGCCGGGGATGATCGACGCGTATTCGGCCTCCTCGAACAGCCCGGCAACCTCGGTAGCGTAGCCCTCGAGCGCCGCAGCAACGATGTCGGCGTCGATGGCCGGCGTCGGGGTGGACTCGCCCGCCGGGTTTGCCCACGAACGCAGCATGTCGCCGAGCTCGAACGCCAGCGGCTGCTCGCCGAGGGTATCGAGATCGATCAGACAGGTGGCCCGGGTCGCGTCATCCGCGGCGAACAGCACGTTAGAGATCTTTAGATCGCCGTGAACGTTGCGCCCGCGCGCCGTGTACACGGCCGGCACGCGCTGGTAGCGGTCCAGGATGTCCCGGCCGAGCCCCAGGGCCTCGCCCGTCACCACCCCCGCGTCCGCACGGTCGGCCACGCGTTGGTCGAGCTTGCTCAGATGCGTGGCCGTGTCGTGCACGTTGGCGCGAACGTGGACGAAGCCTCCATCGTAGGCGGCCATCACCCGGTGGAACCGACCGACGAGCGCGCCGGCCGAGCGCGCCTGGGCCGGGTCGGCGATGGCATCCACGGTCCGCCCCGACACGTAGGTCAGCGCGCGCCAACACGCGCCGTCGTGGTCGACCCAGCACTGCCCGTCGGTGGTGTGAATTAGCCGCGGGGTCAACACGCCGCGGTCGTCGAGAAACCTCGTGACCGCGTCGATGTCGTCGTTGACCGCCGGCCCGAACACCGGATGCAAACGCTGCAACACGGCGGCGACCTCGCCGTCGCCGTCGCGAAGCACGAAGGTCTGATTGATCAGCCCACCGCCCAACGGCTCGGCGCGCACGTCGGCGCCGAAACCGTAGGCGGCCAGGACTGCGCCCGGCACTACTTGATTTCGATCAGCTTGACGTCGAATACCAGCATGCCCTGCGGTCGGTTGGGCTGGCCTTTGTAAGCGAGCTTCGCCGGGACCCAGAACCGGGCCCTCTCCCCCTCGACCATGGTCTGCAGACCGTCGGTCCAGCCGGGGATCACGCGGTTGAGGGGAAACTCGGACGGACGGCCGCGCACGACCGAGCTGTCGAACATGCGCCCGTCGGTGGTCCAACCCGTGTAGTCAACCTTCACGCGCTGGGTGCGGCCGGGCTTCTTGGTGCCCTTGCCCGGCTTGAGCACCTTGTAGAACACGCCCTTGGCGGTTTTCTTGGCGTCCGCCGGCGGCTTGGCCACGTTTTTGGGCACGGGCGGCGGCGCGGTCATGTTTTTGATCGCCGACACCTCCAGATCGTAGACCAGCATGCCCTTGGGCAGACGGCGAGCGCCCCACTTGGCCAGCTTCTCCGGAATCCAGGCGCGTACTTTGTCGCCGACCCGCATCTGGGTGAGGACGTCCTCGAGGCCGACGCTCAGCTTGTACGGGAAGATGGGCGGCATCCGCCGGCGCATCGAGCTACTGTCGAACATCTTGCCCTTGGTGTCCCAGCCCGTGTGCTTGAACGTGACCATGTCGAAGCTACGCGCCTTTTGTTTGCCCTGGCCGCGCGAGAGATAACGGAAGCGAACCCCTTTGAGCGTTCGACGCGTGTTGGCCGGCGGCGCCGCTACGTCTTTGGGCACCTTCGGCGCCTCTTTGACCTTCATCAGCTCGATGTCGTAGACGAGCATCTCGGCGTTGCGCGCGCCTTTGCGGAAGCCGAGCTTTGGCGGCATCCAGAAGCGGCGGGTTTCACCTTCCTTCATCAACCGAACCGCCTCGACCCAACCGGGCGGTGCGCGAACTAACGAGATGGTCAGCGGCCGCTTGCGCTGGTGGGTGCTGTAGTAGACCTTGCCGTCGGTCTTCCATACGGTGAAGTGCATGGTCACCGTGTCGTTCTCGCCGGGCGTTTTTGCCTTGGGGTTGTCGGACTTCTTGACCAGCTTGTGAGCGAGACCGGACTTGGTTTTGATCGCGTCGGCCGGCGGCGCGGCAACGTCCGGCGGCGCCGGGAACTCTTTGCTCCAGTCCTTCTTGGGCCGCGGCCGGACGCGCTTGGGCTGGTTGGCTGCTTGTTTCGGCATGTCGGCCACCTTGTTGGCGACCGCCTTGTGCGGTTTGCCGGTCTTGGCCGGCGCCAGCTGCTTTTCCCTCTTAGGTCTGTCGAAGCCCTTTTGGCAACCGAAGCTCACCAGGCTGGCGCCAATGACGCCAACCAGGACAAACCGTGTCGATGTGCTCATGGCCGGAAGGCTACTGTGAGTCGGGCCAGTTGTCACGGGTGAGGTTCGCTGTTCCATCGGCCAGGATCGCGAGATTGTCCTCGATGCGGATCCCGCCAAATGCGGCCAAACGCTCGATCAATCCCCAGTCCAGGCTGGCGGCCACCGGCTGCTCGCGCAGCTTGTCCAGCAGCGGTCCGATAAAGTAGCAGCCCGGCTCGATGGTAAATACCTGGCCTTCGGCGATGTCGGAGGTATTGCGCAAGAACGGGTTCTCCGGCTTGGGCTCGCGCAGCCGTGTGCCCACATCGTGAACCTGAATGCCCAGCGAGTGGCCCAGGCCGTGGGGCAAGAACGTGCGCGTGGCGCCCGAAGCGACCAGCTCGTCCCGCGAGGCCTTGCCGATGCCCAGTTCGCGCAGCACGTCGGCGAGGAGCTCGTGGGCGTGATCGTGCAGCTCCTCGTAGTTGTTGCCGATACGAATCTCGCCGATCACCGCGCGCTGCAGCGACTCCATGTGGCGCACGAGCTGGCGAAACGCGTCGGTGTCCGCACCCTCGCCGCGCACCGTGGTCCGGGTCACGTCGCTGGCGTAGCCCAGATAGGTGGCGCCCGCGTCGACGAGCAGCGAGTGGGCATCGCCGGCGGGCGCGCTGCGACCATAATGAACGTGGTGCAGGGTCGCGGCGTGCTCGTCGATGGCGACGATGTTGCTGTACGGGGTGTCGTTGGCGTC
>Ga0114931_10010269_pt1 | contig 11158 bp, 11 predicted proteins | sample 2SBtaG_FD_89579 | JGI IMG/M metagenome (GOLD analysis project Ga0114931, IMG submission 89579) | Deep subsurface microbial communities from Kolumbo volcano to uncover new lineages of life (NeLLi) - 2SBTROV14_V59a metaG | ecosystem: Environmental > Aquatic > Marine > Volcanic | place: Kolumbo...
CTCGGTGATCGTGCGCCCCACGCTCTCACATCCGTCCCCGATCTCGAACTCCTCGAAGTAGAGGCCCACCGGAGGCTGCATTTTGCGTGTGGCCATCTCTGCGTTCCCTTCCCCTTTGCGAAGTCCTTTGCCTATGCTAATTTGACCAACATCTTGCCCAGATTTTCGCCGTGGAACAGACCCACAAACGCCTCCGGCGCGTGTTCGATCCCTTCGACAATCGTCTCTTCCCAGCGAATTTTGTCCTCCGCCATCCACGCCGCCATGTCCCGGTGAAAGTCTGCCCTGCGTTCGGGGTGGTCCGAAACAATAAATCCCTGCATGCGTAGACGCCGCCCGATGATCAAGGCCAGGTTGCGGGGGCCGGGGGCCGGTTCGGCAGCGTTGTACTGGGAGATCATGCCACAGACGACGATGCGTCCAAAGTCGTTCATCAGAGAAAGGGTGGCCTCCAGATGGGCGCCGCCCACATTCTCGAAATAGACATCCACCCCGTCCGGACACTGGGCGGCGATGGCCCGGCGCAGGTTTTTGGCTTCCCGGTAGTTGACCACGCCATCGACGCCGGCCTGCTCCACAAGCCAGCGGGTCTTGGCCGCGCGGCCGGCGCTGCCCACCACCCGGCAGCCCTGCAGTTTGGCGATCTGGCAGACCAGGGAACCGACCGCGTCGGCCGCGCCTGAGACGAAGACTGTTTCTCCGGGCTTGGGTTGGCCGATGTCCAGCAAACCCACATAGGCCGTCTGGCCCGGCATGCCCAACACACCGAGAAAGCTTTGCACCGGGGCCAGGTTGGGGTCGATTTTTGTCGCCCCCTGGCCATGTACAAGGGCATATTCTCGCCAGCCATCGTGATGCAGAACGACGTCGCCAGGGGCGAAATCGGGATGATTGGAAGCTACCACCTCACCCACTGCGCCGCCGGTCAGGGCTTCGCCGATGGCAAACGGCGCGGTGTAGCTGCGCCCTTCCCGCATCCGCCCGCGCATGTAGGGATCGACGGACATGTAGAGATTGCGCACCAACAGTCCATCCTCTGGCGGGGTGCTATCGATCTCCACGTGGACAAGCTCGAAGTTGTCAACCGCCGGCTCCCCCACCGGACGGCTACGCAGGCGGATTTCACGGTTGGTGATGGTAGGCATGGGATGCTCCGGAGTGGTTCGTAGTGACGATCAAATATGTGGATAGTATGCGCGTACAGGAGACTGGGAGATGGGAGATTAGAGATTCGCCATGCTCAATCTCCCATCTCAAGTGATTGAACCGCCATTCCTTACTCGTTGACAGTTGCGTCTGTGTTTTGTCCCTTGCGCATGGCCGCATTGAAGGCTGCTGACCCGCCTTTGGGAACACTCAGCGTCTGCCAGACAGGGACGGAGTGCTTGCAGAGCATGACGATCTGCCCGGTGTGATAGCTGTAGTGATCGATCTGCCGGTTGATGGCTTTCATGACCGTGTGGGGTTCGCCGCGTATAGTGACAATGCGCACCAGATCGTCCGGCGTCAGGCTGTCGATGGCATCCAACAGAATACCCCAGCCCGATTCCCAATAGGCGCTGAGCCAGGCCCGATCCTGGCCCGGCGCAATGATGAACTCGCTGTCCCGGTCGCGATCGGGCTTTTCGCCGTCGCTGGTCAGGAAATCGCGCCAGCGGGAACGCATGTTGCCCGCCATGTGCTTGACCAGCACAGCCACAGAATTGGCCTCCGGGTCCAGCAGGGCAAAGAAGGCGCCATCGTCGATCTGGGCCATGGCCCGATCCGCCAACATCTTCTGGCGACGGAAGAGCGCGGCGGCGTCTTCCAGATAGATTTGGGCAAGGGAAAGGCTCATTGAAAACCTCTTTCGTGCTTTTGTGGTGGATCATTCCTTCGCAACGCAGCCCAACTCGTTCCAGGCCGCGTCGATGGCCTGGGGCGACGCCCGCGCGCGGGGGATGTAGACAATCCAATCGCTGTTGTCGAGGTCCCGGTGTTCGGCCACCAGATAGCGGGTCACGGCCAACTTTTCACCCGTTTGGGAGAGATCGATGCAGTACAGTTCCAACACCGGATAGGGTAAGGGCTGTTTGCCCAGGCTCTCCCCCGCCGCGGGGCGCACATCCGTCGACAGCGGCTCCGTCTGGTAATGGACGCTGGGTGTGATGGGGCGAAATGGCGTCTCCGGCGCAAGCAAGAAGGGCAATTGGGCTACTGTCAGGGCGCCGGCGGAGAGAACGTCTCGGGGCGAGGCCACATAGTCTGTCAAATAGTCCTCCATCGCCCGCTGCCAGCCGGGTGGGTTGCGATCTTCCCACACCAGGATCAGTGCCAGCAACCCCAGGCTGATAAAGACAGGCAGCAGCAACGTCAAAACACGCCGCGTGGAAATCTTGGGGATGGCTGTGACCGGCTGCGCATTGTTTTGCATAGACCACCATTATACCCGCAGACTGCCGGTGCAGGCAACCGGACGCCTATCCTTTTTTCTGCCTTGCCCCTTCTGTCAAGGAATTCTATAATGCGCCGAGCAGATGTGTTTCACCCCTGCCCAACAGACGTTGTACTCCTAATATCCAATTCCTTTCAGAAACTTGACCATGCCCGCGCTGCGCTGCGCCTCGCTCAGGGGATCCTCCTGGCCGGGGATGGGCTGGCCGGGGCAGGCAGTGACCCAGCGGTCGTAGCCGATCGTATCCAGGGCACCTTTGATGGCGACGAAATCGACATCCTTGCCTTCGCCCACCTGGCACCAGACGGGTTCGTAGAAGCCGTCGGCCCGCCGGCTGGCGCTGGACCAATCCTGCAGGTGGACATAGTTGAGTTGATGCCTGAAATCCTGCAGAGACTGCACCGGATCGTAACCCCACAGTTGGGCGTGGGAAACGTCGATGCAGAGTTTGGCCTTGTCCAGATGGGCCATGTAGAGCTTCCAATGGTCGATGGAATCCACCAGCAGGTTGGTGTGGATGTGGTAGCTGATCTCCAGTCCCAGACCGGCGGCGAACTCAGCCCACGCCTCAGCGCCTTCGGCGGCGGCCTTGATATCGTCGTCGGTCACTGGCCGGTCTTCGGGTTTGCGGCCGTTCATAAACATAAAGCAGTCGCAGCCCACCTCAGCGGCAAACTCCATGCGCCGTTTGTTGGTCTCGAAGTTGTCCGGGTCCCGGCTGTCGGGTGTGCCGTTGGCGGTCAAGACGGCCAGTGTCATGCCTGTGTTGGCGCAGATGCGTTTCATGCGGGCCGGTGTGCCCATCCAATTGAGGGGAAGCCGGCCTTCCCAGCCGTCCCAGCCAGCCGTCGCCAGCCCCTCCAGGGCAGGTTCCAGGTCCGGATTTTTCCAACGCAGGGTGCTGTAGCCGAGTTTGTAGCTCATTGTGTTCCTCCGTGGGGGAAAGGATATAATCAACAAGTGTCATTATAGGACGGGCAGGATTTGACGACAAGTGTCAAAAAACAGGGAGATGATGGGAGGATACAGCATCCCGCATCCTCCCACCATCTTCACGAAAGGGCCTTTATGCAACGCTACGGAATGGTCATCAAAGTCAAACCAGAGTGGGAGGAATCGTACAAACAGATTCACGCCCACACATGGAAGGGCGTGCTGGAACAGATCACCGCCTGCAACATCCGCAACTATTCGATCTTTCTGCGCGACGGCTATCTCTTCAGCTACTTTGAATATGTGGACGATGACTACGACGCCGATATGGCAAAAATGGCTGAAGATCCGATCACCCGGGCCTGGTGGAAATTCACCGACCTATGCCAGGAAGCGGTGGAAGGCGAAGGCTGGGCGCAGATGGAAGAGGTTTTCCATCACGACTAAGAGCGGGCAGGACGGCGGATGGCAATATGCTTCCACCGCCCCTGCCGGGGACTATACCAGCCGCTCGCGCACAACCGCGCTGGCGTAATCCATCACCGTCACCACCAGCACAATCGCCCAGACGGCTGTGGCCGCGTTGTTCCACTGGAGCTGATTGATCCAGCGCGAAAGCTCCATGCCGATGCCGCCGCCGCCCACAAAGCCGATAATCGTGGACATGCGCACGTTGATGTCCCAATGGTAGACGGTAAAGGAGATATAGGGTGGAACGATCTGGGGCACGACCGCGTACCAGACGACCTGCAAGCGGTTGGCGCCGGTGGCGGTGATGGCCTCGATGGGGCCTGGCTCGATGCTTTCGGCGGCTTCCGAATAGAGCTTGCCCAGGTTGGCGATGGTGCTGACGGTCAAGGCCAGCACGCCGGCAAAGGGGCCAAAACCGACCCAAATGGCAAAGATCGTGGCCAGGATCAGCGGCTCGATGGAGCGGGTCAGATTGAAAACGGTGCGGGTGACCACATAGACCGTGTTGCCGGCGCCTGTCTGCGGCATGATGTTGCGCGCGCCCAGAAAACTGAGGGGCACGGCCAGAATCGAGGCAAAGGTGGTCGCCATCATGGCCAGGAAGACGGTCTCGATGATCTTGTTGATGGTGACGCGCAGGGCTTCGCTGGGACTCAGGCCGCCCACTTCCCATTTGGCTTCAGCCAGCAGCTTGTGCTCGCCGGGATTCTCGGCCAGCAGGGGCGGAATGTCGGTCTCGACGCTGAAGTTGCCGTTGGCGTCGGTGGTGAAACGCTCGTCACGCAGACGACCCTGCAAGCCGGCCACCTGCCAATAGAGCCGTCCCTGCGTGTGGGGACGAAATCCACTGCCCTGGATGGTCAGCGGGTCGCGGGCGTTGAGGCAGGTGGACGAGAGAACCAGGCCGGCGTCGCCGCCCACCGGGGACTGGGCCTGATCGCCCACGCAGGGAACGCGCAGGCTGCTCTCCCGGCTCTCGCTCTGCTCTCCCCGTTCGAAGAGGGAAGGATGCAGCAGATCGGTGAGGATGGGCCGGGCCTTGGGCGCGCCCTGGATCAGCGTTCCCAGATCGATCTGGGTGGCGTTCCAACTCCAGACGTAAAGTGGAACGGCGATGGCTATGAGAAAGATTGTTCTGGCAAGGCGTCTGTCTTTCATGCGTCTCTTCGCCGATTTCCCCTGAATTCTGATTGACAGTCGCACAGCCAATCGTTATGCTGAAGCTATGATCACACTTACTCCACCACCCGAACTGCACGAACCGCTGGAACGTCTGGCTGCTGGACGTGATACGACCGTCAAGGAAGTCGTCGAGTCTCTCTAAACCACCCGTTTCCTCACCTCGCTGCTCAAGAAATCCAGCACCGTCACCACCACAGCAATGGCCCAGATGGCCGCGCCTGCGGCCCGGAAATCGGTCAGGCGGATCCACTGCTGGAGCAGAAAGCCGATGCCGCCGCCGCCCACAAAGCCGATAATGGTGGACATGCGCACATTGATGTCCCAGCGATAGACGGTGAAGGCGATAAAGGGCGGCCAGACCTGGGGCAATACGCCATACCAGATGACCTGCAAGCGGTCAGCCCCCGTGGCCGTGACGGCCTCGATGGGTCCGGGTTCGATGCTCTCGATGGCCTCAGAATAGAGTTTGCCCAGGGCAGCGATGGAGTGGACGGCCAACGCCATCACACCGGCAAACGGCCCCAGCCCCACCCAGACGACGAAGACAATCGCCATGATCAGCGGCTCGACCGCGCGCAGAATGTTGAGCAGCGTCCGCGTGATGTAATAGACGGCCATGGTCGCCGGATTGACGCGCATGAGGTTGCGGGCGGCTAAGAAACTGATCAGCACGGCAAAAATCGCGCCCAGCGTTGTCGCCATCAGGGCCTGGGCAATCGTCTCCCCCATGCGTCCGGCGACCAGATGGGTTGTATTGCTCAGGCGCAGCGGTCCCGTGTAGGTGATATAGCGGGCTTCCAACTGGTGGATCTGAGGATCGCTGTTGGCGACGGTGGGCATCTCGGCGTCCACCGCAAACGCGCCGTCTGCGTCGGCCACGAACCCCAACAGCCCATCGTCTGTGCGGATACGCGCCCGGTCGCCGATGGCATTCTGGAACCAGATTTCGCCCTCCACGCCCGCAGGAAATCCGGCGCCGGTGATGGTCACCACATCGCCGGGGTTGGCGCAGGCCGCGCTCAGGTGAATGACGGGTCCGTGGTCCGCGGCCGGGGCTGCAACCGGCGCCGGGCTGCATGGGATCTCCACACCGGCCTGCGCCGTGCTGTAGTCGATCTGCCGGTCGAGATAGCTGGGTTGGACCAGGCCGGTCACAAAAGGCGCGACCTTGGGCGCGTTGACGATCACCCGGGAGATATCGATCTGTGTCACCTGCCAGCCGATGGCGTAGACAAGCAGGGCGACGCTGAGCACCAGACGCATGGTTCCCGGTTTTTTGCCCTGGGCGTAGAGCCGGGCTTCCCACGCCTGCCAGAGCCAGAAGGGCAGGCCCAGCGGGGCCAGAACCCACAGGTTCAGCCAGGCCAGCAGAGCCAGCAGCACCCCGACCATCAGAAAAATCAGCGCGCCCCGCTCCCGCCGGCCCACGTAGACCTGGCCGGCGCCGGGCGCGATGAGCGAGAAGAGTGTGGCCAGGGTGGGGTTATGGGTTGGGGCGTGCAAAGTGGCCTGGGACATAGGGAGTTTTGTCAAGAAGTGAACAGTTATCGGTAATCAGTAGCCTCGACGACCCCACTGCTCACTGATAACTGCTCACTGATAACTGCTCACTGGTCTACTCAGCGAATCTCGACTTTCACCGCGTCTTCCCCGTAGATTTCCCGGAAACGGGCGTCGTCGATGTCCAGGGGCGCGCCGTCGAAGACGATGCCGCCACCTTTGAGGGCGATGATGCGGGTGGCGTAGGTGCGGGCCAGGCTGAGAAAATGGAGGCTGCACAGGACCGTGACGCCCATCTCCTGGTTGAGCTGTTCGATGTACTTCATGACCGAATGGGAGGTGGCCGGGTCCAGGCTGGCCACCGGCTCATCGGCCAGGAGCAGTTTGGGGTCCTGCATCAGGGCGCGGGCAATGCCCACCCGTTGCTGCTGGCCGCCGGAAAGCTCGTCGGCCCGGTTGTCGGCTTTGTTGGCGATGCCCACCAGTTCCAGATTGGCCCGTGCCCGCTCCCTGTCTCGACGCGACCAGCGCCCCAGGATGCTGCGGCCTGCCGAAACATACCCCAGCCGCCCGGTCAGGACGTTGGCCAGCACGGACAACCGCTTGACCAGGTTGAAATGCTGGAAGATCATCCCGATCTGGCGACGGATGCGGCGCAACTCACCGGGGGTGGCCGCGGTCACGTCCACCCCGTCCCAGAGCACCTGGCCGCCGCTCGGCTCGATCAGCCGGTTGATGCAGCGCAGCAGCGTGGACTTGCCCGAACCGGAGAGGCCGATGATGACCAAGAACTCCCCTTCCTGCACAGAAAAGGAGACATCCTGCAAGGCCTGGGTTCCGTCGTCGTATGTTTTGGAGAGATGTTTGATTTCGAGCATCGCAATGGAGATTGGAGATCGGCGATTGGAGATTAGGAGTGGTCTCGTTGGGCCAATCGCTAATCTCCAATCGCTGTGTCTACTTCGCCAGGTCTTCTATGTTGACACCTGCGGCGTCCAATTGGGCGCGGAAGGCATCGTAGAAAGAGTCGTCGATGGCCTCGAGGCCGCTGATGGAATAGACGGTGTTCAAGGCTTCTTGGCCGGCGTCGGTCTGGGCAATCTCCAACAGGGCGTTGACAACCTGGTCTACCATGGCGGGCGGCATGTCAGGGGCAAAACTTACGCCGTCGTTGGGGATGGGCGGCGATTCAGCGATGACGACGACTTTCGTCTTCACGTCGGCCAGGTCCTTCTCGACAGAGCTGCGGGCATCCACATAGGTGGCGCCGCCGTCACACTCGCCGTTGTAGACAGCGATGACCACATTGTTGTGGGAGCCAGCTTCCACCGTCTTGGCAAAGTCGGTGTCGGGATTCACACCCGCGGCCTGCAATTCCACACGGGGGATGATGTATCCCAATGTGGACAGAGGATCGACCCAACAGAATGTTTTGCCTTTCAGATCGGTCAGGCTGGTGATGCCGCTGTCAGCCTGGGTAATAATCTGGCCTTTGTAGGAGGTGCTGCCAAAGCGGACAGTCGAGATACGGGCCTCCACACCATACTTTTCGTGGGCCAGCAGGTAGGCAAAGGTGTTGAGCCAGCCGATCTGGGCATTGCCGGCGCCCATGGCTTCCACCACAGCCGCGAAGGAAGTGGCTACATTGGTCTTGATCGCCAGCCCGGTTTTCTCTTCCAGCATCTTTGCGATGGCATCGCCGCCGGTGAGGATCTCCTGGGTATCGCCGGAGGGAACAAAGGACATCACCAGGGGATTGTCAGCGGTTCCCAGCGCGGGAGCAGCAGCCGGCGCGGCTGCGGAGCCGGCGGCCTGCGGGGGCGGGGGCGGCGCACAAGCGGCCACCACCAGCAGCAGAACAGCGAGAAGTGTCAGTAGAGCAATGCGCTTCATTGAGCTTTCTCCTTTGGTTGGTTTTTGAACAGTACAGCACCGTCGCGAGTGGATCGGGCAAGGCAGGCTGATGGGGAATTCGACCTGGTGATAGTATCATACCTTAGTTGGTGGGAGATGGTCAATGCCAGAACATGAAAAAGCTGCGAGTCAACGTGAAATGAAGATGGAACTGATCTGCGTGGCCGGTCTGCCCGGCAGCGGAAAATCTGTCGTCGCCCGCCGGCTGGCGGAGCGGCTGGACGCACTGCTCCTGCGCACGGACGCCACCCGCAAGGAGCTTTTCCCTGCGCCCGACTACAGTCCGCAGGAAGGCGCCCGCACCTACGCCGAGTTCCACCGCCGCGCCGAGGAGGGGCTGGCCGCAGGACGGTCTGTTGTGATGGACGCCACCTTCCATTCCCAGGCCAGCCGGGCGCAGGCCCAGGCGATCGCCCGCCGGCTGGGGGTTCCCTGGCGTCTGCTGCTCGTCACCGCGCCGGAGGAAATTGTGCGGGAACGCATTGCCCGCCGCGCCAACGATATCTCCGACGCGGATTTCCAGGTGTATCTGGAGATGGCAGCCATCTTCGAGCCGGTGACAGAGGAACACACGGTCATCGACAACAGCGGCGGGCTGGATGCTCTGACCGCGCAGGTGGACAAATTCCTGCTCTGTAGAGCCGCGTGATGTTTTCATTTTGCCCCGTTCTTGTGTCTGTTGCGCTGCCCTGTGGTATACTAGCGCCATAGACAGGCTGAATCGAGGGCAACATGTAGGGGTGTACGGTATACTGGCGGCGTAGAATTCGCTGCTGGAGTTGATTCCGAACTTGCAAAGGAACAGTCCTATGGGTGCGAGCACATCACAAGTGTCCACACCGGCCCGGCGTGGTTGGGTTTCGCGTATGGAGTTGCAGGAGCAACTCACGGGGTGCTTGTATGTCCTGCCTGCCATCTTTCTCATTTCTCTCTTCGGTCTCTTCCCCATCGGCTATGCTTTTTACATGAGCCTGCGTCGCTGGCGGGTTGTCGATCGCGGGTTTATCGGCCTGGGCAACTATCTCAAGGCCGTTGGGGACCCGGTGGGCGCGTTCTTGTTTGTGGCTGGCGCTGCCCTGCTTGTCGTCGCCTATGTAATCTGGGACCGATCCATCGAGGGGCGGGTCCGCCGTCCTCTGTACGGGAAGATCGGGCCGCTGTTTATCGTCATCGGTGGTCTGATTGCCATAGATGTGGGCTGGACGCGCATGATGAGCGCGGGCAACGTCCGCTTCCTGCGCTCGATTCCGGTCACCTTTTACTACGCGCTCGGTTCCATCCCCCTGCAACTGGCCATTGCCCTGGTTCTGGCCTATATTCTGTTCCAGAAAATCCGTGGCCAGGAAGTATTCCGCATGATCTTCTTCCTGCCCTACGTTACACCTGTGATTGCCACCGCTCTCGTCTTTCGCAATATCTTCAGCCCCCGGGATACGTCGCTGGCCAATCGTGTACTCACCTGGATCGGGCTGGACGTGCAGAAATGGCTGTTCGAGCCACGCCCGTTTATCGAAGTGGCATTCGGTTGGCATGTAAACGGCTTCTTTGCCGGTCCCAGCATGGCCCTAATTTCGATTATTGCCTTCGGCGTCTGGACCTTTGTCGGCTATAATACGGTTATTTTTCTCGCCGGCCTGGGCAGTATTCCCCAAGATGTGTACGAAGCGGCAGAGATCGACGGCGCCAACCAGTGGCAACTCTTCCGGCATATTACCATCCCCCTGCTGTCGCCGGTCACGTTCTACCTGTCGCTGATCGGCTTTATTGGCACCTTCAAGGCTTTCAATCACATTTTTGTCATGCAGGAGCCGTCAGCCCAAGATACGGTTATCACCACCAGCGTGTCCATATTCAACACTTTTTACAAGGCAAGTCAGTTCGGATATGCTTCGGCCCAGGCCATTTTGCTGCTGGGCATTATTTTGTTCCTGACCTACGTGCAGACGAAAGTGTTCGGGAAGCGGGTTTTCTATGGCTAACACGGTCCAGCCGTTCGAGGAATTCACAATCAGAGAACCGGCCCCGGCAGCGCAAGCAAAAGGAACCATGCTGAGCGGAAACACATCCTACATGGTGATGTACGTGGTTCTCATTGCCGGCGTCCTCCTGGCTATGTTGCCCTTCTACTGGATGATTGCGGCCTCGCTTATGACCTATGGCGAAACAGCCACCCGCCAGTGGTATCCCTCCACACCGCAATTTGGCAATTACGCTGAGGCATGGAACGAAGCGCGCTTCTCAAAGTATTTTTTGAACAGCATCATCATCACGGCGGTGACCCTCACCGGCCAATTGTTGACGTCTATTCTGGCCGGCTACGCGTTTGCCCGTATCCGTTTCTGGGGGCGCGACTTCATTTTCGCCTTGCTGCTTAGCACCATGATGATCCCGGCCATGGTGGTCATGATCCCCAACTTCATGATTGTGCAGGGTCGGATCATCGACTTGCCGACCGCGACCAGCGAAGGGACTCTGCTGGCGGCCATCTTCGGGACAGGCGGTTCGTGGCTCAACTCCTTGATCGGCATTACCCTGCCTTTTATGGTCAGCGTGTTCAGCATCTTTTTGCTACGCCAGTTTTTCGCCCAGATTCCCTGGGAGCTGTGGGACGCGGCGCGCATGGACGGCGCCGGTCACACCCGCTTTCTCTTCCAGGTGGTCTTGCCCATCAGTAAAGCGCCCATCTTCACCGTGCTCATTTTCGCCTTTATCGGCGCCTGGAAC
>Ga0114931_10010270_pt1 | contig 11158 bp, 10 predicted proteins | sample 2SBtaG_FD_89579 | JGI IMG/M metagenome (GOLD analysis project Ga0114931, IMG submission 89579) | Deep subsurface microbial communities from Kolumbo volcano to uncover new lineages of life (NeLLi) - 2SBTROV14_V59a metaG | ecosystem: Environmental > Aquatic > Marine > Volcanic | place: Kolumbo...
AAGAAATCGGCAGGCAGTTGGCCCGCTGATTCAGCTGAGATCCATTCCTCCGATTCGCGGGCGGCTCGCGCCCCCGCCCCACCAAGCCCGCCAACCACGCCAAGAGCCCCAAGGCCCGTCCGTGGAGGCGTCAGGAAGAAAGAGGGTCTGGTCGGTGACTGAACCCTGTTGGGCGCGATCCGCGGCACACGGATCCTGGCGAATCAGAAAAATAATTCAGAATTGTTGAAATCTTAACAAAGTTTGGAATGGTGAGCGAACACCTTGACCCTTTCCAATTTTGAACCGTGACCCATTGACAACGCCCCCGTGTGACCGGGGGACCGTGAACCGCCTCCGATCAGAAGGAGATGCGAAATCGGAGGTCGGGAAAGAAAGCGGGAAGCTGTCCTCTTCAAGCCCCTCCGCGGGGGTGCTGCAATTGATTCGTCTCAGCGAGAGCCCGTTCAAAGGGGAAATATTCGAGGAAGCAGCACTGAAAAAAGGCTTGTGGCTTTTCCAGGAAGGAGAGGTTCGTGTTGTCACCGCCAATGTGCAGGGGAGATTTTCCGGGATCTTTGGACAGATTCATGTCAAAGGAAAATCCGATCCGGTCGAAGTCAGCATGGTGGTCAATCTCGATCAGGAGGGAACGTGGAAGATCGATGGCCGCAGCAGTGCTGATCACTCGGTCTCCAACAATGGGCACGTGGCCGCCCTGCTCATGGCGGCGATGGTGGAAACGGGCGCCGCTGAACCGGAGACCGATTTTGGGATCGGATCGATTGCAACGCGGATTCACCTTTTTTCCCGGGATGTGAGAGCCGGAATTCTCCACTGGGATGACTCAGATGCCCGCGGCGTTTTGGAGAATCTCCGTCTTGCCAGGATCGAGAATCTGGATCCAGCAACAGAGTCAAGGCTGCGCGAGATGGGATGCAAGCGTCTCAGAGAGATTTATCCGATGGATGAAACCAACGCGGATTATCATGAATGCTTTGCCTATCAATCCGGGCGGCGTGCCTTGCAGGAACTGTTCTGGGCGGATTTTCTGTCGAACGGTCGTTTCGAGTTGGAGTCGTTGGGTTGCGAAATTTCGGTCAGTGAGGGATTTGGTCTGGAAATGATCGAGCCGCTTGATTGGTATGGCCAAGTGATTCCCGAACCTCAGGATGACTCGACCAACTGGTTTGAATTCGAATGTGGTATCCGGATTGGGCATCAAAAGATCAACCTGCTCCCCTGTCTGGTGAAGTATCTGGAAAGTAAACCGGCAAATTTTTCACTGAATGATTTCCAAAAACTGCCATCCCGGAGCAGGATTCCGATGCAACTCAGCGAAGGAGGCCGGTTTGTGGTGGTCCCCGTTGAACGGCTCCATACCATTCTTGGATTGTTTACGGAGTTGTTCGACCGCCATCCCGTTTCAGACGCCGGGCGTCTGCGGCTTCACAAAGTTCGCGCGGCACAACTGGTTCATTCTCAGGGCGGGCAACAACTGATCGATCGGGCTCCGCAAGAGCTGGAGAAATTTGGCAGGGAATTGGAGCAACTGAAACCCAAAGTCGAACCCTCCGCACCGGACGGATTTCTCGCTACCCTTCGACCTTATCAGCAGGACGGATTCGAGTGGCTCCAGTTCCTCAGGGAGCAGGGCTTGGGTGGCATTCTGGCCGATGACATGGGTCTCGGGAAAACCATTCAGACCCTTTGCCATCTCTATACCGAAAAAAAGGAGGGGCGGGCCGATCTCCCCTGTTTGATTCTCGCGCCGAAAAGCGTGGTTCCCAACTGGGAAAAAGAGATCAGGAAATTTGCCCCCTCCATGTCCGTTCTGGCTCTGCAGGGGCCGAAGCGCAAAAAGTATTATCCGGTTCTGGGGCACTGCGATCTGGTCATTACCTCTTATCCGGTTCTGCTGCGTGATGCGGAGGAATTGCTCTGCCAACCCTTTCATTACGTGGTATTGGACGAGGCCCATACCATCAAAAACTCCAGTTCCCAGATCACTCGGGTTGCCTGGAGGCTGGACGCCCGGCATCGCCTTTGTCTGTCCGGGACACCCATCGAGAACAATCTCGGGGAACTGTGGTCGCTCTTCCATTTTTTGATGCCCGGATTTCTGGGAAGCGAGGACAGCTTCACCCGCTGTTTTCGGGTTCCTATTGAGAAATATCGCGACGAAGCGCTGCGCCGGAGACTGGCGCGGAGAGTGGCGCCCCTCATGCTGCGACGAACGAAAACCCTGGTGGCTCGCGATTTGCCTCCCAAAACGGTGATTGTCCGGAAACTGGAGTTGAACAAGCGCCAGGTCGAACTCTATGAGGCTGTTCGCGCCAGTGTCAGCAGGGAAGTTCGTGAAGAAATTACCCGCAGAGGTGTCGAGGCGACGAAACTCGTCGTGCTGGAAGCTCTTTTGAAACTCAGGCAGGTTTGTTGCCATCCAAAATTATTGAAGTCCATGCCTTCGGCCCGGAAAGCCCGCCGATCCGCCAAGATGGACCTCCTGATGGATTGGCTGCCATCCATGGTCAGGGAAGGCCGTCGGATTCTGGTGTTTTCTCAGTTCACCCAGATGATTGATTTGATGGAGCAGGCTCTCGATGAAAAGAATATGAGATACCTCACGCTGACCGGGAAATCGAAAGGCCGAGGCGAACTGTGCGAGGCGTTTCAGAAGGGAAAAGCACCGATTTTTTTGATCAGCCTGAGAGCCGGCGGCACGTGCCTCAATCTCACCACAGCGGACACGGTTATCCACTTTGATCCCTGGTGGAATCCGGCACTCGAGTCTCAGGCCACGGATCGGGCCTATCGGATCGGGCAGGAGAACCCGGTATTTGTTTACAAGCTGATCACGGAGGGATCCATCGAGGAAAAAATTCTCCTGTTACAGCAAAAAAAACACGCTCTCTTTGAAGGAATATTGGGAGGCAGTCCCCAGAAACTCTCTTTTTCCGAGGAAGAACTGAACGATTTGTTTTCTCCTCTGGAGCGCTGATCAGGACTGATTGCCACCGATCGGAACTCCGTATTTCAGACCGGGAATTTTTCCGTGAGCGATCAATCTCCCTCGATTCGGCTCCAATTCAAAAACGTCAACCCCGTTCCCGAGAATGCCTTTGGATGACTTGCTCTGAGCGCCAAAAACGTAGTGCTTCTCCGTTTCAGGATCCCAGCCCAAATACAGCATGACATGGGAAACCCGGTGGCCTGAGTGCCAGGTGTTGCCCCAGAAAATCAGTTCACCCGGAGACAATTTCTCAAACAGTTTGGTGGAAGCCTTTTTACCGTAGACATCGTCCAGCAGATGCTTGTTCTTTAACCAGTCGTATTGGTCGTAGGAAGTCCGGGGGACATTCTTGATTCCGATCTTGGTCAGGAGATATTGGACAACTCCCGAGCAGTCCAGCCCGCCCTGTTTCGGGTCGTCCCGTCCGAATTTGTATTTCAATCCTTCCCGGGCCAGCACATGAGCTGAGGCTCTCAGATTTTCCAGAGTGGGAGGCCCACTGATTTCAGCGATGCTGGTGGGGGGCTTGAAATGGGAAGCCTTCGGCTCTTTCTTTTTGGGTTCCGGCGGGGTGGATGAGGAGTCTTCGCCTGGAGATGTCCTCTTTTCATCCGGGGGGAGATCCGATTGACTGACAAACCTGGCATCGCTCATTGACTCCGGTGACCCTGTCTCCGGGACTACGCTTTTCAGTTCGGAGCTGTCGGAAACCGTTTCTTCCGGGTCGGTCGGAATCGGAGGCGGAGGGATCAGGCCCGGAGTTGAAATCGTGAGCCTGCCCTTTTCGCTGGACCCGGAGTGATCGACTTTTCGGCTGATCGGAAGCTCCACATCACCGGCCCGAGGCTTCGTTTGGGATTCAGAGTGTTCCACGGTCCGATTGGTCGGAATCAAGGGACGGAACTCCCGAACGCGGTGCTTGGAGCGGACCGTCTCCGCCTTGCCACGGTCATTCGACCAGGAAGACAGTGGACTCAAACACGGCAGACCCGAGATCAAAATCCCGAGCAGGCTGAAAATGGTAAGCGGAAGATGCAGTCGTTTCCCTTGAATCATCATTGAAACTTCGATGTAAATTTTAAATTTAGCATAAATAAACCATCAATAAACCTAAAACTTTTAAAAACTTTGCCCAGATTCAGCTGCGAGAACATGCACCAGAAGAAAGCCGAAAAATTCCTGAACATTGCCCTGCTCGGAAATTCCCTGTCGATTGTGTGAAAGGAAGGAGTTTCCGGTCATGTAGGGCAGGCGCTTTGCCTGCCACCATTTTCGGATCCCTCCATTCGGCAACAGAAGCAGTCGCCCTACAATTCTTCGGCATCGGATCTTTCCGTCATTCGCCAAGCTCATCATCCGTGTTGCTTGGGTTCAAAAATGACACCGGGGAGGTGATGGGAATCGGACTCGTGCTCCGACTTTCAGGTTTTAATTTGTATTGGAACGCGCCTGTGATAGCATCACCCTGCAGAAGTATTCTGATCCGCTTTTTCCATGTCTGTTCAGTATCGCGATTACTACGAAATACTCGGCGTCGAGAAATCTGCTTCCCAGGCCGACATTAAGCGCGCTTTCAAGAAACTGGCCCGGAAATATCATCCGGATGTGGCCAAGGATCAGCCGGATGCCGAGGAGCGGTTCAAGGAGGTTAACGAGGCGTATGAAGTGCTCAGTGACCCGGAGAAACGCAGCAAATATGACACTCTGGGTCCTGATTGGAAGGAGGGTCAGGATTTCAGCGGGGGACCGGGAGGTGGATTTGCGGGCTTTCCGGGCGCGGCCGGGGATGGCGCTCAATATGAATTTCATTTCGACGGGAGCACGGGATTCAGCGATTTTTTTGAGAGCATGTTCGGCGGTCGGGCGGCGGGCGATCCCTTTGGCACTTACGGCAGAAGAGGAGGAGGACCTCGCCAGAACCGGGCCAATCAGCCGATGGCGGGTCAGGACATTGAGGCCGACATTCTCGTCCGAATCGAGGAAATCATGTCCGGCGCCAGCCGGGAGATCCGCCTGGCAAGGCCGTCCGCCAGTGGGCCACCAAAGGAATCCACCATTCGGGTCAAGATTCCCAGGGGCATCGGTGAAGGCCAGATGATTCGCTGTGCCGGAATGGGGTATCCGGGGTCCAACGGTGGACCGGACGGCGATCTCTATCTGCGGGTGCGTCTGGAGAGGCATCCGGATTACAGGGTTTCCGGCCACGATCTGGAGAGCGAAGTGGCTCTGGCTCCCTGGGAGGCGGTTCTGGGAACCAGGCTCAAAATCCCGACGCCGCACGGCGGCGTGATGTTAACCATTCATCCGGACACCCAACCCGGAACGCAGATGCGACTTCGAGGAAAAGGGCTGCCCGCGGGAGGTTCCAAATTCGGTGATCTTTTCGTGACCATCACCATGACCCTACCCAAAAAATCCGGCGATGCTGAAAAAAAACTGTGGTCTGAGCTGGCGGCAATGAGTCACTTTGATCCAAGGAGTTAGCCATTCAATTGTCCCGAGATCGAGCACAACATGACAACCACTTTCCACTGCCGATACCAGATTGTTTCCTCCGAAGCAGGGGAGACGGAAACATTTGATTTGAAATCTCTCAGCGAACTCACCGGGATGCATGAAGAACTCATTCTGGAATTTGCCCAGGCTCATCTGGTGGAACCCGCGGAGGCCTGGGATCCGTCCGATGAAGACGCGGCGCCTCTGTTTAATGAGCGCGGGCTTATCCGGCTTCGTCAGATCGCGGAGTTGCGTGAGAATCAAGAAGTCAGTCTGGGTACGCTCCGTCTGATCGTGTGCATGCTGGAGAGATTGGAGGCGGCGGAAACGGAGCTTCGCGCCCTGAAAGAGCGGCTTCGTTGAACTCCCGGGGAGCGCTTTTTTCAAGGCGTGGATGCCGTGCTGGGAACGCCGGGAAATCGGATCCCGCCCCGCCGCGAGCTGTCAAAACTTGTTCCGGAACATGAGAGACTCGACCGGCAGCGGGGTTCTCTCGTTGTATTTGGCGGATTGTTTCACATTGTAGGGAATGAGGACTTCTCCCTGGATGAGAAAATAAATTAACTGTCCAACCGGCATTCCCTCGTAAACCCGGACGGGTTGTTTTACGGAAATTTCCAGGGTCCAGTGATTGCAGAATCCCACGTCTCCCTTTCCGGCGGTGGCGTGAATATCCATTCCCAGCCGACCCACGCTGCTTTTTCCCTCAAGAAAAGGAACGGCCCGGTGGCTTTCGGTGTATTCGATGGTGGAGCCGAGGTAGTTCAGTTGCGGTTCCAGCACAAAACCTTCCTCGGGAATTTCGAAATGCTCAATTTCGTTGTGAATGCGGGCGTCCAGAACGCGATTCTTGTAGGTGGCCAAATGTTTGCTGAGGTGGACATCATAGCTGTTCGTTCCGAGATGGTCCCGATCATAGGGTTCGATCACAATGTCACCACATTTCAGTTGAGCGAGAATCTCTGAGTCGGCTAATATCATGACATGCTTTCCTTCACCGATAGTGAAGAAGGGGGAATCGGGCAAGGGAAAAAATGCAAAAAGGTGGAGAGAAAGAATGGTCTGTCAGCGTGGTTTTTATTTTTGCTTCCTGTCTGCCTTTTTACTTTTTTCTGGTCCTGGTCGCCTTTGTGGCTTAAGAGACTGTTGAAAAACGGTGGAATGAAAAACTGTGAGTCGTTTTGTTCGATGGCGAGGCGCGGTGAAGGAAGGTGGCCTGCTACCTGACTGAATCGCAACGAGGCCGGCGGACAAAAGGGCCGCAGCCCGAGGGGTCGATTGAAAAACACCTCCGGCAAGACCGCTGTATTCCAATCCAACACACAGAAGATTTTTCGTTTCAGGGTTTTTCAACAATCTCTTAACCCTGAAGTGTCGTCCCTGCCTCATGTTTCCTGGTAAACCGCTCATCATTGCCATCGACGGACCTGCTGCCTCCGGCAAGAGTACCGTGGCCCGTCGGGTGGCTGACGGACTGGGCCTGACTTTTGTGAATTCCGGGGCCATGTATCGGGCTTTCACCTGGTGGGTTTTGAAGCGGGGAATCGATCCGGAGGACGGACCGGCGGTTTTGTCTCTTTTGGATGACACCCATTTTGTCTGTGGACAGGAAAAAGGACGTGGCACCATCGCCGTGGGAAAAACGGGAGAAACGGTGACTGCTCTGGATGCGCCGCAACTCTGCAGCGCTGAGGTCAACCGCAATGTTTCCGCCGTCGCTGCCCTTGCGGAAGTTCGGGAGCGATTGGTGGCCGAACAGCGGAAATACGCGGAAGAGGGAGGGGTGGTCATGGAAGGTCGCGATATCGGTTCGGTGGTGTTTCCCGATACGCCATTCAAATTCTACATCGATGCCTCCCCCGAAGTCCGGGAACAACGGCGACGGGCCCAGGGAATCACAGATGCCATTGCCGAGCGCGACCGTAAGGATTCCAGCAGGAAAGCTTCACCACTGCTTGTTGCGGAGGACGCGCTGGTAATAGACAGTTCCGATCTATCTGCCGCGGAAGTGGTGGATAAAGTTCTGGTCGAAATTCGTTCGAGATAGTAGAGTTGTCTTCATGAAAGTGAAAGAGAACACCAGCACCAATCGCCGTCGCTTCCTGGCGGGAACATCACTGGCTGCTTTGGGCGGTTTGAACCTGATCGGTTGTAGCAAAAAAGCAGCTCCGTCCCGGGGATCGGGTATCATTCTCGGTAAAGGGCAACATCAATACGAAGTGATCGACGGATGGGCCTTGCTGCCGGATCGATACACCTGGCAAACCACCCACAATGTGGCCATCGACAGTGAAGGACTGCTCTACTTCATCCACGAGGGTCGGATCGAGCAGCCGGATCACCCCTCCATTTTCGTTTTTGACGAAGCAGGAAAATTTGTGCGCGCCTTTGGAAAATCATTCCAGGGCGGGGGACACGGTCTGGATGTTCGCCGGGAAGGAAATGAGGAGTTTCTCTACGTGACCGGATACCAGCAGTTGAAAAATTTCAAGAAACTCACCTTGACCGGCGAAACCGTTTGGGAAAAACACGCCCCGATGGAGTCCGGGAATTACGCCAAGGGTGAGGACACCCACCCTGAAAAAATATGGGGGCGCGATCGCTTCATGCCCACCAACTTTGCTTTTCTGGACGACGGTGGTTTTTTTCTGGCCGACGGATATGGCTCCCACTGCATCCATCGTTATGATCCGGGCGGAAACTGGGCCTTCAAAATAGGCAGTAGCGGCAAGGCCGACGGGCAGTTTAATCTTCCCCACGGGCTGTGGATTGATGACCGGAAAGACGGGCCCAAAGAACTGGTGGTGGCGGATCGGGCCAACGCCCGGCTGCAGTGGTTCACCCTGGACGGAAAACATCTCAGAACGATGAACGATTTCATTCTTCCGGCCAATATAGATATCAGGGGGGATCTCATGCTTGTCCCGGACCTGAGCGCCCGCATCACATTACTGGATAAACACGACAATATGATCCACCTGGGCGAAGACCCCGAATGGCGAAAGGAAGTTCTCAAGGACAAGATGGCGATGCGAAAGAATCCCGGCGCCTGGGTATCCGGAAAATTTGTCCATCCCCATGACGCCTGCTTCGACGCCGACGGAAACATATTCGTGGCTGAATGGGTGGATACCGGAAGGATTACCAAACTGCGAAAAGTGAGTTAGACATCGAAGATGTTTGCTGTGCGATGGCTGTATGAAAAATGAAATCGCCGTCCATTTTGGTTGCTTTTCTTGCGGGAATATTTTTTTGCGGGGCCGACTCAAGCAACTGATCCAGCCTTGGCCGACTCCCATCGTGGCGACGTGAAACTCAGTGAGATTGACGTCCTTCAATTTGCTCCGGGAGGCATCCTTCTCATTGGAGTAGGTTCGAAATTGAGAATCGTTGCCTTGAAAACCGGGGACACGAAACCATCGGCGGGAACGTGTGCCGGCATCAGAGGATTCGTGTCGGCCATTGCGGAAAAAATCGGTGGGGGCGTTCAGTTGCACGCCAGTGGTAAAATACCCGATCGACCCTATTCAACCCGGGGCAAAAATCAAAGGGCTCGTCTCTTTCCCCATGCCGAACTGGCCTGAGACCGAGGCGCGTCACCTGGTGGTGTCAGGTGAATGATTTCGAATTGAAAATCAGGTGATTTATCCGCGGAAAAGTTTTCTGAAAGAAGTGAGAAAAAATCGTTGCGGAAAAGAGCAACACCCCGTAGTTACTCGGGTAACAAACCTGAATTTTCCAAATGGCCGACGAATCAATCGAAGAAAAAGTAAAGAATATCATCGTTGAGCAACTCAGCGTGACAGAAGATCAAGTGAAGCCCGAGGCCAAGTTTATCGAGGATCTTGGGGCGGATTCGCTGGATACAGTGGAGTTGGTGATGGCATTTGAGGATGAGTTTCAAATTACGGTGCCGGATGAGGATGCCGAGAAACTCACCAGCGTCGGGGAAGTGAACGAATACATTAAGAAGAATCTTGACGGTGGCGACTGAGCATCCCGGTGGCGATGCATTCAATCGATCCGTCCTGACCTCGAAAGAAAAGAGGAAATTCGCGCCTCCTCACCGGGGCGCATTTTTATTGTCGGACGTGATAATTATCGGATTTGATAAAAGCGTGGATTCATGCTGGAACAGGTGAAGAAAATCACCGATCTTTCAGGGAATCCTGATCGTTCCCTGTTCTAACCATTCACTGGTATGGCCAATATATCCAGCGACGACATTGCCTATGCGATAGAGACCACCGAGGTCGTTCTCGCGCCGGACCGGAGGATTGACACCTTTGGGACAACCAACTTTGAATTCTGTCTCATCACCGAGTTGATGGATCAGGCCAATCAAGTGCGGGTAAGAGAGGGCAGAGTGGAAGCAGAACGCCCTCAAATTCTGGCGCCTGAGGGTATGGCGAAGCTCATTTTTGAAGGATTCGGTGAGCACGCTGAACAGGTGTCAGAGTGGTTCCAAAATCAGGGCGCCAATATCAATTTCCTGAAGTATGGCTTTAACTTTATGAATCGGGATATGACCGAATGCGTCATCCATGATTCCCTGGAAGCCGTTTCCGAGCGGGTGGTCGGGAAAGTCGTTTCGACGGGAAACCCGTCGAGGGCGGTGATTCACGGTGTTGACGACACCTGGGGGATATCCCTCTTGAAGTTTACCTGGGAAATGATTTCTCAATCATACGAAACCAATGAGTTTGATTTCAAACGGCGCGGATTGCTGTAAGGAGTAGATAAGCGAACAGAGCGTGGTTCAAGTGGCGAAGAGAGAGCGGTCTTTGACGATGCGTAGGTAAACAGGAATATGGCCCGCCTCAAAATTGTTCTCGCTTTTCTCGCCCTCATCGTTTTTGCGGCCGGGCTGGCCGCCGCTGCTTATTTTTGGAAAAATTTCATGCGTCCGGATCTGGACGTGACCCGACAGATTGAGGGAAAATCGGCCGTCTCCAGAGAAAAGCCGGATCTGGGCAAGCGGTATTTTGACGAGGCAATCCAATTGTTGAAAGATGGCGAACTGGTATCGGGACGGGACCGGCTGCTCTATCTGATGCATTATTTTCCGGAATCGGCGACTTACCAAGAAGCCAAGCGCATTCTGGGTGAGGTCAATCTCGATTTGTTGATTTCCCGAATACCGATGAAAGGGAAGACCGAGCACATCGTGCATCGGGGCGAAGCTCTCGTCACCATCGCAAGGAGGAACAAATCGACGATCAATTACATCATGCGGGCCAATGGGAAAACAACCGCCCTGATCTATCCTGACGAGGTTCTGACGGTGTATCCTCTGGATTTCACCGTTGAAATCAGTCTGTCCCGCAAAACGCTCACAGTCCGCAAAGACGGGGTGTTTTTTAAAGAATACCACATTCTTGACGAGAACTTTCCCCCGGAATTTGGATCAACGGCCCAAACGACGATCAGTGAAAAAGTGGCGTGGTATGACCAACATCCCATCAATTTTCAGGACAAAAACTATCTGAACAGCACCAAATGGATTCGAACCGCAAAAATGGGACTTTTCATTCGGTCACTTGTGGACGATTCTAAAGGGGGTAGCGCCAGACCGTATGGGGTGATGCTGTCCAAACCCGATATCGAAGAACTGTTTACCATTCTGAGAGTCGGAACAAAGGTAACTTTAATAAAATAGGGACAAGAGAA
>Ga0114931_10010271_pt1 | contig 11155 bp, 10 predicted proteins | sample 2SBtaG_FD_89579 | JGI IMG/M metagenome (GOLD analysis project Ga0114931, IMG submission 89579) | Deep subsurface microbial communities from Kolumbo volcano to uncover new lineages of life (NeLLi) - 2SBTROV14_V59a metaG | ecosystem: Environmental > Aquatic > Marine > Volcanic | place: Kolumbo...
CCCAGACCTGCCGGTGCGTGAAATACAGGTGAACCAGGATACCCAGCAGCATGACCACAAAGCTGGCGATGGCCACATTGTAACCCGGATCGTAGTTCATCTGAATGCCCGTATACTCCGGGGCCGACATGCCTTCCAGGTAAAACAGATAGGGCGCTTCGGACAGCAACCGTTGCAACTCGGGCAACTGCGATAGGGCCCACGTGCGGTAGGCTAATTTGTTGTTTTCGTCGAACACGCGCAAGAACACGGCGGGGTTGTTGAGCCGCTGGGATCGGCTGTAGGCGATCTGATTTTCGGTCAAGGCAAAATCGGGCAAAAAGGAGCCCACCTCAACCTCGATCCCAAGCTCGGGCACTGCAAAGCGCTGGCCGACGCTGGCCAGGTACTGGCCAACCGTCCGGCCCCCGGCAGCGTCCACACGAATGGAGACCCTGGCCGCGTTTTCCCAGTCTTGGCCAAACGAGGATTGAAAAAAGCGAATTCCCTGGTAGTACATGGGCGCATTGACTTCGATGGTTTTGGTCAACGCCTCGCGCCCGCCATCCAAGACGGTCAAGGTGCTGTGCCAGTCCATCACGCGCTCGGTGTCGGCGTAATTTTCGCTCCAAAAATCGTCTACCCGCACCTGAAAGTCGCGTCCGGGCACCGAAAAAACGTCATCGGCGTGCGCCACCTGAAAGACGCGATAGCCCGCCGTGGCCGTGAGAAAACCGCCCACCAGCAGGATCAGGATACCCACATGAAAAACATCGATGCCAAAGCGTTCCCAGCGCCACTTTTCGGCCAGCAACTGGTCGCCTTGGCGCCGCACCCGGTAACGCCGTCGGCGCAGCAGCGTGTGCGCGCGGTTTAACATCGTTTCAGCGGATGGCGCTTGCAGCGGCAGCTTGGCGCAAACCGGCATGTGGTCAAATGCCTTGGCCTGCTTGGGGCGTTGGGCCAGTCGGTAGTATCGCAAAGACGCCCGCAGTCGCTTAAACGTGCAAGCCAGCATGTTGAGGGAAAACAACGTCATCACAAAGAGGAAATAGGTGGAACTGAAAATCTCATCCAGTTGCAGTACTTCGATCCACTGATAGCCTGCCAAGCCGTATCGTTCGATGTAATCCACACTGCGGGTCTTGTCCGCTTGAGGAAAGACCGTGCCCAACGTGCCCAGCAGCGCGATCAGGGCAATCAGCACGATCGCCAGGCGGATCGAGGTGAGGAACTTCCACAGGTCTTGGGCAACCCTTTTGAACAGGCCGGGCTCTTTTGCGTGGGGTCGAGACAAATCGGCGTTACTCGTCATCCAGCACATCCGTAATTTTCTTAAACCCGCTGACGATATCTTCCTGTTTCATCGCACCCAGCCAGATGCCGCGAATAAAACCCGCTTCATCGATCCAGTAGCTCACCGGGTACCCGGTGAGCCGATAGCGGCTGACCGATTCTCCAACCGGGTCTCTCAGGTTGAGGTAGGTCACGTGGTATTCGTCCAGAAACGCCAAGACATCGGTGTTGGTGGCCTCAAGCTCAGATGCAAAGTCCAAATTAACCCCCAACGCCTGGATTTGGTCACCGTATTTTTGCGAAAAAGCCTGCAAATCGGGCATTTCCTTGCGACACGGCGGACACCAGGTGGCCCAAAAATTCAGCAGGACGGGACGTCCCCGAAACTGGCTCAGGCGCACGGAGTTGCCGTTGAGGTCCGGCAGTTCAAAATCGGGTGCAGGGTAGCCCAGCACGGGCGCCGGCGGGTTGGTGGGGTCCAATTCAGCGTGCTTGTCCAAAAATTTCCCCTGGCTGGTGGTCAGGATCAAGGCGCTGGTGCTCACCGCGGTTTCTCCGCGCACGCGCAGTGGGGCCGATTCGTTTAGGAAAAAATAAGAATAAGCCACCAACGCCAATACCACCAAACCAACGGCAATAGAGGCCCCCACCATCGCCAACTTCACCCATCGAAATGTCGTTGCTGTCATAATTTTTGCCTCGCGCCGGAGTATATCAGACCCATATCCGGGCGGCAAAGCCGCTGTGCGCAGGTTGCCGCTGACAACCTCTGTCGAGTGTGGTATGCTCAAGACCATGTGGTTTAGCATCGCACGCTGGATGTCGCTTAGGGTTGGTTTGTTGTTGTTCCTGGCTTTTGGTTTATTGCTTGCTGGCACGACAGGCTGGGCGCAGGCCGACGGGGTGGGGCTTGTCTCGACCCGATTCGGCCTCGACGGCGATGCGGCCGGCCTGCGCTTGGACCCGGACGCACGATTCAACCCCCAACACCTGTTGGACCTTGCAAAAGCCGATGATGCAGTAAGTCTTCAGGCGTTATTGACCGATTCCCCGTCTGCCTATGCGGTCACACGCGGCTTGGTGTTGGCGCTTTTGGGGGAAGAATCTGTTGCGTTTTTGCGGGCCTACGCATTTGAAAACGGCCAGCCCGATTCCCGCCTGTCCGGCCCCGAGTTAACGGCGTTGCTCAACAGCCCCTTACCCCAAGCCGACCTGTTGCAACTGGCCGTTTGGAAACGCTTGCTCGACGCCCCGGACCTCATCGGTGGGGGGGGCGTGTTGGAACAACGCCAGTTTGACCTGATCGCCTTGGGCAACGAGTTGCGCGACGCCGGGGTGGCCGTGCGTGCGCGGCGTGATTTGATCCCCGCGCTGCACGCTGTGGTGTTTTTGTCCGCCCAGCGCAAAGCGGCTTTCGCGCCCGTCTGGCTGTCGCTGAAAACCGGCACCACCGACCAGTTGCTTGAAGGCGTCTCACAGTTGTTGACCCTGGTGGCGCTGGACGACGACGTCGATCCTACGGCCAAACAAGCGCTGATGCTCGAAGAGTTAAACGTGTCCGTGGGAAACGGCTTTTCTTCCCCGCAATACGGCGCCATTTACGTGGTGCTTAAAGTCATTCCCGTGGCGCTGCGCAGCCAGCTCAACCGCATCGACACGTTGCAAACCCTCAGCCCCAACACCAGCCCCACCTCGGATGTGGCCGGGCTGTACACTTTTCGCCGCATCGGGCTAAAGATCAGCCTCTCTCAAGAGGCCATGGCGGGCGTGCTGCAACACGAAATCGGCCACCTGGCCTGGGGCACCACGCTCACCGTTCAACAGCGCAACCGCTACGCCGAACTTCACGCGCAAAGTCAAGCCGGCAGCCTGGATTTCGTCTCTGATTACGCACAAACGAACGCCTCAGAAGATTACGCCGAAGTTTTTCAAGCCTACATGCAGGACACCGGCGCCTGGTTGTCGCGCAGCCGGCGCAACGACACCTTGCGCCAGAAACTGGCGCTGGCGGCTGTCCCTTTGAGCCCGTTTGCCTATCAAACCCTCAGCGGGCTGGCCGGACCGCAACTGCGCAGGGCCAGCGTGTCGTTTATGGGCGGCTTGCCGGAGCTGGGCGGCCAGGTTGTGTGGCAGGTGCCTTAGGTTTGAACTTTCAGGTGTTTTCCCGCTAGAATCCTGCTTACAAAAACCGAACTGGAGAGGGGCCCATGGGCGAACCCAAAGCGTGGCCTATTTTCGACGGACACAACGATACGCTGCTGCAACTGTACCGCCCTCGCAAGGGTCAAGAGCGGTCGTTTTTTACCCGCAGCGCCCGTGGTCACATCGACTTGCCGCGAGCGCAAGCCGGTCACTTTGGCGGAGGATTTTTTTCGGTGTTCGTTCCACCACACCCTTCCACCATCACCGGGCCACCCGGGGCCAACATGATCGTCAGCGACGTCGGATACGAGATCCCGCCCTTCCCCGAGTTGGACCCTGACTACGCCCTGAAAACCGCTTTGGCCATGACCGCATTGCTGTTTCGCCTTGAATCTGAATCCAAGGGACAACTCAAGGTGGTGCGAACCACCTCCGAGCTGAGGCGTTGCCTGAACAAAGGGGTCATCGCCGCCATCCTACACTTTGAAGGGGCCGAGGCCATTGGCGTGGGTCTTGACGAACTTGAGGTGTTTTACAAGGCCGGCCTGCGTTCTTTGGGGCCGGTGTGGAGCCGCCCGAATCGCTTCGCGCACGGGGTCCCGTTTCAATTTCCCCACTCGCCCGACACCGGACCCGGGCTCACCCAAGCCGGGCGCGAACTGATCAAGGCCTGCAACCGGATGGGCATTTTGGTGGATTTAGCCCACCTCAACGAAAAGGGATTCTGGGAGGTGGCCGAATTGAGCAGCGCCCCGCTGGTGGTCAGCCACGCCGCCGCACACACGCTTTGTCCTTCCACCCGAAACCTGACGGACACCCAACTGGACGCCATCGCCAACGCTGGCGGGCTGATCGGCATCAACTTCAACGTGCGCGACCTGCGGCCCGATGGCAAAACCGATCCGAACACCTCATTGATTGAAATCGTGCGCCACATCAACTTCATCAGCCACCGCATCGGCATCGAGCACGTGGCCTTTGGCTCGGATTTCGACGGCACCACGGTCTGCAACGAACTCAAGGATGTGGCCGGATTGCCCAAGCTGATCGCCACCCTGGAGGACGCCGGGTACGACCGGGCCGACCTGCGCAAGCTGACCCACCGCAACTGGTTGCGCGTGCTGAAGCAAACGTGGAAAAGTTAAACGCCTTTCACGCCTGCATCGTGCTGAAGCAACCCCCCACTTTTTTTATGGTCCTACTTGCCTTATACTCATTAAGCGATCATTAAAAAAGCATTAAAGCTCGGGCCTTAAAATGGATGTTCTAAAAATCTATTGTTTGGGAGAATTGCGACTTATTCAGGATGGTGATTTAATTTCAAACCACCTTTCCAGTAAGGCCAAAGTTTTATTTTGCTATTTGGCAGTCACCCGGCAACCCCACTTGCGATCAGCCTTGGCCAACATATTTTGGGGTGAAACCTCTGAAGAAAGAGCGCGTAACAGCCTGCGGGTAACGCTCGCCGAGCTGAAAAAACAGGTGGCGGCTTATTTGGCCGTGGACCGGCACACCATCGCCTTTAATACACAAACCCCGTACTGGCTGGACGTAGACCACTTGCAACGCAGTTTGGATTCTAATGCAACGCAAGACCCAAATGCGCTAAAAACGACCATCGAGCTTTATCGAGGGGATTTCTTAGAAGGCATCTCTTACAAAAACGCGCCCAAGTTTGAAGACTGGGCATCAAGCTATCGAGATCGTTTTAAGAAGGGGGCGATTGCGGCCCACTATCAATTGGCCAACCACTACCTTCAGCAAGCAGCCTATCCAGCGGGAATCAAACTCGCTGAAGCATTATTGGCGTTGGAGCCGTGGCACGAGGAAGCACATCGCCAATTGATGCTCCTTTTTTCTCGCAACGGGCAGCGGTCGGCCGCTTTACGCCAATACGACGTGTGCAAAAAAATCCTGAAAGACGAACTCAACGCCAGCCCGGATGAAGAAACCACAGATTTATATAACCGTATCAAAATGGCGAAAAAAATCACCCGCCACAATTTGCCTCAGCCAGCCACCCCATTTGTCGGCCGAAAGAAAGCGTTGGAAACCATTTTAAACGACTTGGAGAACCCTGATTGCCGGTTGCTCACCCTGGTTGGCCCCGGCGGAATTGGGAAAACTTGCCTGGCCCTTGAGGCCGCCTCGATGAAGCGTCAGCGCTTCTTGGAAGGGGTTTACTTCGTACCGCTTGAGAACGTTGACGCACACGATTTCATCCCTCAGGCGATTATTGACGCGCTGAGGATTTCTTACTTGGAAGGTGACGATTCCCTAACGCAACTGACCAAATACCTGAGGAACAAAGAATGCCTGCTTGTGATCGATAACTTCGAGCACCTTTTGCAAGGCGCCGTGATCCTGGAGCATATCCTCAGCCGAACAAAGCACGTTAAGCTCTTGGTCACCTCCAGAGAACGCCTAAATCTTCGACGAGAATGGTTGTCAGAAGTTGTGGGACTTGATTATCCGGAAAAGCGCCAAGGCACGGCATCGACAAACCACAGTTCGGTCCAGTTGTTCTTAAACGAAGCGCACAGGTTGGGGAAGGCGCACATAGAAAATAAAAATCTGCCCTATATCCATCAAATTTGCCACTTGTTAGAAGGCATGCCGCTTGGGATTGAATTGGCTGCGGGGATGACGCAATTATTGTCTCCTAAAGTCATCGTTGAAAAACTTGAAGAAGGCCTTGATTTTCTGGTAGTCCTAAACGGGTAAGGATGCATTGTAGTGATGGATGAAATACCAGAGTGCACCGACGTGGTTTTCCCACTTTTTTGAGAAAGAAAGCGTCTTTCTCACCAGACGAGAGACCCTTTGCCTGAGCGTACAGTTGAAGCGTTCAATGCGATTCATTTTCCCGCTTTCCTTGCCCACTGGCTTATGTCGTTTCGAGGGAATCACACCCAGATAAGATTTCCAGAAATCCGTGTAGCATACTGCACATTGACGATAAACGGCTGGCAATGCTCTCCATAATCCTTGGGCACCTTGCTCATCCCGGCTGCCCACATGCATGGCGACAATCCGTTTGTTATTTACATCCATGGCTAACCAAACCCATTGTTTGTTCGCTTTGTTCCCTACAAAGGACCATAGCTCATCACATTGCAAGGTTAAGGCCCCTTTTTTTGTGCCACTTGAACCTGTTGGGGTTGTGCTTGATACAACTTGTTCACGTATGCCTGTAGCCATGGCTCTGACACGTCTGCAACTCGGGCGATCCCGGCCAACGGTAGCTTCTCAAGCAATAACTTATCGATGAGATCTTTGGTCCCCTGGTCAATCCGCTTTTGCGTAGGGTTTTGCACAAATTGCCTGCCACATGCTCTGCATTTATGGTTCTGTTTGCCGTTATGAATTCTTCCGTTCTTCACCACGTGATCGCTCTGACAACTTGGACATCTCAGCATCTTTTCCCTCCTCTGCTTGAGGAGTTCAGTCTACCATCCTTACTCTTTTAGCACCACCGGTTTTTGTATTTGGCCGTGGTGGTTGATGCCTGTTCCCGTCGGGTGGTAGGCTGGGCCATGGTCACTCATTTGAGAACGGAATTGGTGCTCGAAGCATTGAACATGGCGATCTGGCAGCGGCGTCCCAAGCAGGTGATCCACCACTCCGACCAAGGCACCCAATACACGGCGCTTGCTTTTGGAAAACGATGTAGGGAAGCGGGTATACGCCCTTCTATGGGTTCAGTTGGTGATTGCTTTGACAATGCCTTATGCGAGAGTTTCTTTGCCACGCTGGAGTGCGAACTTATCCAACGGTGCCACTTTGACGATCCGGCTGAGGCCAGGCTGGCGATCTTTGAGTTTGTAGGGAGGAGTTGCGAGCTACCGTTGACTTATGAAAATAAGAGCAGTACAGTAAAAGAAAACATGACTAACACAAAAACGAAAAAAGGGGAGGCACCAATGATTCGCCTCAAAAAAGAGCTTCGGTTCTTTGAAAAAAGCAGAGCCAAACTCCTTAAGGAGCACGAAAATGAAGTTGTGCTCATCAAAGGGGAGAAGGTTTTTGGATTTTTCAAGAACGAACGCGACGCGTATGCAGAAGGCGTAACCCAGTTTGGTAACGCCGCCTTTCTTATTAAGCGAGTGTCAAAGGAAAAGGACGAAACTGCGTATTTTCCTGCGCTCACATTTGGTTTAATCCATGCCGATCCACAATAAGTTCTTTTTTCTCAAAGACGATAAAGGCAACACAGTAATTCACCCAGGGCTCTTGCAACAGCAAGGGCCTGTTTTACCAATAGAAATACAAGTGCCTACTGCTCTTGAAAAACACCTCAAAGCGCAAGGAAAAGATGTTCCAAAATCAATAGAGGGGCTTGCCTTAGTAGATACTGGAGCAACCAGCACGTGTATAGATCACAAAGTTTTGACTGATCTGGGCGTAAAGCCTGTTGGAATTATAAAGATAGGGACGGCAGGTGGTGTCGTTGAACAAAACCTATTTCCTGCCAGGATGCACATGAAACATGAAAAAATTGGAGTTGAGTTTGGACAAGTTGCCGGAGTAAATTTATCCGGCCAAAAAGCAGGAGGCATGAGCATTATTGCGCTCATTGGACGCGACCTGCTTGCCCAATGGGTACTTGTCTATAACGGGCCAGCAGGAATGTTTACACTTGCCGTGTAAACAGAAGCCAAAATTTAAAAAACCGCGTAGATGCGGTTTTTGTAATATTGAGCCTACCTGGGCATCGGGCGTCAACAGATTCGAGGCTAAACAAGTACCCTTCACCTTACGCAGCAGGCTACCGGCCTCCCCCTTTCGCAAAGGGGGACTGAGGGGGATTAAGGTATCATCCCGTTTGTAGACACTGATACTATTTTGCGTAAGATGAATCAAACCTTTAAACGTCTGTCAAAAAGAAAACCCCCCGGATATTCCCGGGGGGTTTTCAGTGTTCAGGTGTTCAGGTGTTGAGGTGTTAAGGTCTTAGTTCGCTTTCCATACTTGGTAGAACCATCCGCCGTCATCATCCTGCTTGCACGCATCCACCAACAGACCGGTGCCTTTGGCGTCGTAACTGGCCAGGTCCTGGTGCAACTGGCAGACGAGCCAGGAGGCAAAGTTTTCGGTCAGCACCAACTCGCCGTAGCGATGGTCTGCTTCATCGTACTTGCCGGGATGGCCGTGTTTTTTATCGAGGTTATCGTTGTCTTGCGCTTGGCCCACCACGACCACGCAATCGTAGCTGATCGATTCCAGCACATCCAGAAAGTCGATCACGCGTTCGCAATCCGGCGCGTTGGGATCGGTGACTTCCACATGGCGCAAGGGCACGTCGCCCGTATTGGTCACCGTGATGCTGAAGGTCACCGGTTTGCCGGCCACCACCCGCTGCAGATCGGGGGTCTTTTCAATCTTGATCGATGGGTTGATGGCGTCCACATAGGCGTCGTCCGCATCCACCACGGCGCCGCCGTTAAGGTCGTAGCCCGTCACGGTGGCGACGTTCTTAAAATCGCCCGTGACCACGGCTTCGCAATAGTATCTCACGCTTTCACCCGGCGCCAACTTGCCGATGGAGCGTTCGCAATCGGTCACTTGGGGGTCCATCACGCGCACGGCCTTCAGCGGCACGTCGCCCGTGTTGGTCACCACCACTTCAAATTCGACCACCTTGCCGGCCACCACCCGTTGTTTGTCCGGTGATTTTTCGATGCGGATGGACGGGTGCATGGGCTTGACCTTGGCCTGATCGTCGTCGTAGACCACGGTGTCCAGCGGACCGTGTGCGGTCACTTCGGCCGTGTTGACGTAGGCGCCGCCTTTTTCACCCTGATCTGCGTGTGGTTTGCGTTCGTAACCATAGCCTTCAGGCGCCAGCGTGGGCGAGTGCAACAACTTGTTCAGGCGTACGTCCAGCAGGTACATGTTCAGCGTAAACTGCACCCGCTCCAGCAGCCACAGGTCGGGGCCAAAAGCGTACATTTTCTCGTGCTTGATGTAGGTTGCCAACGCCACCGCATAGTCTTCAGGCAGGTATTTAACGTGTTCGGGGGTGTGATCCAGGTAAACGATCACACGATCCTTGTTCATTAACATTTCCTTGGACAATTCGTTCCCGTGTTCGCCGGCCAGCGCAGCCGGGGCGACAACGAGTACGGCAAACAGCACCACAACGCCCAGGGAAAGCTGGAAAAATCCCCTTTTCATGCAAAGCCTCCTTGATGCCTCAACAAATGATCGATATTGATTTGACTCAATTTTAAAAGGGATGGTGCTTTTTTTTGGTTACGTTGGCGACAACCTCCAGCAATAATCTCAGCTTGGGGCGTATTTTCCGGTTGAGTTGCGAACAATCGAATGCTTGCGCTAGAATGTACGATAACCCACCCAAAGTAACGGAGGCAACACATGAGCGAACACAACATCGAAATGATGGAAAACGGTCCCGTTCTGGTCAAAGGCCCCTTGACCTACACCGATGCCAATGGTGCAGAAAATCAAATGGACAAACCCTGGATCGCCTTGTGTCGCTGCGGCCATTCGGCCAACAAACCGTTTTGCGACGGCGCCCACACAGGCAAAGGGTTCCAAGCCCCCAAAGGCGAGATGACCAGCGGCTAATTTTTTCGTTAACGAACCCTAATCGATAAAAGTCCCCCCCTTTTTCCCACGAACGAGGGGGATTCCTTATCTTGCCACACGTACGTTTTCTTTCCCATTTGACTTTGCCGAACATCCTGCCTATAATCCGCCAACTTATTTCTTGAAAAGAGGTGATGTAGATGGAATTTACGGCAAAGGGTGGTCGACTTTGGCTCCGCTTTAACGCCTCCTTCCGCTGAGTTTCACTCCGTTTACCAACGACTAGCTTCATCATCCGACTTTTTGCTCCATCCCGTTCCAATTTCCGATCCGTTTTCGTTTTACGGCGCGCTTCGCGCGCAGTTTGCGCACAGTTTCATCCTGGAAAGCGCACCCGGCCCCAAGCGTCTGGCCGAGTTTACCTTTCTTGGCTTCGACCCGCGCCACATCGTGCAGTTACAACATGGCAAAGCGCTGGTGGACGGTCACCCCAAGGCACCCGCCGCAGACTTCTTTGCATTGCTCAGGTCGCTCATCGCACCCTATCGGTTGGCGCAAGCGGCCCCCCTGAAGTATCTGGGTGGCCTGGTGGGCCACATCGGGTACGATTTCATCTCACAACTGGAACCGGTACCCGCTCCGGCAACGCCGCATACGTTTCCGGTGGCCGAGTTGGGACTGTACCTCGATGGTTTTATCTTCGACCATCGCGCAAATCAGATGTTTTACTTCAGCCACGCCAAAGACCGCAGCAAGCACTTTGTTAAATTGTCAAAGGGCACTTCTGTTCAAGAAGGCTTTGCCTGCGGCGACTTTCGTTGTGTGCTGGACCAGTCCGGTTTTGAGGCCGCCGTGCGCCAGGCAAAATCCGCCATCCGCGAAGGAGAGGCTTTTCAAATCGTGCTTTCGAGGCAGCTTAGGGGGCATTTACTGGCGACCCGTTGAGCGCCTACGCCCGGCTGCGCCGCCTGACGCCCTCTCCTTACATGTACTTCCTGGCCTACGGCCCACGTGCCATTGCCGGGTCAAGCCCCGAAACGCTGGTCTCGGTGCAGGATGAAACGGTCACCACCTATCCCATCGCCGGCACCCGCCCCATCGGCCGGGATGAGGCACAGCGTCGGCAACTGGCCCAGGAGCTTCTGGCTGATGAGAAGGAACGCGCCGAGCACGTGATGCTGGTGGA
>Ga0114931_10010272_pt1 | contig 11155 bp, 8 predicted proteins | sample 2SBtaG_FD_89579 | JGI IMG/M metagenome (GOLD analysis project Ga0114931, IMG submission 89579) | Deep subsurface microbial communities from Kolumbo volcano to uncover new lineages of life (NeLLi) - 2SBTROV14_V59a metaG | ecosystem: Environmental > Aquatic > Marine > Volcanic | place: Kolumbo...
ATTTTCTTTCGAAGGCGACTGATAAATCATTTAAGCTATCGCCGATCAGCATTAAAACCCGATGAGTTTCAGCTACTTTTTGCCGACGGGGTTCCTTGCTTCCACTGTCGGTTATAAGCATCACATGCTCCTTCGTTGCATCGGGGAAGCCCGCCTTTTTCAAATTATCAATAACGGCGTCCTTGAAGGAGTTTGGAACATTTGAAACATAATAAATATCTACTTTCTTCTTTTTGGCGTATTGTAGGAACTCAACTGATCCGGGAACTGCTTTTGCTATCGCAAGTTTTTTCCATTCGAAGAACGACTTAATTCCAAAAGGTGCTTTGGTTTTGATTAACTTTGAGAAATAAGGAGAATTATCGAGTACGGTTTCATCTGCATCAACAATTATTGCCCGTCTTTTTCTTCGTTCTTTTTTGGGTAATTTCTTTCGCAATTTTTTATCCATATCAAGTCGCATTCTTGCCAAGTTAAAGGCTTGATAGGTTAAAGCGCGATATTCGGCAGCTTTTTGATGAAAAAGAACCGCGCCTACTTGGTATTCATTTTCGACAGTTTGTTTGGTGGTTTCTTGTTGCGCGTTTACATTGGCGTTAAAGCAAGCCGAAAAAAGAACTGGAAGCAAAATTGATGCGGCAATTGACGAAAGTTTTGTTGTTTTCATAATTTTGGTTTGTACGAAAAATTTGAACAAAAGGTTTGAATGGATTATAAACATGCTATGCCAAAACTTCCGAAGAGCAAATCGAAAACTGAAGATGCGGTAAAAAAGCATTTTTCTAAGGATCTCGAGGAAGAATCTTTGATAAGCCAAGACGTTAATGATCGCGGCTATTATTATGACGATGCTTATGGGTACGAAGTCTATAAACCCGAAACCGACGAAGATTTAAGAGGAGAAAAAGCCGGCAAAACGGAATAAAATGCAGTCAGTAAATTAAGACATATTTTTATCAGGGTGGGGAAATTATATGGAGAATCAATTTTGTAAAAAATGTGGGCAAGCAAACTTTCCAAACGCAACGAGTTGCTCGAAATGCGGACAGGTTTTAAACGCGCCATCTTTTGGTTCGGATACCCCACGAGGATTTTCCTCTGAGCAAAAACCGGCACAAAAGAAAAGTAATACGAAGTATTGGATAATTGGAGGGATTTTAGCGGTATTTTTGATTATAGCCGTTTTTGGAATAATAGCCGGTGCCGGTTTGCTAGTCTATTTAAACAGTAGCAATGAGGTTACCCGTGACTATCCTGCTCCCGAAAGTAGTCCGACAAAGGACAGGCGAGATGATTCAACTCCGGTGCCGCCTAAAAAAAGTGACTCCGATAACCCTCTTGACGACGTGACATTTCCGACCGGCAACGATGTGACTTTTGGGGATGAAACTAGCACTACTATGAATGACAAGATTCTTTTGAACTTTTTCCTTAAGCAAAAGAAAGTAGTTGGTCGATTTAAGTTGGTTAATGTGAAAACAAGCACTAGTCGAGAATTTTTTCCGAACAGGAGTGCCGGCGTACAGGCAGAGTACAAAAATGGCAGAAAGAGGCTTCTTCACAGAGTGGCAATTTATAAGTCCATTGGAGATGCGAGAAGCGATATTGCAACGTACAAAAGAAATGTTAAAAACTCTGGTGCTAGAATCCGAAGCAGCACTCAAACTCGTCTTATTTTTGTCTTAAAAGGGTTTGTTTATCTAGCTTTTTATACTCCGCAAGGAGGTTTGCATGAGATGTCTGCACGAAATGGAAACGATATTACACAATATTTCAATGCTTATTCGAGGGCGGGCAAATAATACCCTTTGGAACTTTTGTTCTTAAGGTTTTTTGGCGATTCTTTAACTAGGCTTGAAAAGGAGGATTGCAGGAGTTTTTTATGAGAGTTATTTCGAATAGTTTCTTAGTTGGATTTTATCTTGCCTCTATGTGCTTATGTTTGAGTTTCGCATCATATTCTCAGACACCACCTGCAAAGCTTGCTCTAAACAGGATAATAAAGTCTGAAATAAAAGGAGGCGAAACGCAGGTGTTTTTGGTCTCTTTGTTGGCGAATCAGACTGCTCGTATTGAAATAGTACAAAACGGTGTAGATGTATCGCTGACAGCGGTTAACCCTAAGAATCAGACTTATATAAGAACCGAATCGCCGAGTGGTTTGTTTGGGGACGATCTAATATTAGTTACAGCCGATGAAGCCGGTGAGTATAAGATTGGGGTAACTCCTGCAAATCCCCGGGCGAAAACTGGAAAATACACTATTCTCTTAAAAAGAATTCGCAATACTATCGCGGAAGATTTTGAGATTAATAAAGCTGCCGAAAGGGTTGAGAAGCTTGCGGTTGAAGCTTACCGATTAAAATATAGTGGAACTGTTAAAGGGCGGCGTGATGCTTTGGTTAAATGGGAGAAAGCGGCGGAAGTTTCGAAGATTAAGAAAGACAGAGTTTGGAAAGGAATCTCGTTACTTTCGCGCGGCTTGATTTTTGAGCAACTCGGTGAGTTGCAGAATGCACTAGATGTTTATACGGCGAGTTTAGATATTTGGCGAGACATCAAAAATCGGCAATATGAAGGTTCGGTACTGAATAATATTGCGGTTATTTATAACGATTTTGGAGAGTTTGAAAAAGCGGTTTCGTATTTTAACCAAGCGATAGGAATTCAGCGCGAAATTGGCAATAGAAAAAGTGAAGGGATTTATCTAAATAATTTGGCTTATGCATATCTCAGTCAAAAAAAATATGATATTGCGGAAAAGTTTTTTAGGCAGGCATTAGCAATAAAACGTGAGGACAAACGTATTCGCGGAAAACGCAGCCTTGCCGTAACACTACATAATCTAGGGACCACCCTTTCTAGAAATGGCAAAATATCAGCGGGAATGGGTTTTCTCAAACAATCTTTGGGATTGAGACGATCATCGAACCATCGTTGGGGAATTGCTAGTTCGTTTCTTTCAATCGGGAAATTGGAATGGGATTTGGGCGAAAAACAAAAGGCGTTTTTAGATATTGTCGAGGCGAATAAGAGGTCGAATAGAATTGGCGATAGACGTATGGAAGCTGAGTCGTTTTACTTTTTGGCGGTTATCGAAAAAGATCGGAATAATATTGAAAAAGCGATTGAAAATATAACCCTTGGGCTGCACCTTATAGAACAAATTCGAAATGAATTGATTGGTTCTCGTAACCGTTATGCGTATTTTTCTACCGTTCAGGATTACTATGAACTTTATATTGATTTGCTTGTTTCCCGCTTTGAAAAAACGAAGAATCGAGGTGATATTGCGCGCGCACTCGAAATAAGTGAACAGTCTCGCTCAAGAAGCCTGATCGAGCTCTTGCGGGAGGCAAAAGTCGATTTCGGGAGTGGGATTGATGCAGATTTACTGGAAAAGAAAGAGAGTTTGCAGGAAGAGCTCGATAATAAATATCAAATTCGCCAAACGCTTTTGAGCCGGAAGACGAAAGCGGAAAAAATCGCTAAGGTAGAGAATGAAATTAGTGCTTTGAGTATTCAGGTCAAAGGGTATGAAATCAAGATAAGACGCGAAAACCCGAGATATTTTGATTTAATGCGCGGCAAAACTCTTTCGGTTGCACAAATTCAGAATATTCTTGATGACGATACCGTTCTAATTGAATATAAGCTCGGCACGAAACGAAGTTTTGCATGGTATATCACAAAAAATTCAATTGAAATATCAATACTGCCTCCGCGAAAAGAAATAGAAAAACGGGCAAAGGCTTTTTATGATTTCCTCGGTTTAGAAAAGAAAAATAATTACTCGCAAAGGCGTAAGGTAGCGAAAGAACTTTTTGGAATACTATTTCCCGAATATGAAAAAAAAATCCGTGGTAAACGATTGTCAATTGTTGCCGAGGGTGTTTTGCAATATATTCCATTTTCGGCTTTAAGTGTTTCCCAAGACAAAAGCAAGAGAGCAAGGGATTTGGTAGATGAATATGAAGTGAATATCCTGCCCTCTGTTTCAGTTTTGGCTGAGATCAGAGGGAATCGAAAAAAATCTAAATCTAAGGCAAAAGGCGGACTTGTAGCCGTTTTTGCTGATCCCGTTTTTGACAAGGACGACTCGCGGATTCTTAAGAAACCGGGTCGGAATTCCGCCTCCTCCCGGGGAATTCAGAAAAGAATATTTCGCGATTTTAAGTTTGGCGACACGCTTCCGAGATTGCTTGCTTCTCGTCAGGAAGCGAGATATATCGCGAAATCTAGTGGAGATGGGATAACCTTAAAAACAGATTTTGATGCGAATATTGAAAACATCGAGGGGGCGGATTTATCTAAATACAGGATTTTGCATTTCGCGACGCACGGTTTGCTCAATTCATCGAATCCTGAGCTCTCGGGATTGGTGTTTTCGCTTTTTGATAAAGATGGTGAATCACGAAAAGGTTTTCTAGGCTTAAATGATGTTTACAATCTAAATTTATCGAGCGATATGGTAGTTTTGTCCGCTTGCCAAACGGCGCTTGGAAAAGATGTAAGGGGTGAGGGATTGATCGGTCTTTCGCGAGGTTTTCTTTATGCCGGTTCAAAAAGGATTGTTGCGAGCCTCTGGAAGGTTGATGATTTTGCTACTGCTGAATTTATGAGACGTTTTTATCGCAACCTTTTGGAGAAGGGATTGCCTGCGTCGCGAGCCCTGCGAGAAGCAAAAATGGAAATGAAGAAAATATATCGATATAGATCTCCGTTTTATTGGAGTGCCTTTACCTTGCTGGGTGACTGGAAATAACAATAAACAAAAAATAATAAATATTGTATTGTTTGGTAAAATTACGCATGAGCCAGGATGGGAAACATATGGGCTTGAAAAGAACCCATGGCAGTCAACTTTTTGATTCTGATGCACAAGAATTTATCAGCAGCAGATTTAGAACAATTTCTCGATTTGCTTGACCCTAATCGCGGGCAGGCTGCCGAGAAATACATTGCCTTGCGCACGAGGCTTGAGATGTTTTTCGAATGGCGCGATTGTGAAAATACTGAGGGACTAACAGACATAGTTTTTGACAGGGTAATTAAAAAGATTATTCAGGGAGAGAAAATAAGAAATGCTGAAGCTTACTGCGTTTCCATTGCGAAATTCGTCTTGCTGGAGAGCCGGAGAGAGAGATTGAGAACGAGCGAATTCGACGAGAATTCGATTGGGATAATTGCGAATATACCTGCCAAAGATTCAATTAAAGAAAAAGGGACGCGGGATCAACAGCTAAATTGTCTCGAAAAGTGTTTAGCAAAACTATCTGCTGATAAGCGAAAGCTTTTAACTGATTATTTCAATACGGATGAAAAAAACTTTATTACGACGCGCAAGTGCTTAGCAAGTGGTCTTGGGATAACGCTAAATACGCTTCGTATCAGGGTTTGCCGTTTGAAATCAATACTTGAGAAATGTACAAAAGATTGTTGCCAAGAATGTTGAAATGTTTTTGAAGATTAGACACTAGTAGTGGGATAACATTTGCTGACAAAAAATGGAAAACGAAAATATAATCCGAAAGTTCTTATATGGCGAAATGCCGGAGGAAGAGCGTTTTGAATTCGAAGAGAAATTCATTACAGACGAGGATTTGTTTGAGCAAATTAAATCGTTCGAAGATGAGTTGATTGAGAAATATGTTCGCGAATGGATGGATTCGGCGGAACGTCTGAAGTTTGAGAAGTATTTTCTGAACACAAAGAAGCGGCGCGAAAAGGTTGATTTTTCAAGTCTAATGATTAGCAAAGTTAAAGAAGAAGCTCGTGTTTTCAAAAAAAACGATGAGGTGATTTCTGAAGATTCTGTCTGGCAAAAACTCGCCGGCTTTTTTCAAACTCCGCAGATTGTAGCAGCAATTTCTTTTACTATTCTTGTCATCGGGGTTGGAGGCTGGCTTCTGTATCAGAATTTCGGGGACGGGGATTCCGAGCTTGTAGAAAATCAAAGGAAAGATGTGACGCAAATGCCTGAAAGGAACTTTACTCCGACGCCGAGAGTTTCTCCTGACGGGTTACCAAAGAACTTAAAAGACAATCTCTCAAATAAAGACAATACAAACATAAATACGGCGGTCAGAAAAACGCCGAAGCCGGCAAATTCAAGCAATCGTAAAAACCCGACACCAATAAAAACTCCGATAATAAAAGTTGCTCCAAATCCCGTGCTTGCACTTTTTGGCGGGACAGTGCGTTCACGCGGAAAAAATAATGTCCTGAATCTCCCCAAAAATTCGCGGGGGGCGACATTGATGCTAAACCTCGAAAGCGAGGATTACAAAACCTATCAAGCTCAATTGACTGATGCAGACGGAAGATTGGTTTTCGCAAGGGGCAATTTGAGAGCTCGAAAATTAAAAATCGGGTTTTTCGTTTCCGCTAAGTATCTAAAGAAAGGTGATTATATAATTAAGCTTAGCGGTAAAAGTGTCCGCGGTGAAAATGAATCAGTTGCCGACTATCAATTTCGCGTAAATTAGAAAAAGCCCTAACATTCATAATATATCGAAAGCCGTGGTGGTAATCAGCACTGCTTTTTTGCGAAGTGTTCTGAAAACAAATACATGCGGTTGTTTAGTATTTGGTGATAAGTGAAAGGTTTCTCTACTTTCTGACACTATTTCTGTAGAGCCAAATTTAGTATATATTAGTTGCCGCAAAAACCTTTGTAAAGGCAAGAATCAAAGAGCTTAAGGCGAGCGGCGGCGATGTATTCAAACATGAAGAAACTGTTGACGGAGACTACTTAGAGTATTATTCGCTTGGCACAAGTGGGTCGAAAAAGGTTCCGTACATATTTGCTTGTAAAGGCAGGCTTTGCTATCTGATTGATGCGATGAAGCAGGAAAATGCTGGAATATTTTCCAGGGCATTTAAGGCAAAGGCTAAATTCTAGCCCTAGTTATATCGAGCGTACCGTTGGGTTTGCTCTTTGTTGCTCTTCGTGTCCTTAGCCCGACAGTAAAGGAGGGCTGGTAAGTCAACAAGCCTTAAGTAATCGATCTGATAAACACCCAGAATTAAAGCCTTTCCTTACGGTTGGGCTACGGACACTAGTAGCTTTGTTTATTGCCTTATTCCTTTCCAAATTGTTCATCTTTCATCGACCTCTTTTAGTGATTTTTTTACTTAGAATTCAAATGTGAAATGTTTTTTCCGGTTTCGACACTAAGTTTGAATACTTCGAAATCTGTAAAATAAGGAAAAAATATGACCATGAGAAAGAATCCAAAAGGAAGAACGGAAAATATCGTAATTCAGCATTTACATGAAGAAACACTGATTTATGACCTCAAAGAAAACAAGGCTTATTGTCTAAATGAAACATCCGCATTAGTTTGGCAATTATGTGATGGAAGGAAATCGATTTCGGATATAAGCGATGAGATGAGTAAAAAACTGAAAACTCTTATCAACGAAGACTTTGTGAATCTGGCGCTAGATCAATTGAATAGAGAGGGTCTGTTGGAAAAAGGCGGCGATATGGACGATCATTTCGCGGGATTATCGAGGAGAGAAGTGATCAGAAAGGCGGGTTTTGCATCTGTCATAGTGCTTCCTGTAGTTTCGTCATTAGTGGCACCGCAAGCGTCAATGGCACAGTCTTGTATTGCCGGGGTTAACGTGCCTTGCTCAACAACTAGCCCACCCTCATGTTGTACAGGTAATTGTCTTCAACTTGGTTTTCCAGCAAGTTGTTGTGTCGGTGGAGCTACAAATAACAGACCTGGCGGAGTAACCCAAGGTTGTCTACCAAACGCATTTGCTTCTCAAGTAAATTGCGATGCGGGTGCGGCAGACGGTTGCTGTAGCGGGACGGGTACTCTTGCCATGACCGCGGGAACAAACGGCTGTTCGGGTGCAACTACTGCGTGTGTATGTAATCCTTAGATTTTGTAAGGCATACAATAAGATTTCGATGCTGGAAATGGAGAGTTTAGAAAATAGAGAAGCACTTAGTTACGACGTAAATACAAACGAAATTCCTAGTCTAGACTTTCATCAAAACTTAATTAAATCATGAAATTTTAATTGTCAGAAAGGAGAATAAACGAATGAAAAGAACCATAGCTTACTCATTTCTTACCGCACTTTTGTTTTCAACCTTTGTGTCCGCACAATTTCGGATAAAGATCCCGAAGATCAAGAAACCAAAAGTTTTACAAGGTGAACAAGCCAAGACATCGACGGACAATGTTAAAACCCGTTCAATGGTGCTAGATGATGGTTTTACATTTTTTGATGCTGAGGTTGTCGAAGTGTTGGATACGAGGCTTCATCGGATGACAGATAAGGGTTGGACACTTAAATCTCACCTGCGTTTGTTTGGCGATTTTCCTAGACGAAGCGGGTTTAATGTTGTTGTCAGCAAGGCGGGCAGGGTTTTAGCAAAGACCCGATGCGGGGCGACACGAGTGCCGCAGCCCAATAGTTATGAGGCGCAGCGGGGGCTTTATGGCGATCATTATATTTATACCAAACGCCATGCGGGCTGCATGAATAAGAAACGTGTAGTCAGAGCTATCGGGAAGATGGATGTTTTAATCTATTTTTTTAATGGCGAAACCGATGAAGAAACGCTTGTTAGGAAATATAAGATTGATGTTCATAAGGCGACCCGTGTTCGAGGTCCGGTTAAAAGAACTGTGGCGGCGGTGCCTCATTACTACATATCGAGGCATCAGGATGTGCCTGCGAGCATTATGTATTTGAGCGCCGATTATGCATTTAATTATTTTAATGACAATGGATACAGCAGCTACCCGAATCAGGTTCAAATCTATTTCAATTATTCGCCAAAATCGTTTCGGCGCGGCAAGATGCCAAAAGGGTATGTGCGCTGTTTTGTAAATGGAAAATTTGTCAGGCTTCCGGGATCAGGTGACGATTTTGATAAAGTATTTCCCTCTAGTCTAAGATGGGAATCCGGCACCTACATGGATCGACTTGCGCCTCAATATCGTCGGGGCGGAGAGTATAAGGATGAAGTAGCATTCTATCAGGTCGCGATAGCTTTACCTCTAAGTTGGGGAAGAAAAACCGCGAAACGTCAGGTAGATCGCCTCAATATCCGCGATTATCCGGGAAAATGGAAATGTGACTATAAATACGATGGCGAGACGATTCGGACATTCCGTTGGACTATCGGAAGCGACCGAATGCCGGTTAAACATCCTGAACAGCAAAACAGAAATATCAATCTCTTTTATAATTCCTATCTAATAGAAACCGAAATTCCGGCAGGCGGGAGCGAGTTTGATTATCGCCTTGCGCCGATGCCGAATAAGGGGTTTTTCTATGGTCGCCCATGGACATCGATAGTTGGAAAAGCGATGGCAGCGAAAGTTCCGCGAAAAGGCAGATTGTATCAAGTGCCGTCGAATCGAAGAAGATAGATTGGTAGCAGGACACAAATAAATGTTCGAGAAAACAAAGGCAAAGGAAATAGGATGGCGACTGTAGAAAACAATGAAGAAAACAAGAATTGTTAGAATATGCGGGATTCTTTGTATCGTTTTTGCGGCACTTGTTTTGTTAAAAGGCATGTTGGCGATGGTCGGAGGCGTTGAGATGTTTTATTTTGATCCGGCGCAGGACTCCTCAGGCAGAAAGTTTCAGCTTATGCTGAATTTTTTTCTTGGTGTTTTTTATTGGTTTATGAGCAGTTCCCCGATGTATTTGGGGCTTGCAGCCTTTTATTTTGCGGGCATCATGGGCAAAAACAAGTGGGTAAAAGCCCTGTTCATCACACTGATTGTCACTTTCTTGCTCGAAGTGATTGTTTCGATTGTGTTTGGTATCAGGACAATATTTATAGCTTTTGATATTCGAATAATTAATGAAGACCCCGGTCGAGCAATTTATTGGTATTGGCTTATAAACATAGGAGGCAGTTTTCTCCGTATTACTCCGTTTATTGCTGTGATTTTTAGCGCAGCAGCACTCGCTGCAAGACGTGCGAGTACTTCGGTTTGCCTTGCACCGGCATTTGCAGCTTTCGCCTATGTTTTTTTTAATTATGCTTGGATTAAGTACTCAACGCCTTTACCAGACTATTTTGCCATCATAATTTATATCGGACTTACTGCCCTGTTCTTTGATGGGGCAATAGGAAAAACTATTTTGGCAAGACTTCTATTCGGAAGTTTGGTGATGCTCTTTCTTGTAACCAAAGCAACCGACTTTATAGTAAATTCGGTCTATTTTCTAAATGTTTTCGATGTCGCTTTTGGCATCTCCAAGAATGTAGCGTTTCAATGGTTTGCTCTTTTAGGCGGCATAAAATACATATTCCTTCCTGTTATTTTAATTGCTTTTGGAATAGCCTCCATTATTTTTAACAAGGAAAAAATGTGGTTGGGGCTTTTGTTAATGGGCGTTGCACTTCTTTACATATTTTCTATAATACTGCCTCAAAGCATAAATATGTTTGCGACTAAAGGATCTTCAATACTGTTTAAGCCGGTTATATTTTCCGGTTTGAGAGGGACTCTCTGGGTATTGGTCGCGATTGCGGTTATTGGAATCACAAGATGGATCAAACCATTTTTGATTTTTGTGATTATTTTAAATTCCCTGAGTGGGTTTTTTCTGGTGTTCACTTACAGAAACACAAACGAAGTACTCGCCACCGCAATGTTGGCATTTGTTACTTCGCATATTGTTAATATCATTTTTACGTTTTATATTTGGCATGCAATTGACGATGGAAAAACTGCGATAAAACCTTGGCTTGCTGTTGCTGGAGGGCTCATTCCGGTTTTGGGGACAATTTGGATGTTTATCATTCTGAGTCAGTATGCTAAATCATTCGATGATTTTGTTGATAGAAACCAACTCACGACGGGCTATATCTCGCCGAGTCCCGTTACTATGTATATTGTGTTTTCGAGCCTTTCGATATTGGGTTTTTGGATTCCTTATGTTGGCAAACTTTTAGCGCTTGGAGCCGTTCTGTCGCTAATATTTATGATTAGAGAGGGATGTAACGCCGTAAATAAAGTCTCCTTAGAAACTCGATTTCCTCCTTTTGTCCGATAACCTATAACGGATGTGGTTGAATTTCGAGAACACTCCGAGTGGAAATCATTTTTCTTATCAATTGCCACTAGCTTTAGCTAGTGGTTGTATTTGTCTTATTTTCAGG
>Ga0114931_10010273_pt1 | contig 11155 bp, 7 predicted proteins | sample 2SBtaG_FD_89579 | JGI IMG/M metagenome (GOLD analysis project Ga0114931, IMG submission 89579) | Deep subsurface microbial communities from Kolumbo volcano to uncover new lineages of life (NeLLi) - 2SBTROV14_V59a metaG | ecosystem: Environmental > Aquatic > Marine > Volcanic | place: Kolumbo...
ACGCGCTGGTACCGCGACAACCTGGTCCTGATGGGAGACGCGGCGCGGACCGCGCACTTCTCGATCGGGTCGGGAACCAAGCTGGCGATGGAGGACGCCATCTGCCTCGACTGGTCCTTGCGCGAGGCCCCCGACTTCGCGACCGCCCTGCGCTGGTACGAGGAGGAGCGCCAGTGGTATTCGGACAAGCTCCAGGAGGCTGCCAAGGACAGCCTGATCTGGTTCGAGGAGATCCAGCGCCGCAAGGACTACGAGCCCGCGCGCTTCGCCTACAGCCTGCTGGTGCGCAGCAAGCGGCTCGGCCACGACAAGCTCTTCGAGCGCGACGAGGACTACATCCGCGGCGTGAACCGATGGTTCGCCGGAACCCAGGACGCCGAACCCGCGCCGCCGCCGATGTTCACGCCCCTAAAGCTGCGCGGGATGGAGCTCGTAAACCGGGTCGTCTGCTCGCCGATGTGCATGTACAGCGCCGAAGAGGGCGAGGTGAACGATTGGCACCTCGTGCACCTCGGCAGCCGCGCGGTCGGGGGCGCCGGGCTGATCCTGACCGAGATGACCGATGTCTCCGCCGACGCCCGGATCACCCCCGGCTGCGCCGGCATGTACGCCCCCGCGCACATGACCGCCTGGAAGCGGATCGTCGACTTCGTCCACGGCAACAGCCGGGCCAAGATCGGCATGCAACTCTCCCACGCCGGCCGGAAGGGCGCGACCAAGCTCATGTGGGAGGGCATCGACCAGCCCCTCGAGAAGGGCGGCTGGCCGCTCATCGCCGCCTCGGCGGTCCCCTATCTGCCCGAAAGCCGAATCCCGCGCCCGATGGACCGCGCCGACATGGACCGCGTCACCGCGGACTTCGTCCGCGCCACCGAGATGGCCGACGAGGCGAACTTCGACCTGCTCGAGCTCCACATGGCCCACGGCTACCTGCTGGCGAGCTTTCTCTCGCCGCTCACCAATCTGCGCGAAGACGCCTACGGCGGCCCGATCGCAAACCGGATGCGCTATCCGCTGGAGGTCTTCGATGCGGTCCGCGCCATTTGGCCGGACCAAAAACCGATCTCGGTGCGCCTCTCCGCGATCGACTGGAAGCCGGGAGGCCAGACCCTCGAAGACTCCATCGCGGTCGCCAAGGCGCTCGAGGAACACGGCTGCGACATCATCGACGTCTCCAGCGGAAACACCGACAAGGACGAGGAGCCGGAGTTCGCCCGCTGCTTCCAGGTGCCGTTCAGCGAACGCATCCGCACCGAAGCGAACATCCCGACCATCACCGTCGGCGCGATCTCACGCCACGGGGAGATCAACGCGATCCTGGCTTCCGGCGCCGCCGACCTCTGCGCGCTCGCGCGCCGCCACCTCTACGACCCCTACTTCACGCTCCACGCGGCGGCGGAGCAGGCCTACGACGCCCAGCCTTGGCCCGACCAGTACTTGGCCGCCAAGCCGGAACCCCGCGAACGCCTCCGCTGGCTCGAACGCGAGCGCAAGAAACGGCGCTAGCCCTACACCCCCACCCCTCCGTTGCGACCGGTGGCGCGCAGGCCTTCGTTCCGGTCGAGCGGGCGAGCCCGGCCGCCGCGCTCGACGTCCCAGCGAAGATGTTCGCCTGCCCGCGCGAACCATCCACTCCAGTCGGCGACCCGCCTGTGCCCGTATTCGGGCCGAGCGTGCCGGACCCACTTCACGTCGGGTCGGCTCTCCTTGGTCACCAGGTCGACCACCGCCTGCCGTGCGATCGCCAGCGACGACGTCGGACGTATCACCGCACAAGACGATGAGCGCCTCGAGCACTTCGGGCCAGCGAGCGAACGCGGTCGATCCGGGCATCCCCATGGACCAATCGGTTGGGCCTGACGCTCCTATCGAGGACGCCGTTGACCCCCTCCTCTCCGTCAACAGCGGGCGTCTCGACCCCGTCGTCTCGAAAACTGGAAGGAGTTTGCCTGGTCACCGGAGAATGGTGGATCGTCAGGGTTACGTCCCCCGGATTCAGAATCGGCGCCTCGAGATGGCACTCGGGAGCATGCGAGTCGTCGTCCTCACCGGAGCCCGGCAGACGGGCAAGACGACTCTTGCGCAGGAGATCGGGGGCCGGGCCTTTCTGTGCGGCACCTGCACGCGCTCCGGTAAGGGGGTAACTGGATGGCCGGGGTCGACGCGGTGCTGCCCTGGGACTCGGTGGCCTCGGCGTTTTTCCTGACCGAGGCGCAGTACGAGAAGAAGGTGTCGCAGGCTTCTTGACCGGGAGGGTCTCCCCTTCCCGGGCCCATCTCCGTCCCATCCTCCTGTGCGGTAGCTGCGCGACGCCGATCCGCCGGCTTGCGGCACCAGGTCGTGCGTGCACCGTGCTGTGCTGGAAGCGCCGTGCGCAGGGCAGCCGCCGTCTCCTACAGCGCGACCCGGCGCAGGCGCAGGGCGTTGGCGACCACCGAGACGGAGGAGAAGCTCATCGCAGCCGCGGCGATGACCGGAGAGAGGAGGATCCCGAACAGGGGATAGAGCACGCCGGCGGCGATCGGCACGCCGACGGAGTTGTAGATGAAGGCGAAGAAGAGATTCTGCTTGATGTTGGCCAGGGCGGCGCGGGAGAGGCGGCGGGCTCGCACGATGCCGCGCAGGTCGCCCTTCACCAGGGTCACCCCGGCGGACTCCATCGCGACGTCCGTCCCGGTGCCCATGGCGATTCCGACGTGGGCCGAGGCCAGGGCCGGAGCGTCGTTGATGCCGTCGCCGGCCATGGCGACGATCCGTTTCTCGGCCTGCAGGCGCTTGATCACTTCGGCCTTCTCGTCCGGCAGCACGTCGGCCTCGACCCGGTCGATGCCGAGTTTGCGGGCGACCGCCTCGGCGGTGATGCGGTTGTCTCCCGTTAACATGACGATCCGGACCCTCTCCGCATGCAGGGCGGCGATCGCCGCCGGCGTGCTCTCCTTGATGGGATCGGCGACTCCGATCAGGCCGGCGACGCGGCCGTCGACGACCACGAACATCACCGTCTGGCCATCGTTGCGGAGCGCCCTCACCGGGTCGTCCAGTGCGCCTGAATCGACGTCGAGCTCTTCCAGGAGCCGGTGGTTGCCGGTCGCCACCTCCCGGCCCGCGACCCTTCCTCGTACGCCGCGCCCGGTGAGAGACTCGAATCGTTCCGCATCGGCCGGCTGCACGCCGCGCTCCTCGCTGCCGGCCACGATGGCCGCCGCCAGCGGGTGCTCGCTGGCCCGCTCGAGGGCCGCACCCAGGCGCAGGACCTCGCCTGCGTCGAAGCCTTCGGTCGCCTCGACGGCCATCACCCGGGGCTTGCCCTCCGTTAGCGTGCCGGTCTTGTCCACGACCAAGGTATCGACCTGGCGCATCAGTTCGATGGCCTCGGCGTCCTTGAAGAGCACGCCAAACCCGGCACCTTTCCCGGTGGCGACCATGATCGACATCGGTGTGGCGAGTCCCAGGGCGCAGGGACAGGCGATGATCAGCACCGCCACGGCGTTGATCAGGGCATGGGCCATGCGCGGGTCGGGGCCGATCAGAGCCCAGACGATGAAGGTGAGGACGGCGCTCGCCACCACGGCCGGCACGAACCAGGCCGCCGCCCTGTCCGCCATTTTCTGGATCGGAGCACGCGAACGTGAAGCCTCGGCCACCATCTGGACGATGCGGGAGAGCAGGGTCTCGGCCCCCACCCGTTCGGCACGGATGGTCAAAGCCCCGGTCCCGTTGAGGGTCGCGCCGATCACCTTCTCGTTGGGCCCCTTCTCCACCGGGATCGGCTCACCGGTGATCATCGACTCGTCGACCGTGGAGCGGCCGTCCAGCACGATGCCGTCCACCGGCACCTTCTCGCCGGGGCGCACCCGCAGCCGGTCGTCCGCCTGCACCAGGTCCAGGGGGACGTCCTCCTCCGTGCCGTCCTCCCGGATTCTCCTTGCCGTCTTGGGCGCGAGGCCCAGCAGGGCCTTGATGGCGGCATTCGTCCGGCTGCGGGCCTTGAGTTCCAGCATCTGGCCCAGCAGCACCAGGGTGACGATCACCGCCGCGGCTTCGAAGTAGACGGCGACCTCGCCCCGTTCGTCGCGGAACGAGGGGGGAAAGACGCCCGGCAGCAGGGTCGCGATCAGGCTGTAGACATAGGCCACGCCGGTCCCCAGCGCGATCAGGGTGAACATGTTGAGGTGCCGGGTGGCGACCGACCGCGCGCCGCGCACGAAGAAGGGCCATCCGCACCACAGGACCACGAGCGTGGCCAGCAGCAGCTCGGTGATGCTGAGCACGCGGGGCGAGGCGAGGCCCTTGAAGCTGACGCCGGGGAGCAACTCGCCCATCGACAGGATGAGCACCGGCACGGTCAGCGCGAGGCCGACCCGGAAACGCCGGGTCATGTCCACGAGCTCAGGATTCCTCCCCTCCTCCAGGGATGCCGTACGCGGCTCCAGGGCCATTCCGCAAAGGGGGCAGTTGCCGGGGCGGTCCTGCACCACCTCGGCGTGCATGGGGCAGACGTATTCGGTATGTACGCGCGGAGCCGCGGGGACCTCCCGCTCCAGGGCCATGCCGCATCTGGGGCAGCCGCCCGCCCGGTCCGACGCGACCTCCGGACACATGGGGCACACCCAGCGCCCACCTCCCGCGGCCCGAGGGCCCTGCGGTTCATCGCAGTGCTTCGCATCGCTGTGGGGCTCGTGTTCTTTCATTCGGGCCCTGCTCCTGCTCCGCTCCTGGATGGAGTCTCAGCTCGTGGTTCAAGTCACCGGAGCCGGTCTAAGCCCCAGCGGAGCGATCGGCTGGGGGCCCCGGTTGATCTTCTGCGTGAAACCTTCTTCCGCAGCAGAGGCCGATGACGAGCTAAATGGTGCCGCAGACGAGGGACATTGCCGAGATTCTAGCCGGGGCCGGCGAGGCCGTGCGCCTGGCGCGGAGGATCATCGCCATCCCCTGGTGGATGCTGACGGACTCGTGAGCACCACCCGCGTGGGCCGAGCTGGGCCGTCCCAAGGAAAGCCGCAAGGCGTGCCGTGACGCGGGCGGATCAGGCCTCGATCAGGGCCTGGAGGTGGGCTTGGACCGAACCGCCGAGGGCCTCGAGATCGTAGCCGCCTTCGAGGAGGCTCAGGACGGGGCGCGTGGCGAGCATCCGGGTGAGGGTGGCGTAGTCATTCGTGGCGAGGCGCATCCGGGCCAAGGGGTCAAGTTCGTGGGCGTCGAAGCCGGCGGACAAGACGATCACGTCCGGCGCGCGCCCTTCGATCCAGGGCAGGACCCTTTTCTCGAAGGCTGCGCGGTAGGTTTCGATCCCGCTGCCGGCGGGGAGCGGAATGTTGAGCAGGTTGCCGGCGCCGGTTTCGGTTTCGCTTCCGGTGCCGGGGTAGAGCGGGTGCTCGTGGAGGCTGCAGTAGCCGACCTCGGGATCGTCCTCGAAGATGTCCTGGGTGCCGTTGCCGTGGTGGACGTCGAAGTCCACGATGCAGACCCGGTGGTTGTTTTCGCTCAGGGCGCGGGCCAGTAGCGCGGCGTTGTTGAAGAGGCAAAAACCCATCGCGCGGTCCCGGCAGGCGTGATGGCCCGGCGGCCTCAGGCAGGCGAAGCCCGCCTCGACGCGGCCGGCGTGGAAGGCTTCCCCCAATGCCAGGGCGCCCCCGGCGGCGCGGATCGCGGCCCGGAAGGAGCCGGCGCTCACGGCGGTGTCGGCGTCCAGCATCGATTCACCGGCCTTGATGCGGTCCCGGATCCGGGCGGGGTAGCCCTCTTCGTGGACGGTGTGGAGCTCCTCGAAGGTGGCGTCGCGGGCGGGAATCCGGATGAGATCGAGGTCGCGGGATTCGCCCAGGATCGCGTCGAGGCGCTCCGGGCGCTCGGGATGTCCGGGACCGGTGAGGTGGTTTGCGTATAAGGGGTCGAAGAGAAATCCGGTCCGCACGGCGCGGTGGAGGATCTTATCCGGTCCCTGGTTTCAGGGCACGGTACGATATCGCGCTATCCCGAACGCGAGGAGGAGATCGATGAAGAACACGATCTGGATTGTCCTTGGCTTGGCCGTGCTCGTGCTGACCGCATTCGCGGACGCCCCCCCGAAGCCCGACTACCCGCCCTGGTCCAAGGTGGGCAAGGACCTGACGCCCCTGGAGGGCTACTGGAACATCTACCGGGACAAGAAAAAGACCAAGTTCTGGGTCGAGATCCGGGAGCTCGGCAAGCCCTTCCTGATGGCGACGAGCATCAGCGGAGGCACCACCCTGCGCGGCCACCAGTGGAACGACTGGCTGCTGGCCTGGGAGGTCCAGGGCAAGAAACTGGTCCTGATGGAGCGTAACGTGGGCATCCGGGTCAAGACCGGCACCCCCGAGCTCAAGCAGGCGATCGCGGACACCTATCGCAGCCGCGTGGTCGCCACCTACCCGATCCTGGCCAAGGGCCCGAAGGGCGGCTACGTGATCGACGGCCAGCGCTTCTTCGCCTCCGGGGCCTCCACCTTCTTCGGCGGGCTGGGGCGCTCCAAGGACGCCTCCCTGGCCAAGTTCGACGGCACCAAGAACTTCGCGGGCAACACCGAGGTGCGCGTCACCATGCCGCGCGCCGGCTCGGGCACCCTGATCACTCTGCACTACTCCTTGTCCCGGCTGGCGAAGACGAACTACAAACCGCGGGTCGCGGACGACCGGATCGGGTACTTCCTGACCGTGCTCAAGGACTTCTCCGAGTCCAACAAGGACGAACAGCGCAACGTGCGCTACATCAACCGCTGGCAGCTCGAGAAGGCCAAGCCCAAGCTGCCGGTCTGCGAGCCGAAGATGCCGATCATCTTCTACATCGAGAAGACCGTGCCGGTGCCTCTGCGCCGCGCGGTGCGCGAAGGCATCCTGGAGTGGAACAAGGCCTTCGAGAAGATCGGTTTCTACAACACGATCGTGGTCGAGCAGCAGACCGAGACCCGCTTCGCCGATTTCGATCCGGAAGACATCCGTTACAACTTCTTCCGCTGGATCTACTCGGATTCCCCTTTCGCCATGGGGCCCAGCAGGGTCGATCCCCGCACCGGCCAGATCCTCGATGCCGATATCCTCTTCGACGACTCCTACGTGCGCTTCACGCTCCAGGAGTACCGGCTGACGATCAAGGAGATCCCGTCGTCCGCGATCGGCGCCCGCGGCCGCGAGCTGCTGGCCGTCCATCCGCTCCGCAGGCTGGGCATCGTGCCGGCCCGGGACGAGTTCGCCTACGCGATCCCGGCGGATGCCGCGCGGCCGGAGGTGGCCCCCTTCGCCCGGCGGGCGTTTTGCAGCATCGGGCGCGGCATGCGCCACCAGCTCGCGCTCAGTTCCCTGGTCTTCGCCGGCGCGCAGCCGGGCGGGACGACCCCTCCGAAGGCGGGGGATCCGATCCCCAAGAAGCTGCTCTTCCAGTTCGTGAAGGACACCGTGATGCACGAGGTGGGCCACACCCTCGGATTGCGGCACAACTTCGCGGGCTCGATCTACCGCACCCTGGACGAGATCAACTCGAAGGAAAAACCCGCCCAGATCGGCGGCTCGGTGATGGACTACCAGCCCCTCGACATCGCCCCGGAGGGCGATCCCCAGGGCAACTGGAGCATGACCACGATCGGCCCCTACGACTACTGGGCGATCGAGTACGGCTACACGACCAAGAAGGCCGATCTGCCCAAGATCACCGCCCGCGTGGCGGAAAAGGGGCTCGCCTACGCCACCGACGAGGACACCTGGTCGAGCGACCCGTATGTCAACCGGTGGGACCTGGGCGCGGATCCCTTGAACTACGCCCGGGAGCGGATCGCCCTCATGAAGCGGCTCCGCGCCAATCTCGAGGCTCGCGCGGTGGACAAGGGCGAGAGATACCACCGCCTGCGCCAGGCCATGGACATGCAGTTCTACGAGGCGGACAGCGCGGCCTATCTCGCCGCGCGCTTCGTGGGCGGCGAGCACATCCACCGCGACCACCGCGGGGACCCCAACGCCCGGCCGCCTCTGCAGCCGGTGGCCGCGGCCAAGCAGCGCGAGGCGCTCGCTTTCGTCTGCGACGAGATTCTCTCCGGCCGCTATTTCAAGTTCGATCCGGACCTGCTGCGCAAGCTGGCGCCCGACTACTGGGGTGAGGACTACCTGCGGTTTTTTTTCGAGGGACACGAGTACCCCTTCCTGGACAACGTGCTCGGCGTGCAGATGTCGGTCGTCTTCACCCTGACCGCGCCCAGCCGCCTCGGCCGCGTGCTCGACGCCCGGCACGAGACCGCCCCCGGCGAGGAGGTGTTGACCGCCCCCGAGATCTTCGACGCCCTCGAGCGCACCATCTTCCACGGCCTCGACGCGATCACCGAAGGCACGTTCACCAACCAGAACCCCGCTCTGGGGGACATGCAGCGCAACCTGCAGCGGGAATACACCTCCCACCTGATCTTCATCCTGCTCCAGGGGGACGGCTGGTATCCGGCGGCGGTGCAGACGCTGGCACGCCACTACGTGAAGGAGCTGGCGCAGAGAATCAAGACCACGCTCGACAAGGCCGCCGGTCTCGACACCTACACCCGGGCGCACCTCGAGGAGTGCCATGCGCGGCTCTCCCGGGCGCTGGAGGCCTCCTACCGGATCCCCGACTAGCGTCAGCGCTTTCCGAAAAACCGCTTCAGGGGCGTGGGGCCGATCTGCGTCCCGCGCACCTGGATGCGGGCGCGGACCTTGCCGATCTCCGCGGCGAGCAGATCGCCGCCGCGGCAGATGAAGTCCGCGAGCGCGGCGAACTGGGCCTCGTCCACCCAGGTGCCGTGGTCGCAGCAGGTGTCCACGATCACTCCCGAGACGGTGCCGTAGTTGCGCCGCAGCATCACCTCGTTGCAGACCGGGCAGGCCTTGTAGCGCACCGCTTCCGGAAGCTGGCGGCTGAAGCGGTCCTTGAACTCCTTGAGCACGGTCTCGGTGTCGACCGGCTCGGCGTCGGCCCGCAGCTTGTCGAGGACCTGCTCGAGCGCGCTGCCGGGAAAGAAGGCCCCCCGGCAGGTCGGGCAGCCGAGGATCGCGATCCCCTCCCAGTCCTGCTGCGCCAGGGCCGCGTTGCAGCGGGGGCAGTGGCAGGTATTGTCCACCGGCTCCGGCGGCTGGCGCGGCGCCTTGTGGACGGCGCGGCCGGCCTTGCAGATCGGACAGTTGGTCGTATCGCGGACATCGTTGCCGCATCCCGGACAAAGTGCCATGGAAGGGGTTTCCCCTTCCCTCTCGGCGGTGCTCCGCGGGCCACTTGAGGCGGGGCTTCAGACCCGGCCTTGCCGCGGCCGATGCGAGGGGAGTGCGCTGTCTCGTCTTGATACTGCTCTGCACGGCCTGGGCCCGGGCCCAGGAGCCGCTCCTGCTGGAGAAGCGGGCCTGGAAAGGGGTCGTCGAACTGGATTCCGTGGGCCGGCCGCCCAAGGAGGGGGTGGGGGCCGGGGAGGGGGCGGAACGCCAGAGCGAGAGAATCGAGTTCCTGCTCGTGAGCAGCCCGCCGAAGCGGTCGGTCGGCTGGGCGCGCCTCGGTCTTTCGATGCGCGAATCGAGTGGAAGCTACCGCCTGGAGGTCCGGACCCGGGAGGGAACCGGCGAGTCGGTGGTTTCCCGGGAAGGGTCCGGCGAGGGCAAGCTCTTCCCCCGGGTCGCCGGCGATCTCGAACCGCACTCCCGGAAATACCGTCTCGAGGTGCGCATCCAGCCCAACCGGCTGGTGACCGCGACCACGCTCGCGGGCCGTTCCCGCGGACGTCTCGCCACCTGGCGCAGCGTGACCGCCCGCCGGCCGTTGCTCGACGGTTTCAGGGTCGAGGGCGAGGCCTCCTCGGGCCTGCGCCTGCTCGAAGGGCGCAAGCGCTACATCGACCACGCGGCGCGCCTGCCGCGGGTGGTGACGATCACCTGGCGCATCGAGCGTCTCGACCCGGTCGTGAAGGGCCGCCTGGTCGACCACCGGGGCCGCCCCATCGCGGGCCTGAAGGTGACCGCCTCGACAACGAACGCCGGCCGCATCCGGCGGCATCTGCCCCCGATCCGGCGCACGGGAACCACCGGCACCGACGGTCGCTTTTCGATCGACGTCTACTGGGGCCTCTGGCGGGTCGGCGTATCGGGCGTGCGACGCGACAAGCTCGTGATCGCCGGACGGCGTCTCGAGAAGGACGTCGCCATCAAGTTCGATGCGGTCCCCGACCTGCTCTTGAAGACCCAGGTCTACCGCCTGGAGGCCTTGCCCCGGCCGCGCCTGCTTCAAGGCTACTTCCAGGGCCGTGTGGACGCCTACCTGGACTACATCCGCGCCCGTGTCCCCAAGGGGCGGATGCGAGTCGCGCTAGACATGCCACCAGGAGAGGGATAGGTCCCGGCGCAGGAGCCGGGCCAGGACCGGGAGGTCCTTGCGGGCGGTCCGGATGTCCTCCGGCGAGATCTGGGCCGGCGGCATCCAGAAGCGCGGCCGCAGCATGTAGACGATCTCCTTTTGCAGGCTCAGCTCGATGAGCCAGCGCAGGCGGGTTTCGCGGTTGGCCAGCTCCAGGGTGCGCAGCAGGCGTTCGATGTAGGCGGTGTCGTTTTTCAGCAGCGAGAAGAACAGGTAGGGGGATTCGTTGGTGCGTGGATCGCCGGCGGAGCTGTGGACGACCTTGAAGACTCCGGTGCTCTCGAGGGCCGCAGTCAAGGGCACGATCTCGTCGTCGAAACCCCGCTGCCGCCCCTCGCGCAGCTCCTCGACCCGGGCCACCGCCTCGTCATCGCCCTGGAGGTTGCCGCAGAGCTGGCACTCCTCGAGGAGATAGCCCTCCACCTCGCGCCGGATAACCCGCGCGGATCCGCAGACGTCACACTCCATCGCCCGTCCACTCTCCCGAAAAGACCTCCACCGCCGGCCCGGTCATGAAGACTTCGCCCTCGCCGTCCCATTCGAGAAAGAGGACCCCCCCGGGGAGATGGGACGCGATCCGGTTTCGGGAGCGTCCGGTCAACACCCCGGCCACGCAGACCGCGCAGGCGCCGGTCCCGCAGGCGAGGGTCTCGCCGCTGCCCCGCTCCCAGGTCCGCTGGAGCACCGTGTCCGGATCGACCACCTCGACGAAAGAAACGTTGACCTTTTCCGGAAAGATCGGCAGGGCGCTCGAGCGCCACCCGGTCTTTCCGGAAAAGGTCAACGT
>Ga0114931_10010274_pt1:0-10000 | contig 11155 bp, 8 predicted proteins | sample 2SBtaG_FD_89579 | JGI IMG/M metagenome (GOLD analysis project Ga0114931, IMG submission 89579) | Deep subsurface microbial communities from Kolumbo volcano to uncover new lineages of life (NeLLi) - 2SBTROV14_V59a metaG | ecosystem: Environmental > Aquatic > Marine > Volcanic | place...
ACGACGCCTTCAATTCCAGCCACCTGGAGCGGGTGCAGTCGGTCTTCCCCCAGGCGACGCTCCACGTGCGCCACGACGCATTCCTCTTCCCAGACACGGACGCGGTCCTGCGCTTCTACGCCAGCATGATGATCGACGCCTTGGCCGACCGCCCGGCCGACAACCACCATCGCCAGGAACTCCTCCCCGCCATGCGCGCGCGGGTGGACGCCGTCATCCGTCAGGAAGGGGTGTTGCGGGTGCCGAAGGGGGTGGCGTGTTTTGTAGTAAGGAAAAACAAAAAAAAACAAAATTGAGGATTGAAGATTAAAGATTGGGTGGCGGGAGTATCGGGATGGAAGAACATTGGCCTGCACCGCCAATGCCGAACCTCCAATCTTTAATCTTCAATCCTCGATTTCTTTACTCTCTCAACGATACCATGTCCTCAACTCTCGACCGCCTGCGCCGCCTGCAAGGGCTGCGTGAACAGAAGAAACGCCGGGACCCGGACCTGCCGCCGCGCCGGTCTGCGCCGGCAGGGGGAAAAGGCGGGGAGGCCGGGCGCGCGCCGGCGCGGCTGGAGGAGACGGTCGCCGGCCGGGTGATCGAGAACCAGGCCGGGACCTGCTTCGTGGTCGAGCGACGCTATCGCCTGGACGAGCACCGGGGTCCCGCGGCCCTGGGCGCGCTCCTGGACTACGAACCGGCCCTCTTCGCACCCATCCACCCCGGGTTCAACCTGGATCGGGCCAGCGACTACCTGGACGCGGCCTTCATCGACACCGAAACCACCGGCCTGGGCGGCGGCGCGGGGGTGTATGCGTTTATGGTGGGGGTGGGGGTGTTTGAGGAGGTGGAAGAGGTGGGGGGAGACGCCGAATCTTCAATTTTCAATTCTCAATTTCCAATTTCCAATTTCGTCTTCACCGTCCGCCAATTCTTCATGCGCAGCCCGGCCGAGGAGGGGGCCATGCTGGTGGCGCTGGCCGATCTGCTGAGCGGCTACGGGATGACGGTGACCTTCAACGGGCGCACGTTCGACCTGCCCCTGCTGCGGGGACGCTTCCAGATGAACCACTGGCTCTTCCCCGGCGGCATGGCGGATATCGGCCTGCTGGCCCCCGATCGACCGCACCTGGACCTGCTGCACCCGGCCCGCAAGCTGTGGAAACGTCGCCTGGGCAGCGTGCGCCTCATCAACCTGGAGGAGCGCATCCTGGGCCTGCGGCGGGAGGCCAACGATGTGCCTGGCCACCTGATCCCGCGCCTGTACGCGGACTTCCTCCGCAGCGGCGACGCCGGCCGCATGGGGGACATCTTCTACCACAACCGGGAGGACATCGTCTCCATGGTCTCCCTGGCCGAGACCCTCAGCCACGCGTTCGGTCGCGTCCCGGATCCGGAGCAGCCGCCCGGCGCGCGGCCCCTCCACGGCGCGGAGTGGGTGGCCCTGGGCCGGGTTTACGAGCAGTTGGAGGAGCCGGCCCAGGCCGAGGCGGCCTACCGGCTGGCCATGGAGACCACCCGGGAAGCGGGCCCGCGCGCGGACGCGTTCACGCGGCTGGGGCTGCTGCTCAAACGGCAGGCCCGCTGGGCGGAGGCGTCCGAGGTTTGGCAGCAGTGGCTGAGTTCGATCCCGGACTGCGGGATCGAACCTTATGTCGAGTTGTCTAAGATGTGCGAGTGGCGGATCAAAGACCTGGAGCAGGCCGAGATGTGGGCGGCCTGGGCGCTCCACATCTTGCGCGCGCAGCCGGTCTGGGAACAGGACAAGGTCGCTATCGCCGAGCTGGAGCATCGCCTGGCCCGCATCCGCCGTAAGCGGGTCAGGTAACAATAGACCACGGATTTTTAATGGGTGTGTCCCAAATGAGTTGAAACCGCATTCCGGGATTAGGCCAAACCATCTACCGTTGCGGCGCATCTTGTGGCCTAATTCCAGAATGCTAACTCGTTCAGGACGCACCCATTTTTTAAAAATCCGTGAGAATCAGCCCAATCCGCTCAATCCGTGGTCTATCAGTAGTTTGCCGAATCCCCACGAATCTGGTAAGAACACAGCCAACACTCATCGGCGCGAAAATGCATGGCAATACACCTGTCGCATACGGCAACTAAACGTAATCAACCAACGGAGGAGAGCTTTATGGCATACAAATTCCCAAGCCCAGAATGGACGGCGGCGTTCGAAGAGGTGATCAACAACAGCGACACCTACGCAGCCGCGGCCAAAAACTGGGAAGGCGATATCATCCTGATCGTCGAAGGCGGTCCCGGCATTTACCTGGATCTGTGGCATGGCAAATGCCGTAAGTCAGAATTCGTGGAAGACCCGGACGCCAAGGACGCCGAGTTCAAGATCACGGCCTCCCTGGAAAAATGGAAGCGGGTCATGGCCGGCAAGCTGGATCCTGTCCAAGGCATGGTGACGCGCCAGATCCATCTCAAGGGCAACCTGGTCAAGATCATGAAAAACGTCAAAGCCGCCCAGGAACTGGTCAAGTGTTCTATGCAGGTGGACACGGTGTTCGACGAATAAGGCGTGAAACGTAATGCGTGAAGCATGAGTGGCGAGTCGTTCGTCATTCGTCATTCGTCATTCGTCATTCGTCGTTCGTCATTCGTCATTCGTCATTCGTCATTCGTCATTCGTCATTCGTCATTCGTCATTCGTCGTTCGTCGTTCGTCACGTTTCACGCTTCACTATCGACAAAGGATAAGCGCTATGTGGTATTTTTCCGCACCCCGGGAGATTGTATTCGGGGAAGATTCGCTAAGTCATCTGAACTATATCGAGGGAAAGCGAGCCTTCATCGTCAGCGACCCGGTGCTGAAACAACTGGGCATCGTGGAACGCATCGAAGGCTTGCTCCACGACGCCGGCTTCGAGACCTATACGTTCGCTGAGGTGGAGCCGGAGCCCAGTCTGCAGACGGTGAAGCGGGGGGCGAAAGAGGCCCAGGCGTTCGAGCCGGACTGGATCGTGGCCCTGGGCGGCGGCAGCCCCATGGACGCGGCCAAGGCCATCCACGTGCTCTATGAGCGGCCGGAGCTGGACCCGACTGAGATCAACCCCATGGAAGTGCTGGGGCTGCACAAGGCCAAGCTGCTGGCCATTCCCACCACCAGCGGCACAGGGAGCGAGGCCACCTGGGCCCTGGTGCTCACCGACACCGAAGAGCGACGCAAGTTCTCCACCGGCAGCCGGGAGGTGGTGCCCCAGGTGGCCATCATCGACCCGTCGCTGACCATGAAGCTGCCGCCTCGGGTCACCGCGGACACAGGGCTGGACGCGCTGACCCACGCCATCGAGGGCTATGTGTCCGCCTGGCATAACAGCTTCACAGACGGTCTGTGCGTCAAGGCCGCGCAACTGGTCTTCGACTACCTGCCCCGGGCCTACGCCGACGGCGAGAACGATCTGGAGGCCCGGGAGGAGATGGGCAACGCCGCGGCCATCGCCGGCATGGGTTTCAGCAGTTCAAACCTGGGGCTGGCCCACGCCATGGGCCACAGCTTCGGCGCCTTCTTCAAGCAGCCCCACGGCCGCGCGGTCTCCCTCTTCCTGCCCTACGTCATAGACTTCACCCTGAACGCGGGCGGGGCCCGCTACGGCGACATCGCCCGCTTCGCCGGTTTCACCGACAGCCATGACGAGGTGGAGGCCGGTCGCATCCTGGCCGCCAAGGTGCGCGAACTCCAGCAAAGCGTGGGCCAGCCCATGAGCATCGCCAAGTTCGGGATCGGCCGGGAAGACTTCGACGAAGCGCTGGACATCCTCTGTATGCACGCGGAGATGGACACCCAGTTCTTCACTGCGCCTCGCATCCCGGAAAATGAGGAGTTGCGCCGGATGTTTGAGTATGCGTATGAGGGGAAGGCGATTGATTTTTAGGGGAGGACGGGCAACCAAGGACGAAAGACGAACGACCAAGGACCGGTAGTGACGGTTCGGCGTGATGCGTGCGAGAGATATGGACAGGGCCGGAGGAAGCGGCAGGATCGCCTCCCCCGGCCTTGTGTTTTTCCGGGAGATCATCGGCGCGTTCGCCCCAAGTTTTCAATTGAGTGCGTCCTAAACGGGTTGAACCCGCATTCCGGAAATGGGACGGCGCCATTCCGTAAGCCCAGACGTTCCTGTCCCATTCCCGGAATGCTAACTGATCTTGGACGCACCCTTTTCAATTTTCCGGCGATTTGGCTCTGCCGCGGACTGTGATATGATGCTGTGCTGGTCTGTCGATGCGGGACGGATCGGCCATCGTTCACCTGGGGCGAGCCATCTCGCCCGGGTCCGCTATCCATCAAGAGGAGGATGTTTCTATGCAATACCGCAGACTTGGCCGCGCCGGCATGAAAGTCAGTTCGGTGAGCTTGGGCGCGTGGCTCACCTACGGCGGCAGCGTCGAACGCGATGTGGCCACCCAGTGCATCCACGCTGCGATCGAAAACGGCGTCAACTTCATCGACGTAGCCGACATTTACGCTAAAGGCGAAGCGGAAATCGTCGTCGGCAAGGCCATCAGAGATCACAAACGCAGTGACCTGGTCATCAGCAGCAAGGTCTTCTGGCCCATGAGCGAGAACGTCAACGACAGCGGGCTGAGCCGCAAACATATCATGGAGTCGGTGGACAAATCCCTGCAACGGCTGGGCGTGGATTACCTGGACATGTATTTCTGCCACCGCTATGACGCGGAGACGCCCGTGGAGGAGGTGGTGCGAGCCATGGACGATCTGGTGCGCCAGGGCAAGGTGCTCTACTGGGGGACCAGCACCTGGACCGCGGCCCAAATTGAAGACGCCGTCGGGACGGCGCGCTGGCTCAACAGCTACCTACCCCAGGTGGAGCAACCCCGTTATAACATGCTCGATCGCCACATCGAGCCGGAAATCATGCCCATTGCGGCCAAACATGGGATGGGCCTGGTGGTCTACAGTCCCCTGGCCCAGGGCATCCTCACCGGCAAGTACAACGACGGCATCCCCGAGGGCAGCCGCGCCACCACCCACGAGTGGATGGCCAAAGGGATCACCGAGGAGGCTGTGGACAAGGTGCGCCAACTGAGCGAAATCGCCGCCGACCTGGGCGTGAGCATGGCCCAACTGGCCCTGGCCTGGATCCTTCGCAGGTCGGAGATCAGCAGCGTCATCACCGGCGCGTCCCGGCCACAGCAGGTGCTGGACAATGTCAAGGCCGCGGAGATCGCGCTGGATCCGGCAGCGCTGGACGCGATCGAAGAGATTCTGGACAACGCTCCCTGACCAAAACGAAGGTCTCGCCACAAAGATGCACCGTATATTCGTGTTATGGTGCATCTTTGTGGCGGTTCACCCTCCTACATGCGCTTTGACGGAACAGGCGTCGCCCTCTATAATAGACTTCACTGAAAATCAGCCCGGGAAAGCAGGCCACTGGCTTCAACCAACTGAAAATTTGGCGGCCATCAGGCGGATGAAATCGAGTGGTTTTGCCTGGAATCGCTGTATCTGCTCAAGAATTTGGGGCAGAAACCAGGTTTTTCCGAATCTCTGTGCTCCCCGCAGTGGTGACGCAAAAACCTGGTTTCTTTCGCCCCGAAATATTGAGAAGATACGAACCGCTCTAGAAAACTGAGGATAGATGTCAATGAGCACCAACCAAGAGCATGTGTTCGAATCAACCGAGCAATTATATATGGTCATGAAAGATCTGTTCGATTATATGAGCGCAAACCCGGAAAACATCAAAGACTTTCTCAAAGCCAAAATGGTGGTGCGCATTTTCTTCAGCGACCCTGACGGCATTATCACCATCGATGGCCGCACACCGCCCATGGAGGCTTTTTTTGGCCCTATGCCCGGAAAGGCCGATTTCAAGGTTATCTTGCCAGCCGACCTGCTGCATGAAATATGGACGAGCCGGGCGAGCCTGAGCAAAAACTTCATGGCAGGTAACATCAAAACCAAGGGGAATCTCTTCAAAGCCCTCAGCAAATTAGAAAATCTTTTCCATGGCGCGGAGGCCGCTTACCCCCAATTTATCGAAAAGTATGGACTGGAGGAATAGTTCAGGCCCGTCGATCCGGCTTTGACAGGCGGGGAGCGGGACGAATCGGGCTGCTTCCGCCAACAGGCGGAAACAGCGGCTGATTACGTCCTGCATCCCATCCCATCGAGGAACTTTCCGAGGCCGTCACAGCGCCTTCAGTGCGCCGCGTATCAGCGGCTATGACGCCCCAATTTGTGCTCACAATCACTTTGACACCCATCAGAACAAACGCTATAATTCCACCACCCCAGCGCCCATCGTCATCGAACATCGCCATTGGATATCACCATTGGACATCGTCATCGAGCATTGAGGCCTGTCGGGTTTGCCTGCGTCCAAAGGGAGAGGGTAGGGCATGACCGCAGTCGACGAAATCAAACAGAGGGTGGACATTGTCGATGTCATCTCCCGCTACACACCATTGAAAAAGGCGGGCAGCACCTACAAAGGTCTCTGCCCTTTTCACGAAGAGCGAACGCCCAGCTTTGTCGTCTTCCCTCACACAGGCACTTGGCACTGTTTCGGCGCTTGCGGTACGGGCGGGGACGTTTTCACCTTTCTGATGAAGAAGGAAAACCTCGACTTCCGCGAGACGCTGGAACTGCTGGCTCGGGAAACAGGCGTTGAACTACACCCGGTCGAAGGTGATACATCGCACCGGCAACGCAGCGCAATTTACGAAATAAATGGCGTAGCCGCCGCTTATTTTCAAAACATATTGCGACAGCATCCAGGCGCCGAAACAGCGCGCACATATCTCGAACGCCGCCAAATCGACGCTGAAACCGCGGAACGATTTCAACTGGGATTTGCGTTGGATGGCTGGGACGGGTTGCGCGATCACCTGAGCGCTCAGGGATACAGCATCGAGAAGCAGCTTGCCGCCGGCCTGATCAAGCAAAGCCAGGAGCGCAATAGCGTCTACGACGCCTTTCGGGGACGGGTGATGATCCCCATCCGCGATCGACAAGGACGGGTGATCGGCTTTGGCGGGCGTGTGTTAGGCGACGGCGTTCCCAAGTATCTGAACACGGCGGAAACCGCAGTCTTTCACAAATCCCATGTGGTCTATGGCATCGATCTTGCCCACCGCGCGATCAGCGACGAGGATCAGGTGGTGATCGTGGAAGGGTACATGGACGTCATCGCCGCCCATCAGCACGGGTTCAAAAACGTGGTGGCCTGCATGGGGACGGCGCTGACGCCCGACCAGTTGCGTCAGCTTCAGCGCTATACCAAGAATTTCATCCTGGCGCTGGACGCGGACGCGGCCGGCCAGCAGGCCACCATCCGCGGGCTAAATCAGGCTCGCCAGGCTTTGGCTCGGGTGCAGAAAGCGACCATGACCGGCGGACGCATGCGCCTTACCGAGCGCCTGGCCGCCAACCTGTCCATCCTGTCCATGCCCGAAGGCAGCGACCCGGACGACGTGATCCGTCGCGATCCGTCGCAGTGGGAGCGCCTTATCGGGGAAGCTAAGCCCCTGGTCGATTTCTACTTCCAGGTAGTGGCGGACCAGGTGGACCTGACCAGCGCCCAGGGTAAAGCCGCGGCCGTGGCCGAACTGGCCCCGCTGATCGCTGAACTAGGCGATGAGATCGAACGCCAGCACTACATCCAGGAACTAAGCCGTCTGGTTCAGGTCGACGAACTCACCATAGCAGGGCGCGTGGACGCGGCGGCCAAGACGATCAAAGCAGGCGGTCACACACGCTCATCGGGCCATAGGCGACCGGAGACCCGTCGCCGTCCGTCCCCGGAAACAGCAGGCCTGCCGCCGGTCGGACCGTTGTCGGAACCCTCGCCGGACGAGTGGGCAGCCCCGTGGGATGAAGAAAATGACTGGCGGCCGGAAGCCGAGGGGGCCGAGCCGACGCCCCAGACGATCAGCCAACGATCTGATGCACCCACCCAGGAAGACCACTTGTTGGCCGTCCTCTTGCAAACGCCGGACCTGTTCGTCTGGCTCGCCCAAGTGGCGACGAAGGTGAATATCTCGCCGCTGGGGGAAAGCGATTTTGAACATGCGGAGAACCGGGAAATATTCCGCACGCTCAACGATTTCATCATGCGCGATGAAGCGTGGGATTTCGAGATTTTTCAGGATGAGATCGACGAACAACTGCACGGACGTCTGGCATGGTTGAGCGCATATGCGGCCCAATTGCCCCCAATCGGTCTGATGGCCCAGCAGGAGGACGCCGCCAAATCCATGTTCCGCCTACGGCTAAAGCAACTCAGAGCCAAGGGCAATCAACTTAAATTTCTACAGGATGATGCTCATCGCAATGGCGATCGCGAGGCCATGCGCAGCTACGACATCATCAACAATCAGAACCTACGCGATCTTTTCCACCTTCAGGTGCTGCTCAAACGCCTGCGTGAGATGGTCTTCGATCGAGGGCGCCAAGATCAGAGCGCCAATATACGTTAGGAATCCGCACCGCGGAATAAGGGAGTTTGATGGCAAGAAGACGCCGGACCCAAACCGACGGCAATCGTCCCGAGGAAAGTGCGCCGCTGCCGCGCCGCAAGGGTGGCGCGATCAGTGAGTTGGACGAATACATTCATCTCGGTGAAAAAGCGGAGGAAGACGATCTCTTTGCCGATATCCCCGATGATGACGAAACTAAAGACGAAGAATCAGCCACTATTCCCCCGATCGAGCGTGATGAGGAGCTCGAGAAAGAGGTCGAGCAGGAGCGCACCGTTCCTGTCGAAAAGCTGATCCAGGATGTGCCGGATCTGGGCGAGAGCCTGGACCCGGTGCGGCTCTTCCTACGCGACATCGGTCGTCATCCTTTGCTGACCGCCGAGCAGGAGATGGACTTAGCCCAAAAAATCATCGATGGCAACCAAGCCAAAGAACGTCTGGAGAAAGCCGAAGCGAACGGCGAAATATTGGACGCAGATGAGCGCGATGAATTGGAGCATCTGGTGATCAGGGGGAAACAGGCTCACGACACCCTGGCCCAGAGCAATCTGCGCTTAGTCGTCAGCGTGGCCAAACGCTACATCGGCCGTGGCCTCAGCTTTCTGGACCTAATTCAAGAGGGCAATCTGGGGCTGCTGCGCGCCGTAGACAAATTCGATCACACCCTGGGCTACAAGTTCAGCACCTACGCCACTTGGTGGATCCGCCAATCCATCAGCCGGGCCATCGCTGATCAGGCTCGCACTATCCGCATCCCCGTCCACATGCACGAAACCATCAATCGCCAACGCCGAATGCAGCGCCAGTTGCAACAGGAATTAGGCCGGGAGCCGACATCGGAAGAACTGGCGCTGGAGATGGACTTTCTGGAACCGGAGGAAAGTCAGGAAATCAAACGGATACTGCAGGAGAAGCAGCCCTTGCCTACAGAGTTGGAACGTAAGCTGGACCGAGCGGCGGAAAAGGTGCGCCGCATCCAACGACTAAGCCGGGAGCCACTGAGCCTGGACACGCCTGTGGGAGCCGAAGAAAACAGCTTTCTGGGCGATTTTATCGAAGACGATAGCCTGCCGGGACCGGCGGACGCAGCCAGCCGGCGTCTACTCAAAGAGCAAATGGGGGAAGTGTTGGACGCGCTCAACGAGCGGGAGCGTCAGGTGTTGATCATGCGCTTTGGGCTAGAGGATGGCTCCACGCGTACGCTGGAAGACGTGGGTAAGGAGTTCAACGTCACCCGCGAGCGTGTGCGACAGATCGAGGCCAAAGCGCTGCGTAAACTACGCCATCCTCAGCGCAGCCGCAAACTGCGCGATTACCTGGGCTAATGCGGTTTCACGCTTTCACGTTTGACGCCCAAATGCGGTATCACCTCAATATTTCGAGGCGGAGTGCGTCGCACTGACCCAATACAGGCCGAATTTCCCCGACACGCCCGGTCAGTGCGATGGACTTCCCCGGTTTATTGAGCAGATACCAAATGCGAACGCTAAAATTTGACAGAATCGGCGTGCGTCTGTATAATCCGCTCTGTTCGATTGGCCACAACGTCAAC
>Ga0114931_10010275_pt1 | contig 11154 bp, 7 predicted proteins | sample 2SBtaG_FD_89579 | JGI IMG/M metagenome (GOLD analysis project Ga0114931, IMG submission 89579) | Deep subsurface microbial communities from Kolumbo volcano to uncover new lineages of life (NeLLi) - 2SBTROV14_V59a metaG | ecosystem: Environmental > Aquatic > Marine > Volcanic | place: Kolumbo...
CATCCCGCCTGGCTGCGTTGCTCGTCAGTTGAATAGAGTGACTATTCGCCTTCCTCGCGCCTTGCCAGGCGGGCGTCTCGTCACCCGAGTTGGCAACTTAATTTCCGCCCGAGCCCTTAGCACTCATTTTCAACGGCTTGCAGCCGATAAAAATGCCGGTGCATCCCTGCACCGGGCCTAGTGCCCGTCTTTCCGGACGGGCGCCGCTTAAGCATAAAATAAGCAGACAGCGGTGCAATGATCCAGATCAAACTCGTCGCCAACGCCGGACTCCGCGTCTGAATTCACGCCCTTGGCACGGACTCCGGAGAGGGTTGCCGGAAGCAGCCGTCTTTCCACCGCAGCGCGGCGTCGCGGCGACTATGCACGTTCAACCCAGAATCCTCAGTTGACCGCTACATTCTGATAAGCCTTGTACGCCGCCAGCGCTGTGCACTCGATGACGTGGATCAATCGGCATGGGGCGCGAAACCGTGGTCTGCGGTGACGACAGTCTTCCACCCGGCGACGCGGGTCGACATTCACCTGGGCGAGTTGCCTCGAAGGATCCGGGCAGCGGAACCTTCAGGGTTCCGAACGCACGGGGCCCCGAGGCGGCGGCCGGTACACCGCCACCGGGCCCTCACCGATGGGCGAGATAGAGCGCTACCAGCAGCAGAATGAAGGTCACGCCTTGCAGGCCGACGCGCGCCGCCATCCATTTCACCTCGTTTTTCTGGTCGTATTCGCCACCGCGCATCATCGAGATGATGCCGCCGCCGAGGGCGGCGATGGTGGCGAGCAGTGCCAGCGCGATTACGATGGTTAACGGAGCCATGGATTCACCTCCTGCCGGGTATCGCGGCGCGGCAAACGCCAGCCCGGCGCATGTGGTGGCCCGCTTCGAGCGTGGGACCAGCGGGTTGCGCATTTCAATACAACACCTTGGGCCCGCCGGCGCATTGACCGGGATCAATTCCGGGCCGATGCCAAAAAGGGCGGACGCGGTGATATTCCGCGCCCGCCCGTACGGTCAGGGCTTCCCCCTACACCGCTTCAGGTGCCCCGGGGCCTGAAGCGGCGCACGACTCAGGCGATATTGCGCGGGGCGAAGGAGAAGCTATGGAACTCCTTCTGGTACTCGGTCTTGCCCATTTTCTTGATTCGGCAAACCGCCATCTTGTAGTTGTAATTGCCACTGATGTTATCGACCACGCGCGACGAAAGGGAGTTGTTCGGCTGGCGCATGTCGATCATGTTGCCGTAGACCAAGCCCTTTTTGACGTGCGGGGTGACGATCGCGATCGCGGTGACCGCCGCCTTGATTAAATCGACGTGACCGTTCTTCATCAATTCGGAGAACTGGAAGTCCTTGCCGTGGATGCCGAGAATGGTGTCCTTGAACGCGGGCACCCGATCGGAGTAGACCATGATCCGATCACCCGATTCGATCCCGCGCGCCTTGGCGTCATCCGGATGCACCTCGACCCAATTCTCGGGCCAGCGCTGCGCGGAATAGGGCCGCCGCTCGACATCGTCGAAGCCCGACTGCCAGACTTCGTTGATGCGTCCGGTGGTAAACCACAGTTCGTCTTTCTTCGGGCTCAACCACTCCCAGAAATCGCGGAACAGTGACCACGGGTGCTTCTGGATGTTGACCTTGCCGGTCTGGCTGTTGAAGTGGGTGATCTTCTTGCCCAGCAGATTCGCTCCCTGCGGTCCGTCGGCCATCCCCATCCGGGCGAAGTCCTTGGCGGTCAGGGTGGTGTCGTGGAGGCGCTTGATGCCGAACAGTTCACCGGTCTGGTAGTTGTAGAAGGTCGGCCCCTGGATCCCGTCGGTGCCGAATTCGGCGAGCTTCTGGTGCAGGGTTTTGCCTTCACGGTGGGCCGCGACCTTGATCATGTGGAACGCCTTGCGGCCCTTGCGGCTATAGCGCGAGGCCTCTTCGGCGACTTCGTTGTTGTCCTTCCAGTCGAAGCCGTCGAAGCCCATCCGCTTGGCCAGTCCGGCGATGATCCACCAGTCCGGCTTGGCGTCGCCGGGCGCATCGTAGAACTTCTGATAGAGCCGCAGGCGGCGCTCGCCGTTGGCGCGCATGAAGTCCTCTTCACCCCAGGTGGAGGCGGGAAAGACGATGTCGGCGAACTGGGTCGTGATCGGATCGCGCGGATAGATTTCCTGATTGAAGACCACGGTTCCGCCCGAATCGGCACGTCGTTTCAGGGTCTCGATGATCTCCTGCTTGTCATAGCTGCGCACCTGGTTGGGGTTCGCGGTGACCAACTCGTAGAAGCGTTCCTGGAGCCCCTGTGATCCGGCCATCGACTGGATCCAGGTGGTGCCGATCACGTGGGCGAGGCGAACGTGGCCGGAAACCAACCAGCGATCGACGTCGAGCGCGCGCCGCCGCCGACCCGGCACCTTCTCCGGCGACTTGTTGCGCGGGTAGCTGCCGCCGCTCTGGCCACCCCGTTGGTGACCGCCGAGACGCCCCACCACCTGGCCGGGGCGCCCGCCGGCACCGCAGATTGTCGCCAGCGATGAGATCGCGTTGGTATTGCCGGTGTTGTTCGACCAATAAAAGCCCTTCTCGATGCCGAACGAGGCCTTCGGGCGCACACCATTGGCCTTCGGTTTCGCCAACCACTCGGCCGCGGTACGGATCAGTTGCGGGTCGATGCCTGCGACCTTGGCCGCGAACTCCACCTTGTACTCATCCTGCGCGAGCAGCCATTTCTTGTAGTCGGCGGCGCCCTTGGTCTGGAATTTGCCCCAGGTGGTACGCCACTGCCAGGGGGTGTTGCGGGTGCCCTGGCCGAAGCCTGAACTCGATCCCCACTTGTCGTTGACCCACTGTTTGATCCAATCCGCGTCCTCCCAACCGTTCTCGAGGATCACCCGGGAGATGGCGCCGACCACCAGAAGATCGGTCCCGATGGTGACCTGCAGGTGCAGTCCTCCCATCTTCTTGGCGTAGGCGACCCCCGCGGTTTCGCGCGGGTTGAGCATGATCAGTTTCATGCCCCGCTCCACCGCCGGCTTGATTTGCTGGGTGAAGATGATGGTCTTGGTTTCGTACGGATCGGTACCCGCGCACATCAGCACGTCCGCCGCGCCCCAGTCCTCGTAGCTCGGCCCGAAGTTATCGAAACCGGCGTCGCGGAAACCCGGCGTGGAAGTGACGTTGGTCGGCGTGTCGTGGAAGGTGAGCGCCGGCGTGTTGATGTGGCGGAATCCGTATTTGGTGATCGCGTAGGTATTCTCGATGTACTGATAGGAGTAGGTCTTGATCGCGTAGGCGCTGGCGCCGTGGCGATCGATCACATGGCTGACCACCGCGGCGGCAATATCCAGGGCGAAATCCCAGGTCACCGGCTGCAGCGTCCCGTAGATCCGCACCATCGGCGAGGTCAGCCGATCACGGGTCGGGGTCTTGGGGTTGTAACACTTCTGGGCGATCAGCCCACCGCGCATGCTCGAGTCGCCGTTGGTGTTTACCACCTTGGTGGCCTTGTCCGGGGTGATCACGACATTGTGCGGTTTGTGATTGTACATCACCACATTGTGCTGCGCGGGCGCAACCCAGTCGCGCAGCGCACTGGACGGGAAATCAATCCCGAAGGCGTTCTCGCTCGCCTTGCGCCGGCCATTGCCGGAACCCACCGGCCAGCGGTAGACCTTGTAGCCGCAGGCGACGACGCAGTAGTCGCAGCAGGTGGTCAGGACCTCGGCGTGCTTGGGGGGCAGCGGCGAGTTGTCCTCGGGTAGATAATAATTGGTTGCCATCGCGTGCCTCCTAGGAATTCATCAGGTTTCGGTCGCGGCCGAAGATCAGGCCCATCATGCCGACCGCGTAAACGTCGTCACCGTCGACCTCCAGCAAGACCTGCGGCAGGCTCTCGTAGGCCTGACCGGAGACGATGATGCCGTGGCGCCGCAAGTCGTAGAGCGACAGGTGAAAGGGGCACGGTCCGAGGGTGCGTTGATCGCCGGTCGCCTGGTAGGTGCCTTGCATCGGACCGCCTTGATGGGTGCACAGGTAGCTGTACGCCACCACGTCACCCTGCGGGCCGACGCCGCCCCCGGCCTGCACCCCGCCCATCTTGACCAGCAGGCACTGGGCGTTGACCAGCTCGTCCGGATAGCTGAAGTCGACCGGCCGGTGATCCACCAACTCGCTCAAACTCGCGATGCGCTTGCGTGGATAGCCGACCACCCGCGCCTTCTGGCTGTCGGCGTAGGCGCTGCCGGGGAACAGGGTGATCGTCACCGTGCTCGCGGCCGCCGCACCGGCGCCGCTGTAGAGCAGGAACTGGCGGCGATTCACCATGCACGCACCGTGCCCGACGGCGCTGCCGTCACATTTGATCTCGGTCGCACTCATTTCTTTGCCTCCTTGAGTTCCGCCTCGGTGAACAGCGGTGCGTATTTGGGGAGCTTGGGTTTTTCCATCTGGATCTCCGGGCCGGAGAACGCATCCAGAAAAGCCACCAGATCCTCCTTTTCGGAGTCGCTCAAATGCAGCGGCGCAATGAGCGGGCTTTTGGTCTGTGGAAAGTCGGTGGTGCGTCCGTCCTCGGTCTTACCGCCGCGGTCGTAGAAATCGACCACCTCTTCGAAGCTGTAAAAGGCGCCGTTGTGCATATACGGCGCGGTGTACTTCGCGTAGCGCAACGGCGGGGTTCGGAACTTGCCCTTGTCCCACGCGTTCTTGCCGCGGAAGTAGAGCCCGCGGTCGGCCTTGACCGTGCGATACCCATCCTGCGTGCCGCCCTTGGCGTAGTTCTCGAAGCGGAAGGTGATCTGGGCCATTCCGTCCTCTTCCCAACGCGGTGCCGGCGGCACGCCGATGTTGTAATACTTCTGATCGGTGCTCAGCGGACCGTTGTGACAGCGGATGCAGCCGGCCTTGCCTTCGAACAGGGCTTTGCCGCGCACCTGCTCTTCGGTCAGCGCGGTTTTGTCGCCCTTGAGGTAGCGATCCAGCGGCGTATCGCGCTGCACCAGGGTGCGCTCGAAAGAAGCGATCGCGCGCCATGCATCCATGATGTGCGGCCACTCGCTGCCGAACACCTCCTTGAACGCCTTGCGATACTCGGGGATCAGCGCCAGGCGCGCCTCCATGATGTCGTTCTCGCCGTTACCGGCGACTCCGCCCTTGGCGGCCGACGGGGCCTGCGCCTCAAGCGAGGGCACCGAACCGGCCCAGAACAGCTTTTTGTAGAAGGCGGTGTTGATGATGCTCTGGCTGTTGCGCCAGTGCACCGTGCCCGGATAGCCGCGCGAGATGTCCTCGGCGAAGGACCAGCCCTGGTCGGCCGCGTGGCAGCTCGAACAGGACACCGAGGCGTCGCCGCCGAGCCGCGGATCGAAGAACAGCAGCTTGCCCAAGGCGATCTTGGCGGGCGTCTGCTTGTTGTCGGACGGCACCGGCACCTTGTCGGGCAGCGGGGCGAGCGGCGGAAAACTCGCCGCACCGGCACCACCGGCCGCCAGCACCCCCGCGAGCGCCACACCGAGCAGCGACCGGGATCCGAGATTGAACGTCTGTTTCATGATTCGCTCCTGTGCTCAGTTGCGCGCTTGCCGCCAGTTGGCGATCGCTTCGTACTCTTTGGGATACGGCTTGCTCCACACGTAGGCGTCCCCGGTCAACGGCTCACCGGAAAGCGACTTCAGGAAGGCCACCAGATCAGCCTGCTCGGCCTTGCTCAGATTCAGCGGCTTGATGCGCGGATCCTTGTTGCGGTCCGGCCCGCCACCGCGGTTGTAGTACGCCACCACGTCGGCCAGGGTCTTGATCATGCCGTTGTGCATGTACGGCGCGGTGTAGGTGAGCTCGCGCAATGACGGCGTCAGGAAGGTTCCCGCGTCCGACATGTCCTCTTTGTGGGTGCGCACGTGGCCGCCGAGGTCGCGTTTGAGCGCCATGTAGTCCTGGTTCCCCATGAACATGTTGTAGGCGATGAATGCCTGGTGGCGCTGCGGGTCGCGGAAGATATCGAAATTCTCCGGCACCCCGGTGTTGTGAAGCTTGCCGTCTGAAAACAGCGGCCCGCTATGGCACGCAGCGCAACCACCCTTGCCTTTGAAAACCGCGAATCCGCGCTTGGCGGCAACCGACATCTTGCCACTGTCGAAGGGCGCTCCGCGCGAGGTCAGGGTCTTGAGGTATTCGGGGATCGCCTTGCGCACCGCACCGTTGGACGGCTCGCCGTAACCGGCGTCCTTGAACATCTTGACGTACACCGGATCCTGCTTGAGACGCTCCTGCATGATCCGCATGTCCATGTTCATGATGTAGTCTTCGGTGATCATCTCGCGGGTCACGTCGTTGAGATTGGTCCCCAGGCGCCCGTCCCACATCCAGGTTTTCTTGAGCGCCGCGTTGATCACGCTCGGTGAGTTGCGGAAATGCTTGTTGCCCGGATAGCCCGGCGACAGGGCGTCGGGGTGGGCATAGCCGTGCTTCGGCTGATGGCAGGAGGCACAGGAGATCCCGGCGTCACCCGACAGGCGAGGATCCGAAAACAACCGTTTGCCGAGTTCGGCCTTGGCCTTGTTGACCTTCAGTGCCGGCACCGGCCCGAACTCGCCGGCCACGGCGGAAGCGGATCCCGACAACAGCACCACCCCCATCCCCATGGCGATGGCGATGGCAGTAGCGAACGGGCGCGAAAGTGCGATGGCTCGTATATTCATTCAGCATACCTCCTCAAAGGTCGCGACATGGCTGGATGGGCGGGCACCAACGGTGATCGGTAGCCCTTCCTCCCCGTAAACATCTCGTGGATCCACCCTGCATTAATCGGGCCACCAACCGATCCGATCGCCAAAACTCGTTCCCGCCCAGTGTCTTAGCGAATAATTAAAGGTCGAGAGGCGGCACTTTGGTAGCGCGCCTTTGAACACTTCGTTCCATTCGCGCGGGCGCGATGGCGCAATTCGTTCAGCTACGCTCCGCGCTCCGCCGACCACCCCGCCGGCTCAGACGGCCGCCGGGTGCCGGGCGCGGCGGCGCTGGCTACGCACCAGCAGCAACCCGGCGACAAACACCAACAGCCCGATACCGACCGGCGTCCCGTAGAGTGTGGCGAGATTCGGTTGCGGGGGCAGTAGCAGCCAATACCACGCCGTAAAGGTATGCTTGGCGCCTTGTTCGCCGTTGCTGCCGTCCCAGTCGGCGAACGCGATCGGGATGAACTGTCCGTCACCGAAGGCGATGTCCCCTTTCGTCTTGGGTTTGCGCGAGCGCCGCATCACCACTTGCCAGCGTCCTTGCGACCATTTACCGACCGCCTGCACGCCACCCGTGGCGGTGCGCGGCACCAGCTTCTTTTCCGGTCCGGTGGCGTCGAAGACCACCGTACGCGGCGCCGCCTCGGGCTTGACGCTACCCGCGTTCCAGTACCAGATCGCGGTCGGGTGGGCCGCGTCGCCGTGGCGGAACAGCGGCTTTTCCACCACCGGCGCCGCGATATAGGACGATGCCCGGGGCAGTTCGATCGCGACCGCGTCAGAGGCCATCTTGATGTTCTCGTCCTGGATCTCCACCGTCGTCTTCAAACCCGGGCGACTGTCGGTGCGATCATCGATGGCGAGCAGAAATGCGATGTCCTCGGCGTTGTAGAGCACCCGCAGGGTTACCGCATCATTGAGCGGCGTGAACAGCCGCGGCTCGTGAATGACGTTGGGGGCCAGCCGCAGGGTCACCGGCGCGGCCCGCCGCCACAGCGGATCGTCGGCGTTGGTCGGCAACGCACCGTGCACCCGGTGCGCGGCAATCAACGAGGTCTTGCCGGGCGCCGGAGCCGCCTTCGCCCGTAGTGAATAGACAAAGTTTGCGACATCCCAGCGCTCGCTCAAACTCAACGGATCCTTGTTGCCTTCCTCGACCGCGCGGTGAGCGGGCATCGGGGTGCCGGGAATGCCAATCGAGAGGCGCTGGTAGATGTTGCTGATCGTCGCGTCGCGCGATTTTGGGTCGTTACCCGCCACATTGCTCACCCGCCAAGTCCACGGCTTGGTGAGATCGCGTGGCCAGATTCGGTTGTCCCAGTCGTCCTTGAGTTTCTTGCCGGAGGTAATGTTGCCACGCCCGGCCTTGCCGTGGCATTTCGAGCAGGCATCCTCGAATACCTTGGTGCCGCGCGCCAGGCTCTCCTCGCTGAATGCGACCCGCCCGGCGGTCGGCTCGATATCCTTGATCACGCGAAAGTCGGCCTTGGTGTAGTGACCATCGTCATCGAAGGCCTCGTCCGGCGCGTCTTCGGGCGCCCAAACCGCGGCGGTGTCGAAGCCCTTGATGACCGGCACCAGGCTCTTGATCTGCTCGGCCGAGAGGAAATCCTTCCACGCCGGCATCCCGGTACCTGGCAAGCCTTCGCTGATGGTGCGCTCGAGATCGCTGTCGCGGGGCGGCAGGGTTCCCGACGAGGTCTTGTATTTGAACAGTCCCAGGGTGAAATCGCGCGGGCGCGGATACAGCACGTCGGCCGCCGGCCCGTCGCCTGCCCCGGTCTCGCCGTGACAAACCGCGCAACGGAATTCATACAGCGCCTTGCCCTTCATGCCCTTGCGGCGCGCATTGATCTCCTGGCTGAGTCCGGTGACCGCCTTGGAGGTCTCCGGGTCCCACATTCGCGGTACCTGTCCGATGTAGTCGTAAAGAAAGGTGATCACGCTCCAGACGTCTTGCTCCTTGAGCATCTGGTGCCATACCGGCATCGCGGAATTCCACGGGGCGCCCTCTTTGGGCAATCCCGGACCGCCGGTGGTGATTCGCCAGAACAAGTAGGCCTCCTGCAACTGCGGAATGGTTCCCTGGTCCTGGAAGTTCGCCGGCCGCGGATCGAAGGCCGTGGCAATCGGACCGCGGCCGTTGAGGGCGTCGCCGTGGCAAAAGAAGCAGTTCTTGTAAAACACCGTGCGCCCGTCGGCCACGATCTGCTCATAGCGATCGATTGCCTTTTTGCGATCCTTGGGCAGCACGGCAAGCACCTCGGCGCGCAAAGGATTCTCGAGCTTGGTGAGGTCATAGGTCTTGCCGTAGACCTTGAGACTCGAGGGCGGCGCGGGATGCACCTGGCGCAGTTCCACCGGGGCGTCGAGCGAGGGACGCAGATTCTGGTAACTGACCCAACCGACCAACGCCGGCAGCCCGAGCAGAAACAGCCAACGCACCGGCCACAACCCTCGACGGCGCAGGGTCGCGAGGATCGGGGCGTTGAAATCCCGCCAGCGTGTCTCGTCGAAAGAAAAGTACAGGAGCACCCCGATCACCGTGATGATCATGTATTCGATCAGCAGGCTGCGTGGCGTGACCGGGTCGAGCGGCGTCAGGTGCAAGGCGTTGCTCAAGCGAGGCAATCCGTACCGGAACACCAGCCACGCCGCGACCACCACCAGCACCGCCTTGAGCAGCGCCGGCACCCGCAGGCCGCGTTTGGTCGACTGAAGGTTCACCCTTTCTTCCCCGCGAGTTCACGCACGATGAGTTCCAACTCGCCGGCGCTCATCCGGGCGCCGAAGTCCTGCGGCATGACCCCCGGCGGAAACCCTTCACGGACCACCGCATCGGGGTCGAGGATGCTCTGGCGGATCGCCGCGGCATCGAGTCGCGCCCCGACCTTGGCGAGCGGCGGACCGACCAGCACCGCGTCGCCCTGCAACGAGTGGCAGGCGGCGCAGCCGTACTTGGCGATCGTCTTGCCGGCGGTCTTGGCAGGCGTCGGCGGGGCTGCGGTCTTGGCCACCGGCGGCGCGACCGCGGGGGCCTTGCTCGGCAGCTTCACCGTGACTTGGTTGCCGTCCTTGGCCTCCAGATAGGCGATCAGGGCGTCGATCTCGATGCCCGAGAGTTCGATCGGCGGCTTGCCGACGGTCGGCATCGGCGAGACCGTGTCGTTGCTGCCCTTCTGGCCGAAACCGGCGACCACGTAGGCGCTCGGGTCGAGCATCGATTCGCGCAGATAGCCGCCGGGGTCCTTCGCCCGGCCCCGGTAGCGGGCGTCGGCGAGCGCCTTTTTCGCCTCTTCGACCATGTTGAGCGCCGGGATGTCGGGCGCCCGTCCGCGGTCGTTGTGACAGAGGGTGCAGGTGCCCTTGCCGGTGAATACCGACTCCCCGAGCGCCACGAAGCTGTCCATCGTGAGGTTGCCGACGTCGACCTTGACCTCCTTGGGTGCGCCTTCGCCCTGGACCTGCGGCAGCAGATTGGCGGTGAGGGTGAAAACCAGCGTCAGGACAACGCTGAACCCGAGCGCCTTGAGTAGCACGTGACGCGCGGGCGCGGTGCCGCTCATGCGGAACCTTCCTCGGTCGCCTCGCCCGCCGGCGGCGCCTGGCGCGTGGTCCCGAGCGAGGCGACCCAGAACACGAACAACACCAGCAGCAGGAACAGCAGCGTGGCGACCGTCATCATGTTGCCGGCGTAGCCGATCGAAGGGATGAAGTTGTCCGGCGAGTTGTCCTTCATCACCGTGTACACGTGCCAGTAGGTGCGCACCGAGGAACGCACGTAGCCCATCAGCGCCATCAGCCAGGTAAAGGCGATCGGCAGAGCGAACAGGGCGTATTGCGAGCGGTTGCTGACCGCGCCCCAGTGCGACTCGAGGCGCCGCGCGCCGCGGAACATCAGGCTGTCGATCACCACCCCGCTGATGATCACGGTGAGGGTCGAGGCGACCTGCATGACGCTCGATCCGACCTTGTACACGGTGTTGGTGTAGTAGCCGTAATAGACCCCGGCGAAGACGATGTTGACGACCGCCAGCGCATAGATGCAGACGATGAGGGCGTTGCCGATCGGCGCCCATGTCACCGTGATCACCTTGTCGGCACGCCGATACATCTGAAAGGACAGGAAGGTCGCGATCAGCATCAAGTTCACGGCGATGTTCTTGGCCGGCATGATCCCGAGCGGCGCGAGCAGCGGGTGGTGGGCGCCGCCGAGTTGGCGGATCTCGCCGGCGTTCAGGATCAGGGTGTGCGGGGTGACCCAGATCAGGAAACACAGCACCAGCACCGCGGCGATATATTTGATCATCCAGGTGTAGCGCGCCGCGCCCTCGCTGCGCGACATCCCCGACCACAGGTAGTAGTTGCCGGCCAGCAGAATGGTGCCGATCAGTACCGCCTGGACCACGAACAGCCAGGCCAGGATCCCGCCCA
>Ga0114931_10010276_pt1 | contig 11153 bp, 10 predicted proteins | sample 2SBtaG_FD_89579 | JGI IMG/M metagenome (GOLD analysis project Ga0114931, IMG submission 89579) | Deep subsurface microbial communities from Kolumbo volcano to uncover new lineages of life (NeLLi) - 2SBTROV14_V59a metaG | ecosystem: Environmental > Aquatic > Marine > Volcanic | place: Kolumbo...
GGCCCTGCCGGCTGTGCTGTCGGTCACGATGGCGGTAGGCGCTGTTCGGTTGGCTCGCCGGCAAGCTATCGTCAGCCGTTTGGTGGCCATTGAGGAATTGGCGGGGGTTGACGTGTTGTGCACCGATAAGACGGGCACTCTGACCAAGAACAGAATGCAACTTGGTGAGATTGTTACATACAACGACTTTAGTCGAAACGATGTGCTGCAATATGCGGCCCTGGCCAGCCGCAAGGAAAACAAGGACCCCTTGGAACTTCCCATCTTTGAGGCGCTGGTAGAGTCGTCGTCTGCCAAGGAGGGAAAGCTGGTCGGTTATAAGCAGGTGAAATTCATCCCCTTCGATCCGGTCCGTAAACGAACCGAGGCGACAATCGAGATGGGCGATGGCGCCACACTTCTGGTCACCAAGGGAGCACCGCAAGCCGTGCTGGCTTTGTGTGAGGACAAGGCAGTGGCGGAGCAAGTCGAGAAACAAGTCGAGCTCTTCGCCCGCAAAGGAGATCGAACTTTGGGTGTGGCGATTCAGAAATCTGACGATTCGCCCTTTCGCTTTATCGGTCTGCTCCCCTTCTTCGACCCCCCGCGAGATGATTCGGCTGAGATGATCGCGACAGCCCAGGAATATGGCCTGGATGTGAAAATGATCACCGGCGACAACCTTGCCATCGCCAGACAGATTGCCAACGTACTTGGAATAAAAGGCGAGATTCGCGACCATACCGAGTTAAAGGAGGACAACCCACGGGACTTACTACTGATCGCCGATGTCTTGGCTGAAACGATTTATGGTGAACTGAAGCCAGATGCCCCACCTGAGAAACTTCGCGAAATTGGCGAGAAAGTAGTTGCCGTCCTGGAAGAGAAGTACAGGGCACTGCATCCTTCAGATGGCTTTGTTCGCCGGCACGAATCGGAGATTGTCCGCTTGATCGAACAGACCGGAGGTTTTGCGCAAGTTTTTCCTGAAGACAAGTATCACATCGTCGACCGTCTTCAAAAGAATGACCGTATCGCGGCCATGACCGGCGACGGTGTTAACGACGCCCCGGCGTTGCGAAAGGCTGATGCGGGGATTGCCGTGTCTGGGGCAACGGATGCGGCGCGAGCCGCGGCTGACGTAGTGCTTCTCGCACCTGGACTTTCAGTCATCATCAACGCGATCGAGGAAGCACGCGCTATCTTCAGCCGGATGAAAAGCTATTCCATCTTTCGGATTGCCGAGACGGTTCGGGTCATTCTGTTCATGACGCTGGCCATCACAAGATTCAATTTCTATCCGGTAACGGCCATCATGATTATCATGCTGGCGCTGCTGAACGACCTCCCCATCATGACCATCGCTTATGACAACGCAAATGTTGATCCCAAGCCGGTGCGGTGGAATTTCAGGGAAGTTTTGACCCTCTCGACCGTGCTGGGAATTGCCGGAGTTGTCTCCTCATTTCTGCTGTTTTTTATCTTCGAACGGATGGGGCTGCCCAGACCCTTGATTCAATCCCTCATTTTTTTGAAGCTGGATGTGGCGGGCCACTCGACTTTATACGTGGCGAGGACCGGCGAAAAACACTTCTGGCAAAGGCCTTGGCCATCACAGACGCTGATGTCGGCTACGATAGCAACTATGATTCTTGGTACTTTGGTCGCGGTCTACGGCGTAGCAATGGAACCGATTGGCTGGAAATACGCCGGCATCATTTGGGCCTACGCGATGGCCTGGTTTGTCTTCAATGATTTTCTCAAGGTCGCCGTCTATCGGGTGATGAACAGATCACATTGGCTCCTAGGAGGTAGTCATTCGCATGAGCAGACAGCCGAGTGAAGAGTTGTGAAGTGAGTACCCGCGACCGAGTGTGCAACTTTCACTAGCGCAAGTTGCGCAGCCATGTGGTCGCAATTTGCCAGTTTCGTCGCCGCCACTCAGGAAATCGCGATCTCATATTTTGTTAAGCTGCTCTAACAACGAGTGATTTATGAGTTTCTTGGAACACTTTCGCGTGAAACGGGAACAGCCTGTTCGGTTAGCTGATGTTGACCCAGATTACAAAGCGGTCAAGCAGAGAGAAGGGGCGAGTGAAGAAATAAGCGCATTTGCTGCACGACTTCGCGAGTTGCAGTATCTCTTATACGCCGAACACAAGCGGTCTCTGCTTATCTGCTTGCAAGCACTAGACGCTGGTGGAAAAGATGGCACGATTCGTCACGTGCTTGGTTATATGAACCCCCAAAGTTGTCGGGTCCAAGCATTCAAAGTTCCATCTGCGGAAGAGGCCGAACATGATTTCCTTTGGCGAATCCATAAAGCCGTCCCGCGGCATGGTGAGGTCGTCATTTTTAATCGATCGCATTACGAGGATGTGTTAATTGCCCGTGTCCACAACTTGGTCCCGCAACACGTTTGGTCCAGACGCTACAACGTTATCAATGCCTTCGAGAAACACCTTTATGATCATGGAACGCATATCCTGAAGTTCTACCTACATATCAGTGCTGACGAACAATTACGGCGATTCAAGAAGCGATTGGATGCCCCAACAAGACAATGGAAAATCAGCGAGGCGGATTACACAGAACGACGTTACTGGGACGAGTATACAAAAGCATACGAGGATGCGCTGAACCATTGCAGCACAGATACCGCCCCCTGGTTCGTGGTACCCGCCAATCACAAGTGGTCACGCAACTTGATTGTGTCACGGATTGTGGTCGAGTACCTCGAGGCTCTTAACATGCGGTTCCCGAAACCTTCGGTCGATTTGGCCGACATAGCCCAAAAGTATCATGCGGCGCTGCAGTCCACTGAAGACAAGCGTTAGGCAATAAATGGCAATTGTTGGAAACGGATACATCCAATAACGAAGATGCGACTCTCGCGGAACTGAGCGATGAAGGTCCCAAATATTGGTAAACCGCTTTAGGGATCTTGCATGCGATCATCATTGCCGTTTCCCTCTGCGCCTGGAGCACTTTTCACAGCATCTTTGATGGGGCAATCTTCTGCCGGAGTCTCACAAGATCCGCATAGTGGTTCGCCATTGTCGTCTTTCAAACTTGACAGTCCACCACAACTGCCTCGCAGTCTGCAGTTTCCAAGAATAACGCCGATTGCCATGCCAAAGATCGCCAGAGCAAAAACGACACAAGTTGCGATGAATATTTTCATGACTTCACCACCAGAGCGACTCACCAAAGCATGCGCACCTGTTTCCTCAATAATACCGCAACGACAACGAAAATCGTGACTGCCTGGAAGTGCCACTTGCACGGGCACTGATGCACTTGCACTGAGACCCGAAAGGGTTTTATGCAATACTGTTTATTTATGGGACGCTTTGATCTGGCACATTAGAATCTGAGAATAAATTACGAAATTTGAGTGTTGTGAGGTCTTGAAAGTCTGAGCCTTCTCGCACGAGAAACAGGACGGCAAGCTTTTCACTCTTAGCAACTTCAAGACCTTCGGTGGGCCCTAAAACAAGCAGAGCGGTGGCCCAAGCGTCAGCCTCTGTGCAAGTATCAGCCACAACCGTAACCGAGGCCAGAGTATGCTGGATGGGTTTACCCGTGCGAGGATCAATTTCGTGTGAAAAACGCTCCCCATCAAAGTCAAAATAGTTGTGGTAATCACCCGATGTTGCCATGGCTAGCCCACTCAATGGTATGACTTCACGAATGTCGGGAGAATGTAGAGCGGGACTCATGATACCCACTTGCCAAGGAAAACCATCGGGGCGATTGCCGCGGGCAATTAACTCTCCTCCAATTTCAACTAGATAATCCGTGATGCCCAACCCCCGCAAGTCCTCAGCGACTTTATCCACAGCATATCCCTTGGCAATCGCGGAAAGATCAACATTCACCCCGCTTTGCAGTTTTCGGATCGCCTTGGGGTCATCTTGGACTTCAAGCAAGTCCAAGCCTGTTCTGGCACGAGCCTCATTGATCTCTTTGTCAGTGGGGATTATTTTGGGTCGTGCTTCAGGGCCAAAGCTCCAAAGGTTCACCAAAGGGCCAACTGTTATATCGAGCGCACCGTGAGATCGTTTACCGATATCTTTGGCCATGCGTACAACATGGTACGTTTCACCTGCTACAGGGAACCAGTCCGTACTGGGTTGTCGATTAAATATCGAAAGCTCAGAATCGTCCTGATAAGTCGACATTAAGTTATTTATACGATCCAGGGTAACTTGGATACGATCAGCGACTTGCGACTCTACCACAACTGGACTTTGGGATTGAGTGTGATATTGAACGCTGTAGGTGGTTCCCATTGTTGAACCACTCAATTTCACCAAAGTCGATTGATCATCTGAGCGAGCACATGCGGCGCAGAAAAGCAGATAGAGGAGTAGTATCGGCTTGTGCTGACGTCGCCCTGTTTCCATAATCTGTTCGAGTCGCACAGACATGTTCCGCACACGATACTTGTATGGTAGCGTCAAACAGCGATAGTTGCGAAACACTCGAATGGGAACTGCTCTAGCCCAGGAGTATGCTTTAGAGCGGTTTACCAAAATATGCGACCCTGTTTCCTCAATAAAACCACACGGACAGCGAAAATCGTGACTGCGTTTCTGCAACGCTGCACTAGCCGCCGAAGTCGTCGTAGTAGATGTTCTCTTTTTCGACCCCCAAGTCGTCTAACAACTTGAACATAGCGGCGTTCATCATCGGCGGGCCGCAAATATAATACTCACAATCTTCGGGTGCCGGATGATCCTTCAAGTAGTTATCATAAAGGACTTGATGGATAAATCCGGTGTAGCCTGTCCAGTTGTCCTGGGGCTGAGGATCGGATAGAGCTACATTCAAGGTGAAGTTGGGGTTCTCCCGATCGATCTTCTCGAAGTGATCCATGTAGAACAGTTCGCGGCTACTGCGACCACCGTACCAGAAGGAGACTTTTCGTTTAGTATGCTGATCGTAAAAGAGTTCAAAAATATGGGACCGCAAGGGAGCCATGCCTGCCCCACCACCGATGTAAATCATTTCCGCGTCGGTGTCTCGTATAAAGAAATCACCGTAAGGTCCTGAAATTGTGACTTCATCTCCCGGTTTGAGGTTGAAGATGTAGGAAGATGCCTTTCCTGGAGGAGTTCCTGCGGGAGCGCGAGGAGGGGGACTGGCAATGCGCACATTGAGCATAATAATGCCTCGCTCGCCAGGGTAGTTCGCCATGGAATAAGCCCGAACAACAGGCTCTGTCACGACGGACTTGTATTGCCATATATTATATTTATCCCAATCTTCACGATAGTCTTCTGGAATATCGAATGTTTTGTAGTCGACTTCATACGGGGGGATTTCAATTTGGATGTAACCACCTGCTTCGAAACCAACCTCTTCTCCCGCGGGTAAATCGAGCACAAGTTCCTTGATAAATGTTGCAACATTCTTATTTGAGCGGACTTTGCATCTCCACTTCTTAGTTTCAAATGCCTCTTCGGGCACCCTGATCTTCATGTCATGCTTCACGGCAACCTGGCAAGATAGGCGATACCCCTGGCGAGCCTCCCGTCGGTTAATGTGGCTCAGTTCGGTTGCGAGTATCTCCCCTCCACCTGCAAGCACCTGAACCTTGCATTGGCCGCAAGTTCCCCCACCACCGCAGGCAGAAGAGACGTAGATTCCCACGTCCGCCAACTGATTGAGCAGCTTTCCGCCGGTATGAACTTCGAACGTCTTTTGATCATTTACCAAAAGCTTGACGTTGCCCGAGGGAACGAGTTTGGATTTGGCTAATAATATGAGAAGCACTAGTGCGAGGACCACACTAGTAAACATGGTTACGCCGAGGATAATCTCAGTCATGGTGCCTACAACGCCTTATATACCTTTGTCAAACCACGATCGGTAGGCGAATCAGTCCCGCGCAATGATCTGTGGTCACAGTAATTCATGGTCACAGTTGGATTCCCGAAAACGCCATGAATGCCATTGCCATGAGACCAACGGTTATGAAGGTAATTCCTAAACCCCGCAGTCCCACGGGAACGTCGCTATATTTCATTTTCTCTCGAATGCCCGCCAATGCTGCGATCGCCAAGGCCCATCCAAGGCCGGAGCCAAAGCCATAAACGATACTTTCATAGAAGTTGTAATCGCGTTCTACCATGAAGAGTGAACCACCCAAGATGGCACAATTCACGGTAATAAGAGGCAAATAGATTCCCAACGCGTGATGGAGTGAGGGGAAATAACGGTCCAAAATCATTTCCAGAATTTGCACCATCGCGGCAATCACCCCGATGTAGCTAATGAGCCCCAGGAAGGTCAGGTCTACGTCTCCATACCCAGCCCATGAAAGCGCACCCTGCTTAAGTAGATGCTGATATATTAAGTTATTCGTCGGAACGGTAATGGATTGGATCAGAACGACGGCAATCCCTAGCCCCATCGCAGTCTTAACATTTTTCGACACTGCCAGGAGCGTGCACATGCCGAGAAAAAATGCGAGGGCAAGATTTTCGATAAAGACCGCTTTTAAGAATAGACTCAGGTAGTGTTCCATGAGTTAGGCCTCCTCGACTTGTTCGGGTTTCCAGGTTCGTACTCCCCAGATAAGCAAACCGATAATAAAGAACGCACTCGGGGGCATTAGCATAAGTCCATTTGGATCATACCACCCTCCTTCCCGGGTTAGCTTCAATAACTCCACTCCGAACAGCTTGCCAGCCCCGAACAATTCTCGCAGGAACCCGACGACCAGCAAGATGAGGCTATATCCCAAACCATTCCCGATTCCATCAAGGAAGCTCATTTTCGGGCCATGGTTCATTGCAAAGCCTTCGGCGCGTCCCATCACGATGCAGTTAGTGATGATCAAACCGACAAAGACTGAGAGTTGTTTGCTGACATCAAATAGAAATGCCTTGAGTATTTGGTCCACGACAATCACCAATGAGGCGATGATGGTCATTTGCACGATGATTCGGATGCTGGAAGGAATCCGCTTGCGGATTAGACTGACACCTAAACTGGAAAACGCCACGACCAGTGTCACCGCGGTACTCATCACTAATGCGGTTTCGAGTCGTGTGGTCACCGCCAAAGCTGAACAAATCCCAAGTACCTGAAACGTGATGGGATTGTTATCAATCAATGGAGACAGCAAGACTTTGCTGGTAGATTCCTCAGCCATGTTGACCTCCCTTGGCGGCTTTTAATTTCTTTAGTAGAGGGCCGAAACCATTGTCCCCCAGCCAGTAGTGCAGCAGGTGGGTTACGCTGCGCGAGGTGATGGTTGCGCCCGACAAGCCATCGACTTTATATTCCGAACCTGGAGATTCAGGCAGGACGGTTCCTTTGATAACCTCGATTTGAACAGCTCCATTTTCATAAATCTTCTTGCCGGCCCATAGTTTCTTCCAGCCAGGATTCTCCACTTCACCACCCAAGCCCGGGGTTTCGCCTTGTTCATAAAAGGTAAGTCCTCGGATGGTATTCCCATCGGAATCGACTGCTACGAAACCATAGAGGGTTGACCAGAGCCCTTTGCCGTAAACAGGAAGGATTACTTGGTCGAGTGTGCCATCGGGGTGGTTTATTAAATAGACCGCGGAATATTTTTCGCGGCGTTTGATCCCCGCAAGATCATCCTCGCGTGGTATTTTAAGGCTTAAATTAGGATCTTTGGCAGCAGCACGTTGGTCGAATGTCGCGGGGTCGATCTCGGACTTGTCAACATACTCCGCTGTCTCGATGTTAACAATTCGTTCTTCCACGACCTTGAACTGTTCTTCTATGGAGTTCCCTTTTTCCAGAATGCCCGCGACGGCAAGGATGTTTCGCTTCTTTTCAAGTTCCTTGTTCAGTTCTTGCCGTGTGTGCAAACCCACAGCGGCCCCCGACACTAGCACGGAACAAACCACGCAAAGCACGAAGGTCACAAGTATCGTATTAGCAATTGAATCACGCGACATTGCGTGCCAACCTTTTCTTGATGTTTGCTTGGACTACGAAATAGTCGATGAGCGGTGCAAATACATTCCCAAACAGAATCGCCAGCATAACTCCTTCGGGGAACGCTGGATTGATCACCCGAATGAGGATGGTCATTGCACCGATAAGAATTCCATAGAACCATTTACCTTTATCAGTCATTGATGCTGAAACCGGGTCGGTGGCCATGAACACAAGGCCGAACGCATAACCACCCACGACTAAATGCCACCAAGGAGGCATAGCGAACATCGAGTTCGTGTCACTTCCGAGTAGCCACAATAGGGTTGATAAGCCCATTCCTCCGGCAAGCACACCGGCCATAATGCGCCAAGAACCGATCCCTGATGCGATTAACACAAAGGCGCCAATAATGCAGGCAAGCGTGGATGTCTCGCCTATGGAGCCGTTCACCTGGCCTAAAAAGGCTTGGGACCAACTTACGGAGATCGCATTCATACCCAACTCACTGGTGGCCGCCGCTAGTTCTCCCAGTGGAGTGGCTTGCGTTATTCCATCCAGGGCTGTCCAGACCTTATCCCCAGTAATAGCCGCCGGGTAAGCAAAATATAGGAACGCCCTGGCAGTGAGTGCGGGATTGAGGAAGTTTCTACCTGTACCGCCGAAGACTTCTTTGCCAATCACGACTCCGAAACTGATGCCCAGGGCAACTTGCCAAAGAGGAATCGTGGGAGGTAATGTCAAGGGAAAGAGCAAGCCGGTAACAAGAAAGCCCTCGTTCACTTCATGTTTGCGGACAATACTAAATAGCACCTCCCAAACTCCACCAATCGTCATGCAAACGATGTATATGGGAAAAAAGTAGAGCGCACCATACGCCATGTCGGCTACCAATGAGTTCGGATTGTGGTCCACACCAATGGTTTCAAGCACGGTACCACGCCAACCTGAAAGGGAGTCGATGCCTTGCTTGGAGATCGCGACATTCGCCTGATAGCCGGTGTTATACATGGCCATCAATACACAAGGTAGTAGAGCCAGGACCACAATGCTCATCATCCGCTTCAAATCCAGCGAATCTCGTACGTGGGAGGCAGTCGAAGTAACCTCACCAGGTGTGTATAGAAAGGTATCTATTGATTCATACAAGGGGTAAAACTTTTCCAGTTTTCCCCCCTTGTCAAACACGGGGTGCATTTTTTCGAGTATGTGACGCAATGGCTTCATGGAAAGTTTGTCTTTTCTATTACCCTTCCAACTCGATTCGCGTTAGATTTTCGCGGAGAATCGGACCGTAGTCGTACTTCCCCGGACAAACGAATGTGCAAAGTGCCAAATCTTCTTCGTCAAGCTCCAGACAACCCAAGGCTTGCGCCTCTTCGGAATCCCCAACAATCAACGCTCGCAATAGGAATGTGGGTAAGATGTCCAGAGGCACCACCTGTTCATAGGAACCGACCGGCACCATGGCCCGTCGACTCCCTTCGGTGGAGGTTGTGAAAGGAAAACGTTTATCCGGGTAGAACATCGACGCAAAAACATGTTTCACCGAAAACTTATCGAACCCCAGGCGTTGCCAGCCGAGAAAGATGCGCTTTGTTCCCTCGTGCAACACAGAGATTTGAGAGTGGTAACGCCCCAAATAAGCGATATGATCTCGTACCATCCGACCAGAGAGGACCGAACCGGAAATGACTCGGTTGTTTCCGTTGGAAATTTCACCGTCAACTAAATCGGTAACGCAAGCTCCAAGGCGGGTACGAATCAAGCGAGGGTTATTAACAACCGGACCAGCCAGTGAAATCACCCTGGACGTAGCCAACGCGCCGCGTAGAAATAGGTGTCCAATCGCAATCACATCCTGATAGCCTACGTACCAGACACTCTTGGTTTCACTTACCGGATCAAGAAAGTGGATATGGGTGCCTGCTAGTCCGGCAGGATGTGGACCTGCAAAAGACTCTGTCTGGATTTCGGCAAGATCCCCTCCAGGCAAAGCTACGCCATCCGCTTTGCACAAAAAGGTCGGTCCCTCGGTGAGCCGGCTAATTACCTTCAGCCCCGTTACAAACTCCGCCTCGCGCTCGGCGATGATAATCTCAGGTTGCGCCGCAAAGGGGTTCGTGTCGGTAGCGGTCACGAAGATGGAATGGGGAACATCCTGGGGAGAAGGAACCCTGGAAAAGGGACGCTTGCGAATCGCCGTCCAAAGACCCGACTCCAAAAGGTTTTCAAGAACGCTTTGCCGGGTTAAAGAGGCTGGATTCACATCGTCGTAAGCGGCAAATCTTACTTCTTCTTCACCTTCCAGTTCAACGACGAGTGATTCAAATCGGCGTTTGGCACCACGATTTATCGCTGTCACAACGCCAGCACCAGGCGAAGTATAGCGAACACCGGCTGTCTTCTTGTCGGTGAATAGAAGCTGTCCAAGCTTTACCCGATCTCCCTCACGAACGGCCATTTTCGGTTTCATGCCGATATAGTCGGCACCTACCAGCGCAACCGTTCGGACAGCCGGTCCAGAATCGATCGACTGCCGGGGCTCTCCGGTGATGGGAAGATCAAGTCCCTTTTTGATCCTAATCATTGGCTTAGCTGAAATTCATAGTTTGGAGCATTCGATTTGACCGAATGGAGGGCGACCACGAAATCGGTAAACAGGCCCCCGACGAAAATCGCCTCACCTGTGACGCGACGGGAAACCTTGAGGCGGCTAACATTGTGAAATTTTGCACAAACTCTGAAGGAATGGAATGGCAAATTTTCAGATGTGGTTGTCGGTGGGCAACTTCCTTGAAATTGTTGGTCAGAATTAGCAGTAAAGAAGCGAGAAGCAAAAAAAACGCCCAGATTTTTCAATTTAGCTCTACTGCGCTGATTTGCTGGCACGCAACTCCGCATGCCTCCCCCTGAAACTTCCTTTTGAGGCAGAGTTGTGGATCACATAACCTATTATGTGCAAATGAGATACAGATTTCTTCACTCAGGGCTAAGGGAGCAATTACCTAACTCTCCGGTATGTTTTTCTAACACGATGGTACGATATATACGTCAGAAAGATTGCCGAGGGTCTTATCTTTTAAGTTAAGCGACGAAACTCTCAGAAGGTGGTAGTTTGGAAAGAATTCCACAACTTGGGCGTATCAGTTGCGCAGGCAAGCTGAGTGATCAACGAGAGGGTTGGGAGTATAATTTCCGCAGTAAAAAGGCAACTACCACAACGCACAATGCTGCCCCGGACAGAA
>Ga0114931_10010277_pt1 | contig 11152 bp, 7 predicted proteins | sample 2SBtaG_FD_89579 | JGI IMG/M metagenome (GOLD analysis project Ga0114931, IMG submission 89579) | Deep subsurface microbial communities from Kolumbo volcano to uncover new lineages of life (NeLLi) - 2SBTROV14_V59a metaG | ecosystem: Environmental > Aquatic > Marine > Volcanic | place: Kolumbo...
CAGTCATTATATCAACATAACTCTTGTTTTCAAAGCAAAAACTAAGAACAAAATAATCAACCCAAAAACCTCAATTTATTTATTCACCGTTCCTTATTGCCAACTACTGGCTGCCTGCTGTACTAGTGTTTGTCCAAAAAAGCACGCAAACGGTTCTCCACATTTTCCCGGATGTTCATGTAAAACAACGCGTAATCCTGCATGTGGTAATTTTTTCGGGGAAGCAAGATTGTTCGAAAAGCTGCTGTGTTTGGTTTGGAAATGTAGAGAAAGCCATCTTCCCTTATTTCTGTCGAAACTTCTTCCTGAAAAGGAGAAGACAAACCTACGGCATTGATATTCAATGGTTTATTTCTCCACATGGCTTCCCAACAGAAGGGGTTATTATCGAATAAAATCCGAACAGCGCCCCGATTCAGTGTTTTTGGCACCCTGCCCAAAGTCCTTTGCCAAGTTAATGGATTGACGCTAAGTGGCTTTTTTCGCGAGCGGGGTTCCCATCTGCTTTTCCCGGAGGGGCTGTGGTACCAATGTTCGGCCATGTCTAAGCGTTGGGGCGGTCTGCCGCTTTCTTCAAAGGTGTCCCAACTGATGATGCAGCCGGTATCGAGGGGGCTTTCGCAGGGTTTCAGGTTTTTGAAAGCCGTTCCGAATTTATCCATCGGGAAGCGGTATCCGACAGCATAAGCGGCTACGAACCGCTTTCGGATTTCAGAATTTTCAACTTTCTCCTCCAAAAGTCGGATGGCGTGGAGGGTTCCCTGACTGTGGCTTGCGATGAAAAAGGGGCGTTTTTCATTGAGGTGTTCGACGAAAAAATCGAAGGCTTTTGCAATGTCGGAATATGCTGCTTCAAAGGCTTTTCTGCCATTTGGTTTGGGTTTGATGAAAGAAAAAAACGTCGCCTGCCGGTAGCGCGGGGCAAAAATCCGGCAGCAGGCATTGAACGCGGAAGCCTGACCGGGCAAAATTAATTCGTCAACAATTTCTTTGGAAAGAGGATGGTCGAGTGGCGCATTCCAACTTTCCTGACCGAAATAGGTGGTCGGATGGATGAAAAAGACATCGGCGGGGGCGGTTGCCTGTTGGGCCGAAAAGCCTTGGGGCGCAAGACTCGATTTGTTGGGCAACTTGGGATGGGCAGCCCAATTTTTCAAATCTGCAAAATCCGGCACTTCAGGCAAAGGAAGTTCTTCGAACGAAGCCACCGGCTTTACTTTTTCGACAAATTCCAACCATTTGGCAATTTTCTTTTGGGTTCGTTTGAATTTTCGAAAAGGGTGGGGGAGGGAGGAAAGTAAATCCATTTTCCAATTATTTTGCTAGTGATTCTAATCAATCGTTTGACCAATCTTCAATCTCCAATCTTCAATCTCCAATCTTCAATCTCCAATCTTCAATCTTCAATCTCCAATCTTCAATCTTCAATCTCCAATCTTCAATCTTCAATCTTCAATTAATTTTAAAAACGCGGGAAAAATAACCTGCCAACTCAATTGCCAAAACATCTTTGTTATCTTTCATTTCAATACCTGCGAGGATTTTGGCAAGCCTTTTTTTGTATTCCAACTGCATCATTCGCCCAATTTGAATGCGTTGAGATTGGGGCGAACCGGCACCGTGGAGGCTTTCCGTCAAATAGCCAACGGCATTTCGCCCCAAGGTCATGTTTTCAATCAGCCGCAACATTCGCATCCGGTCTTCGGTCGGAATACCGGCTTTGCCTCGCAGGTATTTTTTCAAAATTGTACCAATTTTAGGGTCCTCGAGTTCTTTTTCCGAAGGCATCGTCACCATTAAGCCGCCGGCTAAATCTTGGGACAACCTGCCGATTTCGTAGGGCATTTTGGTGACGTGGTGTTTGCAAACATTCGACAGCATGGGGTCGCAAAGATAACAACCCGATTTGGTTGGAAAACCCTGGAAAGAAGAAGCTATCCCGGTGCCGTAAATCGTCTCGTTCAGATGGGTCATTTGTACGAGTTTATCTTTGATATGCGAAGCTTTTGCGACGCCGTTCATCTCTGCGATGGCTGCTGCCGCGCCAATCAACACATCGCCGACGCCGCTTTTGCAAACGTAACTCCGGCGGTGATAGGTGGTAAATCGTTCGACCAATAAGGCGGCAAAATCGTATTCTCCGTCCATAAAAACATGCTCCTTTGGGATAAAGACATCCTCAAAAATCACCATCGCCTCCTGCCCGCTGAATTTGACATTACCTACATCCAAGTTCCCGCCCTCCATGCTTCGTTTGTCGCAGGACTGCCGGCCATAGATGTACGTAATTCCCTGACTATCAACAGGCAAAGCTCCCACGACTGCGTATTCTTTGTCCTTTTCGCCCAAGCGCATTGTGGGCATCACGAGCATCCAATGCGAATTGATGCAGCCCGTTTGATGGGCTTTTGCGCCGCTAATGAAGATGCCTTTTTCCGTCCATCGAGAAATATGAACGAACATATCGGGGTCTTCCTGTTGATGGGGCGGCAAGCTGCGGTCGCCCTTCACATCGGTCATTGCCCCGCTAATGACAGCGTTTTGCCGGTGCATCGCCGTCAAAAAATCGAGGAATCGCGAGTGGTAGTCCGTTCCGTTTTTTTCATCCATTTCAAAAGTGACGGAATGGAGCGAATTGAGGGCATCCATCCCCACGCAGCGTTGAAAACAAGTACCGGTATTTTGTCCCAATTTGCGCTGCATTTTATTTTGCAAAACCAAATCATCCGTGCTTTCGCAAATGTGTAGAAAGCGGCTGATGCGCTCATTTGTCAGGGGAGAAATGACCGCAGCAAGTTCGGGTTCCCGCAAAGCCAAGTCGTAGGTTTCGGCGACGGCATTGATGGAAGGGCGAATCATGGGGTGGTCAAGCGGTTCCTCGACCAATTCGCCAAAAAGATAAACCCTTAGATTTCGTCCCCGCAGAGAGTTGATGTAGGCTTCGCCCGATGTAATTTTTTTTGTGTCGGGAATTGTGTTAGGTACCATAACTTTTGGTAATTTTGAAATGAAAAAAACGAAAAATAAAAACAGCCTTCAATGACAGCATTTTTTACAAAATAAAAAGTGAAATGAATCTCAATCCGGTCATCATTGCCATCCCCATGTATTTTACCCTGATGGGCATCGAATTGATGTATGAAGCCATCACGAAGAAAAAGACCTACCGGATGAACGATGCCATCACCAACATCAGTGCAGGGACGCTGCAACAACTCGCCGGCACTTTCGTCTCCATCATCAAAGTTGGCATTTATGTCTTTTTTTACGAAAAACTTGCTGCTTTTCATTTGGACCGAAACTGGACTACTTTCATCGCCGCTTTCTTTCTTTTTGATTTTCTTTATTATTGGGAACATCGCATGGCGCATGCCATCAGCCTTTTTTGGGGCGGTCATGTGGTACATCATCAAAGCGAGGAATTCAATTTGTCGGTTGCCTTGCGCCAAACTTCGACCGGTTTTATTTGGGGCTTCCCGTTCTATCTCCCGATGGCCCTGTTGGGCTTTGACCCCATGCAGTTTGTTCTCGTCGGTGGTTTAAACCTGCTCTACCAATTTTGGATTCACACCGAACACATCGAGAAGTTGCCCGCCTGGTTTGAATTGATTTTCAACACCCCTTCCCACCACCGCGTGCATCATGGCCGCGACCCCAAATACATTGACCAAAACTACGCCGGAGTATTCATTATCTGGGACCGCATGTTCGGCACTTTTACCGCAGAGGAAGAACGTCCGACTTACGGAATTACCAAACCATTGAAAAGTTGGAACCCAGTTTACGCCAATTTTGCGCATTACATTGACCTTTTCCAAACGGTAAAAAAAGCCCGCAATTTTTCGGATGCTTTGAAGATTCTTTTCAACAAACCCGGTTGGATGCCTGCTTATTTGGGGGGCTATCAGGCGCCAAAAAAGGTGGGTGAAAACTATAAAAAATACAACTCTTCTGCTTCCAGACAGATGAAAATTTATGTCTTTGTTCAATTTTTAGCGCTATTGGCAGGAGCCTCTTTTTACTTTTTCAAAAACACGGAATTCGACCCCCTCGTGAAGATTTTATTTACCACTTGGATTGTGGCATCTACCCTGTCCTTCGGTTTTCTTTTCGAATCAAAAGGGCAATGGCTGCTGACTGTCTTCGAAACACTGCGCCTCTTAGCGATTCCTTTTGGCATTCATGTCTTTGAATTTAATGGAATTGCCTTCCCCTCCTGGCTATTTTGGGTCGTTTCTTTTTTCGCTTTGGCGAGTTTAATCGCTTTTTTGCGATTGAAAACAAACGAGCGGGTATTTGAAAAACCGGCTATTAATTGAAGGTAAAAAAAAGGCTTGCTCATTCAATTGTTTCCCGCTGTTGAGGGTTGATAAGGAGATTGTTGAGTAGTTTTGACAATCCTCAACAACCTCAACAAGCCTCTTCTAAATTTTCAAGCCGTATTTTTTCAAAATCTGCTTCGCGACGCTGCTTTTATGCACTTCGTCCGCCCCGTCGTAAATTCGCGCCCCGCGCTCATGCCGGTACCACCACGACAGCAAGGTATCCTCTGTAATTCCCAATCCTCCATGCACCTGTATCGCGCGGTCCAACACTTTTTGAAGCACGTTGGCGCAGTAAAATTTAATGGTCGAAATTTCTATCCGGGCGGCATAAGCGCCTTCCTCGTCAATTTTTTTGGCGGCTTTCAGCACCATCAAGCGGCCTGCATTCATTTCTGCGCGGCTTTCGGCAATCCAATTTTGAATCGTTTGTTTGTGTGCGAGAACGACGCCCGGTTCTAATTCGCGGGTAGCCGCCCGTTGGCACATCAGGTCGAAAGCCCTTTCGCAGATTCCCAACCAACGCATGCAGTGGTGGATGCGGCCGGGACCCAGACGGGTTTGGGCAATGGCAAATCCCGCGCCTTCTTTTCCGAGTAGGTTTTTAATCGGCACCCGGCAATTTTCGTAGCGCAATTCGGCATGGCTTGACCATCCTTCCCCTTTTTCGCCCATCACGGGAATGTTGCGGACGAATTGGACTCCCGGGTTATCGAGGGGAACGATAATTTGGCTGGCGCGCCGGTAAGGACTTTCTGCCTCCGTATCCGTAATAGCCATGACGATTGCAAAACTCGCCCCGTCGGCAGAGGAGGTGAACCATTTGTGCCCATCGATGAGGTAATCTTCGCCATCCTTCACTGCCAGGGTACTCATGTAAATTGGGTTCGAACCGGCGTGTTCGGGTTCGGTCATCGAAAAGCAGGAGCGAATTTCACCGGACAGCAGGGGTTTTAAAAATCGCTCTTGCTGCGCGGGCGTACCGAATTCAATCAGGATTTCCATGTTGCCCGCATCCGGGGCTTGGGTGTTGAAAACGTAGTGCCCGTAAGGGCTTGTCCCCAATAAAGCACTGAGCTGCCCAAACTCCCAAAGGCTGAGTCCCATGCCGCCCCATTTTTTCGGAATTTGGGGCGTCCACCAACCTTTTTGTTTTACCAGCTTGCGTTTTTGCTCGATTAGTGGGAGGATGTCGTTCCAGCCTTTTTCGCGCGCAGTTTGTTCGATAGGATGCACTTCCCTCCGCAGGAAATCTTCGATCTCCAGCAAAAGGCGTTGAAGATGTTCTGGAGACAGAGCGTTTTTTTTGCTGTGGGAATTGTTGTGATTGTTATTGGCAACAGCTTGCCGGAGATTTTCAATGGCGCTTAATTTATCGGCTTCGGCAAAGGCAATCGCGATGAATTCCGCCACGCAGGCCGGTCGTTTCTGCCCTTTGATTTCGAATGTAATGTTCAACTTGTAGCGCGCGCCGCGCGGAATTTCTTTGAACTCCAACAGCGAAACCCTACCGCGAAGAAAAGCGTCGACAGGGGTGGCATTTGGGAAGCGCACTTTATCCAGCCCATAATTGATACCCATGGTCACATCCTGGACGTGGTAGGTTTCGAAGGCAAATTTGGAAGCCAGCGAAAGAACCAGGAAACCGTGGGCAATGGTCGTCTTGTAAGGTGAATATTTTGTTGCCAATTCGGGATTGGTGTGAATCCATTGCGGGTCGTCCGTAACCTCTGCGAAATGATCAATGCGTTCCTGCGTTATTTGAAACCATTCGGTGAGGCCGAGTTCCTTGCCAACCTGCTTTTTCATGTCAGCGAGGTGTTTGAAAGTAGTGGCAAAGGATTCGGATGTTGCGACTTGTTCGAACATGATGAAAAATTTTGGGTGTAATCTAGGCTGCCTTTTATCTGTTCTTTCAGCGACAACAAAGATAGCTTTTTGATTCAGATTCAAGTCATTGCTCTTTCATTGCTTTAAATTTTAATAATTTTGCGCATTCTGATTTCTAATTATTCAATGACTTTTGTATTCCCTTACCAATAATTGCAAAAAAAATTTTCAACCATGAAAAAGACAGCCATTAAAACATTTATCCTACTTCTTATTTTTTCTTTTCCCCTTCCGGGAAATTCCATTGCTCAAAACAAATATCCTTCCTCGCTCAAAATGGGGAAGTTTTCTGAAAAAAACGGCCGGAAATACCTCTACGGCGGCAAACGGGAAGGAGAAAATTTCGATGTCACCGCATACCTTCTCAAAGACGAGCAATTTCATTTTGGCATCGGGAGGGAGCGATTTCCCGCTTTGCTCAACCCCAAATTCATTTCCGTTCAGGAGGCCAGCGAAAAATGGGCAGATGATGACCGCTTCATCCTTGCTCAAATAGGCAACGAAGCCAAAGCCTATTCCGTCAAAGACCTGACCCGCCACGAGGTCGTTAATGACGTGTTGGATGGCAAACCAATCATGGCGGCTTACTGCATTCTCGCAGATTTGGGAGCCATTTACGACAGAACGATTGGCGGCAAAGAATTTACCTTCGCCCTGAGTGGATACACCTATTACGACCCCGAAGTATGGGAGGGCAAAGATGGCTTCGTGATGTGGGACAGGGAGACGGAAAGTCTTTGGTGGCCCCTCATTGGCAAAGCCGTTTCCGGCAAAATGCAGGGAACGAAAATGAAGGTTTTGGATGAAAAACTTTGGAAGCAAACTACCTGGAAAGACATCAAAGAGAACTACTCCTACGCCCGCGTGTTGGAATCGGGCCAAGATTTTGAGCGTCCCGTTAGTTGGAGTCGAAAATACGAGGAAGTAGAAGCGGAAGATTCTGACACCAAAGCCATTGCCCCCAAATGGGGTGAAAATAACAAATTGGGCGACCCTAAAAATTGATGCTGGTTAGGGACAGTTTTCCAAAAAATATTTTTTTGAAATGGTTTTCTTTTAGAAAGGAAAACCATTTCTCGTTTTTATACTAAATGGAGCAATTAAATTTCTGACAACCAGCCTGTTACAATTGAGATTTGCGTTTAAAAGCTAAGTGGCTTACCGGAATTATGGTCTGATTTTTGGAATGCAAAATCTGAATTTTTATTGATTTGCTTTCAAAAAATTAGTTTCTTACTTTTGCCCCAATTTTCAGGATTTTTTAACTGGATAAAACTTTTTCAGCAGTTGGAACATTTGAAATTGAATCTTTATTTTTTGATTTCTTTTGATAAAACCAATGCTTTGAAAAATGCCATTCAGCAATCCTTAAAAACACAAAACAAGCGCACATGTATTGGACTTTAGAACTTGCGTACCACTTAGAAGAGGCGCCCTGGCCAGCTACCCGTGATGATTTGGTTGATTATGCTATTCGTTCGGGCGCCCCCATTGAGGTCATTGAAAACCTTCAACAAATGGAGGATGAGGGGGAGGTGTATGAAGGCATTGAAGATATTTGGCCCGATTACCCCCGAAAGGATGATTTTCTTTTCAATGAAGACGAGTATTAATTTTTGAGCCATTCCATTCAGCCCGGGGCGAAAAAATTAAAAAAGGTTTTGCACGTTGTTGTCGCAAAACCTTTTTTAATTTGCAAGGAATAGAAAACAAACAACCTATTTTTCAGTGAAACTTGTTTTTAATTTAATGAAAGCCCACCCAAAGAAACTCCTCTTGGGGTTTGTATTTCTCTTCCTGATTTACTGGTTTTCCCTGCCCACTCCTCTTTTCAATGACCCCGCTTGCATGGTGTTGGAAGATCGGAACGGCAATCTTTTGGGCGCCCGAATTGCTGCCGACGGGCAATGGCGTTTTCCGCCAAATTCCGACGTGTCTGAGAAGTTTGCCAAAGCCATTATCGAATTTGAAGACAGGAGATTTTACAGGCATCCTGGCATTGACCCGATTAGCCTTCTGCGTGCTGTAAAACAAAATATTTCCAAGCGAAGAATCGTAAGCGGCGGAAGTACGATAAGCATGCAGGTGATGCGAATGGCCTTGAAAGCGAAGTCGAGAAACATTTTCCAAAAGTTATGGGAAACGATTTTGGCGACCCGCCTGGAAATCAAATTTTCAAAAGACGAAATTCTGGCGCTTTACGCTTCCAATGCCCCCTTTGGCGGGAATGTCGTCGGCTTGGATGCTGCTGCCTGGCGCTATTTTGGCAAAAGCCCCAAATTGCTTTCGTGGGCGGAGGCCAGCACCCTGGCCGTGTTGCCCAACAGCCCTTCGTTGATACATCCTGGCAAGAATCGAAAAGCGCTGTTGAGCAAACGGAACCGCCTGCTGGAGCGATTGTTTAAGCGGGGGTTACTTGATTCGCTGTCGTTTGAATTGGCATTAGAAGAACCCTTGCCGGAAAAACCGCACCCTCTTCCCCGCCTAGCCCCTCATCTGTTGGAACGGGCCTATTCAGAGCATTTCCGGCGAAAAAAGAAACCCATCACCAAGCTGAAAACAACCTTGGACAATCAACTTCAGATGCAAGTCACGAAGGTTTTGCAGCGAAATAATCGGGTACTGAAAAGCAATGGAATCCACAACCTGGCCGCCCTGGTCATCGAAGTCGAAACGGGCAATGTTTTGGCATACGTCGGCAACGTCGTCGGCGCGGGAAGAGAACATGGAGAAGAAGTAGATGTCATCAAAGCCGCCCGCAGCACGGGTAGCATTTTAAAACCTTTGCTTTATGCCCTGATGCTACAGGAGGGTAAAATTCTACCCAACAGCTTGATTCCCGATATTCCCACCCAACTGAGTGGCTACCGCCCGAAAAATTTTTACGAATCTTACGATGGGCTTGTACCCGCAAGGAAGGCGGTCATTCGTTCGTTAAACGTCCCCTTCGTCAGAATGCTGCAAAGGTATGGCTTGGAAAAGTTTCATTTTGAATTGCAAAAACTAGGTTTTTACTCCATCAACCATCCGCCTGATTACTACGGCTTGCCGCTCATTTTGGGTGGGGCGGAAGCCTCCCTCTGGGAAATTGCCAACACCTACAGCTGTATGGCGAGAACCCTGAATCATTTCTTCCCCAACGACGGTCAATACGACCCGCATGATTTCCGCCCCTTGAATTACGAATTTGAAAAAAGACCTCCGGCAACCCCCAAGGAACACCTCCTTTCAGAACCTCCCCGAATTTCGGCAAGCGCTGCCTATCTCGCTTTTGACGCCATGCAAAACTTGGAACGCCCCAATTCAGAGGGCGAATGGCGACGGTTTCAATCGAGCCACCGGATAGCCTGGAAAACAGGAACGAGCTTTGGTTTTCGGGATGCCTGGGCGGTGGGGATTACTCGCCGCTTCGTCGTTGGCGTTTGGGCAGGCAATGCCGACGGGGAAGGTCGCCCCGGGCTTATCGGAGTGCTGGCCGCCGCCCCCGTTTTGTTCGATATTTTTGATTTGCTGCCTGCCTCCGCCTGGTTTGAACAACCAACCGACGAAATGCGCCAAATTGAGGTTTGCCGTAATAGCGGATACCGGGCTTTACCGATTTGTCCAAAAGATAGCATTTGGGCGCCCCTTGCTGGGGAAAATGCCCCGCAATGTCCTTTCCACAGGCTGATTCATTTGGATAAAAGCAGGCAGTGGCAGGTCAGCAGCGATTGCGAATTACCATCAAACATGGTTCATGTGCCTTATTTTGTCTTGCCCCCTGTCGAGGAGTATTATTATAAATCGAGGAATCCAAATTACAAACCATTACCCCCGTTTCGAAAGGATTGCCTTTCGGCAAATGCGGCCGATTCGAACCCGGTTATGCAGTTGATTTATCCGAAGCACCCCACCAAAATTTATGTTCCCGTTGACCTCGATGGCAATTTGAGTCGCACGGTTTTTAAACTGGCACACCGAAACCCGGAGTTAACGGTTTTTTGGCACCTCGACGGTGAATACATGGGAAGCACCACTGCTTTCCACAACCTCGAATTAAACCCGCCTGCGGGAAAACACCTCCTGACATTAGTGGATGAAAAAGGTAACCGGCTGGAGCAAGGTTTTGAAATTTTGGCGAAGGAAAAAAAATGAGGCAAAAAAAACTCCTACATCGGGGGAGGCTAAAGCTGATGTAGGAGCACTAAACATACTATGAGAAAACTACACTTTGCAATATAAGTCGAATTAAAATCACCGAAAAGTAGCGTTTAGGAAATGGCAGGAATCATTAGGCAAGGGTAGGTTCGGGTGAGAAAAAGGTATTAAATAATTTTATTATAAAATATTTCAGAAGACGATTCTTTTTAGGAGTTGTTTTTTCTGTAATTTTTCATACATTTAATTGTTAAACAGCTAGTTAAAAATTATTATTTAAATAATATAAAATTTATTACTTGGCACGAAATTGGCGTAAGCATCTTACATCTTCCTAAAACAACACTTTTTATCGCGACTGTTTACTTTTATTTTCCTGTTTTCTACTTCCTTAAAAATTTGGAGATTCCGGCCCATAAAAGGCAAAAAAAATTCCCACACCCAAGAAGGGAACAGGGTGTAGGAAGATTAAACATACTATGAGAAAACTAGAGAATCAAAGATAACCTTGTAAAATTCAGGAAAAAAGGTATATTTACGCAGCGGTTGAAAACTCTCCATAAGCGGTGGATATTACTTAGAAAGTGGTGGTTTATTTTTTAGAACCCCCAAAAATACAACCGATTTGAAAATTCCGAATTATTGTGTGCCAAATATACTGTTGGTTTAACAGATAGAGGAAGTTAGGAACGGTGAATAAATAAATTGAGGTTTTTGGGTTGATTATTTTGTTCTTAGTTTTTGCTTTGAAAACAAGAGTTATGTTGATATAATGACTGTTTTCAAAGTGAAAAATAAGGACA